>Ga0302320_10002426_pt1 | contig 43817 bp, 32 predicted proteins | sample Bog_T0_3_FD_202130 | JGI IMG/M metagenome (GOLD analysis project Ga0302320, IMG submission 202130) | Peat permafrost microbial communities from Stordalen Mire near Abisko, Sweden - Bog_T0_3 | ecosystem: Environmental > Terrestrial > Soil > Wetlands > Peat | place: Sweden: Abisko, Stordalen Mire...
AGGTTCGTTCCCGCCCTGGCTGAATAGAAAGCTCTTATCGGTGGCTGCATCGTAACTTTTTCCCGGCGGCATCACGACCATGGCGCCGTGCACGCCTCCCGTCAGCTGCGCGGCGTCGTGCCAGTGCGTGTGGTACATGAAGGTGCCCGCGCGCGGCGGAATCATCCTGACTTTAAACGTCTCTCCCGGTTCCACCGCCGGCGTATGCTTATCGTCGATCCCGCCCCATCCAGGCACTCCGTCGTAGTAACTTTCGAGCTCGATGCCATGCCAGTGGATGGCAGTAGGTTCTTTTAGCTTATTCACCACCGCAATCTCCGTTGGCTGATTCTGCGTGACTACAACGACAGGACCGGTGAGCCCTGTGCTCAACTCCGGTTTGGCTTGCGCGGCATTCAAGTCGCGTAACGACAACTCGTAAAAACGCGGGTCCCCGTGCCGTTCGCCGACCGCCAGTTCCAGCAGGCGTTCGGGCTTCCATGCGGTCGCCGTATCGATAACGGAACGCCCCGTCACCGTAATGCCCATGATCATGCCGCCCATGCCGTCGTATTCCGAATCCATCTCGTGCATGTGATCGTGAGGATCCACCACGGCCAGATCGCTCGGGTCGATGGGGATGGGCATCCGCATGTGCGGAATCCTGTGGCAATGGTAAAGCCAGCGGCCTGGCTCGGTCGGCACCCAAGTCATGTCGAAGGTTTCATTCACTTCCACCGAATGGGTGAATTCCACCGGCTGCTCGCCCTCTTCAAAGAGGTTGTAATGCTCCCCGTCGCCGGTTGCGTCGAGCTCAAAATGAAAACCATGCAGGTGCATCGGGTGGCTCAGATCGGACGCATTCACCAGGCGCCAGCGGACCTTCTCGCCCACCTCGTAATTCAGCCGCTCCGTGAAGGGCCAGGATTTCCCGTTGATGGCCGTCCGCGTGGGTCCGTTCCATCGTTCCAGCACGAAGATGCGATCCCGTCCGGTCGCGCCGGGAGGGTCCACCACGAACGCGCCGCCCATTTGCGAATCGAGCACCCGATTGTTCCCGCGCTTGCCATCGGGCGTACGGGCGAAATATAAATAGGTGCCCGGCATGCCGGCCACAAAGCGCACGTGCCCGGTCGCGCCCGCCGCCACGGTCACCACATCCGCGTCATTGCCCGGCCGCTGATGCAACCCGTGGACGGTAGCCGGAACCGCGAGGGAATTGTGCAGGGAGATGTCGATGGTGGTTCCCTGGGGAACGCGGATGGTGGGTCCGGGATCCTGCAGCGGCTTGCCGGCCTCGGCGAACGCATACACGGGAATTGCCTCGCCGGTGTCCTTCTCGGGATGCCAGACCCCCTTGCGCACCTCGAGCTGCAGCGTCAGCACGTTGCCGCGCAGCGTACCGGCAGGCGTTCGATTATCGTTGGCGGCGATCGGCGCCAGCCCTTGTGCCGCCAGTTGCGCTGCACCGAGCACCGCTCCCATAGTCAACGCCAACCACGTCATAGTGGATTCTCCTTACCAACCCGTTTCTATCCCACCTTGAATCCCTTTGGCAAGCTTTTTTAGTCGCTTATCGCCTGCGGGGCGAAAATCGCGAGAATCCTCCGAAGCATGGTCGCATCGCAACGTGGGGCAGGTTTGACCCGGTACGCAGACGGGCAGATCAACCTTATCCAGGATAAGGCCGTCCATGCGGCTACGCCGGTGGTCAAACCTGCGGCCGATTGGTAATCGGCCTCCGCGGAGGGGCACGATGTACTGGACCCGACAAGATTGTTCTTAACGGTGCAACACGCCGCCGAATCGCCGTATGGATCTGCTGTCGGGGAAACTATGGCGGAATCACGCGATTTTTGCGAGCAGAGATTCCTTCGCCTCTTCAAGCGACTGGACAGCCATCTCGCGCGTGACGGTGGGGAACTGGCGCAGGAACTCGCCCAGCGAATGCCCGCCCTCCAGATAGTCGATCAGGTTCTTGAACGGCACACGCGTGCCGCGAAAACATGGCGCTCCGTTCATAATCTCCGGGTTCACCACGATCACGCGCTCGTCCAGCATTGCTTCCATTCCAGCGTCGACTGGGATCACAGACTCACGGGCCGCCATACGTCAATCCCGAGCATGCAATCGGTCATGGAATTCGATACACAGTGTCGCCTGCGTACTCGATTACCGGCACAAGGCCCCAGCGTTGCGGATCCTGGCGGATGTCGGCGGCCACCGGAAAATCGCTCCCAATCAAAAAATACTCTATGCCGCGTGCCTTGATCGTGCGCCCGGCGAGGCGGCGCAGGTCGCCGACGGGCTTCCGGTCCAGTTTTTCCAGTTTGGCCTCAAACCCTTCCGGTCTGACATCGATCTTCCATTGGTCGTGCGAGCAATAAAGATCGATGCGGTCGAGCTCCATCGGTCCGTTGAAAGCGAAGTCCACATGCATGCCGGGATGAATAGATTCCCAGCTGCGCCAGCGCGTCACTGGATTGTAGTCGAGCGCCATCGCGATATCCCACGGATTCGGTTTCGCGTCGGCATGAGACGGAAGCACCTCCCGGTCGCCGAGGTAAAAGCGCGCTTCGCCAATGCTCCAGATATCGCCGGCGCTGGTGACAGTTTGAATCAGGCGCACACGATCGAGAGCACGGCGCGGAAAAGTGAAACGGAGATCCCAAAGCGGCTGCATGTCGTCTCTGACCGGCATCAGCAGGATATCCTCAATCAGTTCTCCTTCGGCGGATTGGCGGTCCACTAACACAGTCGGAGTGATATAGGATTCGGGGAGCGGATGAGTACTCCAGATACGCTGGTTTGCGGGTATAAGTCGATTCAATCTCTGTGCAAGGGTATAACCTGCTAAGTGACCCTTCAGATAAGTATCGGGCGGAATGATATGCAGAGCCGCCTGCCAGGGCATAGTTACAATCTGCCAGCCGCCGGCGGGAGCGCGGTACTTATCGATAACTCGCGGCCAGGCGAGGATAGCCGCCGCGACTACCAGCAGCGCCAGACTTACACGCGAAAAGTCAGGCGGCAATAACTCAAACGCCAGCCCGATTCCCAGCGCAATGAAGGGCAGAGCCGGAATCAGAAAGCGCGCGCCGATGTTCTGCGGGTAGGGGATCAGGAAGAATACCGCGGCCAGAAGACAGTGACGGCCCGCACGGAAACGCAGACTCAGCAGGCAAAGCGGTGCGAGCAGGAACAAGGGTCCGATCTGCCCGCCCAGTTGACCCCCGACGGTGACCATCCAAAATAGCGGTTTCAGGCTGGGAAGCGCGTAGTTGTGAAAGTAGCCTCGATAGAAGTCTTCGAATGCGACGTGGATATAAGGGTTGGGGAACAGGCGGTTGAAGAACGGCGAAAGGGGATTGCCCAGCCAGATGGCATTTTTCAGCAGCCAGGGCAGGGCCATGAGCGACGCTGGGATCGCGAGCCGAATGAACAGGCGATAGCCTCTGTTCCACGTAGAAAAAAGCACCACTGTCAGGGCGTAGAAGAATGCGATGGCTCCGGTGTACTTGATGGCGAAACAGCATCCGGCCAGCAGACCGGCGGGAATCAGCAGGTCATCGTCCTCCGTGTCGCGCCATATTTCGAGCAGATAGAACATGGCGAATGCCGCCGTGGCCAGCGCCACATCGTTATACGCACTGACCCCGTCGATGCCCACAATGGGCGACAGATATACCCGCAGCGCGGCGCACACACCCGCTGCCGGATGGACAATTCTCCGCGCGTAGCAGACCATAAGCAGCGGCAGCGCGAACAGGAACATGCAATGCACCGTAGCGGCGGCGGAATGACGTCCGAAGGCAAACGCAAACAGAAAGAGCATCTCCATGCCCTGCGAGAGATTGGCATACATGTTGGTCGTCAGCCGTTCAAAACCGTGCAGGCGAAAGTAGCGCGCGACCAGCCCCAGATGATAGGAGGTTCCATCGGGACTCGACTCCGGCGCGAGGCTGTTCGATAGATAGAGCAGCGCGTAGAACGTGAAGGCGCCGGCGAAGATAAATTTCCAGAAACGCGGGAGCGGCGGCAGTGGGTTGCGTGGTTGGCTGGTTCTCTTCACGAACAGAAGCGTCAGCCCGAACGCAAGGAACACTGGGGTCCGGGCGCCCTTCACCACGCACAGCAGGAAGACGGCCAGGCTCAGGACCGCGGCGCCCGTGACTGCGGCAAGAAGATCCTGCTCCACTTGTTTCAGCTCGATGCCGAGACGGTGGAACATAATGCGGCCCAGCGCCCAGCAAACCGCCGCCGTAAACAACGCACCAAAGACAATCACGCCGCTTATACAGTTCCGCGGATTCCCCATCGCAGGGGATCGCGTTCATCCAGAATCAAATCCGCCTCGGCGGTTACAAAGGCCGATCCACGAATGTGAGGATAGACGGCGCCCTCGTGAACGGTCACCCATCCATCAAACTTGGTGCCGATAATACTCTCCTGTCGCCACACTTCACCCTCGCGAATTTTCCCATCCGCGTAAAGGCAAGCCAGCCTGGCGCTGGTGCCCGTCCCGCACGGCGAACGGTCATAACTTCGGCCGGGACAGAGCACGAAGCTCCTGCTTCCAACACACACCTCAATATGGTCGACCTCCGAATGACCGATGCGAGTAAGTTGCTGACGGATCGCCCAGGTATATTGAGTTAGTTGTTCGATATTACTCAAGCCGAATTCGCAACGACAATCATGAGTCAGGAAGAACCAGTTACCACCCCACGCGATATCGCCAGTGACTTTATCAAATCCCGGCACATCGAGCGATAACCCAGCGATAGACCGATAACTCGCCACATTGTGCAAAGTAACTTTACCGTACTCATGCAATTCGACTTCAACAACACCCGCGGGCGTCTCGATACGATGCGTTCCCGGCGCGATCCGGCCAAGGTGCGCCAATGTAACCGCGACCCCGATAGTCCCGTGTCCGCACATATTCAGATACCCTGCATTGTTGAAGAAAATCACTCCGGCCGAGCACGAGGCATCGGACGGATCGCAGAGCAGCGCGCCCACCAGGGCATCGGAACCCCGCGGCTCATTGACGATAGCAGCGCGATAGCAATCGAAATCGCGCCGGAAAATCTCGCGGCGTTCGCGCATGGTTCCGCTGCCCAGGGGCGGACCGCCGCTCACCACCACGCGCGTGGGTTCCCCCGCGGTATGCGAATCGACGATGTGAATGCGTTCGGTCATCAGTACAATTATCATTGCGAAAGCAAGACGCAACGCAAAACCGTTATGCCGAAAATGCCATGGCGCGGTGTGATTCCCGCCATCACCACGCCTTTCCGCCAGGATCTTACCGTCGACCACACCTTCCTCGCGAAGCACTGCAAGTGGCTCATCGAGAACGGCTGCGACGGCGTGGTAGCGCTGGGCTCGCTCGGCGAAGGCGCCACGCTGTCGTCCGCCGAGAAGAAGCAGGTCCTTGAAACCTGTGTACAGGCCATCGGCGATCGCGCTTCGGTAGTGGCCGGCGTATCCGCGCTCAGCACCGCCGAAGCAGTGTCGATCGCGCGTATGGCGGAGGCCGCGGGCTGCAATGGATTGATGGTTTTGCCGCCCTATGTATACGTGGGCGATTGGCGGGAGATGCGCGCCCACATCAGCGCGGTGCTCGACGCCACGCCGCTCTCCGCCATGCTCTACAACAATCCGATCGCCTATACCGTCGACTTCCCGCCCGCCCACGTAGTGGAATTGATGGATGCGAATCCAACCCTCGACGCCATCAAAGAATCGAGCGCCGATGTCCGCCGTATTGCCGCGCTTCGCGTCCTCGCTGCTGGCCGGCTGCAGATTCTCTGTGGTGTGGACGACCTCATTGTCGAGGCCGTGGATGCAGGCGCGGTGGGATGGATCGCCGGTCTGGCCAACGCGTTTCCCAAAGAATCCGTCGACCTCTTCCACTTCGCTTTGCAGGGCGAAAAAGAGAAAGCGTTCCAAATCTACCGCTGGTTTCTGCCCCTGCTCCGCATGGACACGGTGCCGAAATTTGTGCAGCTCATCAAATTAGTGCAGGAGTCGGTGGGCATGGGCAGCGCGCGCGTGCGTCCCCCGCGGCTCGAACTCATCGGCAGAGAGCTCGACGAGGCCAGGGCCGTACTCAAAGAAGCGCTGGTGAACCGCGAACGCGGATAATAGGCCATATGCGCCTGTTTTGCCTTGCCCTGCTTTCCATCCCGTGCGTCTTTGCCGCCGATGCCGCCGACAACGCCGGCCCGTATCTCGCCAACGTTCATCAGCTGACCTCGGGCGGCCAGAATGCCGAAGCCTACTGGTCCCCCGACGGCAAGCGCCTGATCTTCCAATCGACGCGCGGCGACTCGAAATGCGATCAGATGTACGTGATGAACGCGGATGGCTCCGATCAGCACATGGTTTCAACCGGCAAAGGCCGAACTACCTGCGGCTATTTCCTGCCCGACGGCAAACACATCCTCTACGCTTCGACTCATCTGGCGGCGCCAGGCTGCCCGCCGGACGTCGACCGCAGCAAAGGCTATCTATGGGCGGTTTATCCCGGCTATGACATTTTCGTCGCTAAAGACGACGGCACGGATCTCAAGCCGCTGACCACCGCCAACGGTTACGATGCCGAGGCCACGGTCAACTGGAAGACGAAGAAGATCATCTTCACTTCACTGGCGTCGGGTGATCTGGATCTCTGGACGATGAACCTCGACGGCTCGGATAAGAAGCAGATCACCACCAGCTACGGCTACGACGGCGGGGCCGTTTTTTCGCGCGACGGAAAAAAGATCGCGTGGCGAGCCGGTCATCCCTCCACGCCGGAGACGAAGCAGAAGTACGCCGACCTGTTGAAAGAGAATCTCACCAGCCCCTTCAAGATGGAATTGTTCGTGGCCGATGCCAACGGAAAAAACATCAAGCAGATTACCGATTTCGGCTGCGCATCGTTCGCGCCCACCTTTACTCCCGATGGCAAACAGATTCTCTTCTCCTCGAACAAGAACGATTGCGATGGGCGTAAGTTCGACTTGTTCCTGATTAACATCGACGGCACCGGGCTCAAGCAGGTCACGAATCTGGATGGGTTCACATCGTTCCCCGAGTTCTCTCCCGATGGCAAGAAACTGGTATTCGTCACCGACTGGAAAGCGTCGGCCCGCTATGAGTTCAACGTCTTTACGGCCGATTGGAAGCAGTAGGATGGTCAAGAGACGGCTAATGGCGCCCCTCGCGATCGCGAGCGCTCTCCTGCTCGGAGCGCCGCTCAAAACCAACATTTCCTGGGATGAAGCCAAGCCCGTCATTGACGCGTTTCTGAAAGACCTGCCAGCCGAGCTGAAGGGCAAGTCGCCCGCCCAACTGGAGGCCGCGTGGCCAGCCTGGGTATCACGCAGCAATGCCGAGATTCGCGCCCGGCTCGAGCGTGGCGACGAAGATTCGATCTTCAATTTCTGGCTCTACGGCACGAGCTTTACGAAACGCCCCCGCATAACCAATCGCGACGTCGCCAGGCTCGGCGGACCGGCGGGCGCGGCGGATTTGCTTCAGGGCCGCCTCAACGACCTGCTCACCGGTATCGCGAACCCGGGCGCTAATGACCGTCTGCGGTTTGTGCGCGAGGTGATGCGACGTCACGGCATTGATCCCACTACCCCGGCGGGCCGCGATGAGGCGTGGAACTATATGGTCGACCTGAGAGCCCGTGCCCACGCCGATAACGACCGCTACGTTCAGGCCGGCCAGTCCGCACAGCAACTCGACGACAGCGCCCGGCAATCGGCGTTCGCCACGCTGTTCCACGACCGAGGGCTGTCCTCCGACACCCGCCTCGATGTCGACTTCTCCATCGACCAGGCGCTCAAGGCCCTGAGCGCCAAAGGATCGCTGAAGCCGGGGAGCATCCGCCGCGTGGCCATCGTCGGCCCCGGACTCGACTTTACCGACAAGGCCGAAGGCTACGATTTCTATCCGCAGCAGTCCATTCAACCCTTCGCGGTGCTCGATTCTCTGCTGCGCCTCGGCCTTGCCGCTCCCGCCGATCTGCAAATGAACACCTTCGACCTGAGCCCGCGAGTCAACCAGCACCTCGAGGCCGCGCGCCAGCGAGCCCAGGGCGGCGCCCCCTACGTGCTGCAGCTTCCGCTTGATCCGGATTCGCCGGCTCATCAATGGAATCCCGATCTGGAGGCTTACTGGCAAAACGTCGGCGCACGCATCGGCGACGAAGTTCCGGCCATTCCCTCACCCCCCGGCGCCAGCGTCCGCGTGCGCGCCGTGCGTGTGCGCCCCGCGGTGACGCTGTCCATCACACCGCGGGATCTGAACATCGTGATCGAGCGCCTCGCTCCGCTTAAAGAGGATGACCGTTTCGATCTGATTATCGCGACCAACGTCCTGATCTACTACAACGCTTTCGAGCAGGCCCTGGCCCTCGCCAACGTCTCCGCCATGCTGCGCCCCGGCGGCGTCTTCCTCACCAACTACAAGATCGCGCCCCTGCCGCCCATCGAGTCGTCCGACAGCCTGATCACATCATTTGACAGCCAGGGCAACGGCGACACGATTTTCGTATACCTGCGCCGCTAAAAAGAACGGTCGCGGCTCAGTAAGAGCCGCGACCGTTGGGGGAGTGGTCTTCTATCAGAACGTAAATCTGATCTGAGCCTGCAGCGTTCGCATGGGCAGCGCGCCCGTTGCCGCGCCGAATCCGGCGTTCTGGGCAGTGATACGCCCTGTGTTCAGGGCCCCCGTCGAGAGGAACTGATTGTTCGTGACCGTCGATGCAGCGGCCGGGCTGGCGAGTTGCATGGTGTTGTTCACCGCGTTGATTACCGCGATATTGAACACATTGAACGCGTCCAGCCGGAAGCTGACCCGCCGCTTTTCGCCCCACACTCCGAAGCTTCGCTGCACCGCGAGGTCGGCTGTATTGTTGAAGCAGTAGTTGAACAGGCTGGAGCCCGACTCGTTTCCGGTACTGTTGTAGGTCGGTCCGCTGAACGCGTTGGCATTGAGCTGCTGGTACTGGCTGCTGCCGCAACCCGATCCCGCGTTGCTCCCGACTTTGATGCGTGCAACGTATTGCGGCGAACCTGTCAGGTTCACGTTGGCGCCGTTCGACGCATAGGTGTACGTTGCATCGTAGGGCGCACCGTTTCCGCCGGTATAGACCGCCGAAAGCTGCCATCCGTTGACCACGTACCCGGCGGCCTTCGGAACATTGTTCACCTTGGGAATCTCATACACCAGATAGCCCTTGAGCGTGTTGCGCCGGAAGCCCACGTTGTTGATCACACTGGCGTTCTGGTTATAGACGGGGCTGAACGTCACCGCACCGGTCGCACTGTGCACCAAAATGGGCTGTTGGAGCATATTGCCGGTGTTTCTTATGCCCAGCGTATAGTTGAAGCCGCCCGAGAAGCCGTTGCGGTATTGCTTCTTGTACGAGGCCTGAATGGCCGAGTACAGATCGTTGTACCTCGGCCATCCGTCGTAGATGGCGCCGAGGCCGCGATAGGGACGCAACAGATTGGTGCTGAGCGCCGTCGCGCCGGGAATGGTGCTGGTGCCGAGCGTCGGATCCTGATACTGCGGCAAATAGGCAGTTCCGAGGTCCGGACCGTTCAGGTCCAGAGGATTGTAGCCGCTGGGCACTCCGATACCGCCCCAGGCGATTGTGTTGTAGTTATCGGACTGCACATACGAGATGTCCACAAGGCCCTGCCATGGCACCACAATCTGCGCTCCGAAGTTGAATTGAAACGAAGCGGGGATATTCGCGTTGTAGTTGTAGACGTTGAGTTGCGGCGGAGCCTGGTAGGCGGACGCAGTACCGGCCGCGACAGCCCCAAGCGTAGAGTTGAAAACTGTCGCCGCCTGACCGGTCGGCGGATTGCCGCTCTGGCCGTAGATGGCGTCGCCCTGCGGACGGTCGTAGAACAGACCGATGGCGCCGCGGAACACGATCTTATCCGTAAGCGCGTAGGCGCCGCCGAAGCGCGGGCCTAACACCAGGTAAGGCTCCGAGTAGTTGGTCTTCTTTATGCCTTGGCCCGCCGAAACGATGCCGTTCAGAATATTGCCGGAGTTGGGAACGATGTCGCCGATAATCGACGACGAGCCGATTCCCAGCGAGGCGCCCGTCACGGGGTTAATCGCCACGCGATTCGCGCTGGAGCACGGATTCTGGCCGGTGACCGCGCAGCCGGGCGTGAACAACTGCGGCGCCTGGCTCGCCTGCCAGAGGTTCGGGAAGAAGTTCGATATCTGCTCTCGCGAGTCGTACTGCGGTCCGTTATGGACGAACCTCATCCCCAGGTCGAGCGTCAGCTTGCGGGTCACCTTCCAGTTGTCCTGCAGGTAGAAGTCGTTGTTGTGGTAAACGTACCGTCCCTCGATCAGACCTTTCTGCTGCGCGTAGGACTGGAAAACACCCAGCGCGGCGTTGGAGTAGCCGAAGCCCGTGTCGAGCGGGTTGTTGCTGGTCTGGCCGAAGTTGAGGGCGCCCTCAATCTGAATCACCCCCGAATCCACTGTCCCGACGTTCTGAACCTTCAGGTTGTCCTGCGAGGAGAAGCCGCCCTTGATGGTGTGCTTGCCCCAGATCTTCGTCAGACCGAGGTTCGTGTCCACAGTGTACTGCCAGTTGACATAGCCCGGATAGGGATTGTTCGGCGGAGCGTTGGCGACACGGCTGCCCCACGAGTAGTCCGGTTGCAGCAGCGTATAGCCGTTCTGATAATAGGGCGCATTCTCGCCGGCCAACACAGCTGCCTGGTAAGAACCCGGTGGGACCTTCTGGGAATTTGGGAACAGGAAGGGAAAGTTGCAGAGAGCGGAAGTCGGGTTCAGGCAGCGGTTGGCGGCGGGATCGATCGATTCGGCGCCTAACTGGTTACCCCGCGTGTAGCCGACCGTGCCTTCGAAGATCAAGGTTGGATTAAATACGTAAACCACCGTCATCGATGGCACAATGAGCGCTGGAAACTGCGTGACTGTATCGTTAAAACCCGGAATCGATCCGTAGGAAAACTCCCTGCTGTCGTTCTGTCCGGCATACTTCCCGCTGATGCGGAGTTTCTGCGACGCATTCCAGTCGCCGCGCATTACGCTCTGATAACCCGTCACTGTATACCGCGGCTGGATCGTATACAGATTGTAGTTCAGCCCGTTAGTGTTGGGCATGGGGTATTGGTTCAGTATCGCCAAGCCGACCGGATTCAACCGTGACTGAGGAATCACACCCAGTACGCCTCCGGCGGCGAAGCAGCCGCCCGCGCTGGTGGAACTGCAGGGCAGTCCCGTCGACGTGTCGGTGATGGTGTTGAACAGGTTGCCGTTGTTGTCGGTCGATTGCGAGAAGTTACCCTGTCTTTCGAGTGCCGTCGGCACGCGGAAGTAGTTGATGGCGCCGCCTTTCGCGCTGGGCTGCACCTGCTCGGAAAGAAACCAGAACAGCTTGTGCTGCTTGCCGGGCTTCCCGACCGGTCCGCCGACCGTCCCGCCCCAGAACCTCGTCAGCGAGTATGCTTTGTGAATGCCATTCGAGTCGTTGGCCCAGCTGTTCGCATTCCAGCCCGAATGCTGGTCCATGTCGTAAAGCGATCCGTGAAACTGATCCGTCCCGCTCTTGGTGATTCCGATTACCTGCAGACCGCTCGAACGGCCGTACTCGGCCTGATAGGAGTTGGTGAGCACCTTCACTTCGGCGATCGAATCCATGTTCAGAGTGATGCCGGGCTGGTTGCCACCGGTGTTTACGGACGTCACGCCGTCCAGCATGTAGTTGGTTCGTGCCACGTTGCCGGTATTGTCGGAGCGGGTCGGGGTACCCGAGCTGGTCGAATCCACGCCCGGAGTCAGCGCCACCACTTGGGCGAAGAAGGTATTCGAAGTCGGAACGTTCTGGATGGCTACCTGTTCCACGATAGCGGAGCGCTCACCCGTCGCCGTCTGTACCAGCGGCGCCTCGGCCGAAACCTCCACGGTCTCGCTGACGGCTCCCACTTCGAGGGTGATGGGGGGAACGGCCACGCGGCTGCCGGGAACGGCCTCAATGCCCGTGCGCTCCACTTTCTTGAAGCCGCTCAACGCCACACTCACGGTGTAATTATCGCCGGGTATGTTCGGGAAGATAAAATCCCCCGACGACGTCGTGGTCCCCGGGAATATAGTGCCGCGGGTTTCGCTGGTAAGGGTTACTGTAGCGTTCGGAACCACCCCGCCCTGCGCGTCTTTTACGCTGCCGACAATAGTCGCAGTTGCCTGCGCGTAGATGGTCGATGTGAGACCCAGCGCCATGACCATTAATATTCCGATGGTCGCGAGGCTTTTGCTTATAAACCGTTTAGTTTCTGATCCCCTGATTTTCATATTTCCCCCTGGAAAAATAATTCGACTTCGCCTTCTTACCCCTCAACCTGCCGGAAACCGGCCCGTCTCACGGCAGGGACGAGCGGATCATATGAGAGTTCAAGCGGACCGGCAAGCCACGGATGGTCCCGGACCAGGTCCCGGACGTCCACAGGACGTGCCCGCCAGCCATTGGCAGCAAAGGAAAATAAGAAAAATATAAGCGGTGCCTATTTTTCAACAAGACGGTGGCTCTTGAGCCTTTCGCCTGATATACTCCCAAAACAAGTTCTTAAAAATGAGGGTGGGGAAAACAGTGCCACTTCACGAATTTCCATTCGCTGCGGCTGGACTTCAGACTCGCGAAAATTGGCTGCCCGCTACGGAGGCAGAGGCCGATGAGATCAATAAACAGCTGGACCGCCTTCTGGCGAGCGCGGTTTTCAGGAACAGCAAGAGATGCTCAGACCTCCTGACATACGTAGTGCGTCGCTCCCTTAGCGATGGGGACGCAGGTCACCTCAAAGAGCGCACCATCGGAATCGAAGTGTTCGGGCGGGCGCCGGACTACGATACCACCGCCGACCACGTAGTGCGCAGCGTGGCCGGTGAGGTCCGGAAACGCCTGGCCCAGTACTACATGGAGCCTGGACACGCCGACCAGATTCGCATCGAAATTCCTTCCGGCAGCTACGCGGTGCGGTTTCGCCTGCCCGAAAAACCGCTTCAAGAGCTGGCGGATATCCCGGTTTCGGTTCCAGATGAAAGCCCTCGGGCGGGTCGGGAACAGAGGCGCCGCCCTGGAGTGAATGCCCTGACCATCTCCGCCGCGGCGGCTATCCTGGCTGTGCTTGGGATCGGCGCCCTGCTGGCGGAGCATTCGCCAGGTGCGCTCGACAAATTCTGGGGGCCGGTTCTTTCCTCCCAGAACCCCATCCTGATCTGCGTCGGCAATCGGGATCAGCCCGATCAGGCTGCCGGCACGGGCTTGCCTATGACGCTGCGGGATTTTCACGCTCTCAATAGCCAGAAGGTGTTTCTGGACGACGCCATCACACTCGCGAAGGTGACCGGGTTGCTGCAGGAAAAAAAGCGGCGGTTCCGCATCGTATCGCATGCCGCCGTGACCTTCGCCGACTTGCAGGGCAGCCCGGCGGTTCTCATTGGCCGCAGGAGCAACGACTGGACCGCGAGCCTCGTCAGCCACCTTCGCTTCAGCATCGAACCCGGCACTGTGCCCCACGTAATGGTCATAAAAGATAAGAAGAACCCTTCGCGCCACGATTGGTCCGTCGATCCATCCGTCCCCTGGCTACAGAACACCAGGGACTATGCACTGGTGGTACGTGCGCTCAATCCGAAGACCAGCCAGATAGAAGTGATGGCCACCGGGCTCACCGCCTATGGCACCCTCGCGGCGGGCGAGTTTCTGACTGACCCGGTGCAGCTCCAAAAACTGGAAGCCTTTGCGCCGGCCTCCTGGGAGCACAAGAACCTGGCGGTTGTCCTTTCGGCTGATGTAATCAATGCGAGCGTGGGTGCCCCCAACGTGGTCGCCGCCGACTTCTGGTAGGTGGGGCAGATTTCCGATCTGCCCGCTCTCATCCGGGAAAACTCCGAGGTTTCACGAGAGCAGATCGAAAATTTGCCCACCAGTCTCGACGCCTCTTCGGAGCCGCCCTTATTCCAAGTGGAAAATCTCTTCTAATCGCATCATGCCCTCGTCGGGTCGGCGTCCTTCCAGTTCCTCGAAAAAGGGCACCATAGAAGCCTGCCAGCGAGCATTCACTTCACGCGCCGCCATCTGCCTCAGGGCCTGCGAGAAATCCGGCGTTTCCAGATATCCCACCAGCAATCCATCCTCGCGCAGAAACAACGAATAGTTGTGCCAGCCGGTTTCAGAAAGCGCCTCAAGCATCTCCGCCCAGACAGATTTATGTAACTGCTTGTATTCTGCCAGCCGATCTTTCTTCACCTTCAGCAGAAAACAGACGCGCTCACGCATACGACGCGACGGCCTGCGTGCGGCCCGCGCGCTCCGCGACGACCCGATTGATGTATCCGCTTTCCCGGAAGGCCTGCAGCGGATTGGCCGCCAGCCCACGCGCTCGACGCCATTCCGCGATCGCCGGACGTACGTCGGTCTGGAACGCCGCTTTCAGGCACTCCTCGGCATCGATCAGGCTGCAACTCGCCTGATGCTTCACCAGAGTTGCGTGATCCACCAGCGCGGCTTTCGCAAATAACTCCTGCGCCGTCATGATGGTCTGGATCATCTCCTCGGCCTTGGGCTTCAGATTATGGCTTTGGTCCACCATATACGCGATGTCGGCCTTACGCCCGGTTTCCCACTCGAAAAAGCAGATCTCATGGAAGATGCGGAACACCTGGTACGGATCGATAGAGCCCAGCGTCAGGTCGTCGTCGGCAAATCGGCGGTCGTTGAGATGGAAGCCGCCCAGCATGCCGTCGTCGAGGAGCCAAGCCACAATCTGTTCGATGTTCTGCGTCTGATAATGATGCCCTGTGTCGACCAACACGAAGGCCTGGTCGCCGGCGGCCTTCGCCAGACGCAGCGCCATACCCCAATCGGCGATATCGGTGTGATAGAAAGTGGGCTCGAACGGTTTATATTCGACCAGCATGCGCTGGCCGGCAGCGAGATGCGTATGCGCATGGCACAAGCCTTCCTCGAACCAGCGCTTGTGCTGACGCATATTCGCCGTGCCAGGGTAATTCGAGCCGTCGGTGAACCAGGGAGTCACGTCGCGGCTGCCGGTGGCTTTGGCGATTTCGATCGAATCGACGATGTGGTCGAGGGCCTTCTTGCGGATGGCTCCGTCCGGGTTCGCCAACGCGCCGTACTTGTAATCCTGATCCTGAAAAACGTTGGGACTCACCGAGCCAATGCGGACGCCCAGTTCGCGCGCCAATCGCGACGCGGGTCCGGCGCTCTTCAGCCCTTCCGGAAAGTCCCAAAGGACGTGCACTGCGACCGAAGGACAACAGCCGGTGAAGCGATTCACCTGGGCGGCGTCGGCGAGCTTTTCCTCAATCGTCGTGGCGGCCGAGGGGTCGATAAATTTCCCGAACCGCGTGCCGGTATTGGCGAAAGCCCAGGAGGGCAATTCGATCTGCAGGCCATCCAATCTACGATGAATTATCTCTTCTTGTCCGGTATTCATAAATGTGAGACAGGCGCTGTCGCCTGTCTATTCTTCTAAGGTTCCCGCACCGGCCGGAAACCAACCATACGGTGCCCCAAAAACGAAGGCCACGCAGCCGAGCGCGCGTACGTTCTCATATCCAAAGCTTCCAGATAAAACGATCCACCGCGCAACACCTTATAGGCACCCGTAGCCGGGCCTTTGGGATTTTTCCGTGGCGATACCGAATAATAATCCCTGCTGTACCAGTCCGAGCACCATTCCATCACGTTACCGGCCATGTCATACGCGCCATAGGGCGAAGCTCCATTATGAGTCTGCAGATCGCCATGTTTCGCGCCATCGTAGATACCCGGTTTCATCACTGTATCGAACTTCTGCGAATCCACATAGTTGGCATACGAATGATCGATCTCATTCCCCCAGGGAAATTTGCGCTGATCCGTGCCGCGCGCCGCTTTCTCCCATTCCGCCTCGGTCGGCAGCCGGTACTTCTTGCCTGTCTTGGCGCTCAACCAATTGCAATACGCGGCAGCGGAATCCCAATTCACGCCGATCAAAGGATACTCGTCGTTATCCGGCGTCCCTCCGCCGTGGTTGTGGGCGTCTCTCCAGTAGGAATCCTGATCCTTCGGAACCACCCGGCCGGCGGGCCAGAACTTCGTATCGTCGTAGCCCGGATCGTCGCGGAACTTCTTCCACTCGCCATTGGTGATTTCATACTTCCCGATGTAAAAGGCATCGAGCTCCACGGTATGCACCGGGCGCTCGCGCGGCAGCCCATCGCCGAAGTTATCGCCCATCTTAAAAGCGCCGGCGGGCACAAATACGTAGTCGCCGTGGCCGTCATTCACGGTCGGCGCCGCGCTGCCGGCGGTCGCGGCAGGCTTTACCCGCGGGACAAGAAACAGCAGTGAGAGCGCTAACGCCGCGCCCGTCAACCCCAGGCGCCGCATCTATTCTTTACCCCCTGGCAGAAAGCCACCCTGCTTTAGAAAATGTTCCAGCCGGGGCATCCAGTCGCTGAATGTGCCACTGGCATAGCCGTCGCCGAATCCGTGGTGTCCCTTTTGGTAGACGTGGATCTCGGCTACCGCGCCGGCTTTGGTCAGATCCATAAACGCCTGGGCGGTGCCGATGGCATTGCCGGTATCGCCCGCCGCGCACATCAGGAACGTCGGCGGGAAATTCTTCAGATTTTCTCCCGGCGTAGTCCGTCCGGGGCCATACACCAGCGCCAGATAATCGGGACGCGAACTTTGCCGATCGATAGGATCGGCCGCGTTAGGATCGCCAGGGCCGGCGGCATCCACCACCGAGCGACCCATATTCGAACCGGCGGAAAATCCGATGTAGCCCACCTTATTCACGTCCAGCTTGAATTCGGCGGCGCGGGAACGCACCAGCTGGATGGCCCGCTTGCCGTCGAGGACGCGCGCGTCTTCGCGATAGGGCTGCAGCCGGTAGGTCAGCACGAACGCCACCACGCCCCATTCGTTATAGCGCTCGGCGATGTCCATACCTTCGGCGCCATACATCATCATGATGTTGCCGCCGCCCGGAGCGATCACCACGGATGCGCCGTTGCGCTTGCCTTCCGGAGGGAGGAAAACGGTGAGAAACGGATTGTCCAGAGGGCCGTCGCCCTTGGCCAGCGGAACCTTGCGAGGCGCCCAGAGCGGAATATTGTAGTTCCCGCCGGCAAGGCTTCTCTCAGGGGCGGTCTTATTCTCCGCCGCCATCGCGCCGCCGGGCAGAGCCAGCGCAGTCGCCAAAGCGGCGAGGATCCCCAGACGTTTTGTAAGCATAACAATCGGTACGGCCATCGTGCCCTGATTTCCGGCGAAGGGTCTGCCAGTCAAGCTGCTTCGCCAGTAACATTCTATGCTACAAAGGAACTTCCTTTCTCAATGAAGCTCCCTCCCCGCGCGCAACGTGCGTTCGTCGTTTTCTCCCTCGTCGCGATCGCCATCGTCTATATCGTGGCGTGGCTCGCGCCCAGCGTGGGCCTCTTCCATGACGACGGGGTTTACCTGGTCTCGGCGCAGTCGCTCGCGGCCGGCCATGGATACATGATCGAAAGTCTGCCGGAGCCGATCGCGCAGACCAAATACCCGCCGTTATTTCCCGCCCTGCTGGCGCTCTTCACGCTGGTGTCGGGGCAAACCTGGTGGCTTAAGCTGCTGCCGCTCGCCTGCGCTTTCGGCTGGCTCTTCCTGACCTATAAATTGCTGTTGAAACTGGGCGCGGCGCGCGATGGCGCATTCCTGCTGGTGGTCCTGACGGCCGCCTCTCCGACAGTCGTCTTCGTGAGTACCAGTCTGCTGACCGAGCCGTTATTCGCGCTCTTATTGACGGCGGCGCTGCTGGCGCTGCTCGACGATCGGGCGCTGCCGGCGGGCGTATTCGCCGGTCTGGCAACTCTGACACGCAGCGCCGGATTGCCTCTGATTGCCGCCTGCATCCTGACCTTGACCGTACGGCGCCGCTTTCGCAGCGCGCTCATATTTACCGCCGCCGCCATGCTGCTGGTGGCGCCCTGGCTCGGATGGTCGCTCGCGCATACCACCAACCACCCCTATTACAGCGGCGCCAGCTACGCCACGTCGAGCATCCTCACCCATCTGGCCGCCAACGAAAAACTCCAGGTGCTCGGCGCCAATATCCTGATGCTGCTGGCCAGCCCGTTTACCCTGCTCACCGGTATAGGCAGCATGTATGCGGTAATCGCCACGCTGGCGCTGCTCGTGTGGAGTCTCATCAAACGCCGGCAATTGATGCCGGACCTTTTCGTCGCGCTCTACTGCCTGCTGCTGCTCACCTGGGCAGGACCGCCGCATCGTTTTGTAGCGCCCATTTTTCCGCTGGTTCTCTGGATGCTGTGGCGCGTCTACCAACACGTAAGAATTCAGGAAGCGCTGGCCGCGTGTGTAATCATCCTGCTCGCGCTCACTTTCTGGACCGACCTCAGCCGTGTCCGCGCCACACTCAACTACGGGCAATTCCCCTCGGCGAACGTGCAGCCGAGCGATTGGGGCCAACTCTCTAAGCTGTTCGCGTACATCCGAGGGAGCACGCCCAGGGACGCAATCGTGATGACCAATCTCGACCCCATGTTTTATCTCAATACGGGGCGCAGGACGGTTCGCGGCTTCTCTCCGGACGGCTACAAGCTGTATTACGCCCACTCGGCTTCGGCGGTGACGCCGGATGAGCTTTTCACGGCCATTACCAGCGGCGGCGTGGGATATGTGGCGCTGACTCCCGATCGCGATTTCGCCGAATCGCCCGCGTATCACCATGCCGTGGAGGCGCTCGAACGAGGCGGCATCCTCGAACCGGTTCCGGTCCCCGGAGTCACCGCCGATTACCGGCTGCTGCGCGTAGTGTCGCTCAGGTTCCGGTGAGAGTCGTAACGAAATCCCGGAGTGGGTCAGTTCGAAAATGGTTTAGCGAGGCGATTGCCTGGTCTCGGCCTTTATTCGCCTGAGTCGAGCTAATATCTCCTGTCTCTCAGGCGCTAAAACTTCGATTTTCGCCTCTGAATCGTACTTGCGGACGGTCATATACCGATCTTCGAGATAGTAGGAGTGGAGTTCGCCCGTCGAAGGCGCCAGGACATAGGCAGAGATCATGTATCGATGTTCGCCGAAGTGACCTTCGTCTGGTCCCCATACAGCATCGGCGGTCACGAATATCTGCGCGGACGAGGTCCCGGAATCGCTCCAAAAAGCGTACTCGCTTTGGCTTGAAACCGAAATTGGCGGGACGAACAACTGCTCGAGGGTACTTCCTCTTCCGGGCTGAAGGAGAGCCAAGTGGATTTGCCAGCCACTGACTCCGCCGGTCGCCGCCGAGAACAGGATAGCGGACAGATCCTTCCTCAAGTGGACCACGACTGCTGCAGCGTTGTTTCCAAAAGGGAAATTGTCAAACGTGGGCGCCGTATAGCACTGCTGGGACGGTGGGGCCTCGATGCAGACGGAAGCCGGACCCTTCGGAAAGGGTGGGCCATCACCGGGACTCCCTTCCATTTCAGGCCGGACAATTGTTATCTCGCGTCCCATAAACCTGGGGAGGTCTGAGCTGCGGCGATTTGATTGGGCGCTTATATCCCGCGAACAGAAAAAGATCAACAGGGCGAGAACAGTCAGTTTCACAGTTGCGGCCTTCGTCTTTATTGTCGCCGAAATTCTGTGCATCGCACATGGCCGTTCAAGCAAGCGGAAGGATTAAGACGTCACGACCGTTGCGTCCGGCGTGGTAGAACAGGCAATCGGCCAGATAGATAGGTTGCATTGACCACCAACTTGAGTTAACTATTCAATACTTACTTCGGATAACATCGCCTTCCCCCCCTGGAAAGGTTATCCAAAGACATATTTCGGGCTATGCCCCATCGATGTTACTCTTGCCCTGTCAGTAAGTTGCTGGAGTACTTATGAAAGTCGTCATCTTGTGCGGCGGACAGGGGACGCGCCTGCGCGAGGAAACGGAATTCCGCCCCAAGCCTCTGGTCGAGATCGGGGGCAGGCCCATTCTCTGGCACATCATGAAGATGTACGCCCACTATGGTCTGAGCGACTTCGTACTCTGCCTCGGCTACAAAGGCAACATGATCAAGGATTACTTCCTGAATTATGAAGCCATGAACAACGACTTCACGATTCATCTTGGCTCGCGTTGCCGTATGGATTTCCATGGCGAGCATGAAGAACAGGACTTTCAGGTCACTCTGGCCGACACGGGTCTCGAAACCATGACGGGAGGACGTATCCGGCGCGTAGCGCAACATATCAAGGGCGATACCTTCTGCGTTACTTATGGCGACGGCGTTTCCGACGTGAATATTGCCGATCTGCTTGCCTTCCACAAATCTCACGGCAAACTCGCGACCATGACTACCGTAAGACCGTACTCTCGTTACGGCATTCTCGATCTGGCACAGGACGGGCGCATCAAGAGCTTCGTCGAGAAGCCACAGATCGACGGCAGCGCTAACGCCGGATTTATGGTGTTCAATCGCCGCATATTCGACTACCTCGGCGGCGAAGACTGCTTTCTCGAACAGGAGCCCATGGAAAGGCTCGCGCGAGAAGGGCAGTTGATGGGTTATCGCCATGACGGCTTCTTCTTCGCCATGGATACCTATCGCGAATATAAGGTTCTGAACGATCTTTGGGACAGTGGCAAGGCGCCGTGGAAGATCTGGCGCAACGAACGGAAGGCGGCGGCGTGAAACCCGAATTCTGGCGGGATCGCCCCGTGCTTGTTACCGGCGCCACGGGACTGGTCGGCTCATGGCTCGTAAAGAGGTTGACGAAAGTCCACGCGGAGGTCGTCTGCCTGATCCGCGACTGGGTCCCGCAATCCGAACTGGTGTCGAGCGGTCAACTCGATTGCGTGAAGGTTGTGTGCGGCGATGTGCGCGATCAGGCTCTCCTCGAACGCTGTCTGGGCGAATACGAGATCAAAACCGTGTTTCATCTGGCCGCCCAGACCATTGTGGGCGTGGCCAACCGCAACCCCGTTTCCACCTTCGAGACTAATATTGGCGGCACGTGGGCGCTGCTCGAAGCCTGCCGCCGCAGTCCCGGCGCCGAACAGATTATAGTCGCTTCCTCCGATAAGGCATATGGCGACCAGACGGTGCTTCCCTACGACGAGACCACTGCCCTGCGGGGCAAACATCCCTACGATGTGAGTAAGAGTTGCGCCGATCTGATCTCCGCGGCTTACGCCCATACTTACAACCTTCCGGTCTGTATCACGCGCTGCGGAAATTTCTACGGCGGGGGCGATCTCAACTGGAGCCGCATCGTTCCCGGAACCGTTCGATCGATTATTCGCGGCGAACGCCCGGTCATTCGATCCAATGGATCGTGTCTGCGCGACTACTTCTATGTGGAAGATGGCGCGGCCGCGTATATGCATCTGGCGGAAAAGATGTCCACGAATCCTGAAGTAATCGGCGAAGCGTTCAATTTTTCAAACGAAGTCAGGCTTACCGCGGCGGAACTGGTGGAACGCATTCTGGGAGTCGCCGGCAGTGACCTGAGGCCCGATATCCAGGCTGTGGCGAAGAACGAAATCATGCATCAGTATCTGAGCGCTGAAAAAGCCCGGCGGATGCTGGACTGGTCTCCGCAATACAGCATCGACGACGCCCTGCAGTCGACAGTCGCCTGGTATCGGCAATATTTCCGGGCTAATCAGGAGGCGGCGCTGGCCGCCTGAGATTCTATGTCGGCCGCGGAACTACACGACCGGATTCTTTCCCTGGTACGCGAGTACCACGCGGAGGCGTTTCCCGCAAAAGAATTTGTTCCCGGCTCCAGCCCGGTTCCATTCGCCGGACGCGTTTTCGACGCTGAGGAGATCGTGAATCTGGTTGACGCATCGCTTGAGTTCTGGCTGACTTCCGGACGCTATGCCTCACAGTTCGAACGCGAATTCGCGCGCTTCTTCGGGGTGCGCGGAGCCTCCCTGGTGAACTCAGGTTCTTCGGCTAATCTGGTAGCACTCTCCTGTCTCACCTCGCCCAAACTGGGCGACCGGCGTCTCCAGCCGGGCGACGAAGTGATCACGGTGGCGACGGGTTTTCCCACCACGGTCAATCCGATTATTCAAAACGGGCTGATCCCGGTTTTTCTCGACGTCGACATCCCCACCTACAACATCTGTGTCGACCAGTTGGAAGCCGCGCTCTCTTCACGCACGCGCGCCATCATGGCGGCGCATACCCTGGGCAATCCGTTCAATCTGAAAGCCGTAAAGGCATTCGCGGAAAAACATCATCTCTGGCTGATAGAAGACTGCTGCGATGCGGTCGGCTCTACTTATGAGGGGCAACTGGCCGGAACCTTCGGCGATCTGGCGACCACCAGCTTCTATCCTGCCCACCACATGACCATGGGCGAAGGCGGCGCGGTACTTACCAACAGTCCAATGCTGAAGACTCTGGCCGAATCTTTCCGCGACTGGGGGCGGGATTGCTGGTGCGATCCGGGTAAAGACAACACCTGCGGCAAACGCTTCGGCTGGCAGCAGGGATCGCTGCCCTGCGGCTACGATCATAAGTACACTTACTCGCACATCGGCTACAACCTTAAGGTTACCGACATGCAGGCGGCGGTCGGGGTAGCTCAACTCCGCAAGTTGCCAGGTTTTATCGAGGCTCGCAAAGCCAATTTCACGCTTCTCTATGACGGCCTCAAAGATCTGCGCGACCTGCTGATTCTGCCCGAGGCTACCGACGGTTCCGATCCCAGCTGGTTCGGTTTTCCCATTGCCGTGCGTCCCGAATCCGGCCTCACCCGAGACCAGATGGTGAAGCATCTGGAGGGCGCCAGGATCAGCACGCGGCTCCTGTTTGGCGGCAACCTGCTGCGCCAGCCAGCCTATCGGGACACCGTGCATCGCCGCATCGGCGATCTGGCGAATGCCGACTACGTGATGAAAAACGTCTTCTGGATCGGCGTCTATCCGGGTTTGAATTCTCTTGCCGTCGAGTACATGCTTGATCAGCTACACGCGGCTGTGTCGCGGTCGGCGGAGCAGGTGGCCGCATGAAGGAAACTAACCCACTCGCGCCGGATCTCGCGTACATTCTCGAAAATACCCGCGGGCTGTGGGATGAACTGCGCGGCCAGCGGCTGTTTATCAGCGGCGGAACCGGCTTCTTCGGTTGCTGGCTGCTCGAATCGTTCATCTGGGCAAATCGGGAACTGGACCTCGGGGCCTCGATCACCGCACTGACTCGCGACCCCGCAGGCTTCCGTGCGCGGCTTCCTCATCTGGCGCTCGACTCCGCCGTCACCCTTCATGCGGGCGATGTACGCTCTTTCGATTACCCGGCCGGCGCTTTCACCCACGTTATTCATGCGGCGACCGCGGCCAGTGCGGCATTGAACGGCGACGACCCGCTTATGATGCTCGACACCATCGTCGAAGGCACACGGCGTGTTTTGGATTTCTCGGCGGACCGCGGCGTCCGGAAGTTTCTGTTAACCAGTTCCGGCGCGGTTTACGGGAAACAGCCGACCGGGCTTTCTCATATCCCGGAAATATACGCGGGAGTGCCGGACACCATGGATCCCCACGCGGCATATGCCGAGGGCAAGCGGGTAGCTGAACTCCTCTGCGCCATTTATGCCCGGCAGTACGGCATGGAAACAAAAATCGCTCGTGGGTTCGCGTTTCTCGGCCCTTACCTGCCGCTCGATCGGCACTTCGCCGCGGGGAACTTTATCCGGGACCGGCTGTGCGGCGGCCCCATCCAGGTTAAAGGCGATGGCACCACCTTGCGGTCTTATCTCTACGCCGCGGATCTGGCCATCTGGCTCTGGACGATTCTCTTCAAAGGCCAATCGTGCCGGCCCTACAACGTTGGCTCGGACAGCCCGGTCGCCATCTCGGATCTGGCTTCCATGGTTGCCGGTCTGGAACCCAGGACGGAAGTGCGGATTGCCTCGGCGCCGCGCCCCGGCGTAGTGCCGGAACGCTATGTGCCCGACATCGCGCGCGCCCGTACGGAATTAAACCTTAACCCGTCCGTTCCTCTTGCAGAGGCGATTCTGCGCACTACAGCATCGGCAGCTGAGAGGTTTCAACTATGACGCAGAAAACTTCCGTCCGCGGCTGCCCGATCTGCCGGAACCGCTCTGTCGAGCTTTTGCATTCTCAACAGTTCGCCGTGAGCGACAGCCACCCTCTCGCCGACGGCTATGATGTTGTGGCCTGCCTCGTGTGCGGCTTCGTTTATGCCGACACGGCCGCGCCCCAGACCGCCTATGACGCTCTATACCGGAACGCGTCAAAATACCAGGACGCCAAAACGTCGACCGGAGGAGGCGAATCGGCCTGGGATGCCGAGCGGCTGGCGCAAACCGCGCACACCATCTCCATGGTTGTGGCCGATAAAAATGCATCGATTCTCGACGTAGGCTGCGCCAATGGCGGCTTGCTCGAAGCGTTGCGCGCCCTCGGCTATTCCAACCTCGAAGGTCTCGATCCGGCGCCCGCCTGCGTCGACAATACCTGGCGTCGCGGTTTTGCCGCTCGCACAGGCTCGCTTTCGAGTATCCCCGAGGGTGCCGGGACTTTCGACGCAGTAATGCTGAGTCACGTACTGGAGCATGTCAGGGACCTGGAGGGCGCGCTCACCGGCTTAAGGAGACTTCTTCGGAAGAACTCGATCGTCTATATCGAGGTCCCCGATGCAACCCGCTACGGCGACTTCCTGAATGCGCCCTTTCAGGATTTCAACACCGAACATATCAATCATTTCTCGGGAGTTTGTCTCGATAACCTCGCCCGGCAATTCGGCTTCGCTCAGGTAGTCGCACCCACTTCAAAGGTCATCGGATCGTCGGCCGACACACTGTATCCGGCGGTGTTCGGAATCTACCGGCCAACGGATGCGCCCACCGGTCCGCTCACCGAAGACGTTTCTCTCAGGGAGCGAATCCGGCAATACTGCGCAGCCTCTGCCTCATTGATGCGGGCGATCAACCTGCACTTGTCGAATGAACTTGAATCGTGCCGCGAAGTTGTCTTGTGGGGCACAGGCCAATTGGCGATGAAGCTCCTTAACGAGGAACCGCTGCGCAAGGCACAGATACGCGCCTGCGTCGACGCCAGCCCTCTGAATCAGGGCAAGCAGCTCCGTGGCATTCCTATCCTTGCGCCGGCCGAATTAACGGGTGGAGACTGGCCGGTTGTCATTACGTCCACCTTGCACGAAGCCGCCATCAGACGGGATATGCGGAAGCTTGGATTGACCAACAGAATCATCTCTCTCAGACAGGTCCCGGCCGAAGGAGTGCGACCCCACCCCGAAGGAGTACTTCAATGATCCGGCTGGCCGATTACGTGATGCGCAGCCTCGCCGATTGGGGCGTGCGCCGTATCTTCCTCGTCACCGGCGGCGGCGCCATGCACCTGAACGACGCTCTCGGTCGCGAAGATCGCATCAGCTACATGTGCCATCACCACGAACAGGCGGCCGCCATGGCGGCGGAAGGATACGCGCGCATCGCAGGAACACCGGGCGTGGTCAGCGTTACCACGGGCCCCGGCAGCATCAATGCCATCAACGGAGTTTTCGGCGCATGGACGGATTCCGTCCCGATGCTGGTCATCTCCGGACAAGTCAAGCGCGAGACTTGCCGAGCCTCGCTCAGGATCGACGGCCTGCGTCAGCTCGGCGATCAGGAAGCCGACATTATCGGCATGGTGCAGGGCATCACCAAATACGCCGTCCTGGTCAACGACCCGCGCACCATCCGTTATCACCTGGAGCGCGCCTGGCATCTTGCGGCGACGGGACGGCCCGGACCCTGCTGGCTGGATATTCCGATCGACGTGCAGGCAACTCAGATCGACGAAGACGCGCTCGATGCCTATGATCCCGCGCAGGACGATATGGTCTGGAATAAGGACCGGATCGCGTCCGAGTGCGCGCAAACCGTCCGCCGCATCCGCGGCTCCGAGCGGCCTGTAATCCTCGCTGGAACCGGTGTCCGTGCGGCCGGGGCGCTCGAAGAGTTCGAACGCGTCGCCAACCTCCTGCGCATTCCGGTGACAACCGCGTGGACTCACGATCTGATCCCCAGCGATGACGAACTGTTCTGCGGCCGCCCCGGCACCATCGGCGAACGTGCCGGCAACTTTACCGTGCAGAATTCCGACACATTGCTCGTGCTCGGTTCGCGTCTCAACATTCGCCAGGTCAGCTACAACTGGAAAAGTTTTGCGCGCCATGCGTTCCGAATTCAGGTGGATATCGATGCTGCCGAACTTTCGAAGCCGACCGTTCGCCCCGACCTCGCCGTTCACTGCGATCTGAAAGTATTTCTCACCGAGCTTGCCCGCCAACTGGAAGAATCGGGCTACACACCCGTGCACCAGGAGTGGCTGGATTGGTGCAAGGCGCTTTGCGAAAAATACCCGGTGGTTCTGCCTAAACACCGCCGGCCCGGGCCGCGCGTCAATCCTTATCATTTTGCCGAACGGTTGTCAGCCGCTCTGGCATCCGACGATGTGGTGGTTTCGGGCGATGCCACCGCCTGCATTGTTACCTTTCAGACGGCGCAGATCCAACGCGGGCAGCGCCTGTTTTCCAACTCCGGCGCTGCTTCCATGGGGCATGATCTGCCCGCGGCCATCGGCGCCGCCGTGGCGCGCGAGGGAAAGCGTGTAATCTGTCTGGCCGGCGATGGCAGCGTGCAATTCAACATTCAGGAGTTGCAAACCATAAAGCATCACCAGCTGCCGATCAAGATCTTCGTGCTGAATAACAATGGCTACCTTTCGATCCGCACCACGCAATCGACTTTCTTCAAAAAGATGGTCGGGGAAAGTCCGGAAAGCGGCGTTTCGTTTCCCGACTACGTGCGCGTCGCCGCCGCGTACGGCATCCCCGCGTGCAGGATCGATACGTCGAGCGACCTTGGATCGATTCAGGGTTTGCTCGATGCGCCCGGTCCCATGCTGTGCGAGGTGATGATCGATCCGGCGCAGGAGTTTGAGCCTCGCCTCAAATCGAGGCAACTGGCGGACGGCACTATGGTTTCACCCGCACTTGAGGACATGTATCCCTTCCTCGATCGTGCGGAGTTAGCCGGTAATCTTCTGTTCGAAGAAGCGGAGCCGGCACTGGCGGGACAAGGCGACTAGCAGGGACAGAGGAATATTATGATCGACCGCGATATCTTCGAAGACCTTTTCGTACTGGAGATGGCCAACAACCATTGGGGCAGTGTGGAGCGGGGCCTGCGCATCGTTTCGTCGTTCGCTCAGGTGGTCCGCTTCAACAACGTCCGGGCCGCCATCAAGCTCCAGTTTCGCGACGTCGACTCGTTCATTCACCGGGATTTCCGTCATCGCCGCGACATCCGTTACATCGGCAAAACGCTTGATACGAAGATGTCTGCCGACGGGCTGGCGGAACTGGTGCGCGCCATACGGCAGGCGTCCTGCGTCCCCATGGCAACACCCTTCGACGAGAAGTCCGTCGACCTTTGCTGCGAACTGGGCATCCAGATCATCAAACTGGCGAGTTCCGATCTGAACGACTGGGTGCTCATCGAGAAGATTGCCGCCACCAAGAAGCCGGTAATCGTATCTACCGGCGGATCGTCACTGAAGGATCTCGACGACCTGGTCATGTTCTTCCGCAATCGCCATATTCCCCTCGCCATCAACCATTGCGTCTCCATTTATCCCGCCGAGGATGGGGAACTGGAGATGAATCAGATCGACTTTCTGCGCAACCGGTATCCGTCAAACACCATCGGTTTCTCCACTCACGAGTACCACGACTGGACCACCTCGATGCTGATCGCCTACGCCAAAGGCGCCCGCACTTTCGAGCGCCATGTCGACATCGAAGGCGATGGCAAAACCGTCAGCCCCTATTGCTCCCGTCCCGACCAGATCGACACCTGGTTCAAGTCCTGGCAGAAGGCCCGCGAAGTCTGCGGTGCACCCGGCACGCACAAGCGCCTGCCGCCGGCCAAAGAAATCGCCTATCTGGACTCATTGGTGCGCGGCGTATATGCAAAGCGCGATTTGCCTGAAGGCCACATCCTTTCGGATGAAGACGTTTATCTGGCGATCCCTCTGCAAAAGGGCCAGATCTCGTGCCGCGAGCTGATGCGCGGCGAAGTTCTGCTGAGCTCCATCCGGCAGGACCAGCCAGTCATGATCGACAAGATCGACACCCCGTACTCCAGCATTCCCGCGCTGAAAGAGATGATGTATAGTCGCGGCCTCGAAGGAGTCGCGAGCGACATATTGAATCTCAGCCAGAGTGTCGGTGAGAAACCAGCGTCCGTTTCCAAACCCGCGGGCGCCGCAGTTAATTGAAACAGCCATGAAGACGCTCAGCATCGTGAATCCCTGCTTCAACGAAGAAGGCAACGTGCGCGAACTCTATGAACGGGTGCGCGCCGTGATGACGCGTCTGGGCCATTATCGCTACGAACACATTTTCATCGATAATTCTTCGGCGGACAGAACCGCCGAGATTCTGCAGGAACTCGCGGCTTCCGACCGCAACGTAAAGGTCATTATCAACACGCGGAACTTCGGCCATATCCGCTCACCGTTCCATGCCATGCTGCTGGCGCGCGGCGACGCCGTCATCTCGCTCGCTTCGGATCTGCAGGACCCCCCCGAACTGATCGAAGAAATGGTGCACCTGTGGGAAAACGGCATGCCCGTCGTCATCGCGGTGAAGAATGCCAGCGAAGAAAGCGGCCTGATGTTCCGCCTGCGCACGAAATACTATCGCCTCGTGAACCGGGTTTCGAATATCGAAACTTACCAGCACTTCACCGGCTTCGGTCTCTATGACCGCAAGGTGATGGATCTGGTTCGTGAATTCAAAGATCCCTATCCTTATTTCCGCGGAATGATCGCGGAGATCGGTTTGCCGCACGCCGAGATTCCTTACCACCAGCCGCGCCGTAAAAAGGGCATCACCAAGAACAATGTCTATACTCTGTACGACCTGGCCATGCTGGGTATCACCAACTTGTCGAAGGTGCCTCTGCGACTGGTGACTTTTTCCGGATTCGTCAGCGCCGTCCTCTGCATCATGGTTTCGTTTGCTTACGGTATCTACAAGCTGCTGTTCTGGAATAATTTCGCCGTCGGGCAGGCCCCGATGATCATCGGATTGTTTTTCTTCCTATCTCTCCAAATGATTTTCCTCGGAATCATAGGAGAGTACGTCGGCGCCATCCATACCTTCGTTCAAAACCGGCCGTTGGTCTTTGAGAAGGAGCGACTCAATTTCGGGTTCGGGGCCGGCATACCGAAAGAAAGCGGCCTTGCCACCATTTACGAACAGGACCATGCGATGCGGCATGCCGGTGAAGCGTCCGCGCCGTCCGGCATCGTGACAGACGCGGCGGTGCGCGGATGATAGTGAAATTTCGATTGCAGTAGATTGACTTACCCTTATGCTTATCAACATATCCGCGATTCAGCCCTATCTTCCGGGCCCGTTAAAGTTTGCTCTTAAGCCGTACTACAGGACGTTTCTCCCAAATCGCCTGCACGTCCTGCTCCTGCCGACCTTTCGGTGCAACTACCGTTGCTCTTATTGCACTGTCGTAACCAAGTTTGCCTACACCAACGAGTACTCGAAGACTACGGAACGGTCCGCACGGGACTGGATCGCGGCGCTCGATAGACTCCCTCCGGCAGTGATCTACGTAGCGGGAGGCGAGCCCTTCGTGTACGCGGAACTCGGCGAGCTTATCAATTGCCTCCCGGAGAAGCATCAGGTCATTGGAATCGTCACTAACTTGTCGCAACCTGCCCGGGTATATCGAAAGATCAAAAGGAAGCTTCATCTGAACGCCAGCTTTCACCGCGAGTTTGTTCAGTACCAGGACTTCACGGCCAGAATCGGGGAACTAATCGACCAATTCCATATCCATGTCAACATTGTCGCTACACCGGAGAACCTCGTGGTCTTGAGGGAGATATCCGAGATGATGAAAAGCTCAAAAATCACGCTTCACGTGGATCCCCTTGTCGATCCCCAGTTTCAGTACAGTGATGAGGATCGGGATCTGTTGCAGAAGTTCATCCACAAAGACCGCGTTCCCGACGAGCAACTGAACTTTGGCGACTTTTCGGTCAAAAACTGCTCGGCAGGCAGGAACTACATGTGCATCGTTCCCAATGGCGATGTTTATACGTGCTTCGGGGGCTTGGGTTACACCAAGTCGCCTCTTTACGAGGAGATCGTCGCCGGCCGTACGCTCCCGCAATTCGCTATGGGAAATCTGTTCGACGAGGGATTCCAGCCGAACCGCAGCGACATCCTGTGCGCACTACCATGCAAAGAAGCTTGCGATCGGGACTCGGTCAGAATGAAACCTGTGAATTGACCCGAATGTGCGCCAACGCACGCTGAAGTCGCACTGGATGACTGGACCAGAAAAAGGAAGGAGGCTATCGATGCGCGAGATACGTGTTGACCACAACGTCGCTGCGGAGTCGGAGCTGCTGAACACAGATATCGCGCCGCCGTTACCCCGAATCCCGTCTCGTGCAGGACCAGCCATGCGGCACTCAGTCCTTGGCTGCTTCGCCGCTCTGGCGCGGAATGTCGAGACGGAACCGAGCGCGTGGCTTGCAGCCTTCACTTTTGTCTATCTGATCACAACGATCGCCCGCTCGGCTAAGCCGCTGTTTTTTGAAGAGATCACCACGTTTTACCTTGCCCGTTTGGACGGCATTTCGGCCACGTGGCGCGCTATTAGCAGCGGGGCGGATCTCGAACCCCCGCTCATGGTTGTTCTGGTCCACCTCAGTCAGGGGCTTCTGGGCACGAGCGAAATTGCTACCCGCTTGCCCGCCCTGGTCGGCGTCCTGGCGGCGTGCGCATGCACCTTCGCTTTCATTAAGCGGCGCAGCGGTACGATCTTCGCATTCTGCGGCGCTATGTTAATCGTGCTGAGCGGCGCCTATCGTTACGCTACGGAGGCGCGCCCCTGGGGCGTGGCGGTCGCGGGAGCCGCGATAGCACTTGTCTCCTGGCAGCGCGCTGACGAACCCAATCGAACCTGGCTGCCCGTCGGCGGCCTTGCCGTGGGGTTGTGGATCGCCCTGGCAAGCCAATGTTTTTCGATATTGCTCGCTCTTCCCTTTGGGGCAGGGGAGTTGGTGCGCTCTGTCAAACGTAAACGAATCGACTGGCCGGTCTGGATCGCGTTCGCTTTGAGCACCTCGGCGCTGGCGTTCTACCCGCCGCTGTTCAGGACGTTCGGCCGCGGTTTCGCTGGTCATTTCCCAACCTTCGCCCCGACCTTTCGCTCGCTTTGGACTGTCCCGAGCCATCTGATTGGCGGAGCCGGGCGTGTGGCCGCTGCTGTGATGTTGTTGATCGTCTGGCTTAGACGCAGCGACAGAACGGACCTGGCGCCGCGTTCCCGGCAACCGGCTCCCGGCACTGCGCCGCCGCCTCACGAGACGGTTGCGGTGGTCCTGCTTACCGCAATTCCAGTATTCTTGATCATTCTCGTCGTCCCGCTGCAGTCGCCTCTCTTCTACAGGTACGCGCTGGCGGCGGTTCTGGGGATGGCCATTCTGATCGCGCGGGCCTTCGAGCGCGCGGCGGGCGGCGACTCGCGGATCGGGGTGGTGGTTCTTCTTCTGTTGGCCGGCATCTTTGTCGAGAGATTTGTTTCCGACGCTTTTGGCGCTCCGGACGGCCAGCCTCCTGCAAAATTAGTTGCGGCTTCGGGCAACGCTGATATCAATGTGCAGGGGAATTCTCTGCTTTCGATGGCAACTGGAGACCTGCCTCTGGTCGTTTCGAACCCCTTTTGGTTTCCTCAGGTTGCTCACTATGCCCCGCCGGCGCTGGCGGACCGCACATACTACCTGACCGAAGCCGATGCCGCGATCAGGTTCACGCGTCCGAGCCCCGTTGAGATCATGCTGCCGCGCCTGTTGCGGCTTAACCTGCCGGGCCACGTTACCACTTATTCTGTTTTCACGGCAACGCACCGGCGATTCCTTGTCTACACTTCATCGAATTTATTCGACTGGCTGATGGAGCGGCTTCAACCCGATAATGCAACCTTCCGGTTTATTGGCCGAACGGGCGACGCCATGCTTCTGGAGGCGTGTCTCCAATGCGAAACAACCCTGAGCCAATAGTTGGTTCGCCACAACCGATGAAGCGCGGCTTACCATTGCCGTCCTCCCATTCACCTTCGTCAGCCGGCCCCGGAGTGCTCGATCAATCCGACCTCCGATCAAGTTGCGAGGCCCGCGCCCAGCCGCCCTTCCTCGCGCGATTCTCGCCGTTCGCGTCGTGGCTGGAAAGAGAACCGGCGATCTGCCTGGGCGCATTGACTTTCCTTTTCGTTACTACCACGGTAGCTCGTGCCACGAGAATGATGTGGTTCGACGAGTTGACGACGTTCTATCTGGCGCGGATGGACAGTATCTCGTCCGCCTGGAGGGCGGTCTGCAATGGAGCGGACCTGCAGCCGCCCCTCATGTTCGTTCTCGCGCACTTCAGCCAGAAACTCGCTGGTGCCAACGAGGTCGCTACGCGCCTCCCCTGCATACTCGGCTTTCTGGTGGCGTGCGGCTGCGTGTTTGTTTTCATCAGGCGGCGTAGTGGAACAGTGTTCGCCCTTTGCGGAACGGTTTTGATTTTGCTGACCGGCGCCTATCGCTATGCCTATGAGGCGCGCCCCTACGCTCTTGTGTTAGCCGGCGCGGCGCTGGCGCTCACGTCATGGCAGAGTGCCACCGAGCCCCGGCGGGGCTGGTTGTCGATATGGGGCATCGCCGCCGGGCTGTGGATCGCGCTCGCCAGCCAGTGCTATGCTGTGGTGCTGGCCATTCCTTTTGGCGCCGGCGAACTCGCTCGCACGTTGCAGAGGAAAAAGATCGACTGGCCAGTCTGGATTGCGTTCGGGATGAGCGCGTCGGCTATTGCGTTCTACCCGCCGCTCATAAAGCTGCATGACGGAGGCTTCGTTGGCAGCCATACTTTGTTCGGAGTCGCGACCAGGTCGCTTTGGACCATTACCGAACGTATAGTCGGAGGGGCGGGATATGTAATCGCCCTCATAATGGTGTTAGCCGCCTGGCTTGGAAGCGGCGATCGACAGGGCCACAGCAAATATCCGAAGATTCCTGGTTACGAGGCAGTGGCTCTGGGGCTGTTAGCCGCGACCCCGATTTTCCTTGCATTGCTGATCGCGGAGATTCATTCAGCGATTTTCTACCGGTACTCCCTGGCCGCGGTTCTCGGCATCGTTGCGCTGGTGGCTCGGGCCTTTTATCTAGTGGCCCACGGCGACTCCCGTATCGGCGCTGTCGTTCTTCTGCTGCTGACCGCAGTGTTCGTCGAGAGATTCATCTCCGACGCCTTCGCCCAACCCGATAGCCGGCCCGCCGCAAGACTGATGTACGCATCCGCCACCGATACGCCAACGGATACGAATGAAAGTGTTCCGGGTCATCGGCTTCTTTCAGTCGTTCCCGGAGACCTGCCCCTGGTGATATCGGACCCTTTTCGCTTCGTTCAGGTTGTCCACTATGCCCCCCCCGCCCTCGCGGCTCGTACTTGGTATCTGATGGATTCGAAGGCGGCCCTTCGCTACACGACGACGAATTTCTTCGAAGTTTCCCTGCCCGTCCTGTTCCGGACGCTGCCGATGCCGGGTCACCTGGCCCCTTACTCGACCTTTGTGTCACCGGGCCGCCGGTTCTTCATCTACACGTCGGCGAATGCCTTCGATTGGCTGATGGCTCAGCTGGGCTCCGATAATACCCAGCTTAGGTTCGCCGGGCGTTTTGGTGACGCAGTATTGTTCGACGCTTGCGTGGAATGCAGGCCGGGCGCCGGAAATGATTCGAAATGATTTGGTGAGCCGCGACCGAGAGGGAGCGGTTGCCGGCTTACTAATAACTCTTGTCTACCTTGCTCGCTCGTCCACCACGAACCTATACTTACGTTTTAGCCGGCATGGGCGAAAGTTACAAGAGGAGTTGCAGCCCGGCGCACTATGTTTTCGGAACGGTTCCAGATCGACGCCGAGATAGCCGAGCCCGAACTCGACCGGGCGCGCGCAGGAGGACGCGCGTGTCAGCCTTTCTACCTTTCCGCCCTGGCTGCTCTGGCGCGCAACGTTGAGACGAAATCCGGCGCTTGGCTCGCCGCACTCGCTCTCATATATCTGACCACCACGCTCGCCCGCTGCGGCAAGGCGTTCTGGTTCGATGAGATTGTAACCTTTTACCTTGCGCGCATGGCAAGTGTTTCACTCGCCTGGCGCGCCATTCGCGACGGTGTCGATCTGCAGCCACCCCTGATGGTCGCGCTGGCTCACTTCAGTCAGCGGTTGCTGGGTCCGAACGAAATTGCCACCCGTTTACCCGCCGCCCTCGGGGTGATGGTCGCGTGCGCATGTGTCTTCGTATTCATTCGCCGCCGAAGCGGTACGGTTTTCGCACTGGGCGGCGCTGTGCTGATCTTGTTGACCAGCGCCTACCATTACGCCATAGAAGCGCGACCCTACGGTCTGGTGCTGGCAGGAGCCGCCATCGCACTCGTTTCCTGGCAGAGCGCCAACCAGCCAGGCCGCACCTGGGCTTCGCACGCGGGTATTGCGCTTGGGTTGTGGATCGCGCTCGCAAGTCAGTGTTTTTCGGTGCTGCTGGCCATTCCATTCGGTGCCGGTGAAATCGTCCGTTCCATCCACCGCAGGGGAATCGATTGGCCAGTCTGGGTCGCGTTTGGTTTGAGCGCGTCGGCCCTGGTCTTCTACCCCCCGCTGTTCAGTACGCTCCACAAGGGATTCGTCGACAACATCCCGATGTTCGCGCCGAACATTCGTTCGCTTTGGATCGTTCCAAGCCATATGACAGGTGGGGCGGGCCGTGTGGTTGCTGCGGTCATGGTGATGGTCGCGTTGCTCAGGGGTGGCAATAGAACCGCCGGAGACCTGAGTCAGCATGCTCCGGCACCGTCCAATCCCGTACCTCTTTACGAGGCCGTTGCCGTCGTGTTGCTCGCGGCAGTTCCGGTATTCCTGATGCTGCTGCTCGCGTGGCTGCACTCGCCGATCTTCTATCGGTATGGTCTGGCCGGCGTGCTGGGGATGGCCATTCTTATTGCACAGGCATTCGAATGGCTAGCTGCCGGGGACCGCCGGATCGGCGTTGCGATATTTCTTGTGCTGACCGGAGTCTTCGTCGAGAGGTTCGTCTCCGACGCTTTCGGGGAACCGGATGCGCAGCCCCTCGCAAAAGTAATGAAAGAATCCGGCGACGGGAGTATCCGAGTGGCGGGGAACCCGCTGCTGACGATGGCAGCAGGCAACCTGCCGCTGGTCGTAGCCAACCCCATATGGTTTCCCCAGGTTGTCCACTATGCTCCGCCTGAACTGGCGGAGCGAACTTATTATCTAACCGATTCCGCGGCCGCGCGGAGATTTACGGGAACCAATTTTTTCGAGCTCGCGCTTCCGGTCCTTGCACGCTTTCCTTTGCCAGGCCACGTCATCCCATACTCCACGTTCACCGCCACACACCGGCGATTTTTCGTCTACACCTCATCGAATGGATTCGATTGGCTGATGGGACGGTTGCGGCCCGATCGCGCAATCTTCAAATTTGTCGGCCGGGTGGGAGATACAATTCTTCTGGAGGCGTGCCTTCAATGCCCACGCTAAAGAGGCCTCAGGAAACCTTGCTGCGGTCGGTCAAAAGTTTCCTTGTCCGCAGCGGCCCCGACAATACCGTGACGCGTGCTTCCCTGGCGCTGCACGGCCTCCGTCGCGGTTTTCGAATCAGCTGCGGCGAGGTCCTTTCGCTTCGGAAGGGGCACCGCGAGATTCGCGTTTCCAGACGAGCGCTCTACATGGTTCCCTACATGCTGAAGTATTTTGAGCTCTATTTCAGTTCCTTCCATGCAGTCGAAGAAGGAGGGCATCAAACGCTCGACTTCTCACGACCCGCCTTCCACCAGTACACCAAGGCGGGCACCGGCTTCTATTTTCCGTCGGTACCGGAAGAGGAATTTGGTGAGGAATACATCCGCCGTTATCGCCCCAGGCCCGGGGACGTTGTCTTTGATCTTGGAGCAAATGCCGGTGCGACAACGTGGTTTTTATCGAAGATGGTGGGCGAGCGCGGGAAGGTGTTTGCTTTTGAGCCGGACGACGAGAACTACACGTTTCTGTTGAAGAACATCGATCATCATCGGCTGAAGAATGTCGTGCCGGTAAAGAAAGCAATTGGGGCTTCCACCGGGACGGCGGCTTTCCAAATGAATGGAACCATGGGCTCGGCCCTGACGGCCTTTGCAGCGTATACAGGCACCGGCGATGTGCGGACCGTCGAGACGTTGACCCTCGAGGACGCCTGCCGTGAACTCGACACCATTCCGGCATTCATCAAAATGGATGTCGAGGGAGCGGAAACCTCCATCATTGCCGGCGCTGGTGGGTTTCTTCGTAAGAACCCGATCCATTTTGCCCTCGACAGCAGCCATTTGATCGATGGCGAAATGACGTGCCACGCTCTCGATAAACTGTTTGCGGCAATTGGATACGATGTTCGTTCCGGGGACGATTCCGGACAAATGTTCACCTGGGCTACACCTCCCTCGTCGCCGGCGAACGCGTGCCACTGATACCTCGCTGAGTCTTCCCGCTGTCGAATCGACTCTGCAAAACTGGGTGTACACCGAACAGATGCCCGAAAAGATATACGACCACAACCAGATCGAGTTGAAATGGCATGACCGCTGGGGCGCCGAACCCGCGCTTTACCAGGCCGAGGAGAATTCGTCGAAGCCCAAGTATTACGTGCTGGAGATGCTGCCCTACCCGAGCGGCGCGCTGCATATCGGACATATCCGCAACTATTCGATCGGCGACGCGCTGGCCCGTTACATGTGGATGCGCGGCTATAACGTCCTCCACCCCATGGGCTGGGACGCCTTTGGGCTGCCCGCCGAGAACGCCGCTATCGCCAACAAGCGCCCCCCGCGCGAATGGACCCTCGCCAACATCGAGAAGATGAAGCGCACCCATCGCCGCTTCGCCTTCTCCTACGATTGGGATCGCGAAGTGACCACCTGCGAGCCCGAATATTACCGCTGGAACCAGTGGTTTTTCCTGCGCATGCTCGAAAAAGGTCTGGCCTATCGCAAGCAGGCCCTGGTCAACTGGTGCCCTAACTGCGCCACCGTGCTGGCCAATGAGCAGGTGGTGAACGGCTGCTGCTGGCGCCATGAATCGACTCCCGTCGAGCAGCGCGCGCTCGAGCAGTGGTTCCTGCGTACGACGGCCTATGCCGATGAGTTGCTCAAAGACATCGCTCAGCTCGAAGGCGGCTGGCCGGAACGCGTCCTCACCATGCAGCGCAACTGGATCGGCCGCAGCGAGGGCGCGGAAGTGGATTTCGAAATCGAAGGATACGGGACGGTGCGCGTTTTCACTACCCGCATCGACACCATCTATGGCGCGACGTGCATGATCCTCGCACCCGAGCATCCCGTCGTGGCCACAATTCCAGCCGAATTGCAGGCGAAGGCGAAGCAGATGGTCGATGCGCGCGCGCAGCAGGGTCCCGGCGATGTCGAAAAGGAAGGCTTCGACACCGGGCTCAAAGCCATCAATCCCTTCAGTGGTGAACGCGTGCCGGTGTGGGTGGGCAACTTCGTCCTGATGGGTTATGGGACCGGCGCCATCATGGCCGTCCCCGCGCACGATCAGCGCGATTTCGAATTTTGTAAGAAATACGGCATTAACATACGGCCTGTGATTCGCCCCGTCGACGGACCTCTGCCCGACGTCGCGACCATGCAGGAAGCGTCCGGCGATTATGGAATCGTGGAGAACTCGGGACCGTATAACGGAATGCCCAGTGAGGACGCGCGCCGCGAGATGGCGCTCCACGCCGAGCGCGAAGGCTTCGGCAAAACCGCGGTCACCTTCCGCATCAAAGACTGGGGCGTATCGCGCCAGCGCTACTGGGGCACGCCGATTCCCGTGATCCATTGCCCCAACGACGGCGTGGTTCCCGTGCTCGACGATCAACTCCCGGTGCTCTTGCCCCAGCAGATCGCCATCACCGGCAAAGGCCGCTCGCCGCTCGATGAAGTTCCCGAATTCGTCAATGTGACTTGCCCGAAATGCGGGGGCGCCGCACGCCGCGAGACGGACACCATGGACACGTTTGTCGATTCCAGCTGGTACTTCTATCGCTATTGCGACGCGAAGAATTCCACCGCGCCTTACGATTCGAAGAAGATCGATTACTGGTTCCCCATCGATCAGTACATCGGCGGGGTGGAGCACGCCATCCTGCACCTGATCTATTCGCGCTTCTGGACCAAGATGATGCGCGACATCGGACTTACGCGCTACGACGAGCCCGTGCGCAAGCTGTTCACTCAGGGGATGGTCATTCGCAACGGAGCCAAGATGTCGAAATCCGTCGGTAACGTGGTGCCGGCCGACGATGTGGCGAATAAATATGGGGCCGATACGGCACGCCTGTTCGCCTTATTCGCCGCGCCGCCGGAGCGCGATGTCGACTGGATCGACGCAGGTGTCGAAGGCGTCTACCGCTTTCTGGGGCGCGTCTATCGATTCGCCACGAGGAATATCGGCGCAGATGGAGATGGCACGGCGGATTCGATGATTCTGCGTCACGTTCACCAGACGCTGCGTCGCATCACCGACGATTTCGACAGCCGCTGGCACTTCAATACTTCCATCGCGGCCATGATGGAACTGGTTAATCATCTGTATGCGGAGGAGCAACATATCTCCGCCGCCGCCATGAGCCAGACGCTGGAGATCCTGACTTTCCTGCTGGCGCCGTTCGCGCCGTACCTGGCGCAGGAACTGTGGGAAGAACAAGGGAAGTCCGGACCTGTATTCAAACAGGAGTGGCCCGACTACGATCCCGACCTGGCGCGCGAAACCCAGATCGAGATACCCGTGCAAATCAACGGAAAACTGCGCACACGAATTACCGTCGCTCCTGGGCTGGATAAGGTTCAACTCGAAGCCGCAGCGATAGATGACGACAAAGTGCGGTTGCTGCTGGACGGAAAGATGATTGTGAAAGTAATCGCCGTCCCCGACAAATTGATAAACCTGGTAGTTAGATAACGTGGGGCAGGTTGTCAACCTGAGGCCGATTGGCAATCGGCCCTGCCGCGCTGTCCATACGCATGTCTTTCCAGTTGTACGCAAACTCCTGGCCGCATTCCAGACACACTACGTAAGTGCCTTTGCGCGTTCCCCCGGTTGAAATCTGCGAACGGCGAGTAATAGGGAAGGTGGTTCTTTTGTGAGAGCACCCGAACATGACGTTGAGCAGCGAAGTAATCATATCGACCCCGTTTCAATCACTAAGTGCGGCAAGCCGCGCTTTCATAACAGCAATTGCGGGTCCAGTGCCAGGCGCGTGTGAATGGATACAGACTCAGCCGAGTTGGGAAGCGATTGCGTCCGCGATCTGAATCCCATGGAAGCGGCCGTTTTCGATAAAGATCTCGTTCGTATGCATCCCGGCCACAATTACTCCAGCGAGATACACGCCTTTTCTTTCGCTTTCGAGTGTCTGTGGATCGGTTTTTGGTTTGCGCGTTTCCGGCTCGAGGGTAATGCCCGCCGCGTTCAGAAACGTCAGATCGGGCCGGTATCCCGTCATGGCGAAGACGAAATCGTTGGGTATTTTTACAATCCCGCGGGGAGTCGCGAGAGTAACAAAGTCCGATTCGATTAACGTAACTTCAGAATTGAAATAAGCTTTGACTTCGTTGAATTTGATACGGTTTTCGATGTCGGGTTTTATCCAGTACTTCACGTGCCGATGCATCTCGGGCCCTCGGTGAACCAAGGTCACACGGGCGCCGGTGCGATACAGTTCAAGCGCGATGATAGCGGCCGAATTCTTTCCGCCTACTACTAACACGTCGTGGTTGAAATAAGGGTGCGCCTCTTTGTAATAGTGAATGACCTTAGGCAGATCTTCGCCAGGTACTCCGAGCAGATTAGGCACATCGTAGTAACCGCTGGCTATTACCAGCTTCTTCGCGGAATAAGTCCCCTTAGTGGTCAGTACGGAGAAAGCGCCATCTTCGCCGGCAATCGAGAGCACGCGTTCGTACTGATGGATGTTCAGTTTGTAACATTCGGCGACGCGGCGGTAGTACTTGAGAGCCTCCGTGCGCGTAGGCTTTTCGTTGAGGCTCGTCATGGGGATGCCACCGATCTCCAGAAGTTCTGGAGTGGTGAAGAACGTCATGTGAGTCGGGTAGTTATACAGCGAATTCGTCAGGCAGCCCTTATCGACGATCATCGTCTCGATCCCGCGGCGCTGCAGTTCGATTCCACACGCAAGCCCAGTGGGCCCGGCGCCGATGACGATAACGCTCACAACTTGCTTTCTATTTCGGCGGCGATGTTGGAGAGCGCCTGCGGTAGAGCCGAGGGATCCTTGCCGCCGCCTTCAGCCATATCGGGACGGCCGCCGCCCTTGCCGCCCACGGCGAGTGCCAGAGCGCTCACCAATTTGCCGGCCTGCAGGCGACCGGTGAGATCTTTGGTTACGGCGGCGACAATCGAGACCGCGCCATCATCCACTGAGGCGAGTGCGATTACGCCCGACTTCCATTTATTGCGCAGCGCATCGGCGAGAGCGCGCATCTGCTGGCGATCGAGGCCGTCCACCTGTGCGGCGATGAACTTCGCGCCGTTCTTTTCTTTGGCCCTCGATTCCAGATCGTGCGCGGCGGATTGGGCGATTTTGGTTTTCAGATGATCGATCTGGCGTTCGCTGGCGCGCTTCTCGGCGAGCAGGCGCTCCACTTGCTCGACCAGTTCAGGCTCGGACACGCGCAGCATGCCGGACATGCGGTGCAGCGCATCGGTTGATTGCTGGAATTGCTGGACCGCCGGCTCGCCGGTGATCGCTTCGATACGACGCACGCCGGCCGAGATGCTGCTCTCGGAAACGATCTTGAAGACACCGATGTCGCCGGTCCGGGCCACGTGCGTACCGCCGCAGAGCTCCTTGCTGAAATCGGGAATCGAGACCACGCGAACTTCATCCCCGTACTTCTCGCCAAACAATGCCATGGCGCCGGTGGCAATTGCCTCGTCAATTGCCATTACGTTCGTCGTCACTTGTGTATTACGTAGAATCTGATGATTGACAAGACGTTCGATTTCGGCAATCTCCGCCGGATCGAGCCCGGCGTAATGGGTGAAATCGAAACGCAGCCGAGGGGGTTCCACCACGCTGCCCGCCTGCTTGACGTGCGGCCCGAGGACCTGGCGCAGCGCGGCCTGCAGCAGATGCGTAGCGGTGTGATTGCGCTGCGTGGAAAGCCGTTCCGGCGCCGCCACCTGGGCGCGCAATTCATCGCCGGGACTTAAGGCTCGCGCGGTGCGGATCTTGTGGACGGTAAGCCCAGGTACCGCCGGCCAGGTGTCGAGAACGGTGGCTACCGTTTCGCCCGTATGGGCATCGTAGAGCACCCCGCGATCGCCCACCTGCCCACCGGTTTCGGCGTAGAATGGCGTCTGATCGAGTACCAACTCGGCTTCCGTATTGGGGCCGATGTCGTTCATTAACCGCTGGTCGACCAGAATCGCCGTCACCTTCGACACCGCATCCAGCTGGTCGTAGCCGAGAAAGCGGGTGCGGCCCCGCTCCAGCAATTCGCGGTAAACGGGCGCGATGGCGGCTTTATCGCCGCCCTTCCAGCTCAGGCGCGCCCGCTCGCGCTGATGCCGCATTTCTTCTTCGAAGGCGTCGCGGTCGATCTCAAAACCGCGTTCGCGCGCCATCTCTTCCTGCTCATCGAGCGCCAGTCCGAAGGTGTCGTAGAGCTTGAACGAAATGGCGCCGGGAACCGCCTTCGTGTTCAGGCTTGCCAGTTCGTCGCTGAAAACCTTCTCGGCCACGAGGAACGTAGTGGCATAACGATGCTCCTCATCCTTCACGATGCGGGCCACGCGCTGTACGGATTCCATCAATTCGGGATAAGCCGGACGCATCAGTTCGGCGACGAAGCCGGTCAGCTCATAGAGGTAGGGCTCCTGCTTGCCGATCAGCCGGGCGTTACGCATAGCCCGCCGCATGATTTTGCGCAGCACATAGCCGCGGCCTTCGTTCGAAGGCACCACGCCGTCGTGGATCAGAAACTCGGTGGCGCGCGCATGATCGGCATTGATGCGCAGCGCGGTGTCGGTTTTATCCGACGATCCATACGCTGTGCCGAAGAGTTCCCCGGCCCGGTCGATGATGGGCCGTATCAAATCGGTATCGTAGTTGGAAATTTTACCCTGTAAAACAGCGGCTACGCGCTCGAGGCCCATGCCGGTATCGATGGAGGGACGGGGCAGGGGAGTCATCATGCCGGACGAATCCTTGTTGAACTGCATGAAAACCAGGTTCCAGATTTCGACGAAACGCCCGCCGGCGTCGCTGGGAAATGCTTCGTGTTCGCGGCCCGGCTCGGCGGCTTCGGGACCCAGGTCGTAATGGATTTCGGAGCATGGGCCGCAGGGCCCGGTATCGCCCATCTGCCAGAAATTATCTTTTTCGTCGAGGCGAAAAATGCGCTCTTTGGGAACGCCCGCCACCTGCTGCCAGAGCCGCTCGGCTTCGTCGTCCTCGCGAAAAACGGTGATGTAGAGCTTGTCTTTGGGAAGCCCGTAGTCCCTGGTAATCAGGTCCCAGGCGAATTCGATGGCTTCGGCTTTGAAGTAATCGCCGAAGGAGAAATTGCCCAGCATTTCGAAGAACGTGTGGTGGCGGCGGGTGTAGCCGACGTTCTCCAGATCGTTATGTTTACCGCCCGCGCGGACGCACTTCTGAGAGGAGGTGGCGCGTGTGTAATCGCGCTTCTCAAGACCAAGGAACACCTCCTTGAACTGGTTCATGCCGGCGTTGGTAAACAGCAGCGTGGGGTCGTTGGCGGGCACCAGGGAGTTGCTGCGCACCACGCGATGGCCGCGGGCATGAAAGAAATCGAGGAAGCGTTGACGGACGTCGTTACCGGTCACAAACGTAATTATAGGAGCCGTCTGTGTCCCGAGCCTTCTGCTATGGGTTCGATTCCGCCGAGCGCAGGGCACCCCGCAGGCTGGCCTCGGCGTTTTCGAGGCATTCCTGGATCTCGTCGAGGTGTGGAACCTTGGCTGGATCCATGTGGTTGAGCGAGTTGGCAACCGTTTGGATTTTCATCCGGCTATCGGTAATCCGTTCTTTTTCCAGTCGAGTGAGCGACATCAATCTTTACCCCCTGTGCAACCGTGGCTTTCCACATGCGCGATCCACGCATACTTCGCGTTATCTTTCTTTTCCTGGGCGAGGTGCAGCAACACATCGAAGCGGGCGAAATCCTCGTCGCCTTCAACCACGGCGTGCGTCTGCTGGTGCTGCAGCATATTCAACTCGTGAACGGCGGTAAGAAAGGCCTCGATCAGCCGCTGCCGTTCCACACAAAATGCGCCGTGCCCAAAGCTCGCTTGCCCCTTAACCGGATACCCAAGTAAGTCCCCATACCCACGGACGTTTCGCGGTCCTGATTGGGACAACAAACGACACGCCGTTGTGCGAGAGCACACCGTCGTCTGGAACGTGGACAGGCGGAAGCGTCTATCCCACGTTGATCAGGCGGCGTTTTGGGTGGGGCGGATGGGCGTGGGGGTGTTTCCGGCCGATTTGGACAGCGCCCTGGCCTGTTTGAGCTGGCGTTTTCGTTCGACGAGGAAGACGATTTTTTCGGATGAAAAAGCAAACCCGGCGGTC
>Ga0302320_10002427_pt1 | contig 43803 bp, 34 predicted proteins | sample Bog_T0_3_FD_202130 | JGI IMG/M metagenome (GOLD analysis project Ga0302320, IMG submission 202130) | Peat permafrost microbial communities from Stordalen Mire near Abisko, Sweden - Bog_T0_3 | ecosystem: Environmental > Terrestrial > Soil > Wetlands > Peat | place: Sweden: Abisko, Stordalen Mire...
GACGCCGTGAGCGCGGCTCTGGACATGACGGGGATCGAGCAGCTCCCGTCCGGGCGGTACCGCATCCGGCTTCAACGCAGCAAGTCGAAGGTGAAGAAGATCCCGCTCTGCGACACCCCCGAGGAAGCCATCGCGCTCCGGCGGGCGATCCTCAAGGAGATGTCTGTTGGGGATCTCATCCCCGCCACCGGCCTCTCGATCAAGAAGTGGGGGCCGACGTGGCTCCAGAAGTACCGCTCCGTGAAGAGAGGCTTCAAGGCCGAACGCTGCTTGTTCTGGAGCCGCGTTGCAACGGCGGACTTCGCGAAGAAGCCTATGGCCGCGATCACGCGCAAGGACGTTCTTGAGTGGCTCTCCGAGCTGCGCCGCTCGAACGTGAAGGACAAGAGGAGGCCCGACACGAAGCTCTCGCTCGGCACGCGCAAGCACTCCTTGAACCTCCTACGTCTGCTTCTTCAAGATGCGCTCGACCAGGAGCTTGTGAAGGCGAACGTTGCCTCCGACATCAGGATCAAGGAGGCCGCCGCGCCAATGGCGAACGACCTCTACTTGACCCCCGCGCAGCAGAAGCTGGGGCTCGAAGCGTGCGGCAACGATCCCGAGAAGTGGATCGTGCAGTTCGCCATCGGCACCGGGTTGCGCCAGGGCGAGCAGTGGAACCTGGAGCTGTCCGACCTGCACGTGGAGGGCAACGATCCCCACGTCCTCGTTCGCTTCGGCTCGAAGGGGAAGACCACGAAGAGTACGAAGACCAGGATGGTGCCGCTGTTCGGGCTCGGCCTCGAAGCCGCACGCGAGTGGTTGAAGGTGTTGCCCGCGTACGCGCCGCACAACCCGCACAACCTCGTGTTCCCGACGCCGGCTGTCGAGGCGGACGGGAAGGACGGGCATCGTCGCTACCGAGGAGGCGCCCGGTGGTGGTGCGGCAAGACCCCCGACATCTGGAAGAAAGTGAAGAGCGCGGTGCCGCGTCGGGTCTGGTGGCACTTGCTCAGGCACACGGCGGCGTCCTCCCTCGTGGCGGGGTGGTGGGGCCGCCAGTGGCGTCTGGAGGAGGTTCGCCAGTTCATGGGCCACTCTTCGATCAAGGTGACGGAGCGCTACGCACACCTCGCAGAAAGCACGCTCCACCGACTCGCAGTCGAGACGCAGGAGGGCTGGGAGCGCCAGGAGCGCGAGAAGTTGCCACGCCGTTGCCACGGCGAGGTGATTTCGGCTACGGATGCAGGATCAGGCTCCACTTCTAAGCCGTTGGTCGCAGGTTCGAGTCCTGCCGGGCGCGCCAAGCGAGATCGGGATCGCAGCCGAAAACAAGACCTGCCGTCGTTTCTGCGGACTCGAAGGCGATCGGCGGATCGTCCAGAGGCCGTCCCGAAAAGCTGTCACCGTCTGTCACGAAGAGGATTTTGGCGCTGATCCACGCCTGAAGCGACGGCCCAGCGGGCCGTTGGTCGGCGCTATCTGGAGCCAGCTTTGGACGGCGACGTCCGATCGACGGATCGGCACCATCGCTCCGGCGCGAGCGTGCTAATCGCATGCCCATGCGACTTCCCGCGCGAGTCCTCCTGGCATTCTCGCTAGTCGCCTGCGCCGCAAGCCCCGGCGTCCCCCCGGCCCCCGTGCCTGCGCCGAGCGCCTCTCCCGCACCGGTCTCGCCGATCGCGTCCGTCGCGAACGAGCAGCCGACTCGTCCTTCGTGGGCGAGCGAGTACCCCGCGACGCGCTCGTCCGACGTGACGGACACGCTGTTCGGCGTCGCGGTGAAGGACCCTTATCGCTGGCTCGAGGACGGCAAGTCACCCGAAGTGCGCGCATGGATGGAGAGCGAGGACGCTCTCACGCGCAAGAAGCTCGACGCGCTGCCCGAGCGTGCGGCGCTCGTGTCCCGACTTCGCGAGGTGCTGTACACGGAGTCGCGCAGCGATCAAGCGCGGGGGAAAACTCTTCTTCACCGCGCGCGCGGCGACGCAGGAGAAAGCTGTCCTCTACGTGCGCGGCGCGGACGGCAAGGACCGCGTGCTCCTCGATCCGAATACCTGGCCGACGAAGGACAACCCTTCCCTCCACGGCTGGCACCCTTCACCCGACGGAACCAAGCTTGCGTACAGCCTCGCGTTGCATAGCGCCGACGCCGCTACGATTCACGTGCTCGACGTCGCTACGGCGCAGGAGGCAGCTCGAGACGCGATCTCGGAGGACTCGACTGGTGCGACGTGGGCCGCGGATTCGAAGGGCTTCTACTACAGCTTCATCCCGATGGACGTCCCCGCCGCCGTGCGTCCCGGCGCCCAGGAAATTCGCTTCCACCGCCTGGGCGAGGACGCCGCGAAGGACACGCTCGTCCGCGGGAAGACCGGGGACCCTTCTCTCGAGATGGATTTCGACGCGTCCCGCGACGGGCACTGGCTCACGGTCAGCGTCTGGAGCGGCGAGGTCTCCACGGCCGTGTACTTCCGGGACCTGCGGGCACGCGGCGCGGCGGCGACGGCATGGACGACGCTGTGCAAGTACGATCACGCGCGGATCAGCGCCTTCGCCTACAAGGACCGTTTCTACCTCGTCACCACGGACGGCGCTCCGAACTCGCGCGTGATGGTCGTGGACCCGGCGCATCCCGAATACGAGCACTGGAAGGAGATCGTCCCTGAGCGGAAGGACGCGCGGCTGGAGGACCTCTCGATCGTTGGAGGCAAGCTGGTGCTCAAGTACGTCAAGGACGCGATCTCGCGCCTCGAGGTTCATGGTCTCGATGGAGCCCTTGTGCGGGAGATCCCCCTCCCCGACCTCGGGACGGCGAGCCTGCCTCCCTTCGCTCCGGACGATGACGAAGCGAGTTTCGGGGGGTTGCTCATGGGAGCCGCGCTCACCCAGCGGCCTGACCTTTTTCGCGTTGTTCTCTGCGGCGCGCCGCTCCTCGACATGATCCGTTTCCCGCTCGTCGGGTGGGGTGGGGGCTGGACGGCGGAGTATGGGAACCCGACCAAGGAGGACGACTTCCGTCCGCTCCTCGCGTACTCGCCCCTCCACCACGTGCAGAGCGGCGTTCGATATCCGTCTCTCTTGCTGATGTCACCCGCCAACGACGACCGGGTCGACCCGATGCACGCTCGTAAGTTCGTTGCGGAGGTCCAAGCCGCTTCGACGGGCGGGCCCGCACTTCTTCGCATTGAACGCGACTCCGGCCACATGGGCGCAGATTCGCAGAAGAGCGAGGCCGGCTACTACGGTGACGCGTACGCATTCGCTCTGGCGGAGATTGGCGCCGTGGGCGGCTCCATGAACGCGAAGTAGCCCCCGCGCTAAGCCGGCGCCCCGTCAGGATCGTCGCTGCGGCACGTAGACCACGCGGTCGCGAAGTTCGTCGTGGAGAGCGCACTCAACGATGAGAAGAAGATCGTCGAGGATCTCCCCCATCGGCGCTCGTGCCCGAACCTCGATGACGCCGGGCATCGGCTCACCGCGCGCGAGGCGCTCGTATGCGAACCGGGTCATGGTGCGAACATCATGCGTGAGGAGAACCCGCCCCTCCCGGGCCGCCCACTCGAGCACCGTTGGATCGTCCGCTCCCTTGAGCCCGGCGTCGAAGACCGTCCGAGCGTCTAGGGTCGGGACGCGCCTTAGGAGGGCTCGAAGGATGTGGTGATCGAAGTTCTCGTCGATGGCGAGCGCGATCACCCGCGTTACCCAACGCTTGCACTTCGCCGAGCGACGAGGCGTGCACGAAACTCCGCCCACGGCGACCGCCGTTCCGCGTCTTCCTGGGCTGCGTCGTCTTCACGATGGCGGCGCGCGAGGTAGATCTCGACGTCGTCGCGGCGGGCGACGATGTAGCTGAGCACCGCGTACACGTCCCCCAGAGAGAGGGAGGGGAAGCTCTGCGCGATCTCCTCTGCCGTCGCGCCCCGATCGAAGAGCGTCACCACGGACTCGAGCGTCACGCGTGTGCCGGCGACACGGACGACGCCGTGCTCATCCTCGCGCAACGGAAGCGGGGGAACGTTGAACGCTTGCACCCAAAGAGCGTACCGCGCCCAGCTACGGCCGGCCAGGCGAACGGGAGGCCGGACGGTGGCCTTGGCGGAGCTTGGCGCCGTTGGCGGCTCCATCAACGCGAAGTAGATCCCGCGCGAGGCCGGCGCGCCCAGCTCCCCGAGGTCGCGGCGCGTTGGGGGGAGCAACGGACACCGCACCGGCGCCGGTGAAATCCCGGACGATCGCGTTACTATCCTCCGCCCGTGAGCGAACGCGTCGTTCGATGTCCCAACTGCGGTGCGCCTGCGACGCCTCCGAGCAAGTGGGCACGCTCCGCCGTGTGCGGCCACTGTGGCGCAGCGGTGCTCCTCGACCCCGACGTGGTCGCAACGGCCCACTTCCGCGAGGCCGGCCGGGCATGGGAGGCGAAGGAGGCGCCGTCGATAGGCGATGCTCACTACTGGTTCGGTGGGAGGATCGCGAGCGGGTCGCGAAGCGACGTCTATCTCGCCCAGCGTGCACGATTTCCCACCGAGCGGGTCGCCGTGAAGGTGCTCCGAGGAGGAGGCGATCAGGCTGCGTTCGATCACGAATGGTTCGTCCTCGAGACGATCGCGAAGGGCTCGTCCTTTGAGCTCGGCGACCGCATCCCGATCCCCCTCGGCCGTGGTGCGATTCGAGGCGGCTCGCTCGACGGCCGTCGCGCGATCATCTTTCGTTGGGCCCCGGGCTTCGTTCGCACCGTCGAGGAGGCTCGCGCCGTGACCGCGAGTGGAATCGAACCGGTCGTCCTCGCGTGGGTCTGGCGTCGCGCTCTCGAAGTCCTCGCCGCCGTCCACCGCCTCGGGTTCGTTCATCGCGACCTCTCGCCGGCGCACCTCGTCTTTCAAGAGAACGAGCATGGGATCCGCGTCGTCGGCTGGGGCGCCGCGAAGCGCGCCGACGATGCCTCTCGCGCGCTCGACGTCTCGATGTCGGCGCGCGCAATCCTCGCCGTCGCGGCACAGCCCATCCCGGCGCCGTTCGACTCGCTCCTGCGCGAGCTCGCGGACAGCGGGACCATGGACGCATGGGCTCTTCGTGAGAGACTAGGCACGGTGGCGCGCGAGGCCTTCGGCGCGCCGGGCTTCCATCCGTTGCGGGTCTGAAGAGGGGAGAGTTCTCGCCATGGGTTACGGCAACTACAGCCACGAAGCACATGAGCTCCTGATCCGGGGGCGCGCCAACATCCCGCACGAACAAGTCTTCAAGCAGCAGACCATCCATCCGTTGATGAACCCGAAGGGGGTCCGCGTCCGCGAGAGCCGCGACAGCGCCGACCATCCCCGCTCGCTCGGCATCGTGTTCGCGCTCGACGTGACCGGATCGATGGGCGACATCCCACGCCTCCTCGCGAAGGAGCAGCTGCCGATGTTCATGCGAATCCTCGGCGACTGCGGCGTTCCGGACCCGCAGCTCCTCTTCGTCGCCGTGGGTGACGCGACGAGCGACCGCGCTCCGCTCCAAGTCGGACAGTTCGAGACGACCGCCGAGCTGATGGACCAGTGGCTCACGCGCTCGTGGCTGGAAGGGGGCGGCGGTGGAAGCGGCCAGGAATCCTACGAGCTGGCGCTCTACTTCCTTGCACAGCACACGGAGATGGACTGCTGGGTAAAGCGCAGGAAGCGCGGGCTCCTGTTCATGACCGGCGACGAGCTCCCCTACGAGACCCTGTCGAGGCACATCGCGGAGACCGTCATCGGCGATCGGCTCGATGGCGACCTCAAGCTCGAGGAGATCGTCGCCGAGCTCCAGAAGACCTTCGTCCCCTTCTTCATCATCCCCGACGCGCGCCGGCGCGCGCGCTGCGAGGGACGCTGGCGGGAGGTGCTCGGTGACCACGTGCTCTGCATGGACGATCCCCACGACATCTGCTTCGTCAGCGCCGGCGCGCTCCTCATCTCCGAAGGGCTGGTGAAGGACGCGGACGCCCTCGTCGGGGCTCTCCACCGTGCGGGGCTCTCGCAGGAGCGCACCGGGCACGTCATGAAGGCGCTGACGCCGCTCGCCGAGCTCCACGGCGTGGTCACGAGCTCAGCGCTCCAGAAGATCCTCGGTGCCTTGATCGGGCGATGAAGGCGTACGTCGTCGTCGACCTCGGGTTCGGCGACGCGGGGAAGGGCCTGCTCACCGACTGGTTGGTGCGAACGACCGGCGCCAGGCTCGTCGTCCGCTACAACGGCGGCGCGCAGGCCGGCCACAACGTCGTGACGCCGGACGGCGTGCACCACACGTTCGCGCAGTTCGGTGCCGGGACGCTCGTGCCGGGCGTGCGGACGTTCCTCTCTCGCTACGTCGTCGTGCACCCGACGGCGCTCAGGGTTGAGGCCGAGGCGCTGGCGCGGAAGGGGGTCGCTGCCCCGCTCGAACGGATCACGATCAGCGAGCACGCCCGGGTCACGACGCCGTTTCATCAGGCCGCGAACCGGTTGCGCGAGGCCGCGCGCGGCGATCGGAGGCACGGTTCGGTGGGCGTCGGCGTGGGTGAGACGGTGGCCGACTCCATCGCTCACCCGCACGACACAGTGATCGCCGGAGACTTGCTCTCACCGAACCTCCTGCGGAAAAAGCTCGCCCGCATCCGGGAGCGCAAGCGTGCGGAGCTAGCCGGTCTGAGGGATCACTCCGAATGGAGGTTCTTCGAAGACGACGCGGTGGGCGAAGCGTGGCTTGAGAGGGCGGTTACCGTCGCTCTGCGCGTCGTGCCCGACGAGGCGCTCGTCATCGCTGCCGAGGACCCTGCCGTGGTGTTCGAGGGGGCGCAGGGAGTGCTGCTCGACGAGACGTTCGGCTTCCACCCGTACACGACGTGGTCCGATTGCACGACGAACAATGCGCGTTCGCTCATTGCCAAATATCTCGGCGCGGCGGAGCTGGAGCAGATCGGCGTCGTGCGTACGCATGCCATCCGCCACGGACCGGGCCCTCTCCCGACCGAGACGAAGGACCTCTGCGTCCACGAGCACAACACGGAGCACCGCTGGCAGGGGCCTGTCCGGTATGGCTGGTTTGACGCAGTCCTCGTCCGTTATGCGTTGCGCGTTCTGTCGGGCGCAACGACACTCGCCGTCACGCACGCGGACGCGAGCGGAGCGTGGAAGGCGTGCCGAGCTTGGCAGGCGGACGGCTGCGTGATTGATACGCTCGATCCGGCGGCCGCCGAGGCAGAGAGCACCAAGCTCACCGAGCTCGCGGAGCGCGCCAGGCCACTGCTGGTTGAGGGGGAGCCTCTCGAGACCATCGCGTCGCTCCTGGGCCGGAACGCCGCCATCGTCGCCCGCGGACCAACGGCACTGACCGTGACGCGCGCCGCAGCGTTCTGACGACATGGCTCGAGGAACCAGGCGCCTCATTCGTCCCGCAGCGGCACGCTTTCCCTTGGCCGTCATCCGGTGCTCTCGCGTCCCGCATTCGCGTTTGCCATGAGCGCCCCGAGCGCCAACCCGAGCGCCTCGACACACCGAGATAGTGCTTGAGGGTCCTTCGCCGCGGCCGAGGAGAGAGCACCCACAATAGCCGTCACGACGCCGTCACGGTCCGAGGTTTTCTCGGCGTTTTCGCAAGAAACCGCGTCCCTTCTAAGCCGTTGGTCAGAGGTTCGAGTCCTCTCGGGCGCGCTAGCGAGATCGTTGATGAAGTCGGCGATCTCGAAAACGCGCGTGGCAATCGCGTGGCAACGGCGCGTGCCTTGCTCGAAGCGGTCGCCGTGGGCCGCGAGGAGCCCGCATGGGAGCACGCGAAGGCTCTCGCGAGGAGCGTGCTCGACGATCAGAGGGTGGTGCTCGCGAAGGCCGTACTCGATGCCGGGCCGTTCGCGTGAGTCGCTCGTCAAAGCCGTGATTCGACCAGTAGCCGTGGATCGTCGTCGGCGAGAACGTAATCGAGCGGTTCGAGGAGCAGGGAGGACGACGACATGATCGGATCAATCGACGACCCCCGAGTGCTTGCCAGGATTGGAGCGGCCTGCGGTGATGCCGCCCACGGCGTTCGACATCGACTCACGACGGCTGCCTACAAGGAGGCCGAGGGGCAGTCGGGCACGCGCGAGGGGCCGCCACGGAGGAAGTGGCCAATGCACTCGATGCCATCGATGCGCTCGGGGATCTCCTCACCGAACGGCTCAACGGCGAGCAGACAACGGCCGACGCTAAGAAGGTGCGGATCGAATTCAGGACGGAGAAGGCGCCGCAGGGCGAGGAGAATGCGTTCGGACTCGATCTCGGGATTCGGGTGATCATCGAGACGCCTGGCTACTCGGCTCACAAAGCGATCCTCGTGCAGTGCAAGCGCATGTTCGGTCTCGGTGCGGGCGGGAAGTTCTCCGGCCAATACTCCGCCAGAACACGCTTTGACGCGCTGCTCGTGCTCCGATTCTTCGCTGCGCAGCCCGCGCGCATGTTCGCGGACGACGAGCGCACCGCGGCGTGAGGGCGCCGAGGGGACTACAGTGATGGCGTGCATCCGCGACTCGCCTCCGCTTCGTTCTGGGCGTCCATCGCTCTTCTGGTCCTCCTCGATTGCAGCTCTACGAACTCCTCCGCCGCCTGCTCGGGGTCGCCACCTACGGACCTCGGTTGTACGAACCCCTGCACGACCCCGGTCTCGGCAGCAGCACCCATCTGCTTGCGAGACGAATGGACTTGCCCGCCCGCTCCCTCTTGCGAGGTACCGCCGCCGCAGACCGACGCCTCGGCGTCGGACGCGAGTGATGCCACCGTGGCGGGCACGCCGTGCACCACGGATGCAGACTGTCTCGACGGAGCCCAATGTGGCTTTCCGGAGTCCGACTACTGCGCGGCAAAGGGCGTTTGCATCACACCGGTAACCTCGTGCCAGGGACCTGAGGACTCGTGCGCCTGCCAGGGGGGTGCCGCCGTGTGCGTTGCGCCCGGGTACCAGAGCGCGCCGATCAACGGCAAGATCGGTCCCTGCGCCGACGACGCTGGCGTGGCCACGGACGCAGCGAGCGACGCCAGCGACGGAGCGAACGAGTAGGGGCCTCCGCGCAGGCCATCGGTAACGCTTGCGCTGTCTGCTGCGTGAGGGAGACCTTCCACGTTCCGTTCGCATGGCCCCCAGACGCTTGCCTCAGTCCGCCGCGATCTCCGCGAGCACGCGCTCGCGCAGCAGGCCCACGGGCGGCATCCCGTGCGCGAGCAGCGCGTCGTGGAAGCGCCGCAGCGAGAAGCGGGCGCCGAGCTTGGCCTTCGCCTCTTCGCGGAGCTGAAGGATCTGCAGCTTGCCGAGCGTGTACGCGAAGTACCAGGGATGGAACACTGAACCGCATCGCTTCCTTGATTGCTCATCGCGCTACCTCCGCAGGTGAAGACGGCGGTTCCAGCCGAAGGATGCAGCAAATCGTCAGAGTAGAAGCACGAAAGCGACGGGACACGTCTCCCGAGTGCGATCGCACATTCGAGCATCCGCAACCCTAGTCCGACCCTTCCGTCTTCATCTCCGACATCACCATCGACGTGTCCTTGTGCGGCAAGGACAAGGAGACGACTCCTGCGGCGGCGGCGAAGGCGACGGAAGCCCAGAGGCAGCCGATGACCCCGTAGCTCTGGAACAGGATGCCCGAGAGCAACGTCCCCACGAGCCGGCCGCCGGCGTTCGCCATGTAGTAGAAGCCGACGTTCATCGCGACCTTGTCGCCGTCCGAATAGGCGAGGATGAGGTACGAGTGAACTGACGAGTTGATGGCGAAGACGACGCCGAAGAGGCCGAGACCGCCGAGGATGACGGCGGTAGGCGCGTAGCCCGCCGTCAGACCAGCCGCGACCAAGGCCGTCACCAGGGCGAGGAGGAACGCGAGCACCTGGGCGGCTCGTCCCTGCGGGGCGTGACCTCCCGTCCATCGGCTAATGAACACCGGAGCCGCCGATTGGATGACGCCGTAGCCGATCACCCATAGCGCGAGGAAGCTCCCCACCTCCGTGAACCCCCACCCCAGGTTCACGGACAGGAAGACGGGGACGCCGACGACGAACCAGATGTCCCGCGCCCCGAAGAGAAAGAACCTCGCCGCCGAGAGAACGTTCACCTCCCGCGTCTTGGAGAGGAGGCCCTTGAACTTGCTCTTCGCTTTCGACTTCCCCAGCTCTCTCGGCAGGGACAGGACCGACCCGATCAGGACCATGCCGAGGCCGGCGGCCATGGCGAAGAGCGAGTGGCGGTAACCGAGCACGGTGAGGAGAAACCCACCGAGAAAGAACCCGGCACCCTTCAAGGCGTTCTTCGATCCCGTGAGGATCGCCACCCACTTGAACAGCGACGACTGCTGGTTCGCCGGCACCAGGAGCTTGATCGTGCTCTTGGAGCTCATCTTCGTGAGGTCCTTCGCGATCCCTGAGAGTGACTGCGCCCCCATGACGTAGGCCACCGAGACCGCCTTCGACCACGAGGACGCCACGAGCCCCAGCATCACGAGGGCGACGACCTGGAGAGCCAACCCTCCAAGGAGGGTCACACGTAGCCCCATGCGCGACGCCAACCAGCCCCCGACGAGGTTCGTGACGACGCCGAAGAGCTCGTAGAAGAGAAACAAGAACGCGAGCTGGACGGGGGTGTACCCCAGCGCGTGGAAGTGGAGGAGGACGAGCATCCTCAGCGCGCCATCCGTGAGCGTGAACGCCCAGTAGGCGATCGTCACGAGGGCGTAGTTGCGGATGGCGCTCACGCTGCTCACCGGAGGCTCTGGGCGACCTTCCGTGCGAGCTCCATCATCCGGTTCACGTAGCCGATCTCGTTGTCGTACCAGGCGAGGATCTTCACGCTGGTCCCGTCCACCACCATCGTCGAGAGGGCGTCGATGATCGCGGACCGGGGGTCGTCCTTGAAGTCCACGGAGACGAGCGGTCGTTCCTCGTATCCGAGGATGCCCTTCAAGGGGCCCTCCGCCGCCTTCTTGAGCAGCGCGTTGACCTCCTCCGCCGACGTCGGCTTCGCGACCTCGAACACGCAGTCGGTGAGCGACGCATTCAGGAGCGGCACGCGGACGGCGATGCCGTTCAGCTTGCCCTTCAGCTCGGGGTAGATGAGAGAGATCGCCGTCGCCGATCCCGTGCTCGTTGGGATGAGGGAGAGGCTGCTCGCCCGCGCCCTGCGGAGATCTTTGTGGGGGGCGTCGATGACGGTCTGCGTATTCGTGATGTCGTGGATGGTGGTGATGACGCCGTGCCGGATGCCGATGCCCTCGTGAATGACCTTCACCACGGGGGCCAGGCAGTTGGTCGTGCACGACGCCGCCGTCAGCAGGTGATGCTTCTTGGGGTCATAGAGGTCGTCGTTCACGCCGACGACCACGTTCAGCGCGTCCTCCTTCACGGGAGCCGCCACGATCACCTTCTTCACCCCTTGAGCGAAGTACGGGGCGAGCAGCGCAGCGGTCCTGAACTTCCCCGAGCACTCGAGGACGATCTCGGCGCCGTGCTCCTTCCACGGCACTTCGCCAGGGGAGCTGTACCCGGTAAACGGGATCTCCTTGCCTGCGATGGCGATGGCGTCCTTCCTGGCGCTCACCTCCTGGTTCCAGCGGCCATGCACCGAGTCGAACGTCAGTAGATGAGCGCCCGCCTCGCTCCCGCCCTTGACCTCGTTGATGTGGACGAACTCGAGGTCCGGCCAATCCCACGCCGCTCGAAGTGCGAGCCGACCCATTCGTCCGAAGCCATTGATCCCGATGCGCGTCGTCATCTTGCGGTCCTCCGTGCCGTCTGCCATCCGTTCGCCTGAACCAGTTTCCTCACACGATCCCGAATCTCGTCCCGGATCTCGCGCACCCGTTCGAGCGGCTTGTCCTTTGGATCATCGAGCGGCCAGTCGTCCCGTCGCACGCCGGGAACGACCGGGCACGCGCCGCACCCCATCGTGATGAGGAATGAGGCGGCGTTCGCGATCTCGTCGTTCAACGAGCGCGGCGAGGCTCCGGAGAACTCTCATGTTCGGCTCCTTGCGGAGAGGGTGGATGGTCCCTCGCCTGCCGCGAGGGAGACGGCTGGCGCAGCGTCGGGGAACAGCCGTCGCTGCAACCAGAGAGACAGGTAGACGAGCGCCAGGAGCGCCGGCACTTCGATGAGTGGCCCGACGACGCCCGCCAGGGCCTCGCCCGAGGCGATGCCGAAGAGCCCCACGGAGACCGCGATCGCCAGCTCGAAGTTGTTGCCGGCGGCGGTGAACGCGAGTGACGCGGTGTCCTCGTAGGAGAAGCCGAGCTTCTTCGCGATCAAGAACGACGATCCGAACATGATCACGAAGTAGAGGACGAGGGGGATCGCGATCCGCACCACGTCGAGCGGCAACCGGACGATCTTGTCGCCCTGCATCGCGAACATGAGGACGATCGTGTAGAGCAGGCCGAGCAGCGCGGTCGGGCCGATCTTGGGGAGGAAGCGACCCTCGTACCAGCTCTCCCCCTTCGCGCGAACGAGTAGCCCGCGCGTGGCGGCCCCGGCGACGAGGGGCAGCCCGAGCTTGCCGTTGGCGCCGACCGATCCGAGCTTGCCGTAGCGAACCTTCGCAAGCACCGGGTACATCATCCAAAAGAGGCCGACCGCGATCGGGAGCGAGACGCCCCCGACCTTCACGGTGTCGAGCATCGGGCCGATGGCCGGGTAGACCCGACCGAGGGCGATCCCGAGCCCCATGGCCGCGAAGATCCAGACGGGCAGGAAGCGGTCGATCGCGGAAAGACGGGCCGCGATCTTCACCGTGGAGCTCACGGCTTCTTCGCGCGGATGAAGGCGCTCATGACGGCGCCGTCGAGAGCCTTCAGGGCGGTCTCGACCTCTCCCCCGCAGCACCCAGCCGCCATCTCGACCGTGTCGTCCTTCGTGTAGATGCGCGTGGGCTCGACCTCGATGTCGGTGAACCCAGCGGCTCTGAGCTTCTCGACGTACTCGGACTCGAGGAGCGCGCCGGCGATGCATCCGCTCCACAGCTCCATCGACTTCTTCACCGTCTCGGGCAACTCCCGGCGGACCACGATGTCCGAGACAGCGAATCGGCCGCCCGGCCGGAGGACGCGGAACGCCTCGCCGAGGACCTTGTCCTTGTCGGTGGACAGGTTGATGACGCAGTTCGAGATGATCACGTCGACCGACGACCCCGGCAGCGGGATGGCCTCGATGTGGCCTTTCAGAAACTCGACGTTCGTGGCTCCCGCCTTGGCCTTGTTCTTCATGGCGAGGTCGAGCATCTCGTCGGTCATGTCGAGCCCGTACGCCTTGCCAGTGGGGCCGACCCTCTTGGCCGAGAGGAGCACGTCGATCCCTCCGCCCGATCCGAGGTCGAGGACGGTCTCGCCGGGGTTGAGGTTCGCGAGCGCCGTGGGGTTGCCGCAGCCGAAGGAGGCGAGGAGGGCATCCTCGGGGACGCCCCCGGCTTGGTCGGCATCGTAGAGATCGCGCGTAATCGGGTCCGTGCCGCCGATGCCGGGGGCCGCCGTCGAACCACAGCACGAGGGCTTGGCGCCTTTCATGACGGCCTTCACCGCCTGGCCGTAGCGCGCCTTCACCGTCTCGCGGACGGCCTCGTTGGTCTTCTCGGTATCGACCTTCGCGACGGCCTTTCCGCCGTCGCAACAGCTCGGCGCGCAGCAGGTCTTCTCGGTGCCGGACTTCTGAGCGACGGGGTTCTCCATGGCGATCTCCTTCGGTGTGGCGTTACTTCCAAAACAATCGAATATTTCGGGCAAAAAAAGGGGCCCGAACGATCAGCAGCAGCCCGTCTTGCCGCCCTTCTTGCAGCAGTCTTCCCAGAGGTAGTCCGTCAGGGTCCGCAGCGCCGGGTAGTCGGCTGCGTAGAAGTGGAACGTCCCCTCCGACCGCGAGGTGAGGACCCCGGCGTCCACGAGGCGCTTCAGGTGGTGGCTCAGGGTCGAGGCGGGCAGGTCCACGTGCGACTGGATGTCTCCGGCTGCGGAACCTTCGGGTCCGGCCTGCACGACAAAGCGGAGGATCTTCAACCGGACGGGATGGCCGAGAGCGCTGAGTTGCTCGGCATGGCATTCGAGCTTCGAGGTCACGAGTTGATTCTAAGAATTTGGAAGCAGTGTGCAAGAAGTTTCTTCGAGAAACGTCGAAGCTGTTCTTCGAGGCCCCGTGACCCACACCTCGACCCGACGGTTGCGCTCGCGTGCACTCGTTGCCAACGCGAGACGAAAACGACGAGCGACCGCTCCGCGTGACGCGGTGGTGCGCCCTCACATTTCCGGGGGCCGCGTGAGTTGCGCCGCGCTCTGTAGCCCTTCCGCGATCTCCGGCAGGATTCCCATCCGCACGTAGATGGGCCGCACGACCCGCCGGAGCTCGGGCAGCGCGCGGAGGAAGATGACCGCTGCGACGATGCAGACGAGTCCACCGACGAGGAGGGTGTTCTGGGCGCCCAACCGGCTTGCCAGCGCGCCCGCGAGCAGACTGCCGAAAGGAACCGTGCCGAAGAACGCCATCGCAAAGAGGCTCATCACTCGGCCGCGCTTGTCGTCGTCGACGATGGTCTGGATGATCGTGTTGCTCGACGCCATCTGGAGCATCATCCCCGCGCCGGTGAAGAGCATCACCGGCAGCGCGAGCCAGAGAACGCCGACACGCGAGAGCGCGACCAGCCCCACGCCGAAGAGCGCCGTCGATGCGACGATCACCCGCCCGAGCCCGAGCACGCTCGTGCGCGAGGCGAGATAGAGCGCCCCGACGAGCGCCCCCAACCCCGATGCCGCCGTGAGGGCGCCGAGGGTACCGGCACCGCCGCCGAGCACCTCCCGCGCGATCACCGGGAGAAGCACCGTGTACGGCATGCCCATCAGACTCACTACGGCTAGAAGGAGAAGCACGGCTCGGATTGGCGCGAAGCCACTGGCGTAACGGAAGCCCTCCCGCATCTCGTGGAGCACGCGCGTCGACCTCGCCGTCCGCGGCCGGGGTTCGATCCGCATGAGCAGGAGCGAAGCGATCACTGCGAGGTAGCTCACCGCGTCGACGAAAAAACACCACCCCTCGCCCACGGCAGCGATGAGCACGCCGGCCGTGGCGGGGCCGATCAGGCGCGCGGCGTTGACCATGGACGAGTTGAGCGCAATGGCATTGGGCAGATCCGCGCGATCCTCCACCATCTCGACGACCATCGACTGACGCGCAGGCATGTCGAATGCGTTGATGAGCCCCTGAAGGACGCTGAGGGCGAGGACGTGCCAGACGTTGATCACTGCGGTGAGCGCCAGCACCGCGAGGAGACCCGACTGGACCATCGCCATGATCTGGGTGACGACCAGCACGCGGTAGCGGTCCCAACGGTCGACGAGCACGCCCGCCAGCGGGGCGAGGATGAACGTTGGGATCTGCCCCGCAAAGCCGAGGACCCCGAGGAGCAGCGCAGACCCGGTCAGACGATAGATGAGCCACGAGGTGGCGACCCGCGTGAGCCAGGTGCCGATGAGCGAGATGCTCTGGCCGCTGAAGAAGAGGCGATAGTTGCGATGGCGCAGTGCACGACCAATCGATCGCAGGCCGGTCGCCGCCTCGCGAGGGGCCTTCATCTCCCCAACCATAGCCCCGTCGGACCGGGGCCGTGAGGGCGCTCGCACGCTGGCATGTCGAGGCGATCAGGGCAGCACGTCGCGGCGATGCTTCGTTCACCTCCGCTGGCGACTTGGGAATCTTGGCGACGCGAACCTCCCCGGCGTGTGGTCGCACGTACGGAAGACGCGATGCTCGACTCCCGCGCCGCTGTCCGTGCCGGCGGTCTCGTGGCATGACCCTCGACGACCCGCATGACGATCGTCGTCGTCGCCGAGAAGCCGTCCGTCGCGCGTGATCTGGCGCATGTCCTGGGGTGCACGGCGCGCGGGGAGGGATCCCTGCGCGGCGCGGGCTACGCCGTGACCTGGGCCATCGGGCACCTCGTCGGTCTCGCCGAGCCCCACGACATCGACGAGCGCTGGAGAAAGTGGCGCCTCTCCGACCTTCCGATTCTTCCGGAACGCTGGCCGCTGGTCGTGCTCGAACCGACACGCAGCCAGTTCGAGGTGGTGCGCGGTCTCCTGCACGCTGCCGACACCGAGTACGTCGTCTGCGCGACGGATGCGGGGCGCGAAGGGGAGCTCATCTTCCGCTACGTCTACGAAGCAGCGCGATGCAAGAAGCCGGTCAAGCGGCTCTGGCTCTCGTCGCTCACGCCGGACGCCATCGTCCGCGCCTTCCGAGAGCTGAAGGACGGCGCCGCGTACGACGAGCTCGCGCGGGCGGCGCGTGCACGCGGTCGGGCCGACTGGCTCGTCGGCATGAACTTCTCGCGGGCGTACAGCGTGGCGCACGACGCGAGGTTCTCGGTGGGCCGCGTACAGACCCCGACGCTCGCCCTCGTTGTCGCACGCGAGCTCGAGATCCGCGCGTTCGTTCCCGAGGACTATCTGGAGATCGCGGCCAAGTTTCAGCCGGACGCTGAGGCAGCTCGGCCCGACGAGGTCGGACGCGATCGCGAACGGTACCGCGGCGTGTACCTGGACCCAGCGGATCAGCGTCAGAAGCGGCAGGCGCGGCTTCCGCCTGACGGCGAGGAGGCCGCGCGCATCGTCGCTCGCGTCAGGGTGGGCGTCGCCCGGGTCCAGTCGGTGGAGCGCGAGTCACAGACGCTGCCGCCGCCCCGGCTCTACGATCTGACGGAGCTCCAGCGCCATGCCAACCGTCTCTACGGGCTGAGCGCCCAGCGCACGCTCGACGTCGCGCAAACACTCTACGAGAAGAAGAAGCTCCTCAGCTACCCCCGCACCGACAGCCGACACCTCTCCGAGAGCGTCGCCGCTACGCTGCCGGCGGTCGTCCAGGCGATCGCCGCGCCGTATCGACCCCACCTCGCGCCGGGCACCGCGACGCGGCCGCTCGGCCCTCGGTTCGTGGACGACAGCGCGGTCACGGATCACCACGCGATTCTGCCCACAACCCAGGTAGCAACGTGGGACGCGCTCACGCCCGACGAGAAGCACATCTACGACCTCGTCTGCCGGCGTCTCCTCTCGGCGTGGCACGAAGACCACGTCTACGCGACGACCACGGTCATCACAGCGGTCGCTTCGGGGCCAGCAGAGAGCGTGGTCGACCGGTTCGTGTCCAGCGGTACGTCCATCGAGCGCGAGGGATGGAAGATCCTCGACGTGAAAACGACCAAGCGCGATCTGGGCGCGCGCACGTCGATTCCACCAGGGCTTGCCGCCGGCGAACGCGTCGCGGCCAACGAGGTGAAGAGCGTCGCACGCAAGACGCGCCCTCCGGAGCGCTACACCGACGCAACCCTGCTCACGGCGATGGAGAGCGCCGGACGGACGATCGAGGAGAAGGAGATCTCGGCCGCGATGCGAGACTCCGGACTCGGGACTCCGGCGACGAGAGCCGCGACTCTCGAGACACTGTTGCGGCGCGAGTACCTGCAGCGCGAAGACAAGTCCCTGCACGCGACCGAGATGGGAATTGCGCTCATCTCCGCGGTCCACCCCCGCGTGAAGAGCCCGGCGCTCACGGGGGAATGGGAACGCGAGCTCCGCCGGATGGAGCGCGGACAGGCCGACTTCGATGGGTTCATGGGAGGCATCGAGACGTTCGTGCGGGAGGTGGTCACCCAGGTTGCCGGGTCTACGGCAGCGGGGGGCACGCGCGAGTCCAAGGGGCCGGTGAGATCGCCCATTCCCGCTCTCACCGGCGCGTCGCGTGCGCCGCCCACGGGAGAGCCGACAACTGCGCCGGCGCGCGCGACGCCGCGGCCCGCACAGTCCCGCGACCTGCGCGAACTCCTCCGTGTGTCGTTCGGCTTCGAAGCGTTCCGCCCATACCAAGAGGAGGCGTGCCGGACCGCGGCCGAGGGGCGCGACGTCTTGCTCGTCATGCCGACCGGCGCGGGTAAGTCGCTCTGCTACCAGCTCCCCGGTCTTGCGCGTAGCGGCACGACGCTGGTGATCAGCCCGCTGATCGCATTGATGGAGGATCAGGTCGCCAAGCTGCAAGCCCAAGGGCTCGCCGCGGACCGAATCCATTCGGGACGTCCGCGGGATGCCTCGCGCGGCGTCTGTCGCGCGTACCTCGACGGGCAGCTCGACTTTCTGTTCATCGCGCCCGAGCGGCTCAAGGTTCCCGGCTTCCCCGAAATGCTCGCTCGACGAAAGCCCACGCTCGTCGCCGTGGACGAGGCGCACTGCATCTCGCAGTGGGGGCACGACTTCAGGCCCGACTACCGCATGCTGGGCGAACGCTTGCCCCTCTTTCGCCCCGCGCCCGTCATCGCCCTCACGGCGACGGCGACGCCGGCGGTCCAGAACGACATCGTGGAGCAGCTCGGCCTCGGCGACGCGGCGCGGTTCATTCACGGGTTTCGCCGAACGAACCTCGCCATCGAGGTGCTCCTGCGCAGCCCGGGCGAGCGCGCAGAGGCGGTGTGCGAGCTGCTTTCAGACCCGTCGCGGAGGCCGGCGATTCTCTATGCCCCAACCCGCAAGCATGCCGAGGCGCTCGCATCGGAGCTCGCGGCGCCCTGCCGCGCGGCTGCGTACCACGCGGGCCTCCCCGCGGCGGAGCGAGACTCCGTCCAGAGCGCGTTCCTCGCGGGCAGGCTCGACGTCGTCGTCGCCACGATCGCGTTCGGAATGGGGATCGACAAGCCGGACGTCCGCACCGTGATCCACACGGCGCTCCCCGCGACGCTCGAGGGCTACTACCAGGAGATCGGTCGCGCCGGACGCGACGGGGCACCATCCCGGGCCATCCTCTTTCAGTCCTTCGTCGACCGGAAGACGCACGAGTTCTTTCTCGAGCGTGACTACCCCGAGGCTGTAGTCCTCGAGCGAATCTCCGACAGCCTGTCTGCGCGTGCCGTGAGCATCGATGCCCTTCGAGCTCGGGTGGGATTGGACGCAGAGACATTCGAGAAGGCGCTCGAGAAGCTGTGGCTCCATGGCGGCGCACGGATCACGCCGGACGATGCGGTGGAGAGGGGGATCGCTGGCTGGAAGCGGGCGTACGAAGCGCAGCGGAAGCATCGCTACGCCCAGCTCGAGAAGATGCATCGGTACGCGCAGAAGGAGACGTGCCGGATGCTCCAGCTCGTGCGCCACTTCGGCGATGAGCAAGACGGAGGGGCGCCGTGCGCCATCTGCGACGTATGCGCGCCGGAGACGTGCATCGCGCAGCGGTTCCGCGAACCGAGCAAGACGGAGCGGGCCGGCGCCGACCGGATCGTGGAGGCGCTCCACGAGAAGGACGGTCTCACGATCGGGCAGATTCATCGCGACGTGTTCGCGAATGGCTCCCTCGACCGCGACTCGGTGGAGCACATCGTCTCTTCGCTTGCGCGCGCCCGCGCCGTAGAGATTGTGGACGACTCGTTCGAGAAGGACGGTCGTACGATCACGTTCCGGCGCGTGCACCTCATCGGTGGCGCGCGGAATCTCATTCTCACGCAAACGCCGAAGCGCAGCGTGCCGGCAAAGAGGAAGGAGAAGCCGCGCACGCCCCCGCGCCACGAAGAGCAAACGGCGGGTCCTCCTGCGCGACTGCTCGAAGCGCTACGCGCCTGGCGCATGGCAGAAGCGCGGCGCAAGGGCATCCCGGCGTTTCGCGTGCTCACCGATCGCGCGCTCTTCGGCGTTGCGGGCGAACAACCGCGGAGTGAGGCGGCACTCCTCCGGCTACCCGGGCTCGGCCGCGCAATCGTCGCGAGGTACGGCAAGGAGCTCCTCGCAATCGTCGCCGCCCGAAGCTGACTGTCTGTTTTGCGTGCTTCAACCGAGCGCGCGTAGCGCTTGCGCGACGTCTAGCCGTGGCCCGCCCCCCTCTTGGCCGGCCACGCGGCGGGCGGTTCGCGGTACCGGCTCTACCCGAGCGCGCCGAGCCTGGCCTTGAGCAGCTCCCCCGACCTTCCGCTCGAGCGCCTGCACGCATGGCGCGCTCGAAGCCTCGTGAAGAGACTTGGCCCCTCCATATACTGATTGTATGTTCAGTCTCATGAAGGCGATCCCACTCCCGATTCAGAAGGTGCTCGAGCTTTTCACGACCTCCCTCGCCGACGTTCGCTTCGCCGACGTCGATGGCCCGACGTTGCTCCGCCTTGCCACCGAGGTGGAGGCGGCGGCCGAGCTGCTCACCACCGCTCAGGCGGCCCTCGACGCTGCCCGCGAGGCGCTGCAGGGGAAGCAGGACACGCTGCTGCAGCAGACGCAGCGCGCGCTCGCCTATGCGCGCGTCTACGCGGAAAACGACGAAGGGCTCAGCGCTCAGCTCGACGCCGTGGGTTTGCCGCGGGCTGCGCGCCGATCGCGAGGGGAGGACGCGCTGGTCCTCTCGGCCGATCAGCAGCCGTCCCCGCGTCCGCGCGGCCGACCTCGGAAGGCCGTCGTCGCCGAGCCGACGCTCGAGGCGATGCTCGTTCCGGCGGAGTGACGGTGAGCCCGCGCGTTTCGGCGGCGGTTCGGCGGACTGCGCTATCCTTTCCCCAATGAACTGGCTTCGCCCGCTCACGTGTCTCCTGCTGCTCGCCCCCGTCTCGCTCCTGCATGCGTGCTCCAGCGACGACAGCAGCGCGACGAGTCCGATCGACTACGACGCGTCCCAGACACCGATCCCGAAGATCGAGGCCGGCGCCCCCTGCGCGACGAACAACGACTGCCAGTCCGGGCTCGTGTGCCTCTACCCGGCGACCACGTGCGAAGCGTTCCGCGTCTGCACGGCGGCGCCGGCCGATCCGTGCCCCGCTCCGCAGAACGCGTGCTCGTGCCTCGGCGAGCCGATCCAGGTGTGCAACGGGTTCGCGAGCGACCCCATCGACCCCACAGGGGGGTCATGTGGCGAAGGCGGCATCGTGATCACGCCCGACAGCGGGCCGAGCGAAGACGCAGGCGACTCGGCGGCCCCTCCCAACGACTCCGGGAGCGACTCCGGTTTCGATGCCGGGGCTGACGCTGCCGACGCCGCCGGGTAGCCGGGCTTCTCAGCGCGCGAGCTTGCGGAGCCGGCGCTGGAGGCGGAGCTTTCGAATCGCTTCCGACTCGATCTGACGGATCCGCTCGCGCGTCAGCGCGAACGACTCGCCGATCTCCGCGAGCGTCAGCTCGCTGCCGCCGTCGATGCCGTAGCGCATGCGGATCACCTGCTGTTCGCGGGGGGTCAGCGTGCGGAGCATCTCCAGCGTCTGCTCGTTGGTTCGCTTGTCGGCCAGCGCGTCGTCGGCGTTCGCCGCGCGCGAGTCCTCGATGAAATCGATCACCGTCGCGGTCGTGTCGTCGCCCACCGGCGCGTCGAGGCTCACGGGCTCGTGGCGCGAGCGCATCGCGAGCAGCACCTTCTCGATCGGCACCCCCGCGGCGTTCGCCACCTCTTCGTCCGACGGCTCCCGTCCGCTCCCCTGCTCGAGCTCGCGCCGCACGCGCGCCACCTTGTTCGCGGTCTCCACCATGTGCACCGGCGTGCGAATGGTGCGCCCCTGGTCGGCGAGCGCGCGCGAGATCGCCTGCCGAATCCACCACGTCGCGTACGTGCTGAACTTGTACCCGCGGCGGTAGTCGAACTTGTCGACCGCGCGCATGAGCCCGATGTTCCCCTCCTGGATGAGGTCGCCCAGCTGGAGCCCGCGCTCGCGGCGCTTCTTCGCCAGCGACACGACCAGGCGGAGGTTCGCCTCGACGAGCGCGGCCTTCGCCATGTCGGCCTCGTGGAGCCCTGCGCGCAGAGCGCTCAGGACCTTGGCCAGCTTCTCCCCCTTGCGCGCGTGCACGCGGAGGCGGCGCGCGACGCGGTCGATCGCGGCGCGCGTCAGACGAACCTTGGCGAGCGCGTCGATGGCCGACGTGCGCCGCGCGTGGATCCCCTTCGCGGGCTTCGAAGACTCGTACGCGCGCGCGAGCTTGCGCACGGGCTCGAAGAGCGAGAGCAGGTGCTTCAGCGCGTCGCCGCTGCCGTCGTCTTCCTCGTCGCTCGTCGTGCGCGTCACGTCCTTGGGCGCGAGCGTTCCGTTTGCGAGCTCGTCGGCCAGGCGCACCAGCTCGTTCACCGCGACGCGCGAAGCGACGAGCGCACACACGACACGCATCTCCCCCCGCTCGATGCGCGAGGCGAGCTCGACTTCTCCTTCACGCGTAAGGAGGGATACCTGTCCGAGCCGTGAGAGGTAGGACTGCACTGCGCTCGTCGAGTCGACGGCGCTCGAGGCAAAAGAGTCTTTATTCACTTCGTTCACATCCGCGGCCATATACGCGGCCGCACGGGGAGTCTTGGAAACACGCCAATGTCACAACCCTTTGATGCGTACGCGCATTCCACATCGCAAGTTCCATGAGGAAATGAGACGCGGGAAAGCGCGCGCGCAAAGAATCCCCTCCCCGGTAGGGGGTAAGAGCCGCGACCGCAAGGGGGAACACTTGTCGCCCGGGTCCGTTTTCCAGGCAACTAACCGCCGAACACATCCCCCTACCCATCGGTAGACAGCGGATTTCCCCAGGATACTATCCGCCCATGGACGACTCGTTCGAGTACGACTACGCGGTCATCGGCTCGGGATTTGGTGGCAGTGTCGCGACGCTGCGCCTCTCGGAGAAAGGGTACCGCGTCGCCGTTCTCGAGCAGGGGAAGCGCTGGACGAAGGACGATTTCGCCAAGACGACCTGGGATCTGCGGAAGTTCTTCTGGGCGCCCGCGCTCGGCATGAACGGCATCATGCAGATGAGCCAGATGAAGGACGTGTTCTTCCTTCACGGCGCCGGCGTCGGCGGCGGCAGCCTCGTCTACGCCAATACGCTCCTGCAGCCTCCCGCCGAAGCGTTTCGCGACCCACAGTGGGTCGGGCAGGACTGGCAGAAGGCGCTCGAGCCGCACTACCAGACCGCCAAGACGATGCTCGGGGCGGTGCCGAGCGCGTGCATCGTCGAGACCGATCGCCTCCTGAAAAAGGTGGCCGACGACATGGGCCGCGGGCACACGTGGCATCGCGCGACGGTCGGCGTGTACTTCGGCGAGGCCGGCAAGACGGTCCCCGATCCGTTCTTCGACGGACGCGGCCCGGAGCGAACCGGCTGCACGATGTGTGGCGGCTGCATGGTGGGGTGTCGCGTCGGCGCGAAAAATACGCTCGACCAGAACTACCTCTACCTGGCCGAACGCATGGGAGCGCGCATCTACCCCGAGTCGCGCGTCATCGACGTGCGCGCGCTCGATGGGGGCGGTTACGAGCTCACGATCCAGAAGTCGACGGGCCTGCGGCACCCGCTCCGCAAGATGCGGGTGAAGGGGGTCGTCGCTGCGGCGGGCTCGTTCGGCACGGTCGATCTGCTCATGCGAAGCCGCGACAGAGGTTCTCTCCCGCGCATCTCCGAGCGGCTCGGCGACTTCCTTCGCACCAACAACGAAGCCATTCTCGCGGTTCGCTCGAACGACAAGGAGGCCGATCACTCCAAGGGGATCGCCATCACGAGCGGGGTCTACGTGGACGACCGCACGCACGTCGAGGTCGTTCGCTACCCCGAGGGGTCGGACACGATGTCGATGCTCGCCACCGTGCTCACCGACGACGGCCCCGGCGTGCCGCGATGGGCCCGCTGGATGGGGAACATCGCCAAGAGCCCGCGCACCTTCCTCACGACGCTGAACCCGTTCGGCACGGCCAAGGGGGGCGCCATCCTCCTCGTGATGCAGCCGGTGGACAGCCACATGCGCTACCGGATGCGCAGGCGGTGGTACGCCCCGTGGAAGAAGAAGCTCGACAGCGATCGCGGCACGAACAAGCCGACGCCCACGTACATCCCGCTGGCCAACGAGATCGCCAAGCGGATGGCCGTCGAGATGAACGGGATCCCCCAGAGCGGCATCATCGAGGTGCTGATGGACAAGGCCACGACCGCGCACATCCTCGGCGGCTGTCCCATGGGGGCGACCGCGCAGACGGGCGTCGTCGACACGCGCGCGCGCCTCTTCGGGTACGAGAACTTCTACGTCGTGGACGGCTCGATCGTGCCGGCGAACCTCGGCGTGAACCCGAGCCTCACGATCACCGCGCTCGCGGAGCACGCGATGGCGCAGGTGCCGGCGAAGACCGATTGAGCGGAGCCGACGACGCCGGTACCGCGCTCAGAAGCCCCCCTCTACCCCAAGGCTCGGCACGGTGACCGGCCCGATCCTCTCCTCCTGGCACCCCTGCAGCGTGCAGTTGGTTCCGACCGACTCCTTGCTCAAGGTTGCATTCATCCACTCCGCCACGAACGAGATCCACGCTCGCGGCCCGAGCTGCCATCGCTTCTCGAGGCGCAGGTCGATTCGGAAGAACGGCGCGAGGCGCGTGGAGCCCGGATCGGACGGATCGGGCGTCTTTGGTAGGCCCGTGTAGAAGAGCACGCGAACGCCCGCGCGCCAGCCGCGCCCCAGATCGTAGGCCAAAGCGGCGTTCGCGACGTGCGTGCGGTCGAACGGTGCAATGAAGTGCTGGTTGTCGGCCGTACGAACGGAGCGCGAGAGCGTGTAGGAGACGAACCCGCCGAGCTTGTGGGTGAGCTTCTTCTTCACGAAGAGCTCCAGCCCGTACGCCGACCCGCTCGACCGCGTCGTCAGCGTCTGCGCCGTTTGCGCGTCGCCCCCCGTCGGCACGGTCTGCCCACTACTGCAGTTGACCGAGTTTCCGCTCCCCACGAGCGAGCCTCCCGGAACCGTCCCCGAGCCGCACCCGCTGATCGGCGCCTGATTCACGCTCAGGGCGTCGCTCAGGTTGAAGAACGCGTTGTGGTAGAGCGTCGCCGTCATCGTCGTGGCCGCCGCGAGGTCCGCCTCGATCCCCGCGCTCTCTTGCAGCGCCGTCTGAAGTCCCCCTTGCAGCCCGCCCGGCTGAAACCCGGGCACGGGTATCACGAACGCCGGGACCTGATGCGCGACCCCCATCGCGCCCAGGAGGCGCAGGTGATCCGTGAGCACGGTGCGCGTCGCCAGGCGTGGGTCCACGCCGAGCGCCGTCGCTCCCTGGGACGCATAGGCATCGAGGCGAAGGCCAGGCGTGATCTCGAGCCGGGGCCCCGCCGCCAGCACCACGTCGGCGCGCGTTCCGAGGGTGAGATCTGTGCGCGACGGGAAGAGCGCGGCGACGGCCGCCTCGGAGTCGTCGGAAGCGTCCGAGAGGAGCACGTCGTACCGGTCGATCTCCCCATCGATGCCGGCACGCAAGAGCGCGCCGGGCGAGAGGCGGTACGCGAGCTCGGCTCGCGCGCCGACGAGACGGTCCTGGACGTAGTGGGCATCGTCGAGCGCCGTGTCATCGAGCCCGCCGGTGAGCGCGATGCGCAGCGTGCCGTCGCCGTCGATGCGGTGGTCGTAGCGCAAGTCGACGCGGTGAAAGGTCGCGCCGAAGACGGTCGTCGTGCCACCGCCATCGTTCTTCTGGCCGAGGAAGTCGTGCGCGCCGAACGCGAAGACGCTGATGCGATCGTGCGACGTGAGATCGAATCCGAGGCGCGCCTGGTAGTCCCAGTAGTTCAACGACACGTCCGACTGGAGCAGCGTGAGGAGCGCCGCCGTGTACGAGTACCGCCCGCCGAGAGCGAGATCGCCGCGACCGTCGTCGAACGGGGTTTCGACGAAGAGCCCGGCGTCGAAGAGGCGCACGTTCCCTTCGCCGTGCGCTTGCGCGGACGGCGCCACGGTCTCTCCATCCACGATGCCGCCGCTGAACCGCCCGAAGCGTGCCGGGTATCCGCCCGGGTACAGGTCGACGCTGTCGATCAGCGCCGGGTGAATGACCGAAGGGCCCGCTCCTACGTGGAACAGATACGGCACCCGCACTCCGTCGAGGAAGTACCCGACGTCCCCCGGCGGTGCGCCGCGCACGAAGAAGAACGGGAGCCCGGAGACGATCGGCGTCACGCCGGGCATCACCTCGAGGGCGCGAAAGGGATCGCCGAACACGCCTGGGATCTGTCGAACCTCCGTGCGCGTGAACGAAACCGTGCGCGACGGCTCGGGTCGCTCTCCTAAGACGTGCACGTCGATGGGGGTCGTGGCCTTCGCCGCGCCCGACGGAGGAGGGGGCGCTGCATCCACGCTCGCGGCCACGGTCGGCGCGTGAAAAACCACCTCGACACGGATCCGCGCCGTGACGGCTTTCCCACCGCGCGTCGCCGGTTCGAACCGCCACGCGCGCGCCGTTTCGGCGGCGTGGGTCGAAAACGGCGGATTGGGCTCAGTGGGGGTCGCCTCGCGAACGAGGCCGTCCTCGTCGACCGTGATGGTGAGGACGACCGTGGCGTCGCCGGTTCCCCCTTGGGGGTAGGGGACCGGCGCGTCGGTCACAAGGTGCGGCGGGAGGAGCTCCGGCGCCGGGGGAGCGGGTACCGATGCAGCCGTCGGGGGCTGGGCGACCTGTGCGCCTACGGGTCGCGCGAACGCGACGGTGCCGAGGAGGCACGCGAAGACACCGAGCGCGCTTCGCACCCTGTCCATCCTACGGCCAACTGGCCGAGGAGGTGCGCGCCCGTCAGTCGGTGGCCTTCGGGATCTCTTCGACGAGCGGCTCGCCCGTAACGCCCAGCACTTCGTACGTCATCACCGGCTGCTTCCGCCCCTTCACGGTGATCTCCTTCACGGGCCGCGTCACGACGACGTCCTTCACCAGCTTCCAGGTGTCCTCGCTGATGAGCACGTGCACGCCGAGATCCTTGGTGCTGCTCTCGAGCCGCGAGGCCAGGTTCACCGCGTCGCCGATGACGGTGTACTCCATGCGCCGCTCGCTCCCGATGTTCCCCGCGACGACCTCGCCCGTGTGAATCCCGATGCCGGTGCGCAGCTCCGGAACGCCGCGCGCGGCCAGCCGCTGGTTCAGGACGCGAAGCCCCTGCCGCATGCGCACGGCCGCGATGACCGCGTTCTTCGCATCGTCGGGCTTGGGGACCGGCGCGCCGAAGACCGCCATGATCGCATCGCCGATGTACTTGTCCACGACGCCGTTGCCGTCCATGACGATCCCCACCATCTCGGTGAAGTACTCGTTGAGCAGGCCGACGAGCTCCTGCGCGTTCATCTTCTCGCTGATGGTCGTGAAGCTGCGGATGTCGCTGAACAGGATGGTGACTGTCAGCGTCTCGCCGCCGAGCTGAACTTTCCCGCTCAACAGGCGATCCATGACCGACGCGGTCATGTACTTGCCCATCGTCGTCTTCAGCTTGTCGCGCTCGATGAGGCCGTCGACCATCTTGTTGAAGCCGGCCGCCAGATCGTCGAGCTCGTCGCCGGTGCGTATCGCGTCGACGTGCACGTACTCTTGCAACGCCAGCTTCTTCAACGCGACGTTCACGCGCCCCAGCGCGCGCGACATGAGCGACGCGATGCTCGATCCGAACGCGACCGACACGCCTGCCGCGAAGAGCAGAACGAGGAGTGCGAACGCCAGGTTCTTCCGGATGATCCACTGCACGTCGGTGACGTCGAGCGCCGTGACCACCGAGATGCCCGTGAGCTCCGGAACGTCGAACCGCGCGAGCGCCCACGTCCGGTCCCCGAAGTTGGACAGCTTCGGCTCACCACGGAGCGTCTGCTGCGCGACGTCCCCTGCGGGGAAGTTGGGGCTCTTCGCGATGCCCATCTCGCTCCGCGCCAGCGCTACGCCCACGCCCAGTTTCACCGCCGTGTTCTGCACGTAGGCGTCGTCGAGCGGCATGCAGACGACCGTGACGCCACCGTCGGCCCCCGCGATGGTCTCGGAGAGCACCATCGCCGGCGGTGCGTCCTTGCCGGTTTCGCACCCGTGCGCGAGCACGCCGTGGAACTTCCCGGCCGCAAGGGAGGGATCGGTGCCGAGCGTCGAGAGGCGATCGGGCGGCGCATCGCATCCGACGGCCGCGACCAGACCGTGCGAATCGAAGAGGAGCACGTCGAGATCGGGGTAGATCGACAGGAACGTCTGCGCCATGGCGCGGGCCTTGACCGCGTCGCGCGCGACGACCGCGTTCCGCGTCCCCTCGTCCAGCGCGAGCACGCGCGCGGCGAGCCTGAGATCCGCCAGGTCGTCGTCGAGCTCGGCCAGGAACGACTTGTTCGCGTCGACCACGCGATCGTCCACTTCGTCGAGCATCTGTCGATGCAGCACCCAAGACAGGATCGGCAGCGCCGCGAGCATGACCACGATCGACAGCGCGACGAGCGCCGTCAGCTTCGCCTTGACCGTGCTGAGGCGACTCAGCATCTCAGCGCGGCTTCCTGGGGCCGTGAAGCGGGTTGAACATGCTCCCCATCTTCGACATGTCCAGTTGCCGGTAGCCCGGCGGCCAATTGAACAGCGCGTCGTCGACCGGCTTGGCCTCGATCTTGGTGACTTCCATGCGCGACAGCTCCTTACCGGAGGTGTCCAGCGTGACCGATCGCAGCGGGAACTCCTTGTTCGCCCGGAGCTGCTTCAGCCACGTGCCCATCGAAGCGCCCGTCGCGTTCGGCGGCGTCAGCGCGGCGAAGTCGAAGAAGACCATCCCCTCGGTGACGCAGAGCTGATCGTGCTTGTCGCCGAGCGCTTCGGTCACGTCCCAGTCTTCGCAGTCACGTCCGGCGATCGTCTCGTGCTTGCCGGTCTTCGCCACGGTGGGCGGCGCGCCGAGGTCCGGCATGTCCGCGGCCGCGGGAACGACGGTGGTCATCGCGAGCTTCTCGGAGTCGATGATCACGAGTGCTTTGCCCGTCGCCGGGTCGAAGATCGAATGCACCGCCTTCCCGTTCTTCATCGGGATGTCGACGCGGACCTTGTTCGCCTTGGTCACCATCGTGATGTCCTGCGGCTCGTGCAGGGTGCTGGTGACGTGCATCGTCAGCGCCCCCTCGAACGACGGCCCCGTCGCCTCGGGCAAGGGGGAGCCTGAAGCCGTGTCTCCGGTCGGCACGCTGCCTAGAGGGGACGCCACGCCGCCGTCGATGCTCGTCGAAGACGAAGAGGCTTTGCCCGACGCGCCCTCCTTGTTGCACGAGGGCGCCGCGACCAGCAGCAGCGGCAGGGCGAGAAGATGGCGGAACCGCGGACTCATGCGCGGAGATTCGCACGCTCCGCGCCCTTCGTCAGCGCCTCAGTTGCAGGCGGTCGAGACTCCGACCAGGCACGTGCCGGCCGTGGAAGCGTCGTCGGTCGTCACGCACTTGGCGGGGGGGACGCACGCTGGCCCGTTCGCCGAGTCGCAAGCCGAGCCGTTCGCCGCCGCGGCGAGGCACGTTCCGATGGCCGGGCCGGCGTCGACACCGGCGTCCCCCGCGTCGTCGACCACGCCCGCGTCGGGGATCACGCACGTGCCGCTGGTCTCGCACCTCGCGGCCCCACCGTTCACGGCACCGCAGACCTGACTCGCGCCCACCAGCGTGTCCGCAACGCACTGCTTGGTCGCCGCGTCGCACGTGAGCAACAGCATGGCGTCACACGTCGCGCCGGTCGCGGGATCGCATGCCGCTCCGACGGTCGCGGCCGACGCGTTGCAGGTGCCCGCGAGCCCCGTCTTCGCCTCGGCGCCGACGCACGACAGGCCCGGGCTGCACGGGTCGTTCTTGTCGCACGAGGCGCTCAGCTCCCCGTACGTCACGCACGTCCCGGCCTTGGAACAGGTGAGCTGATTGCGGCTCCCGCAGTCGGCGTCCACGCTGCACGGGTTGCCGGCGACCGGCACCGCAGCGCACACGCCGCAGTTCGCCGTGCTCGGCACCGCGCAGTACGTCGTCTGGCACTGGCCGGACGCGAAGCACGGCGAGCCGGTCGCGAGCGGTCCCGCCAAGGGAGCGCACGCCGCCGGGGGATTCGCGCCGAACAGGTTCGCGCACGACTCGGTGGCCACGGCGGCTGCGCACGCGGCATAGAAGCGCGGTGTCGCGGCCGTCTGCGGCGCCGCCAGCGCGTTCACGCACTCCGCGGCCACGTTCGACATGCACGTGGTCTGAGTCCCGTAGTGGAGCACCGTGTAGGTCGCGTTCGAGCAGGCGTCGAGCTGCGTGCAGCGCGCCTCGGCGTAGGCCGCGCAGGCCTCGGCGGGGGTACCGGCGTCGGGCGAGCCGCCATCGTTCGAGGGACCGCTGTCGCCGGTCACCGGCGTCGCGTCGCTGCCGCCGCCGTCGTTCGCGGGACCTCCTGGATTGCTGCTGGTCGAGCCACCACAGCCCACGAGGGCGAACGTGCCGAGCGAGACGGACAGGGACGCTACGAGGCCGAAAGCGAGTCGCTGGTTCATGGGCAACGAACGTACGCAATCGGTGTGCCGCGTCCCGCAACGCGCGTGACGGCTCGCGCATCGGAGCCGAACGTGGGCCGAAAGGCGGCTGGCGTGATGCGCACCAAGGGCGTGGCCCCCCAGCTCCGAGCACGAGCGGGTGTTCACCCCTGGACGCGCTGCGGTTCACCGGGCTTTCACCGAGCCGGGTCGTGATACACGGGGGCTCACGGGCGACGCACGGCGACTTCGTGCATCCAACGGTCCGGATTCGACTCTCGAAAGGAACCCTCGTGACCTCCTCCGTCCGCACTCGCTGTCGGCTCGCGTTCGCCTCGTCGTTCTCGCTCGTGGCGGCGCTGTCCGCGTCGTCGGTTCGCGCGCAGGTCGCGCCGGGGCCGCAGCCTGCGCAGGTCGAGACTGCCCGCGTCCCAGGAACCGAGGCGGCGGCGCCCTTGCTCGAGGCGCAGATGAACGCGCTCATCGGGCGCCCCGGTGGGCTCACGTCGGACCAGGCTGCGGCTCGCGCGCGCGCGACGAGCTATGCGGTCGGAGCTCGCCGGGCGGACTACGAAGCCGCGCAGGCCACCGTCGATCAGGCGAACGCGGCGTATGTGCCGAGGATCAAGGGGACGGCGAGCTACCAGCGGACGTCGCCGGTCGAGCTCGCCTTCGCGGGGTACGTCTTCAACTATCCCGTGAACAACTGGAACCTCCAGGTCGACGTGGACGTCCCCCTCTCGGACTACGTCCTCAAGATCGCCAAGCAGCACGCATCGGCGGAGCACTCCGCCAAGGCGGCGCAGCTCACGGGGCGCGCCGCGGAGCTCACCGCGTCGAGCGACGCCAGGATTCAGTACTACGCGTGGACGCGCGCGCGACTGCAGGAGCTCGTGGCGAACGACGCTCTCGAGCAAGCGCACGCGCACCTCAATGACGCGAAGAGCGAGTACAGCGCGGGCAAGGCGTCGCAGGCCGACGTCATGGGCGTCGAAGCGGAGGTCGCACAGAACGAGCTCCTCGTCGTCCGCGCGAAGAACGCGGTCGCTTTGGAAGAGGACCGCCTTCGGACGGCGCTGCACGACGCGTCCACGCATCCCTATGAGATAGGCGAGCCGCTCCTCGATGACGTCGCGCCCATGCCCGGCGAGAACGACTTCAACTCGCTCCTCAATGAAGCCGTCAATCAACGCCCCGAGCTCCAGTCGATGTTCGAGACCGCGCGCGGCCAGCGCGCGCAGGCAACCGCGTCGCGCTTCGACGCGGTCCCGAAGCTCGACGCCATCGGCACGGCGCGGTACGCGGACCCGAACCCGCTCTACTTCCCTCCGAGTCCCGTGTGGCACGGCAGCTGGGGGGTTGGGGGCGCGCTGACGTGGTCCGACGTCGACGTTCTCCTCGGTCTGACGAACGGCAGCGCGAGCGAGGCGCGCGCGCGCTCGACCGAGGCCGAAGCCCAACAGCTGAAGGACGGACTCCGCGACGAAGTCATGAGCGCGTGGCAGGGAGTGCATGAGGCCGTCGTCGCCATCGAGTCCACCAAGCGGAGCCTCGCGGCGGCGGAAGAGTCGTACCGTGTGCGACGAGCTCTCTTCCGGGCCGATCGCGCGACGAGCACCGAGCTGAGCGACTCCGAGAACGCGCTCACGCGGGCGCGTTTCGACGCGGTCAACGCGAGGATCGACCTGCGAATCGCGGGCGTACGGCTTGCGCATGCAACGGGGCGGGATGACGTTCCGGGCACGCGCGGCACGCCCTCCAACTGAACATCCGGATCGTCGTCATGTGCAGGGAGATGTAAGTTTTTTGCGAATCTCGTGATCCTTTTCGAATCCGCCCGCACACTACCAATGCGCAATGGCAAATCCCTTTGGATCAGGCTCCGCGATCATGATGCCGCTCAGCTCACGAGTCAGTGAGCGCGAAGCCGAGTCGTATGCGGCGGCGGAGCCCGCCTCCACCGTTCGTCCGCGCGAGGAGCGAAAGCCTGCCCCGGTGGACGATCCGCAGATCGTGGAGCTCGTCGGGCGCATCGAGGCGGCGGTTGCCGCGAGCGAAGAGGGGCTGACCGCACTCGAGCTGCGCGTCGCGTTCAACGAGAAGCCGGATCGCCTCCAGCGCGCGCTGGCCGCGGGCCTCCGGCTGCGAAGGATTCGCAGGCTCGGGTCGCGGTGCCAGACGCGCTACATGGCGAATCGGTAGATCGCCGAAGGGCTCCTCCTACAGCTTCTCGATCCTCACTTCGTACCGCCGAGGCTGCGCCCCGCGCATCCCGGCGACCGCCACTGCGTAGGTCCCCATCGGCAGCTCTCCGCCGACCAGGGCCGGCGACCCGTCGTCTCGCGTCATCACGCACCACGTCTGGTTCGATTCGACGTGGGTGACGTGAAGCATCGTCTTGGGGAGAGGACCTTCCCCGTCCTGCGGCTGGAGAATGATCGACGCCAGCGCGGAGTCCTGCAGCTCGAACGTCTGCGACGCCTTCACCGGAGTCGCGCCGCCGCAGGAAGCGTTCGAAAGCGTCGGCTCGGCGACGCCGCGAAGAGTGAGCCCTCCGGCGATGACGACGTGCGTCGGCGCTTCGGCCACGACCGTCGGGTGTGACGCGCAGCCGCCGAGCGTGACCGCTGCGGCTCCGATCGCGCCGACGATGCCAAGACGTATCGAGGAATGGAGAAAGACCGTGGCGTACGACATCAATGAGGGCTCCTTCGTTTCGGTCCGCGCGCGTTGGTGTCAGCGTCGCGTCCGAGCGGCCACTGAGCACGCCGGATGCCACTTCGTGTCCGTGCAGGGCCCGCGTCGAAGTGCTGGAAAGTCCACGTGATGTGAAGGTCGCAGGATCAGTGGAAAGGCACTCTCCGCTTTGCATGCGCGAAAGGCGCCCCTTTCGAAATCGACTCTTCGGTCGGGCGGTACGCGAGCGCGACGCGGTCTCGGACGTGGTGGTGCTAGCGTTGATGGACGTGACGCGCGCGAGGGTTCGCTTTCCACTCGAGCTGGCGGTGCTCGCAGCTCTTGCGACAGCGGGCGCGACAGGCTGCACGTTCGAGCGACGAGACCAGGAGCCGATCGGCGCGACTTCGTCCGCGGACACCACCGGCTGTCTCCCAGACGCCGGCGGCCCCCCTGCACTACAGGGCGTGGATACTTCCTCCGGCCAAGGGTCCGTCGATTGGTCACAAGCGAGAACCGCCGGCGTCGTCTGGGTGATCATGAAGGCCACGCAGGGGAACTACGACGACGACTCGGCGTTCGCAGGCAACTGGACGGGCGCGAAGGCGGCAGGGGTCGTGCGCGGCGCGTATCACTTCTTCGACCCGACGCTCGATGGCGGAGCGCAGGCTCAGTACTTCCTCACGGCGATCGGCCCCCTCGACGCCGAGGATCTCTCGCCGATGCTCGACGTCGAATGCCCCACCGGGCCGACCGACGACTGCCTCGGCTTCTCCGGCGGCACGGGCGTCACGGATGCGGCCGACTTCCGCGCGCGGCTGCTCGACTGGATGACGACGGTTGAGTACGCGACCGGGCGAAAGCCGATGATCTACACCTACGCGAGCTTCTTCGCGGGGACGGGTGTGGCCGGCACCGGCACGAACGTGGACACGACGGGCTTCGACGCCTACCCACTCTGGATCGCTTCGTACTCCGGGACCTCGTGCTTCGACATCCCGCCTCCGTGGACCGTCGCAGCGCTCTGGCAGAACGACGACAACGGGACGTTCAACGGGATCAGCGGGCAGGTCGACGTCGATCGCTCCATCGCATCGCTCGACGAGCTGACCGGCTGGCCCGCCATCAAGCACTCGTCGCGTGCCGACATCAACGGCGACGGCAAGGCGGACCTCTGCGGCCGTGACCCGACCGGCGTGGTCTGCGCGCTCGCGACGGGCAGCGGCTTCGGCGCGCCGTTCGCGGGCCCTGCGTGGAGCGACGCGAACGGCTGGACGTCGCCGCGCTACGCCTCGACCATGCAGCTCGCCGACATCAACGGCGACGGCAAGGCGGATGCTTGCGGGCGCGCCGATGCGGGCATCACGTGCGTGCTCTCCACCGGCAGCGCGTTCGGCACGACGATCACCGGCCCCGCGTGGAGCGACGCGGCCGGGTGGTACCTCCCGCAGTACTACGCGACGGTGCAGTTCGCGGACGTGAACGGCGACGGCATGAGCGACGTCTGCGGGCGCGGCCCCTTGGGGGTCACCTGTGCGCTCGCCACCGGCACCGGCTTCGGCACTCCGTTCGCGGGTCCGGCGTGGAGCGATGCGGCTGGCTGGAACGTCCCCAATCGCTACCGCACGATCCGTTTTGCGGACATCGACGGCGACGGCAAGGCCGACGTCTGCGGGCGCTCGTCGGACGGCATCCACTGCGCGATCTCTAGCGGCACAGGCTTCGGCGCCAGCTTCTCCGGTCCGGCGTGGACCGACGCGGTCGGGTGGGGGACGGCCGCCTATGCCTCGACCATCCAGCTCGTGGACGTGGACGGCGACGGCAAGAGCGACGTCTGCGCCCGCGCCGGCGCCGGGATCACCTGCGCGCTCTCGACGGGAACCGGCTTCGCGCCCGAGTTTGCGGGCCCCGCGTGGAGCGACACGGCCGGGTGGGGCGCGCCGGCGTACTACGCGACGATCGTGTTCCCCGACCTCGACGGCGACGGGCGGAGCGACGTGTGCGGTCGCTCGCCGACCGGGATGACGTGCGCGCTCTCCAGCGGGAGCGCGTTCGGCGCGCCGTTCGCCGGTCCCGCGTGGACCGACGCGGTCGGGTGGAACCAGGCGCACTACTACGGGACGATCGGCGCGGGCGACGTCAACGGCGACGGCAAAGACGACCTCTGCGCGCGCGGCGCGGCCGGTATGACGTGCGCGCCGTCGACGGGCACGTCGTTCGGCGCGGAGGTCACGGGCCCCGCGTGGAGCGACACGACCTGGGGCATCGCTCCATACTGGGCCACGGTCGCCACGGTGGGGCTCGCGAAGCGCGGCGGTGTCCTCGGGGACGGAGGCATCGCGATCGACGATGGCGGTACGGGCGTGTCGCTCGACGGCTCGCTGGTCCCGCTCGATGGCTCTCTCTCCGCGTCAGCGCAGGCGTCGATCAGCGGCGCCGCCAGCGCGGCCTGCAGCTGTCGTACGGCGAAGAGCGAAGCGTCTCCGTTCGGTGCACCGTTCGCGGGGTTGGCGCTCGCCCTCGCGGTCGCGCGTCGTAGACGGCGGTAACCCGCTGTCATTCAGAGCGGCGCGTAGCGCCGTGAAGAATCCAAGCACTCGCCGGACGATGGCGATGACACCCGCTGGACGCGGATTCCTCGGCCGGACGCCGGCCTCGGAATCACGACGAACGGGGGCCTCAGGGGGAGCCTCAGCTCTTCGGAAACGGCTCGCGCGTGGCCCCCTTAGGATTCGAAGGGTCGGTCCCTTTGGCGAACTCCTTCTTCCCGGTCGTGATCACGAAGGGGCCTCCGACCTCTTCGCTCACGAACTCCTCGTTCGGGGCCCGCTCCGCCTCGCTCTCGCCGCTCGTCGCCGAGGCGACGAACTCCTCACCGAGGCTCTCGGCGAGCGAGTCCTTGCTTCGCGCGGCTCCGTTGAGGAATGCGCGATCGTTCCCCATGTCGTCCTTGCCGCTCTTGGCTCGGAGCTCGGCGGCGTACTTCGGATCGAGGTGTCCCGTCGCGTCTCGTCGCTTCATCTCCGGCGGCTTCGCGGGTCCCGGCTTCTTCGGAGTAGTCATGCTCTTCATCCTAGACACGATGGCCAGCGCGAGCAGCCCCAGCCTGCGTCTATTTTGCCCTACGATGACGTTTGGATGCCCTCACAGCGCGAGCGCGCCCGTCGCCATACGCTCGCCTTCGTCACGGCCGTCGCGTTCCTCCCGCTCGTGTTCCACGACAGCCTGTCGGCGAACCCCGGCTCACGCATCCTCACCGTCCTCGGCCTCGTCGAGAACGGCACATTGCGTGCCGACGCGTGGCGAGATCTGACGATCGACGGTGCCTTCGTCGGCGGCCACTTCTACAGCGACAAGGCGCCGCTCTCGAGCTTCCTCGTCGTTCCATTCTTCTTCGTCTGGCGCGCCTTGGTGCACCGGCCGCTGGCGCCCCTGGACCTCGACGTCGCGGTATTCCTGGGCGACGTCGTGACCGCGGCCCTCCCGTTCGCCGCGTTCACCGCGCTTCTCCGGCGCAGTGCCGCGCGCTGGACGTCAGCGCGCGACGCCGTGTGGATCGCGCTCATGGCCGCGTTCGGGTCGTGCGTCTTCGTTGCGGCGGGCGCGTACGTCGGCAACGTTCTTGCCGGCGCGCTGTTCGTCTTCGCGTACCACCTCGCCGCATGCGATCTCGAGCGCCGCGCAACTCTTGCCGGCTTCCTCGCCGGCCTCGCCGTCCTCTCCGAGTACCCGATGCTCGTCGGCGCCGCGCTCCTCGGGGTGTATGTCGCCACGCGCGGCGTGAAGCTCGCTGCGCGGTTCGCGATGGGCGCCGCCCCCTGCGCCGCGGTCATGCTCGCCTACGACGCGGCTATCACCGGCTCCCCCTTCGATCTCCCCCAGCGGCACGTCCGCGCCCTGTTCTTCCCCCCCTGGGGTCGCCGCTTCGCCCTCGACGCGCAGACGCTGCACGCCGCGCGGATGCTCCTCTTCAGCGAGTACCGCGGTCTGCTCGTCTACGCGCCGCTGCTCCTCGTGCTCTTCCCTCTGGCGATCGCACGCGCCGAGTCGAGCGCGCGCCGGGGACTGCTGCTCGCCATCGCCTGCGCGCAGTTCACCTTCGTCGCGTCGTACTGGATGTGGGACGGCGGGTGGTCGATCGGCCCGCGGCACCTCGTCGCGCTGATCATGTTGCTCACCTACGAAGGGGTCGGCGCGCTCGCACGGACGCCGCGCGCGCAGCTCCCGTTCGTTGGGCTGGCGTCAGCGGGGCTCGCGCTCAACCTGGTCGCCGTGGCCACCAACCCGTTCGTCGAGGGGTTCATGCACCCCTTCAACGAGCTGTACTGGCCCGCCTTCGCGCGCGGAGAAATCACGCCGCACAATCTGTTCTCGTTCGTTCTCGGCCTGCACCCGGGCCAGGCGTGCGTGTTCCTCTGGTGCGCGCTCTTTCTCGCGACCGGCGTGACCTTCGCACGCCTCGCCTCACGTCACGCCGCCGCGTGAGCCTTGCGCAGACGCGAGTGCTTGAACCCGTACGCGAAGTACAGCCCGAGCCCCACGGCGAGCCAGAGGAAAAACCGCATCCACGACGTCGGGGGCAGGTAGGCGATCAAGCCGACGCACGAGAGCAGCCCCAGGCCCGGTAGGAGGATGGGGCCGAGCGGCACCTTGAACGGGCGCACGCGGTTCGGGTCCTTGTAGCGGAGCACGGTGATTCCGAGGCACACGAGGATGAACGCGAAGAGCGTCCCGATGTTCGTGAGGTCCACCATCTCGTCGATGCTCACGAACGAGCTCACCCCTCCGACGAGGACGCCGGTGAGGATCGTCGAGACGTGCGGCGTACCGAAGCGCGGGTGCACGCGCGTGAAGATCGGCGGGAGGAGCCCGTCGCGCGCCATCGAGAACAGGATGCGCGGCTGCCCGAGCTGGAAGACCAGGAGCACCGCGGTCTGCGCGATGACCGAGCCGAACGCCACGATCCCGATCATCCAGTTCGGCATGACCACGTGCTTCATGGCCGCCGTGAGCGCCTCGGCGCGCTGGGGCTCCGTCCATCCGTGGACGACCGAGTAGGGGATCATCCCGGCGAACACCGCGCCAACGATGACGTAGATGACCGTGCACACGACGAGCGACCCGACGATCCCGATGGGCATGTCGCGCCCGGGGTTCACGCACTCCTCGGCGCAGGTGGAGACGGCGTCGAAGCCGATGTACGCGAAGAAGATGATCGCGGCCCCGGCGCCGATCCCGCCGATCCCGTTCGGGGCGAAGGGGTGCCAGTTCTCGCCGTGCGTGAACTTCACGCCGACGACGACGAAGAACGCGAGGACCAGGATCTTGATCCCGACCATCACGGCGTTGAAGCGCGCCGACTCTTTCACGCCCCACACGAGGAGGATCGTGATGAAGGCGACGATGCCCATCGCCAGCGCGTTGAAGACGATGGGCACGCCGAAGAGGTGCGGCGCCGAATCGACCAGCCCCGGGATCTTGGCCGCCGAGCGGTAGTCGATCGCGAGCCATCGAGGGAAGTGCACGCCCAGGCCCTCGAGGAGCGCCACCATGTAGTTGCCCCAGGAGATGGCGACGGCCGTGTTGCCGATGGCGTACTCGAGGAGCAAGTCCCAGCCGATGATCCACGCGACCAGCTCGCCGAGAGTGCCGTAGGCGTACGTGTACGCGCTCCCCGCGACCGGGACCATCGCGGCGAACTCGGCGTAGCAGAGCGCGGTGAAGGCGCAGACGACCGCGGTCACGACGAACGAGATCATCAGCGCCGGGCCCGCGCCGGGGCGAGACTCGTCGCCGGCCATCGCGCTGCCGATGGTCGCGTAGATCCCCGTCCCGATGATCGCGCCCACGCCGAGCGCGATGAGGCTGACGGGGCCGAGCGTCTTCTTCAGCCCCTTGCCCGGTTCGTGGGTCTCGGCGACCAGCGCATCCAGTGACTTGGTCCGGAGGAGTTGGCGGATCATTCCCGCGAACCCTACACGGATTTCACCGCACCGGCCGCGACCGTGGAGGGGTCAGGAGCCGCCGGGCGACGGCTGCACGACGATCTCGACGCGGCGGTTGTCCGCGCGCCCTTCGGGGGTCTTGTTCGTCGCGACCGGGCGCGTCGAGCCGAGCCCTTGCGCCGAGATCCGGTCCGCCGCGATCCCGCGCGACACGAGGTAGTCGCGCACCGACTGCGCGCGCGCGAGCGACAGCTCCTGGTTGTCCGACGCGCGCCCCTGCGAGTCGGTGTGCCCCTCGACCACGATCTTGCTCTCGGGGCTCGACTTCACCAGCGCGTCGCCGACCTCGTTCAGCTTCGCCATGGCGCCCGGGAGCAGCGCCGACTGACCCGACGTGAACAGCACCGCGCCGGACAGCGTGATGACCATCCCGCGCGACTCCTGCTTCACCGCCGCGATGCGCGCGAGGTCGGCCGCCGCCTGCTCCGCCTTCTTCTCGGCCTGTTCGCGCTTGCTCTTCTCGACGGCTACGTCGTGCTTGAGCGAGTCGATCGTCTGCGTCTGCGCCTTCTTCTCGTTCGTTTCCTTCTGGTTGGCGGCGATGATCGTCGCCGCCTCGGCCTCGGCCTGCTGCGCCTTCAGGCCCGCGGCGTAGGCGAGATCGCGTGTCTCGGGCGAGGGGCCGTCCTTGTCGAACGACTGCTGCGCGTTGTCGAGCGCCTCCTTCGCCTCGTGGACCTCGTCCGGCTTGTACTGCTGGGCGATCCCCTTCGACACCCGCGCGTACGTCTCCTGCGCCTGCACGAGCTCTTCGGGTGGGTTGGTCGTGCCGCACGCGCATACGAGCAGCGCAGCGGCGGCCGAAGTGGAGAAGGCGAGGGAGCGCGTGGAACCGGTCTTCATCGTCTTCGTCCTCACTGGTTGCCCGCGGCGTTGAGCTGGTCAGCGGCCTTCTTCGCCGCCGCTTCGGCGTCGGCTTGCTTGGCCAGCGCGAGGGCCAGCTCGGCGTCGGCCTTCGCGCGGATGAGCACGTAGTCGGCCCGCTTGTTGTTTCCGTCGTTCATCAGGCTCTTGGCCTGCGCGATCTCTTCCTGCGCCAGCTTCAGGTGCAACGCCGCCTGTGGCGCGTTCGCCGCTCCCACCTCGCGCGCGCTGCGCGCCGCCGCCTCGGAGGCGATCATTCGGTCGGTCGGTACCGCGTATCCACCGCACGCCGCGAGCCCGAAAGCGAGCGCGATCGCGGCCGCGAGGGTGTTCGTCTTCTCCATGACGGGGAGAATAGGCGTGTCGCGCGCTTGCGTGAAGCACGTGCTTCGGGGGGCTGCGTCTCGGTATGCTCGACGGGATGACGGAGCCCAGGTGACCAAGGCCGACAGCGGCGCGTCGATGGCGTCGAAGGCGGCGTCAGGCGCCGGTTGGACGATCGCGACCAGCGTGCTCTCCCGGGCGCTCGGCCTCGTGGGAACGCTCCTCATCACGCGTTACCTCGACCCAGATGTGCTCGGGAACGTGTCGAACGCGTTCATCCTCGTCATCACCGCCCACCAGTTCTCGCAGCTCGGGGTGACGCAGTACCTCATCGCGAAGCCCGACGCCCCGCGCGCCTTCACCTGGCACGTGACGCTCATCAGCCTCGGCGTCGGGGCGCTGGCCATCTTCGGGATGGGGTTCTTCGGCCGCTACTTCGCCGGCGCGCTCTCGTCGCCCACCCTGGCGCTCTACCTGCCGGGCTTCGCCGTCGCGCTCTACATCGAGCGCGTCAGCATCATCCCCGAGCGCCTCCTCGTTCGCGAGATGAACTTCCGCACGATCGGCCTCTGGAAGACGGCGAGCGAGATCACCTACTCGGTGACGTCGATCGCCGGCGCGCTCCTCGGGTTCGGCGGGTTCTCGATCGTCGGCGGCAACATCGCGCGCGCGGCCGTGTATGCCTTCGGCGTCTTCCGCTCCACGAAGCTCGCCGACTGGCTCACGCCCGCGCCGTTCTCCGGCAAGACCGTCCGCGCCCTGCTCGATTTCGGCATTCCGCTCTCGATCGGCACCAGCTTCAACGGCATGTCCCGCCGCTGGGACAACCTCCTCATCTCGTCGATGTTCGGCACCACCGTCGTCGGCGAGTACAACCTCGCTTACAACCTGGCCGAGGTCCCCGCGATCCAGATCGGCTACCAGATCGGCGACGTGCTCATGCCCGCGTTCGCCCGCATGGAGCCCCCTGCGCGCCGCGACGCGCTCGTCCGCTCGTCGGGCCTCCTGGCGCTCATCGTCTTCCCCATGGCGCTCGGCCTCGGCGCGGTCGCACCGTCCGTCGTGGCCACGCTGCTCCGCGCGCAGTGGGCCGGCGTCGCGCCGATGCTCGGCGTGCTCTCGCTGCTCGCCATCGGGAGCCCCATCGGCTGGACCGTGCAGGCGTACCTCCAGACGCTGGGCCGCACGCGCGTCATCATGGCGCTCGAGATGGTGAAGCTCGTGCTGCTCCTCTCGGCGATGGCGGTGCTCGGCCACGCGGGGGGCCCCCTCCTGGCGTGCGGCGCGGTCGGCGTCGCCTTCGCGGGGCACGCGATCGGGAGCCTGTGGGTCGTGCATCGGATCGACCAGGTTCCGTTCGTGCCGATCGTCGCGAGCGGCCTGCGCGTCGTGCTCGCGTGCGTGCCGATGATCGCCGCGATCGTGGGCGTTCGCGCCACGATGAACCACGCGGGGCTCACGGCGCCCGCGCTCCACTTGGTCGTCGAGCTCGTGGTCGGGGCCCTGGCGTACGTCGCGTCCGCGTTCGTGTTCGCGCGCGCCACGGCGCTCGAGTTCCTGCGGCTGCTGGGGGACGTCGTGCGGCGTCGCCGGTCGTAGCGCGCGCTACTTCTTGCGCGGCCGCGGCAGGTTGTACTCCTCGAGCCGGTTCACCAGCGTCTGGCGCGACACGCCGAGGAGCTTCGCCGCCGCCGTCTGGTTCCACGCACACTGCTCGAGCGCCGCGACGACGCGTGCCCGCTCTCCCCCTTCGGCCACCGCCGGTGCGACCGGCGGCGGCGCCATCGTGACCTCGCGCCCCTGCGGCGGCCGCGGGATGTCCACCTTGGTGGAGACCGTGGGCTCGAACGACGCGTCGTAGATCGACACCGGGTCGGGCTTGGGCTTCGCCCGCTCCACGACGCGCCCCATCTGGTCGCGCGCGACGTGCGCCGTCGTGATCGTCCCCCCGCTGCACAGGAGCACGGCGCGATCGATCACGTTCTTCAGCTCGCGGATGTTTCCCGGCCACTCGTAGCTGCGCAACACCTCGAGCGCGTCGGACCCGATCCCGATCGGCCTGCGCCCCGACTGTTTGCACGCCAGCGCCACGAAGTGCTTCGCCAGCGCTTCGATCTCCTCGGTGCGCTCGCGCAGCGGGGGGATCACGATGGCGAAGCCGTTCAACCGGAAGTACAGGTCTTGCCGGAAACGCCCGGCGGAGATCTCGTGGTGCAGGTCGCGGTTCGTCGCGGCGACGAAGCGCACGTCGATGGCCCGCGGCGTCACCGCCCCCACGCGCAGCACCTCGCGCTGCTCCAGCACCCGGAGCAGCTTCGCCTGGAGCGACAGAGGCATCTCGCCGACCTCGTCGAGGAACGCCGTCCCGCCGCCGGCCGATTCGAGCAGCCCTGCCTTCGCCGTCACGGCGCCGGTGAACGCCCCCTTCTCGTGGCCGAACAGCTCGCTCTCCAGCAAGGACTCGGAGAGCGACGCGCAGTTCAAGCACACGAGCGGCTTGTCGGCGCGCGGGGAGCGCTCGTGGATCATCCGCGCGAGCACCTCTTTCCCCACGCCGGTCTCGCCGAGGACGAGGACGCTGATGTTCGACGCCGCGACCTTGTTCACCAGCGGCTCGAGCCGCGCGAGCGCCCCTTCGCGGATCACGTTCTTTGCCGCCGGGTCCGTGCCGCTCTTGCCGGTCTGCCCGGCGCGCGCCACGAGCGACTCCGGAGTGCGCCCATCCTGCGGGTAGCAGGCGAGGGCGACCTTGACCCTCACCCCTTCGACGAGGAGACGCGACTCGATCTCGGCGGCCAGCGCCTGTGCAACGTTCGGGGCAGTCTCGACGAGGAGCACCTCGTACTCCTCGTCGGAGTACGTCGCGAGCACGTCGACCGCGCGGAGGAGCTCCACGAGCGTCCGCTCCACCTTCTCCATCGGCGACTTCGCCGGCGCATGCACGCGCGCAACGGCGAACGGGCGCCCCCCTTGCGCGGCGCGCGCGCACTCGTCCTCGAGCCGCGCTTCGAAGTAGCCGTGGCTCCACACGCGCCGCGGTCGCGTTCCGCCGGCCGCGAACTGGAGGACGACGTTCGTCTTCCCCAGCTTGATGACGTCGCCGATCCCGAGCGGGTGCGGCGTGTTCAGCGCGACGCGATCGTTTCCGACCCACGTGCCGTTCATGCTCCCGCGGTCGACGACCTCGAACTGGTCGCCCGTGCGGCGCACGATGGCGTGGACGCGCGACAGCAGCGGATCGTCGATGCGGAGCGAACAGGTGTCGGAGCGGCCGAGGGTCACCTCGCCCTCGTCCGGGAGCGTGAAGAGCGCCGCGGTCGCCCGGTCGCTCATCACGAGCAGCGCGTAGCGCGGCCGATGACGCCCATCGATCGACGTGGGCGCGCTCGAACCCGAGACCGTGGCACTGGCGCTCGGGATTCTGGCTTCGGTCGCGCGGTCGTCGTGGTCCGGCACTGTCTCGGAGCGTACGAAGGAAGGAGTGCTCCGCGCAACACGCCTCGCGCCCTCACTTCGAACCGAACACGACCCGTTCGCCGATCCTGGGAGCCTTCGCCTGGTAGAACGCGGTCCCGTCGTAGCCGACCCAAAGGTACGAGGTGTCGTCGAGATCGCGATCGAAGCGGTAGCGGGTGTGGACCGGCAGGTTCCGATCGCTCAGGCCGAGAACGGTCACGTGTAGGCCTGGAGCGTCGAGCTCGTCGCCGACGCGCAAGGGGTGCGTGGGGTCACAGAAGATGGTGGCCGCGAGGTCGG
>Ga0302320_10002429_pt1 | contig 43791 bp, 34 predicted proteins | sample Bog_T0_3_FD_202130 | JGI IMG/M metagenome (GOLD analysis project Ga0302320, IMG submission 202130) | Peat permafrost microbial communities from Stordalen Mire near Abisko, Sweden - Bog_T0_3 | ecosystem: Environmental > Terrestrial > Soil > Wetlands > Peat | place: Sweden: Abisko, Stordalen Mire...
CTTTCGAGCGCACCATACGCAGAGCCCGTTGCGCATCCCCAAGTTCCACAGGATGGTGATAGCGTGGCCCCAGCCTGTACTTCAGCACGAACGCGGCGATGCCCAGCGAGTTCAGGTAATTCGCCACTTGGCGCCCTTCGTGATTCATGGCGAGGTTCACGTAACCGCCACCGGGGCACACGATAATCGCAGTCATGCCCGGCGCGCCAGCGCGGGGTAAATTACGCGGCAGGTAGACCGTAAGGGTGGGGATATCGCGATCCTCGGTCCCCTGCGCGCCCGGAGCCTGGCCGGGCCAAAGCGGAATCGTCTGCATATCCTGCGGCATCGTCTGGGGCTGCTGCGCCATCATAGCCGCGACCATCGTTATCGCTGCGAACAAGAGCTTCATATTGCTGCCGATCATATCAACCAAGCCCTGCAGGAACCGGCGCCTGGCTATATCAAATCTCCGCCCGGCTTCCTCGTTGCGGTTATTCTGCCGATCGATCCGCCGGACTTCAGGCGCTAAACTGAAGATTCCCCATGCAATTAGACAAAGTTTACGAGCCCCAGCGGTTCGAACCGCACTGGGCTCAGTGGTGGGTCGAAACTAACCTCTACCAAGCCACATTCAAGCCTGGTAAACCGGTTTTTTCACTCGTCATTCCGCCTCCCAACGTCACTGGTTCGCTCCACATGGGCCACATGCTGGAGCACACCGAGATCGACGTTACCGTCCGCTGGCATCGCATGCGTGGTTACAACACGCTCTGGCTGCCGGGCACCGATCATGCCGGCATTGCTACACAGATGGTCGTCTCGCGGCAACTGGCAGAGCAGGGAATCGACTACCGCGATCTCGGCCGCGAAGCTTTTGAAGCCCGCGTCTGGCAGTGGAAAGCCGAATCCGGCGGCACCATCAAGCGTCAGATGACCCGCCTGGGCGCCTCCTGCGACTGGTCGCGCGAACGCTTCACGCTCGATCCCGGCCTCTCGCGCGCCGTCCGCGAAACCTTCGTCAGCCTCTACGAGCGCGGCCTCATCTACCGCGGCGAGTACATGGTCAATTGGTGCCCGGGGTGCAAGACCGCCATCTCGGATCTCGAAACCGTCCACGAGGAAACCGCCGGCCATCTGTGGCACATCCGTTACGGTCCTTTTGTTGTTGCTACTACGCGCCCGGAAACCATGCTGGGCGACACGGCCATCGCCATCAATGCGCGAGACGAACGCTATCTGAGCCTCCACGGGACCACCGTTACGTTGCCGTTGATGGGCCGGGAGATTCCGGTTATCCTCGACGACATTGCCAATCCCGAATTTGGCACCGGCGTGGTCAAGATCACCCCTGCCCACGATCCTAACGACTTCGAAGCCGGCAAACGCCACAACCTGCCGCTGATTCAGGTCATCGACGAAGACGGGAAAATCACCAAAGCCGGAGGCAAATACGCCGGGCTCGATCGCTATGAAGCCCGCAAGCGCGTCGTCGAAGATCTGCAGGCGCTGGGTCTCATCGAAAAGATTGAGGATTACGTGCTGAGCATCGGCAAATGCTCGCGCAGCAAGACCGTCGTGGAACCGCTGGTTTCCAAGCAATGGTTCGTGCGCACCAGGCCGCTGGCCGCCAAAGCCATCGCCGCCGTCGACGAGAAGCGTATCGAAATCGTCCCTGAAAACTGGGTTAAGACCTGGAATGAGTGGATGCACAACATCCGCGACTGGTGCGTTTCGCGTCAGCTCTGGTGGGGTCATCGTATCCCCGCCTGGTATTGCGACGCCTGCAACGAGACCATCGTGTCACGCACCGACGTAATCACCTGCCCGAAATGCGCCGGCCCGGTTCGCCAGGATACCGATGTGCTCGACACCTGGTTCAGCTCCGGCCTGTGGCCTTTCTCCACGCTCGGATGGCCGGACCAGACGGAAGATCTGAAGCATTTCTACCCCACGTCGCTGCTCATTACCGGCTTCGATATTCTCTTCTTCTGGGTCGCCCGCATGGCCATGCTCGGCATTGAATTTATGGGCGACGTGCCGTTTCGCAAGGTCTATATCCACGGCCTCGTACGGGATGCCGAAAAGCAAAAGATGTCGAAGACGAAGGGCAACGTGATCGATCCGCTCGTGGTGACCGAAGAGTATGGAACCGACGCCGTACGCATGGCCCTGCTCACGGGAGCCGCCCCAGGCACCGACATCGTTTTCTCACCAGACCGCCTGGATAGTTCACGAGCCTTCGCCAACAAAATCTGGAACGCCGCCCGCTTCATCTTCATGAACGTGGGGCAGGTTTCCGCCCCGCCCATTCCCCCTCTCGAGGATCGCTGGATCTGGTCCCGGCTTAACAACGCCGCGCGAGACATGAACCGAGCCATCGAGACCTATCGTTATCACGACGCCGCACAAACTATCTGGCACTTCATCTACGACGATTTCTGCGATTGGTACATCGAGCTCACCAAGATCGGCGGAAACTGGAGCACCATTCCGGTTGTTTTCGAAGCCACTCTGCGCCTGCTGCATCCCGTGATGCCTTTCATCACCGAAGAACTCTGGCATCGTCTGGGCAACGAAGGATCGATTTCTCTCCAGGCTTATCCGCAGTATGACCCAAAGCTCGACGACCCAGCCGCCGAAGCTGAAATCGGCCTCCTGCAGGACATCGTCCGTGCCGCACGAAATCTTCGGGCAGATCTTGGCCTCGATCCCAGGCAGCCACTCCACGGCCACATTTCGATTGAAGTGCCGGTCGAAACTATTCGCCGCTTATCGGGAGTCACCTTCATCATTGGAGAAGTGCCGAAGACCGGCGCTGTACGGTCGACAACAGATTTCGATTTGTCAATCGATGTCCCGACGGGCCAGATCGAAGCCCAGCGCAAACGCAACGAAAAAGAAAAGGATCAACTCGAAAAGAACATCGCTAACTCGCGCCGCCAGCTAAGCGACGAGACGTTCATGAGCAAGGCGCCGGCAAAAGTAATCGATTCCATCAAGGCCAAGTTAGCTGAATACGAAACTCAACTGGCGAAACTGAATGCCCTCTAAGATCGTTGACATAGTCCGACAGGCCCTTGAGGAAGACATTGGAACGGGAGATATCACTTCTCAGGCCTGCATACCCGAGGATCGTCAAGCCGCGGGATACTTCCTGGCGAGAGAAACGCTGATCCTGGCCGGAAGCGAAATCCTCCCCATAATCTACGAAATTCGAGGGGGCATCAGTGGTCTCCAAATCCTCCGCCAGGACGGAGATCATCTCCACGAAGGAGATCGCATAGCCAACGTAACCGGCCGCGCCCGAACCCTGCTCGAATGCGAACGAGTTGCCCTGAATTTTCTGCAGCGCCTTTCCGGAGTCGCCACCCTGGCGAACCAATTCAGCGCGCTGGTGGAAGGAACGAATTGCAAAGTACTCGACACCCGCAAGACCACGCCAGGGCTGAGAATTCTTGAGAAAGCGGCAGCAAAAGCCGGAGGAATTACCAACCATCGGATGGGCCTGTACGATGCCATTCTTATCAAGAATAATCACATCGCAGCCGCCGGAGGAGTCCCTCAGGCTATGGAAAATGCGCGCCAATCCGGCTTGCCGATAGAGATCGAAGTCAGAACCACAGAGGAGCTCGATGAAGCGCTGAAAGCCGGAGCCGATCATTTGCTCCTCGACAACCTGTCGCCCCAGCAAGCCGAGGAATGGGTGCGCTTAATCGCCGGACGCGCCAAAGTCGAACTGTCCGGCGGCATTAATCTCGATAACGTCCGCAACTACGCCGAAAGCGGCGCCGACTTTGTATCAGTCGGAGCCATCACTCACTCCGCCCGCGCCGTGGATGTCAGTTTCCGCCTCGAACTCCTGTGATCGTCCGTCTATTTACGACTACCTCGACGATGAAAGACGCTGCTGTTCTGGCGGCCAACGGAGAGCCCCACGGAACGGCGATAGTTGCCGAACGTCAGACCGGAGGCATTGGCCGTCACGGACACTCCTGGCATTCCGAATCGCCAGGCGGACTCTATCTGTCGATGGTGTTGCGTCTCCCGACCGCACCGTCGCCGGCACTGACCATGGCGCTCGGCCTGGCCGTCCAACGAAGCGTAGACGACCTTACCGGAGTTACCACCGACCTGCGCTGGCCCAACGACGTAATGCTCAACGAACGCAAGCTCGCCGGCATACTCGTGCAATCGGCCGAAGGCGGGGCGTTAATAGCCGGTATCGGAATTAACGTCAACCAGTCCAGCTTCCCCGAAGATTTGGCCGCAATCGCGACCTCACTGAAAATCGAAACCGGAAAAGACCACGATAAAGAAACGCTGCTGAATCGAGTGATAGCGGAATCGCTGCGCCACGCGGCGTTGCCCCAGGCAGAAATCCTGAACCAGTTCGAAGAACATTCAACCTATGTAAAAGGAAAAACTGTCACCGTAGATGGCCGAATCAAAGGAGTGACCGCCGGCCTCGACGCCAACGGCTTCCTCCTGCTCCAAACCGACGCCGGACTTCAAACCATCCTGACCGGGGGGCTCCGAGCGTAGAAGTAAGTGAGCAGGCCTTAGAAGGGGTGGCGGGATTTTTTCGAGGTGTTAATGATGGCGTCGGCGATCTGGCGTGGACGATCCAGATTGGCGATCGATATGGAGCCGCTCTCGCCGGCGTTTTCGAGACGCAGGTTGCCCACGCCGAGGAGGCGTTGCCCGAGGGTCTGCTGCACGGTCACGTCCTGAATCTTTGCCATGTCGACGGTGCGGCGGGTGGTCGAGAGGAAGCCGGTTTCGAGAGTCAGATGATCGTCGTGGAAGCGCAGGGTGACGAGACGGCGCTTCAGATGCATGTTCAGTGGCGGCAGCAGGGCGACGAACGGGATGAGGTAGAGCCAGTGGGGCTGGTCCGGCGCGTAGGTGTAAACCGCCCATATGCCGGCGACAATGACGATGACCGCAAGGGCGTAGGCGGCCCATACGGTTTTCATGCTGGGTCGAATGGTGGCGTCTCCCATTTTGGCTGACATTATCGATGATACGCTGTACTGATCCCCCATGCGGCGGCTGGTCCTGTTTGGCGCAGCGTTGTTCCTTGCGACGGAGTTGTTGGGGGCGTTTCATCAGATCCAGCTCGGTCCTCTGCTTGTTTGGTGGCTGGCGGCTGCCACGGCGATGGTGGCGATGGGCAGGCGGCCGCGCTTCCCAGGCTTCCTATTCGATTGGGTGGTTGGTTTGTGCGTGGCCGGTATTGCGGTCATCCTGACTTTGACCGCGGTCACAGCGGCATTCAGTCCTCCCAACAGCGCAGACGCTATGGCTTATCACATGCCGCGTGTCGTTTACTGGGCTGAGCAGGGAAGCGTCCGATATTTCCCGACACCCTACTTCAACCAGATTATGCTGCAGCCTTTGGCTGAATACCTGATGCTGCAGACGTATGTGCTGTCGGGCGGCGATCGGTTTATCAATTTCGTGCAGTGGTTCGCGTCGCTGGCGAGTGTGGTGGGTGTTGCGGCTGTGGCGAAGGCGCTGGGCGCGGGGAGTCGCGGGCAGGCTATGGCGGCGTTGTTCTGCGCTACGCTGCCGGCTGGAATATTGGCGAGTTCCGGAGCGAAGAACGATTATTTCCTGGCGATGTGGCTGGTGGCGGCGGTTTGGTTCGCGCTGCGGGTGGCGCGGGAAGGTCGATTGAGCGATGCGCTGTGGTTGGGCGGGGCGCTGGGTTTCGCATGGCTGACAAAGGCCACGGCGTATCTTTTCGCTCCCTTTCCGATCGCAGCGATTTTGATGGCGGGTGGCAGAGCTTCGCTTAAGCGCGTGGCGATGCTCGCGGTGGTGGCGGTCGGCGTGGCGCTGGGGATTAATTCGCCGCAGTATGTTCGCAACTACCAATTGAGCGGATCGGTAATGGGCTTCGATTCCGCGCAGGGCGATGGTGTGTATCGATGGCGCAACGATAATTTCGGGTGGCGTGAGACGGCTTCGAATGTTATGCGCAATCTGGCGGATCAGATGGGTGCGCGCAGCAGTGGATGGAACCAGGGGGTCTATGGTTTGGTTCTGGCCGCGCACCGGGGTCTGGGCATCGATGTGAACGATCCGGCGACTACGTGGCATGGGAGTTCGTATGGACCTCCGGTCAATGCCAATCATGAAGCTAATGCGCCGAATCGATGGCAGCTGGCAGTTCTTTTCGTGGCAGTTTGCGTACTGGTATGGCGGCGCGATTTGGTCGGGGTTCTTTACGCGTTGGGGCTGGTCTGTTCCTGCATCGCGTTCTGCGGGTATTTGAAATGGCAGCCGTTCTTCGCGCGATTACTGCTGCCACTTTTCGTGTTGGGTGCGCCGCTGGTTGGGGTGGCGCTGGAACGATCCCGCGTTTGGATGCAGGTTGCGCTGTGCGTGTTTCTGCTGAGTAATGCGCGTTCCGCCGTGGTCGAAAACTGGGTGCGACCGTTGAAAGGGCCGCGCAGCGTGCTTCATGTTTCGAGAGAGATGCAGTATTTTGCGGACATGACGCAGTGGGACAACCGGGAGTCTTATCTGAAGACGGTGGATTTGCTGGCGCGGTCGGACTGCAATACGGTGGGCATCGACATTACGGATTTTCAGCTGGAGTATCCTCTGCAGGCATTGCTGCGCGAGCGCAATCCGCGAGTAGAGTTCGTTCATTCAGGAGTAACGAATGCTTCGGGCCGGTATGCGCCTTCAGTCTCCGCGGCGCCCTGTGCGATTGCGTGTCTCGAATGCGCGGGCGACGACAAACGCCTGAGTCTTTATGCAGACTTCGGCGTTCGCGTCGCGGCGGGGCGATTTATCGTTTTGCTGCGCCGACACTAGTCGTGGTGGCTATGGAGACGCTTTGCGACCACTTGCGGCCGCTGGCGTCGACTCCGGTGAAGCTGAACACGATGTTCGCCGGGAGAGGCAGCCACTGAATAATCAGATTGGCGGTGAGGGTTCCGTTCGCCGGGAGCTGCGTGCTGCCGAAGAAGCCGGCGATAGCGGGTGTGAAGTCGGTGCCGTTAATGGCGAATCCGGTAAGTGTTGTGGCGGTGCCCGCCGTTTCCTGGAGCTGAACTTTCACTCCCCACCCAACTTGCGCTCCCGACGACTGTGGCGTCGCGGTGGCGACAACATTGGAACCGGGCGTAGTGACGGTGACGGTTGCGGACGCGGTTGAGCCGGCAAAGGTGCTGCTTCCGGCATATGTTGCCGTTATGGTATTGGCGCCGGCGGCGAGGCTGGATGCCTTAACGGTCAGTGAAGCGCTGGCGGTTGCTCCTGCGGCGGCCAGAGTGGCGGTTCCGAGAGCCGTGGTTCCAAGGGAGAAGGTGACGGTCCCGGTGGGTGCGGTGGTTCCGACCGCGGGCTTAACCGAGGCGGTTAATTGTGTGTTTGCGGTTTGAGCAATGGTAGCCGGGTTGGCCGTAACCGAGGTGGTGGTTGCGGGCAGCGGGGGCGTCACGGTGATTACCGTCGAGCCGGAGGAGCTGGTGAAATTTCCCGTGGCAACGTAGTTGGCGGCAATGGTGTTGGCGCCCGTTTTGAGCGAAGATCCATTGACCGTGATCGTGGCGACACCGTTCGAGCCGGATGGCGTCAAGGGTGCGGATCCGAGCGACGCGGTTCCGAGGGCGAGGGTGGCGCTTCCGGTTGGTGCGGCGGTGCCAGTCGCGGGCTTGATGGTGATGGTCAACTGAGTGCTCCCGGTGGGCGGGATGCTCGCCACGCTGGCGGCGACCGTGGTGGTGGTAGCGGTCGGCGGTACAGTGACGGTGACGGTCACGGTTCCCGACGAAGCAGCCAGGGTGCTTGCGCCGCTGTATGTCGCGGTGATGATGTTGGCTCCCGCGGCGAGGCTCGATCCTTTAACTGTCAGCGAGGCGGTTCCGCTTGCGAGGACAGCGGATCCGAGCGACGTGGTTCCCGTCGTAAAGGCAATACTGCCTGTGGGTGCGGTGTTGCCGGTGGCGGGCTTTACGGTGACGGTTAAAAGTGTGGATGCTGCTGCCGTGATGGTGGCGGGATTTGCCGTAACGGCGGTGGTGGTGGCCGGCAGCGGTGCGGTGACGGTGAGCGTAATCGGCGACGCAGCCGAGGCGGAGAAGCCGGTGGCTCCGGCATAGCTGGCGCCGATGCTGTTAGTTCCGATCGAAAGTTTGCTCCCACTGAGAGTCAACACTGCGGTCGCGGACGAGCCCGATGCGGTGAGCGTGGCGGTCCCCAGCGAAGCCGTTCCCACGGTGAAGGTGACGATGCCGGTGGGCGCGGTGGTGCCGCTTGCAGGCTTAACCGTCGCTGTCAACTGTGTGGTCGCGGTTGACGCAATGCTCACGGGGCTGGCCGCGAGGGTAGTCGTGGTCGCCACGGCCGGGGTGGTGACGGTTACCGTGGTGGATGCCGTGGAGCTCGAGAAATTTCCTGTCGGTGCGTAGCTGGCCTCAATGGAGTTGGCGCCGGCGGCGAGGGCGCTGCCTTTCACTGCCAGAGTTGCCTTCCCGGCTGTCACGGCGGACGATCCCAGCGATGATGTGCCGACGGAGAACGTAACGGAACCGGTTGGAACAGCAGTCGTGTTGACGGCCGAAATGGTTGCCGTGAGCGTAGTGGTTGCAGTGGACGCGATACTGGCTGCACTGGCTGAGAGCGTCATGGTGGTGCCGACGCCAGGTGTGTAACTGCTCCATTTGGTGACCAGATTGTACGCATCGACAGAGCCCAGGCCGGTGGTCAGATCGTAGCCCGGGCCAGCGCTGTAGCCGAAGGAACCGGCGGAACATCCGGTGCTGCCGACGGTGCAGGGGACCATATTGTTGCCCGCCACGATGTCGTGAAAGACGCCGGTCGAATTCTGCGCGAGGCCGTACAAATTGGGATTGATGTTGCCGAGACCCGGCAGGGCCTGCGTGCCTTTGGAAGCTACGTACTCGTTGATCAGCGCGACTATGCCGGCAAATGTCGGTGACGCAGCGGAGGTTCCGCCCACGGCCAGCAAGGCGCCGTCGTAGCACAGAAGATAGCCATCGTGATCTGCCGAGGCCGCCAGAGCGACATCGGGCACATCACGGGCCTGGTCGTTGGGAACGCCAGGACCGGCCTGCCACCAGGGTTTGGAGAAGAGAAGGCTTGCGCCTCCGCCGGTTGCGCCGATGCCGTTTCCGAGAGGTGTGTCGTTCCAGGCGATCTCGGGAAGATAGCCGGTGGCCGAAGCCAGGTTGGCAGAGTTCTTGCCGTTCCAACCTGTGCCAGCTTCATTGAATTCAGTACCGCCCACGGCCGTAATCTCCGGGATGTCGGCGGGAAAGGTAACAGAGGGTCCATTGGTTGCGACCTTCACATCGAAATCGCAGCCTGCGGCGCCGGAATCGCCCGACGAGTTCATCCATGTAATGCCCTCGGCATTGGCCTGCTGCGCCATAGTTCGGTAGCTCGATGGCGAACCTTTTTCGCATCCTCCGTAACTCATACTGATCACGGGCGCCAGATTCTGATCGATGGCATATTGGACGGATTCGATGACGTTCTGAGAATTGACGAAGATGATGGTGGCGTTGCGGGCTACGGCGCCGGCCCATTCGAGATCCAGATCGGCTTCCACCTGGTCGCCCTGGCTAACGCCGGGATCCGGTCCCGTGAGAACCACTTGCGGGAGATTGGTGGGCAGATTAAACGTTTTTCGAAACGTGCTGATATCCGACATGTTGATGTCGGTCTGGCCGGCGATTACCAGCTTCTGGCCGGTGCCGTTGAATCCGGCGGTGTAGAGCGGCGTGATGTCGTAAATGGTGGCGAAATCGTCCGGGGCGAGGTAGTGCGATCCGCTCGAGGTGGTGTAGTCGGGCGCGGCGAGCTGCTTGTGCGGCGGTCTGGGCTTGAAATCGTCGAGGCCGCGCAGTTCGCTCACGATGTCGGCCAGAGCGGCAGGTATGGAAGGCTCGGCAGCGTTGGCGAAGTGAATTTCGTTGCCTTCCTGGTAACGATGAAGCTCAGTATGAAACGCCTGGGCAATCTGGCCCGCAGTGCCGCTGAAGGTGATCCAGTTTTGCGCGCGCGCCAGTTGTTCTATAGCGAATCCCTGGGATTCAAGCCATGAAGTGAGTGTGGCGATATCGCGCTGGCTGGCTCCAAAACGCTCTCCATATTGTTCGGGAGTCAGCCAGTTGTGAAATTCGGGCGAAGCGGGATCGCGCTGTTGTTCGAGAAGAGTTTCCAGCTCCGCCGACTGCTGACCGGACAGCTTGAGAACCATGCGTACGCCGCCGATGTTGGTGGATGGATCGAGCGAGCCTTGATCGTCCTGAGCGAGCGCACTGGGCTGAATGTTTCCACGGAGGACGACGGTGTGGTCCGTATCGACAGGCCCGTGAATTCTGTCCTCTACCGCCGCGAAGGCGATCACCGGTGCAAGAATAAATGCCGCAGGCAGAAATATCCGCCGAGCGAGATACCCACTGGTTAACATCAACCTATTCCTCCGAAAGCAGCATCTAATGTGCTATTCAAACCTATATCGGCGGAATATCTCGAACACTCTAGTCGAAAGTGCGGATCGCGAAAGATTTATTTTTCGTCTTCGGCAGTTGCTTCCACGAATTTCTCGACGTGAACTCGGTAGATGGCCGACTTGCCATGCCGGTCGCTGACGAAGAAAACGCTTTGGCTGTCAGGCGAAAAGACGGGCGAGACCATGGCCGGGTCGGAAGCATGGTGCTCGCAAAGGGTGAGTTCGCGGCGGGTGACGCGCAGCAGGATGAGGACATAGGCTGAGGCTTTACTGCGACTGGCTCCGGTGAAAACCGACGCATCGCCGTTAGGGGATACGGTGGCGAACTGGCTGGTGCGGGCGATCTGTTTATCGGAATTTTCTTCCGGGGAATTTTCCCGCAGGGCGATCAGTCGCTTAGCATCGTCCGGGATGTAGAGGTATATGAGGGTGCGGCCTGAGGGGGTCCAGAGAACCTCGCCGATCTGGCCGGGTTCGAAGCGGATCGGCTGTTTTGCGGAGCCGTCATTGTTGACGAGCCACAGCGCACCGCCTGTCCGGTAGAGGATCTGGGGACGGCGCGGGCGGGCAAGGAGCAGATCGATCTCCGTGTCTGTTCTTATGATCGGTGTCGAGTGGGCGGAGGCGATGCGAACGATGCGCCAGTCGCCGGGTTTACCCTCGGCGAACAACACGGAACCGTCGGCGGCGACCGTCATCCCCATGCGCGCGGAACCTTCCGGAAGTGTGTAAAGGATCTTCGTCTGTAGGTTGGGGAGCGAAGTGGCGTTGAGCGCCCGGCCATCGAAGAAATAGAATGCCTTCTCGTCGGGAGACAACGACAGGCTGAAAGGGTCGAGCGCGGCGACGTCGGTCAATTGCTTCGAAGTGCCGGCTTTAAGGTCGAGGCGGTACGCCTGGCGGGTGCCGGTGCGGTCGCTCCAGTAGAGCAGGGCATCGCTGCGGCGGCTGAACTGGCGCAGGTGCGGGGCTGTAAGGCCGCTCTCAAACGAAGGAAAGGTCAGGCGGACGACGTCCAGCTCGGTGGCGGGGTCTGGGTAATGGAGCCACTCCGGACCGGAGAGGCGGCCCGCCGCGGCGATGGCCAGAAAATCGCGCCGGGAAAGAGGCAGGGATCCGATCTCTCTATTTTACTTGTGGTCGGCGTCGTAATGCATTTTGAGGAGATCGAGGCCGAAATCGTTCTCGTAATCGCGCCAGACGGAATGGATGTGGTTGGCGTTGTCCTGTGTGCAGTCGAGCTCGATCAGGTAGGCGGGAGTCTGGATGCGGTAGTAGTGGGGCCCACCACGCGGCACGGCGCCGGTCCAGGCGAAGAATGTCGCGTCCTTCGGCTGTTTGCGAGCGATCTCCATGCGGTGCTGAGCGAGCGGGTCGGGCATGTTGTCGGCATAGACTTCGACGAGCGACATCAGTTTGTCGTACTGGGCGGCCGTCATTTTCGACGCTGCCAGACCGTTCGGCGCGCCGTTCAGTGCGGCCTTGCGCGAGGCCATGGTAATGATATCGCCCAACGCCTTCTTATCGACCACGGCGGTGTCCTGCTGCGCTTTGTCGAGCGACTCGATCATTTCGTAGCCGTAATCGTCTTCGGCGGCGAGCACGCGGAGGCCTTTACGCGGACCGGTCTTGATCTCAGCCGGATTCGAGCCGAAGAAACTGGGCGAATCGGCAATCCTGCCGTTCACGATGGTGTAGTTCTGGCTCAGATGGTGGCCTTCCACCCGGTATCCCCATGTGCCGGTGGCGGAGGGCGTACCGAAGATGGTGACGTAGTAATTATCGGGATCGCGGCGGTTGGGGCCGGCGCCCTGCTCGAGCAGGAGAAGCATCTGGTCGAGGCTGCGAATGGTTTCGGCCTTGATGAGACCCTGTTGGCTGAGACCGGCGGCGAGCAAGGCGGTGGCGAGGGTCTTCTGGAAGGGCTGCATTTCGCCGAAGGAGAGGCCCTTACGCAGCTTGGGGATAAAGTGCCAGTCGAAGCGCTCATCGTCGGCGAAGGTGTAGGTTGCCTTGGCTTTCTGATCGGCCCAGAGGGAATCGAGGAAATGGTTGGCGGCGTCGGCCATTACGGAGGAGGTTTCGGCACGCTTGTAGGCGGCGGTGAGCAGGATCGCGGCGATCCCGAGAGCGGCGATACGTAACCACACATGCTTCATGGAGGCGATTTTATACCCGCGCGGGCCCGGACGGTAGGGGAAATTTGGTGGTTCAGCGGCGCCCAAGTGGGGAAACGCGCTCTTCGAGGGAGGCGATTTTGGTGCTGTGAGATTTCAAAGTTTCTTCTATACGATCGAGGCGACGGTTAACCTCATCGAAGCGCTTATTCATATCGGAACGCAGATCGTCGATGCGGCGATTGATTGCGTCGAAGCCTTTATTGTTGATCCAGGTCGCGATCAGGATCGTGAACATGATCGGCAACGCGACCTGCACGAACGGATTGTTCAGCATCGCCGGATTCATGGCCTGTCCGATAGTACCGCAATTATTTCCACAACGCCCCGAAAATGGCCCTGCGAGAGCTTGGGAAACGCGCCTAACTCCATGCTAAACTAAGACTTAACCAAAAAGACATGGCTGATCAGGGTAATCCACCGCAGGGTCCTCCCCCGCCTCCCCAGAATCCTTTGCTTCCCGGCACCGAAGGCGGCGGAAGCCACGTACCGATCAATATCGAAGACGAGATGAAGCGGTCGTATATCGATTACGCCATGAGCGTGATCGTGGGCCGCGCATTGCCCGATATCCGCGACGGCCTGAAGCCTGTCCACCGGCGCATTCTGTTCGGGATGAACGAGATGGGTCTCGCGCCCAATCGCCCCACGCGGAAGTGCGCCAAGATCGTGGGCGAGGTGCTGGGTAAATTTCACCCGCACGGCGACGCCTCCGTCTACGATTCGCTGGTGCGCATGGCTCAGCCCTTCAGCATGCGCTATCCGCTGATCGACGGGCAGGGGAATTTCGGTTCGGTGGATGGCGATCCGCCGGCGGCCTACCGATATACCGAGGCCAGGCTTTCCTGGATTGCCACGGCGCTGCTGGAAGATATCGACAAAGAGACCGTCGACTTTCGGCCGAACTTCGACGACAGCGAGATGGAGCCGGAAGTGCTCCCGACGCGCGTCCCCAATCTGCTCGTCAACGGGTCGTCGGGGATCGCGGTGGGTATGGCCACCAACATCCCACCGCACAACCTGCGGGAGATTATCGACGCCACCATTCTGCTGATCCGTAAGCCCGACACACAGCTCGACGAGATCTGCAAAATCGTGCAGGGCCCGGATTTTCCCACCGGCGGTTACATCCTCGGCCGCCAGGGCATTCAGGATGCATTTCGCACGGGGCGGGGCAGTCTCAAGATCCGGGCCAAAGCGCAGATCCTGCCTATGGGGAAGGATCGCGAACACATCATCGTCACCGAGATTCCTTATCAGGTGAACAAATCGCGCCTCATCGAGAACGCGGCCGCGCTGGTCAACGAGAAAAAGATCGAAGGCATTTCGGAAATCCGCGACGAGAGCGATCGCGACGGCATGCGCATCGTGTTCGAACTGAAGCGCGGCGAGCAGGCCGACGTGATCCTTAACAACCTGTATAAGAACACGCAGCTGCAGATCAGCTTCGGCATTATCAATCTATCGATTGTTAACGGCCAGCCGCGCGAGCTGAGTCTCATCAGCACCATCAAGTACTTCATCGAGCACCGCGTGGATGTGGTGCGGCGCCGCACCGATTATGAACTTCGCAAAGCGCGCGAACGCGAGCACATCCTGCTGGGCTTCCGTCTGGCGCTCGACAATATCGACGAAGTGATCCGTCTGATCCGCGCCGCGAAATCGCCCAAAGACGCGCGCGATTCGCTGATGGCGGCTTCCACGCAGTTCGCATTCAATAACGTTTATCTGATGGCCGCGGGCGCCACCGAACCGCTGCGCCAACTCAGCGAGAAACAGGCGCAAGCCATCATCGAGCTCCAGTTGCAGCGGCTCACCGGCATGGAGCAGGAGAAGATCGCCAATGAACTGGCCGATATTCAGCGGCGCATCGGCGAATATCTGGCCATCCTCGGCTCCGAGAGCGTGCTCCGCGATGTCATCATCAAGGAGCTGCAGGAAGTTAAAAAAGATTACGGCGACGAGCGGCGCACGCAGATCATCGACGATCCCGGCGAGATTCGCCTCGAAGACCTCGTGGCAGTGGAAGACATGGCGGTCACCGTCACTCATGCGGGCTACCTGAAACGCACTGCCGTCGACACCTACCGGCGACAGACACGGGGCGGTAAAGGCCGCATCGGCATGGGCACGCGCACGGAGGATTTCGTCGAATATTTCCTCGTCGCTTCCACCCATAATTTCCTGCTGATCTTCACGAACAAAGGCCGCGTCTACTGGCTGAAGATTTATGAGATCCCCGACGCCACCACTACGGGCAAAGGAAAGCATGTTTCGAATCTCATCGCCTTGCAGCCGGATGAATCGGTGAAGGCATTCCTTTCGGTGGATAAGTTCGTGCCGGATCAGTTCATCGTGATGGTGACGAAGTTCGGCGTGATCAAGAAATCGGAACTGACGGAATTCGATAATCCCATGGCGCGCGGGATCATCGCCATCGGCATCGACGAAGGCGACGAATTAATCGCCGCGCGTCTGACCTCGGGCAAGGATTATATCTTCCTGGGATCGCACGATGGCCAGGCGATCCGCTTCAGTGAGGCGCAGGTTCGCGCTATGGGACGGCCGGCTCGCGGCGTGCGCGGGATGGATCTGGCGCCGGAAGATTTCATCGTCGGCGCGGAAGTGGTGGGTGAAGAAGGCCTCATCCTTTCCATCTCAGAAAACGGCTACGGTAAGCGCACAAGGCTGTCCGATTACCGGCTCACCAATCGAGGCGTCAAGGGCGTGATCAATATGAAAACTACGCGCAAGACCGGCAACGTGGTGGCGATTCTTTCGGTGAAGGAAGATTCCGATCTGATGATCGTGACGCGCGACGGCAAGATGATTCGCATCGATTCGGGCGAGATCCGTCAGGCGGGCCGGTCGACGCAGGGGGTGCGGCTGGTGCGTATGGACGAGAACGATCAGGTGGCGGCGGCTTGTTTGATTCCGGAAGCGGAAGAGAAGGGTGAGGATGATGGCCAGGAGAACCTGACTCTGCAGTAGTGACGAAGTGGGGACAGGTTTCCGACCTGTCCCCCTCTGCTTGCGGCAGTAGAAACAAATAAGGGGAAAGGATCTCCCGAACGGGCCGACCCTTTCCCCTGGCTAGTCAAATTTTGTTTTGCGTTTAGACGGGGCTGACTTGTTCTGCCTGCAGGCCCTTCGGTCCACGCGTTACAACAAATGAAACTTTGCTGCCTTCATCGAGCGAGCGGTAACCACTTGCCTCGATGGCGGAAAAATGAACGAAGACATCTTCGCCCGATTCGCGCTGAATGAATCCAAATCCTTTGGCGGCGTTAAACCACTTCACCGTTCCTGTTTCTTTCATGTGTATCTGTATCTCTCTTCCAGCTTATTGGGATTCCCGGCGGCGTTCATTCAGGACTGATCATCGAACTACGTGACGTGTTTCGTGGGAGGTCGGCAGAAGTAACAGCGGGTATCAAAAGCTATCTCGAAAATAGCACGTAACCGATTAATTTACAAGCCCTCGGGCCAGTTAATTTACAAGCCCTCTATAAGCTTTTTCGTTTTTTCGAGATCGGGAAGGAAGGCGGTCAGCAACCCGATTGCGGGAAGAAAGGAGCAAACCTGGTAGACAAACGCGATGCTGGTATCGTCTGCCAGGCGGCCCAGCACAGCGGCGCCGATCCCCGCCATCCCGAAAGCGAATCCGAAGAAGAGCCCCGAGATCATGCCGATGCGCCCTGGCACCAGTTCCTGAGCGTAGACCAGAATCGCCGAAAACGCCGAAGCCAGGATCAGTCCGATTACCACGGAGAGAATCGCCGTCCAGAACAGGTTGGCATACGGCAGCAGAAGCGTAAACGGCAGCACGCCGAGAATGGAAACCCAGATGACATACTTGCGCCCGATGCGATCGCCCACCGGTCCTCCGATCACGGTGCCGGCAGCCACCGCGCCGAGAAACAGGAAAAGATAAATCTGCGCGCTGCGCACGGGCAGGTGGAATTTGGCAATCAGGTAAAAGGTGTAATAGCTGGTGATGCTGGCCAGATAGAAATATTTCGAAAAGATCAGCGCTATCAGAATCGCTATGGACATGGCGACCTTCCGGGCAGGCAACCGCGCATGCCTGTGTTGCGCGCGGGGCCGATTGGCGCGCTCCTTCTGGTGCGCCTTATACCAGGCCCCGACCTTCATCAGCACCATGATTCCCAGCAGCGATACTAATGAAAACCACGCGATGCTGCGTTGCCCTCGAGGCAGTACGACGAAGGCGGCAAGCAAGGGCCCCATGGACGACCCCGCGTTGCCCCCCACCTGGAAGATCGATTGCGCCAGTCCGTGTTGCCCGCCCGATGCCATGCGCGCCACGCGCGACGATTCGGGATGAAAGATCGACGATCCGAGGCCCATCAGTCCCGCGGCGAACAGAAGTATTGCGAAGGTGGGGGCGATAGAAAGCAGCAGCAGGCCGCACAGCGAAAATCCCATTCCCCCCGCCAGCGAATACGGTACCGGGTGCTTATCGGTGTACGCACCGACGACTGGCTGCAGCAGCGAAGCGGTGGCCTGAAACGTGAGCGTAATTAACCCGATCTGCCCGAAATCGAGATGGAAGGAGGTTTTCAGGATGGGATAAATGGCGGGGAGCAGCGACTGGCTCATGTCGTTCAGCAGATGACAAAAGCTGATCGAGAGCAGGACCCGGAACGCGGTCTCTTCTTTGGCCGGAGACAATTCACCAGTTTAGTACCGCCCGAAATCGGACACGCGTTACCGCAAGCGGACACCGGAGCGTTCGGCAAGGTACCCATATACTGTTGGCAATCAAAGAATTACCGCCGCAGGTATTTGGCTGGACACATGCACGATACTACGCTTCGCAAACTCATGCTTCCTCGCCTCCGGGCACGTCTGATTCTTCTGCCGCTGCTGGCCGCCGCCGGTCCAGCGACCTTTGGACAAATCAGCATCACCAATCCCAAAGAGCCGCCGGTGGTGGGGCCGATACTGCGCCCGTTCCACCTGGAGAAGCGCATCGTTTCCGCTCCGCGTCTGGCGAACACGCCGCGCCTCGAATCGCTGGTTCGCGGAGGCAATCTGTACTTGTCGGTGCAGGATGTTATCGCGCTGGTGCTGGAGAACAATCTCGATATCGAGATACAGCGCTACGGACCGTGGCTGGCGAGGGAAGTGGAGCGGCGTTCCTATACCAATCTTTTGCGCGATATCAGCTCGCCCATACTCGCCGGTCCTACCAGCGTGAGCACGGCGGGAGTCAGCCTGAACGCGAGCGGTCTGGGGAGCGCCGGTGTCACGTCGGGTGGGGGCGTGGTGACGGGGATTGGCCCTTCACCGCTGAATCTCGATCCCAATCTGAGCGCGGGCTTTCAGGTGGGCCACACCACTACACCTATCTCTAATACCACTCTGAATCAAACCGACGCCCTGACCAACGATTATCGCTATTACTATCTCCAGTACCAGCAGACTTTTCTGACCGGCACTTCGGGCACGGTGACTTACTACAGCAACCACAGCCTTCTCAATAGTCCGACGCCTTTCCTGAATCCGCAGATCACCGGCTATCTGGATTTGTATGTTACGCAGAGTCTGCTGCAGGGGTTCGGTCTGGCAGTGAACGACCGCAACATCAAGGTTGCCAAGAACAATCTGAAAGTCACCGATCTGCAACTGAAGCAGCAGGTAATTACTACGGTTTCCGCGGCGCTCAATCTCTATTGGGATCTGGTTACGTTCGACGATACCGTGCGGATCGCCGAACAGGCGCTCGCCGCGGCGCAAAAACTGTATGAGGACAATCAGGCCGAAGTGGAGCTGGGAGCTCTGGCGGCGATCGAAGTGACGCGAGCCGCCGCCGCCGTTTCCACCGCCAAAGAGAATCTGCTGATCGCACAAACTAACGTCGCGCAACAGGAGACGGTTCTAAAGAACGCTCTGAGCCGCACTGGCGCTGGGAGTGCATGGCTCGACGAGGTGCACATCGTGCCGCTGGATCATATCGAGATTCCTGAGACGGAAACGTTGAAGCCCACGCCCGAGTTGATCCGGCAGGCGCTCAGTAACCGGCCTGAGGTGGAACAGAACAGGATCAATCTGGTGAGTAAGGAACTTCTGCTCAAGGGAGACAGGAATGGCTTGCTGCCCAGCCTGAGCGCTTTCGCGGAATTAACCAATAACGGCCTGTCAGGGCCCGTCAATCCGCTGTATAACGGGGCGAGCGGCGTACCCGATCCTTACTTTGTGGGCAGCTACGGGAATTTTGTTTCGGAGTTGGCGCGCCGGAACTTTCCCAACTACTCGGCTGGCATCTCATTGAGTATTCCGTTTCGCAACCGCGCGGCGCAGGCCGACTATGCGATCGACGCGCTGCAGGTTCGCCAGCTGGAGTTACAACTCAAGCGCGTCACGAATCAGATCGGCGTCGAAGTGAAGAATAATGTCATCGGACTGCAACAAGCGCGTGCACGTTATGAAACTACCGTCAACACGCGCAAATTGGCGGAACAGAATCTTGAGGCGGAGCAGAATCGATTTAAGTTCGGCGCGGTGGCGGATGCGACGCTGGTGATCCAGGCGCAGAACGATCTGGCGGCGGACCAGACGGCGGAGTTGCAATCGATGGCCAATTACACTCATGCCAAAATCGCTTTCGATCAGGCTGTTGGGCAAACGCTGGAGGTGAATCGCATTACGATGGAGGAGGCCGCTGCAGGACGTGTGGCACGGCAATCGGCCATTCCGGATTCGGTGGTGACGGAGAAGTCACGATGAGGATAAGAATGGACAGGGGGAAGCGCCTATCCCACATTATGATTCTGATTCCTGTGTTGTGCAGCGGGCAGGCTCCGATGCTGCGCGATTATGAGGCTCCCCCAATCCCACCTGTTCGGCAGAATAATTCCGCTCACCTCGAAAGCCTGGTCAGAGCGGGGAAGATTTATCTGAGTCTGCAGGACGCGATCGCGCTGGCCGTCGAAAACAATCTGGATCTTGAGATCGCACGCTTCGATTCGCTGGGAGCCGCGTCCTTATTGAAGCGTCAGCAAGCCGGCGGCCCGATACGCGGCGTGCCCAGCGGCAGTGCGCAAATTGCTGGCGTGGATAACGGACTCGGCGCGGTCGGAAGCATTCAGGCGTCGGGACTCGCCAGCTTCGGCAATGGGGGAGGCGCCGGCGGCAATGGCAACACCACTGTCCAGCAGGTTGGGCAGATCACTCCAAATCTCGACCCCAACCTGCAATACACGATGTCCTTTTCGCACCAAACACAGCCCTTCGCCAACAGCATCGGGGTGGGCACCGACGCTTTGGTGCAGGCGAAGCACACCTACAGCACGGTTTTGACGGAAGGACTGATCAGCGGGGGCACGTTCCAGATCACGGACTATGAGCAATATTTGCATGAAAACTCGCCAGGCGACGTCAACAATCCCGAGGTAGGCCCGTACCTCGCCGTCTATCTCCGGCATCAGCTTTTACAGGGCCTCGGGATCAGGCTGAACGACCGGTACATCCGCATCGCAAAGTTGAATCTGGCAGGCGCGCGCGAAACGTTTCGTTCGCAGTTGGCGGATCTGGTGACCAATGTGACCAATCTTTATTGGGATCTCTCAAGCGCCAACGACGAATTGAGGGCACGTCAACAGGCGCTGGATATCGCACAGAAATTTTATGACGATACGAGGGCGCAGGTGCAGATCGGATCCGTGGCGCGGGTGGAGTTGCCACGTGCCGAGTCGGAAGTTGCGGGACGCCGCCAGGATCTTCTTATTGTTCAGACGAATGTGCGGCAACAGGAGTCGAGGCTCAGGGACGCGCTTAGCCGCAGTGAGTCCCCGGCGTTCGATGAAGCGGCAATCGTCCCGTTGGATCGCATCGAGGTGCCGGTCACCGATGACTTACCGCCATTGCGGAGTCTAGTGGCCACAGCGATGGAAAAACGGCCCGACGTGGCGATGGCGAAGATTCGCGATAAGACGCAGGAGATCAGTGCGCTCGGCACCGCAAATCCGCTGTTGCCAAGTTTGTCGGTGACCGCGCAGGCGCAGGATCGCGGGCTGGCCGGCACTTACCAGCCATCTTCGGGAGCGCCTCTCAACAATTATTTTTCGGGTGGTTATGGAACCGCGCTGGGGCAGATTTTCCGCCGCGATTTTCCCAGCGAATATCTTTCGCTGTCATTTTCCGCCCCGCTGGAAAATCGCTCTGCGCAGGCGGATTACGGGATCGACCAGTTACAGTTGCGCCAATCGGCGGTCAGCGGGCAGAGGGATGCGAACGCCATTGTGGTAGCGATTTCGAATCAGCTGATCGGGCTTCGCCAGGCGCGCGCGAAATACTCTGCCGCCGTCAATACACGGGAACTGGACGAGCAGTTGCTGCAGGCCGAACAGCAGAAGTTCGCTTTCGGAAGATCGTCCATCGGGAATTTAATAGTTGCGCAGCGTGCGCTGGTGGCGGCGCAGACTTCGGAAATCAATGCACGGGCGGCTTACGCCCATGCGCGCGTTTCGCTGGATCAAGTGACCGGCACGACGCTCGAGACAAACCACTTGTCGTTAAACGATGCGTTAAAGACAGACGATGCGCTGACGGCGCGCTAACATGATGTGAAAATACACCAGTGCGATAGGGCGGCCGATGTCTTCGGATGGAGAGTAGCCATAGACACGCTCCGCGCCCGCGTTCCAGCTATGGATCGTGCCATCCCGATCGCTCGTGATGATGGCATCGTGAACGAGCCCGAGCAGATTGGCTTCGTCAAGGCGCGAAAGCGATCCCGCGCGGCACTCGGAATCCTGTGGAAGCGGCCGCGTGTGGCAGGGATCTCAACGACGTCGCGCAGCGGCGAAGGCATAAGGACGGCAGCCCGCTGCTCGTCTCGCTGCGCATTGGGGTAATCCGCGACGATGCCGGGGAGGTGGCCGGATTTATTACCTGCTCCAACGACATTACCACCCTATGACGAGACTTCGCGTACTGCTGGCCGACGATCAACGGATGTTTCTGGCGGATTTGCAGAAGCTCCTCGAAGATGAGTTCGATGTGCTGGGAGCGGTGGAAGACGGGCGCGAGCCGATTGGCGCCGCGGACCAATTCGATCCCGACCTCAGTCGCCGATATCTGCATGCCGTCGCTCAATGGCATCGATGCGGCGCGCCGGCTTAAAGAAGCGGGCTCGAAGGCGAAGCTGATCTCACTATGCGCGGCGACCGCCAAATGAAATGCGCCGGCGAATCTGGTCTGCGGTTTCGATGACATCCTGCGGTCCGCGCAGCCGGATGTCCATCAGCACCAGCGACGGCTCCACGCTCTCCACGGCCAGCAGGGCGGTGGCGGCGTTGTCGGCGATCGCCGGAACGATATGACCAGCCTGTGCCACGCTTGTTCTTAAGGTCCAAAGCGATCAACCCCTCGTCTGCCACGATCAGGACACGGGCGGCGCTCATCTGTGATCAAAGTGCGCGCGCAAGTATTCTTCTCAATAAATTCTTATCGGGGACCGCTTTTACGGGTTTTAGCGTTCTTCGCGATCCGCGTCTGCCACGCCAGGCGCAACGCCGCGGCCAATAAATCCTGCGTAGCCACAGCCAGTCGCACATGCGTCGCCCCGTTTCTGCCCCATCCGCCTTTGACGGGGATAAACACATCCGGCATCTCGTCCACTAACCCCGCTTGCTGATCGGGTGTAAGCATCAGGTTGCCGTAGCCCCGGCTCTGCGCGGCGAGGGTGGCGAATATCCTGCCCCCCACGCGAAAATCCGGATTGCCCATGTGCGAACTCTCTTCCGCACCTTCAAGGCTCAAGGCAAGCCGCCGAAAATCGTCAACCGTCATGGGAGTGCGTCGGCGAATGCGCGAAACAACCCCGCCTGCTCCTCCCGCACCGCACTTTGATTCTCCGGGTGCCATTGCACGCCCACCACAAAGCGCTTGTCCGGACGCTCCACCGCCTCCACCACGCCATCGTCCGGATGCCTTGCGGTAACGCGCAATCCTTTGCCCAGGCGGGCGATCGCCTGATGATGCCGCGAATTGACCTCCCACCTCGGCACTTCCCGCGCGATGCGGCTCAGTATCGATCCGCGCTCGATTTCGATGGCATGGGCGGGCAAACTCAGGTCCGTCGATCTTCGCTGGTGACGTTCCACCGGTTCCAGGTGCTGCACCAACGTACCGCCATGCTGAACATTCAGTATCTGCAGGCCGCGGCAAATGGCAAGCACAGGAAGATCGCGTTCCAGCGCCTCGGCGATCAGGCGCAATTCCAGTTCGTCGCGGAGATCGTCCGGATCGTCCGTCTCCGCGCGGCGTTGTTCGCCATAACGCGCGGGGTTAACGTCCGAGCCGCCCATCAACATCAGACCGGCCATGCCATCGAGTGAAACGGCCGCGCCCGGAGCTAGAATCACCGGTTCGAGCGACGCCGCACGCAGAGCATCCGCGTACGGATTTGTCTCCTCCGGTGAAGCATGCGAGGGCGAGCCGCCGACGGTGAGAACTTTCCTCAATACTTCAATCTTACGGCCCTGCCGCACGGGCAGAATGATGTTCGAAGGCGAAGTCTGTCTCTGTCCCCGTAATTAGATTCGAACAAGCGGTGGCGCTGCCGATGATCACTTCGCCGGAAGACGGCGCGATGCCATTGACTAAAAAACGATTCGTCTCGCCCGCCTTCGCTTTTGCCGCGTATTACTTCTTAGCCGTGTAGGTCTTGCTGAAGCCGTTGCGCGTATTAGTCACTGTAAAGGTGCCATCAGACTCCGCGGCAACCTTAATGTAGAAGGCCGGTCCCGTATGTCCGCCGGCCATACCTCGTCCACCACCTGCGCCGCGGCCTCCCGGAGCGCCTGGTCCGCCTGGCCCGCGAGCCCCAGCCTGTCCAAAGGTGGGCGGAGGATTCTGCAGAACGTCGGCCAGCGTCTTCGTATCTTCGATGTTAGCGATGAACAACCCAGGTGCGTTCAGTTCCATACCCGCGGCATAGGCCCAGTGAAGCTGCCAGACGTCCTCGAGACCCGGCGATGACCACAGAGTCTGCATAGTTGGAACAGCGCCGCCTTTGCGCGTTGAGTTATGCATTACGGCCACGCGCGGATGTAAGGCGTGCACAAGCGCGGGCGATCCCGATTGATCGATACCGTGATGCGAGGTGAGATACAAATCCACCGTCCCAATATTGTTGTTCGGACACATCAGGTCCTGTTCCGCGTTGTAAGTGAAGTCGCCCAGATTGATGGTGCGGAACTTACCGTACGAAATTACCGATCCGACCGAGTACCGGTTATCGGGATCGACATGTGATTCGTCCCGAGGCTTGAAAGTGGCGCATTCCGGATTAGGCTTGCCTGCGCCGGGAGCTCCTTTCATCGGCGTCTTGAGGACTTTCGTGGCGGACGTGACTACCTCAACGTCGATGCCGGAAACGGGGATCTTATCGCCAGGCTTGGCCACCGTGTGGTTCGAATCGTTATAGAGCGTCGAATAGAACTTCAGCGTGTTCTCGATGGCCGGCGTATGCTCCCCGGTTTCTCCGTGATCCGTAAAGTGCTTGATCGGAATGCGCTTCGAGAGTTCCTCGAGACCGCCGATGTGATCGCCATGATAGTGGGTGATGATCAGGTAATCGATCTGCGTCAGGCCCGCCGTTTTGACGATGTCCATGATGCGATCCGTATCGCGGCCGCCGGGGCTGCCGGTGTCGATGAGCAGAGACTGCCCGGTGGGCGAAACGTAAAGGGCGGAAAGCCCGCCTTCCGTGTCGACAAAATAGATATCCAGCGTCTTATTGGGCTTATTCGTCTGCGCGCTTGCCAGCGAGGCAAGGAGGGCAACGGTCAACACGGACAGGGACCTGATGTACATGCGGGAAACTCCTTCTGATGTATGGATCGGGACAATCGGCCGATCCGGGGTCATATTATCACTAATCTTCGACCGGCGCGAAATTCGAAACCTCGGCGCTTCGCACCAGATAGTTTTTCTCCAGCTGGCGGCACAACTCGGCGCCCAGTTTCTCCGGCTTTTCTTTGGCGTCGTGCTCGACTATCACTTTGATAAACAGATTGGTTCGCATGATCGGTTTCTCTCTCAATATACTGGGAGCGTGAATTGCACCATCTGCAAGACCCGCAAGGCCAGACGATTTTGCCTGGGAGTGAATTCAGAGATCTGCAGCATCTGCTGTGGAACCGAGCGCGAGCAATCCATCGATTGCCCGCTCGAATGCGAATACCTGCGCGAGGCGCACCGCCATGAAAGCGTGCCGGAATTCGATCCCGCGACGGCCCCCAATGGGGATATTCGCGTTACCGAGGAGTTCCTGGAGGCGAATCAGGCACTGGTGATTCTGCTGAGTTCCGCACTGGCGTCAGGCGCCCTCGGGGCGAAGGCGGTGACGGATTTTGATATTCGCGAGGCGCTTGAATCGCTGATTCGCGCATACCGGGCGCTCCAATCGGGGCTGTACTACGAAGGGCTGCCGGCCAACCCTTATGCAGCCGCGATTCATGAAGCCGTACAGGAGCGTGTGGCCGATCTCAGGAAGCGCGAAACGGAAGCCACCGGCTCCGCAACCACCATTCGCGATTCCACTGTCCTCACCGTCCTGGTGTTTCTGCAGCGCCTCGAATTCTCAAATAACAACGGGCGTAAACGCAGCCGCGCGTTTCTCGATTTCATCAGCCGCTTCAATGTGCCACTGGCGCCCGACGACGACGTGACCGATCTGGAACCCGACGCGCCGCGCGTCATCCTATAACTGTGCGCACCGGGATTATTGTATTCGGCCACGGTTCGAGCGTGCCTTCGGCCAACGACGCCGTTCGTGCGGTCGCGGCGGACGCGGCGCGGGGCGGCCACTGGGCGCTGTACGAGACGGCATTCCTCGAGGCCGATCCGCGGCTCGACAAGGCCGTCGCAGCGGTTGTTAAGGCCGGCGCGGATGAGGTGCTGGTGCTTCCTTATTTCCTGACCCTCGGCATCCATCTGCAGCGCGATCTGCCGAAGCTGGTGGAAGAACTGGTGAACGTCCATGGCGTCCCCATACGTGTTGCGGCGCCGCTTGACGGGCACCCCGGCCTGAGTCGTATTCTGATCGAGCGCGGCCAGGAGATGGCCCGGTGAAGGCCCGCCTCATTGAAACGCGCGAGATTGCGCCGAACACTTTGCACCTCGAGTTCGAGCCGCTCGAGTGGAAGACGGCTTTCGTACCCGGTCAATTTCTGTCGCTCACGAGGCAGATCGGCGACAACGAGATGACGCGCGCTTATTCCATCGCGTCGCCGCCGGATGGGAATCGATTCGCGTTGTGCGCCAACCTTGTGCCCGACGGTCATTTTTCGCCGTTTCTCTTTGGATTGCAGCCCGGCGACGAGATCGATTTCAAGGGCCCCTACGGCGCGTTTATTCTGCGGCGTCCGGTGTCGGATTCTATCCTCGTGGCGACCGGCACGGGCATCGCTCCGTTCCGTTCCATGCTGCACGCCAAACTGCGCGAACATGCGGATCGGCGCTTCACACTGATCTTCGGCGTGCGCCATGAGCAGGGCTTGCTCTATCACGATGAGTGGCAGGCGATGGCGAAGGAACACGGGAATTTCGAGTATCGCCCCACGCTGACCCGGCCGCCCGAGAATTGGAATGGGCTCACCGGGCGCGTCCAGCAGCATGTGCTCGAAGCGTTGGGAGACCGGCGCGATGCCGATGTCTACATCTGCGGCCTGCGCGAAATGGTGGATGATGTCCGCGCGCAGTTGAAGGTGATCGGGCTCGACCGCAAGCGCATAATTTACGAGAAATACGACTGAGTCACTGCCAGGTTATCCGATTGAACAGCGCGCGCAGATGCTGCCCGCGGGCCGGATTGATTGATTCGACGAAACCGACCCGGCCTTCAAGATGCAGCCGGAAGCGCGGATGAGTTTCGCGGTTCTGGCTCTCCGGACCGAGACGGATGCAATTGGTGAGTATGGCTTTCAGGCGGTCGAAATCGGCGCGCATGATGTTGACCCGTTGATTAGTGACCAGCCCGGCGAGATGCTGGCGCGCGCCCTGACGCATGATGCGCGTCTTGCGGTGGTTCACGGCGAATCCCTCTTCATGCAGAATGGCGGCGACATGCGTCGAGAACCTGGTGACACACCGATCGAATTTCTCGCCACCCGAAAACGCGAGGTCGTCGGCATAACGGGTATACTCAGCGCCGGCCGATTTCGCCAGGCCAGCCAGGCGGCAATCGGCCCGGTAGAAACACACGTTCGCCAGCCCCGGTGAAGTGGGCGCGCCTTGAGGCAGGTGCGGCCGGGAGTATAAGATCCTGGCGTCCCCCAATTGCCTCCGGATATCGGCAGGCACGGCATTCGTGCAGATGCCGCCGAGAAGATCGGCAACCGAATCGGGATAACCCACGGTGCGGAAGAAGCTCTGAACACGGGCGCCGGAGATCGAGGGAAAGAAGTCGCGCAGATCCATGCGCAGGACCACGCGCTGCCCCACGTGAGGCGCCGTGAACGTCTTGATGGAACGCCCCTTCTCGAAGCCATGCACGGCGGAATGCGCAGGAACTCCATTAAGCATCTGGTCCAGGATCTGCCGTTGCAGTTCCTTCAGATGCGGCTTGGGCGCCTCGATCAGCCGGATGCCGCCGGTTCGCCTGGTGAGGATCCGGTAGCGGTAATGCCTCAACGGTTCGGGCGTGTTCTTGCGTGAAACCAGGCCTTTGAGATCGGCGAACCAGTCCAGTTCGTTCGGGGCGACGCTCAGCCAATTGGCCAAAGCGTCCACCGATTCAATAGCCGGAACCGCCCAGGTTTCAGCCGCCGCGACAGGCTGCATCTGTTGCGGCCCGGACAGCCATTGATCGACGGCCAGGCTGCGCCGATACTTCCGTAAAGCGCGCCTGACGCCCCGGTCCTGACGAAGAAACCCAACTACGTCGCGATGCCTTGGGCGCGTCGAGTCACGTGAACTCTCGACATAGCGCTGCGCAACGGGCCGGAGCCAGCGCCACGGCCGGCCGAGCGCGAGGCTGGCGCGTACGACGATTTCCTCGACAGTCGGTTCACCGGCGAGAAAGGCCCGTGCCAGTACGCGGATGAGGATGGAATGCTCCAACGAGTCCTGCCCTGCGTGAGCAGTACTGCGTGGTAGCGCAGCGTCGCTCATGCGACGAAATGTCAGTTAATCACGATCCCCCGGGGTAACCCCGGAGAGGCCAAACCGAACTCAAAACGAGCCGATTGGACCAGGCTTGGAGCATTCCACCGCCGAGGGAATGATAGCAGCCGGCTATTCCTTCACCAGCTTCAGAATCATTCCCGTGTCGGTAGCGATCCACAAATTGTTCTCGTCCGGCCCCGCGATAATGGCCGCATGCGCCACGGCCCGATAGTCGACGGCCATCTCGGTCCAGTGCTCCAGATCCTTGCTGGTCAGCACTTTCAATTTGCCGGGAATGGGGCTGCGCACCACCACACCCGACGTCTCATATCCGGCGATGATGGCAGTGTTCGAACCGGCGAAAAGCCGCACATCCGTAATGGCCCGGTCCTTGGCGTGGAAAGTCCGTTCGCTGGCACCCGTGTGCATATTGATCTTTTCCACGTCGCTCGGATACTCGAACATGTCCTTGAACTCAATCAGTCCCAGCCCAGTGCCTTGCGGAGTCAGACTGAGGCGCGTGATCTCGCCGAACACCGAGGCCTCGCTCTTGATCCACTTCTTACCGCCGTCGATGGTCTCGAGCAGAACGCTGTAATGGGGCACCTGCTGGCGTTTGGCCGCATTCTCCGGCTCCATCCAGTCGGGACCGCCCCGGCGCGGCGGAATGTTCCAGCCGGAGATAATCCCCTTGTCGCCGCTGAAGCAGATCTCGCCAAAAGTTGTGAAAGCCACGCTGCCCTGAACTTCTTTCAGGATGTCGATCAGCGCCCAGCTTTCGCCGCCGTCCTTCGTCTCGAACACGCGTTTTTCGAGGCCCGCCGCGAAGCCATGCTGCCGGTCGAGAAACCACAGCCGCAGCATTCCGGCCGGCGCCTTCTGCAGTTTGACCCAGCTGTGACCCGATTCCACCGTCGACCATATGCTCTTGTCAGTGATCATCCACCCGGTTGAGTCGTCGAGAAAGAACATCGAGATACAGGTTTCCTTAACCGGCGACTCGGCCCAGTTTTTGCCGCCATCGCTGGTGAGCAGCACCAGGGGATGATCTTTGTCTTTATTATCAGTAGTATAGCCGCAGGCGATTCCGCGCTTATCGCTGGGAAAAGCCATGTCGTTGATGGTCAGCGTGGCGTCGATCTGGCGATAGCGGTATTGGATGTCCCAGTGCGGATCTGCGGCGGCAGCCAGCATACTACAGATAAAAAAAACAGTGGCAAAGCGCGGCGCTTTTGAGAAACGCATGTTTTCAGGCCCGGGGCCGAACGCCCACTGACGATAAGACGAGTTCTGCATGGTTAATGGATTCAACTGTCTGGGGCGCCATACGCGCCAGGGCCAGCGCGCAACCCACCTGCTCGCCGAGAGTGGTGAGGACTTCCATCTCTCCGCCGTTGTGCTGGTGCGTTTGCCGGTGCTGCACGTTAATGACTCCTACCACCTTGTTGCGGGCAATCACAGGAGCCGAAAGAAAAGCCTCGAAGCTATCTTCGGGAAGCTCACCGAAGTATTTGAATCGCGGGTCTTTATAGGCTTCGCGAGAGATCGCGAGCAGACGCCTCTCGCGGGCCACCCAGCCGGTGAGACCTTCATTCAGTTTGAGGCGGACGCGCCCGATCTGGGCCTCGTGATGGGAATTGGAAGCGCAAAGCACGAGGTCGTCCCGGTCGCAGAGGTAGACCAGACAGGAGTCACACTGCGTAAACTCGACGACTAAAGACACGATGCCCTGAAGGACCTCCTGCAGACTCATGTCGCGCACCATAAACCGGCTCACCTTCTGAAAAAGTCTCAGCTGCTGTTCGATTCGCTGCAGCCGACCTTCCAGCTCTTTTGCCTTCGCCACCGTTTCATTATAGTCTGGGATAAAGTTCCGGGTTTTCCGGAAATTTCGGTCCTATGCCAACCCTCACCGCCTGGGAAGACCCCGGTTGCCCGATACCCGTTGAATACTCCCGCGAGGCGCTGGAGCGCATCCGAACCCTTGCGGTGGAGGGACTGCTGGAACTGCCGCGCATCGGCCTCGGCGTGGGAGGGTTGCTGATGGGCGCGCAGGAGAATGGCAAGACCGTCATTCTCGATTCCGTCAACATCCCCTGCAGCCATGCGAATGGACCGTCCTTCAACCTGACCGAGGAGGAGCACGAGCACGCGCTCGAATTGGTGCGGACCGCCGGACCTCTTGCGGTGGTGGGCTGGTACTGCTCGAAGACGCGCCCCCCGGCCGCGATGAATGAGCGCGATCTCGCCTTATACAAGGCCTTGTGTCCGGAAACCTGGCAGGTTACGCTGCTGATCCGGCCCGCAACTTCGGCGACTTCGCAGGTGGCGATGTGCTGTCGGGATGCCGCCGGTCTGTTGATACGGGGCGGGGAGCGACCTCTCGAAGTGTTTATTGCGGAGCCGCCATCGCCAGAGGAACCAGAAGCACACGCGGTACAGGACCCACGAGCCGCGCGCATCGCCAAAATGACGGCGGCGATTAACGACGAGTCGCAGAACAAAGTCGAGACCAGTGAACCGGTGGAGGCCCCTCCTGAGGCGAAGCCGGGTTTTATGAAACCGACTTTCTTCAGTCCGCAGTCCGCCATTCAGCAGACGGTTAATCCTTCCATCACCAGCCATTCGACGCGGAAACTGGAGATTCCTCCGGTTGCGCCGGAGCCCGAGGTCATTTCGGCCGAACCTTCGTTCAAATTTTCAGGGCCCCTGGGACGAAAGCCCGTTACGCCTCCGCTGACGGCTGCACTTCCGGCAATCGAAGTCGAAGCGGCTGCTCCCTCGCCTGCCCCGCCGAACTTATTTCAATTCGCCATGCCGCCGGTACGCCAGCGCCGCATGAGCCGGTTGAATTGGGTACTGGTCGCTTCGGTCGTGGTGGCGGGCGTGGGCGCCGCGTTCTTCACGCGACACGACTGGCTGCCGCTTCCACCTTTGCACCTCAGTGCCGCAGATGCCAGCGGGCATCTTACGATTCGCTGGAATCGCGACGGCCTTCCGGAGATCGATCACGGCACCCTCACGTTAAACGATGGCGGCGAGGCTCACACCATTTTGCTTGATCGCAAGCAACTCGATTCCGGCACCGCGGAGTACGTGAGGAAATCCGGTCACGTCGATGCGCTTCTGCAGGCCGGAGCGGTCACCGCCCAGGTCAGTTATCCGGAGTAGAGCATAAACAGGCCCGCCTGTTCATCGCTACAATCGGTAAAGACATGCGAGCGGTTCTCCTGACCTTACTTTCGTTTTCTTTTTCCGCCGCCCAACTATCAGCCTGGGGCTGTGAAGGCCACCAAATCATCGCCCTGATTGCACAAGCCCACCTGACCCCAGCCACTAAGGCCGCAGTCGATTCCCTCCTCACCCAAAATCCCATCGATCCCGCCCTCAAACGCTATTGTCGCGACCGCCCAGCCGATCTCATAGCCGATGCCTCAACCTGGGCCGATGACATCAAGTACATCGAAAAGACCGCCGCCTGGCACTACGTAGACATCCCGCTGTCCGTACCCCTGACCACCATCTCCGGAACCAGCCTCGATCCCTGGTGTCCCCCCATCGGCCCCTCCGTGAACGGTAAAGAGCGCCCCGGCTGCGTCACCAATGCCATCGAATATGAGTTGTCGATCCTCCGCGACAAGAGCCGTCCGCCCGCCGAGCGCGCCGAGGCCCTCCGCTACGTCATCCACTTAGTCGGCGACATCCACCAGCCGCTCCACGATTCCGACAACAACGACGAAGGTGGAAACTGCACTGCCCTGCATTTCTTCGCCGAAGTTCCCCCCGCCAAACTCCACGCCATGTGGGATTACAAACTCATTCAGCGCGATCTTACGTCTCGCCACCTCACCCAGGCCCAGTACGCCAAATCGCTCGACCGCGGCTTCACCTCCCGCACCCTCAACCCCGTCGACTGGGCCTGGGAAGGCCATCAACTGGCGCTCGCAGTCGTCTACGGCGATCTCAAGCCTGCGATTCCACTTGAAGCTCCCACCGCCCCCCACGACTGCAAGGCGGAGACCGATAAGGTCGCGGCCCTCGACATCACCGTCGGCCAACCCTACTTCGACCAGGCCCTCCCCGTGATCTACGAGCAGTTAAATAAAGCCGGCTATCGCCTCGCCGCCCTGCTCAACCAGATCCCCTGGTAACGAGGGACATGCGGCTGCCCGGCCGCGTTTCTCGGCGCAGCCATTCACCACATCTTCTTCAGCAAAGCCTTCGCTTCCTTGAATTGCGGAAACTGCTTCTCATGCGCCTTGAATTCCGGCGTATGCACGCAGCGCCGCGCCCCCGTATGGTCCACCGGATAGTGCAGATGCAGCATCTCATGGAACATCACGTACTCGAGCGCCAGCCGCGGAGCCCGCGGATCGTCGAAAATCCGGCTGATCATGATCATGTTGTGCGAAGGATCGAAGTGCCCCAGCCGCGTCCGCGAGCGCACATGGCTCCATCCGAGGCCCGGCCGCGCCATCATCCCCCCGAAGTGCTTTCGATTCAGCTCTTCGAAAATCTCCTCCAGATTGTGCACATTGCCCTGCGACCCCAGATGCACCTTGCGGCCCCGCGTCTGCCGCACCAGGTTAATGCGCCGCCGCATATCCCGCCGATTCAGATACAGCCGGTAGCGATGTCCGTATTGCCGCGCCACCGGCTTCCGGTATAGTTTCCCCAGCAGAATATGTGCCAGCGCTTCCGTCACCGGAGCTGGCGCGCCTTCCAGCAGATCTGTAATCCGCACCGTGATGGCGCCATCCTCGAGGCGCACATGGCTGTCCGCATTGGCGAATTGTTTGTACTCCACCCGGATCGGCGGAATCGGCGTGCGTGGCCTCAACTCCCGATGAACGCGCACGAAAATATCCGCCGGCGCCTCGAAGAAGAGGGCGCTCGCTACGTTTACCGGCGAGAGAAAACTTCCCTGCGCATCCCCTGCGTCTACCATAAGATAAGATTACCGATTCGGCTCCGCCGATAAATCCGTCCGTACAAACTAACGATGGCCCAAATCAGAGCTAAAATTACCGCGCTCGGGTGCTACGTACCCCCGCGCGTTCTTACCAATGCCGACCTCGAGCGTCTCGTCGAAACTAACGACGAGTGGATCCTCACCCGCACCGGCATATCCGAGCGTCACATCGCCGATCTCGAAATCGCCACCTCGGACCTGGCCACCTGCGCCGCCAAAATCGCTCTCCTGCAGCGCGGCATAGATGCCTCCGAGATTGATCTTATTATCGTCTGCACCGTCACGCCGGACATGCTCTTCCCCTCCACCGTTTGCCTCGTGCAGAAGAATCTCGGCGCTTCCAAGGCCTGGGGCTTCGACCTTATCGCCGCCTGCAGCGGCTTCGTCTATGGACTCAATACCGCCACCAGTTTCGTCGGCTCGGGCATGTACAAGAAGGTGCTGGTCATCGGCGCCGACACCATGAGCCGCATCCTCAATTACGAGGACCGCACCACCTGCGTCCTCTTCGGCGACGGAGCAGGAGCCATGCTGGTCGAGCCCGTCGAAACCGCCGATGGCGACGTCGGATTTATCGATTTCTACGGCGAAGTCGATGGCACCGGCGCCCCCTTCCTCAGCATGCCGGCCGGTGGCAGCCGTCACCCCGCCAGCGCCGAGACGGTGGAAAACAAGATGCATTACGTCCATCAGGAAGGCCAGCAGGTTTTCAAATACGCCGTGACGAAAATGCAGGAAGTCTCGACCGCTCTTCTCGCGCGCAACGGACTGACCCCCGCCGACCTCGACATCCTGATCCCCCACCAGGCCAACAAACGCATCATCACGGCGACTGCCGAGAAGCTGGGCCTGCCGCCGGAAAAGGTGATGACCAACATCAACAAGTACGGCAACACCACCGCTGGAACCATTCCGTTAGCCACGAGAGACGCGCTATTGCAAAGCCGCCTGAAGAAAGGCGATTTGGTCCTTTACGCCGCCGTCGGAGCCGGCTACACAGTAGGAGCCAGCCTCTGGCGCTGGGCCTATTAATGTGGAACAGGCGCTTCCGCCTGTTCATCTCTCTCTTTTGAAAATGCCGCCTCTTCTAAAGCTCGCCACCCCTGACAGATGGGTGGGGCAGGTTGGTCACAGTTGGTCACCTGCGGCCGATTGGTAATCGGCCTCCACGGGTCGGTACCCAACCTACGGATCGCATACAGCGTTGTATTCGGTCGTGCTGTCATGAACCTCGGTGTCCGGTGGGGCAGATTTCCGATCTGCCCACGCCTGTTCGGCCGAATTGAGGTTTCATCGCCATCGGTGAGCCGCAGGCTCATGACGACAGGTTGGTTACCTGCGGCCGATTGGCAATCGATTGGTAATCGGCCTTCCCTGGCATACCCAGGCTTCCATAGCCGCGACAGCAACGTTTTCGTCGTTGCAACCCTGGTTGTGGCAGGTTCATGGTAAACGGCAATAGAACCCTGCGGGGCCACATGCAACGTGTCATCACTACTTCTCGGGCGATCGCCACTCTCCTCGTGTCGTCCGCCCCGACCGGTCTCGACCTCCAGGCCGACACTCCCGAATTCATCTCCACACGCGATCAAATCGTCGCCACTTATCAGCACGCGATCGACGCTCTCAACCGTGGCGAAGCCGATGCCGCGCTGCAGATGGACACGGACGACTGGAACTCGGTCGTCGCCTGCCAGCCCCGCGTTCCAAACAGAAACTGGCCCCCATCGTCCCGGCGCTATATAGATTCCATCAAGACGCCACCAGAGTGGAAGGCCGTTTGGCTACGGTTCTTTGCCTCGTGGGACACACTGACGAAGAATCCATCGGTGGCGAAAAACATCGTGTCTGGATGGGTTCCCACGTCCGCGATAGCTGGACACAAACCGGGCCGGATGAAAACGGCGCAAGCACGAAAAGCTGACCATTAACGAACGAATGGTTGACGGCAAACCAGCCAGGTAGAAACCGAGACGTTTTTCGTTAAGCTCCCGATCACAGGTTTCTTTAGAAGCCTTTTCAACAACATACCCATAACGCGCAACGGCCGTACCGTACCGTCGAATCGGAATCACATCCATATTCGCAAAGGAACCCCCATGGCCACCGAAGCTCAACTCGCCGCCAACCGCGCCAACGCCCAATTCTCCACCGGTCCCCGCACCGCCGAAGGCAAATTCAGAACGTCCCAAAACGCCGTATCCTCCGGCCTCTTCTCCAAACGCGACCTTGTGCGCCCCGAAGAAACCGCCCTCTACACCGAAATACGCGACACCCTCTGGGCCGACCTCCATCCCGCCACCCTCATGGAAAAAATCCAGGTCGCCGAAATCGTCACTGCCGCCTGGCGTCTGCGCCGTTGCGGCCTACTCGAAGAAGCGCTGGATTCAGCCGTAGATCCCGAGAAAGCACAGAAATCCATCGATCGCGCCCGCATTCAGGCCCACGGCCTGCATCTCCGCGCCACCGCCGAATTGCGCCGCCTGCGCAAACACCGCCTCGCGGAAATTCAGCCCAAAACCCCCACCGCAAAGCAGACCCAATCTCCCGACTTGACCGACATCGAAATCCCCCGCGGCGCACCGTGCCCCTGCGGTTCCGGCCAGAAATACAAACGCTGCTGCGGACGCGACGCCCCCGGGCTGATAAACGGTGCGCTAAACCGAGCCGCCTGATGCGGAACGCAGATCGAACCCAGGCCCCTTATAGCATCAAAAAGATTGCATAAAGAAGGAATGACGCCTAAATATGGTGCCCATATACAGTTCAAATTGGGCCGGAAAAAGTAGAAAACGACTCTCGCGCGCCGATGTGCACAAAGTGCCCAACTACGAGGTTTGGCTTGACCCGGACGTCATTGGAGGAGAGATTTATGCAAGGTCCGACAATTCGTCATGAACCCCCCAGGGGAATTCCCCGGCATCGAGAGAACAGGGTCGTCTCATGAGCCTGGCAACGGCTTACGCAGACCCAGCCCGGAACTCCTGCGCCGCCGATCTGGAAATCCTCGATCGTCGCCTGGCCCCGTCATTGCCGGCCAGCCATGAATATCGCACGCTCAGCCTCCACTACGAGTTTCATGAGCTCGAATTCCCGCACACCGAGCACTACGCTCTTAAGCGTCTCGAAGAAATTCATAATCACCCTCACCCGGAACGGAAATATCGGGAGCTCGAAACGTTTCTGCGGGATCTGTGCCGCGCCCGTGAGCGCGACAGGCAAAGAGCGCTAATCCTCGAAATGGTAGGCGGTCATGCGCCGCTGACCAGAATTCTCGGGGCCATCGCCATGCTCGCGAGGAATTGTAATAACACCACCGGCGCCGCCATCTGGGTCGCCAATGACAATGCCTTTTCCCTCCGCGCCGCCGCGGGCTTGCCCGATGGCCTGGACGCCATCGCTTCCGACCTCATCCTCGATATCGACGATGAAATATCCGCGCAGCGCTGCAATGCGTTCGAAGATCGCATTCGCCAGGGGGCCGCTCAATACGGAAATCTGGCCGAATTCGTGCCGCTGCTGGACGGGAAGGGAAGAGTCGGCGGCCTGCTTGCCGTTTTCGGGCCCGACGACAACAGCGGCGGAACTCCCGCCGGCATCCTCATGCAATTGGCACATCTGGCATCCCTCGCCGTTGAAAGCGATAAACTCCACCAGCAGCTCGCCTTTCATGCGCAGCACGATTCGTTAACCGGCCTGCCCAACCGGCTGCTGTTCTATGATCGCCTGAAATATTCGGTTGCGGAGGCGGACAACAACAATGAAAAGGTGGCCGTGCTTTGGGTCGACCTCGATCACTATAAACAAGTCAACGACACCCTCGGCCATACCGCCGGCGATGAACTCCTCTGTGAGGTAGGACGCCGACTCCGGGCTTCGGTTCACCACGCCGATACCGTGGCGCGTTTTGGCGGCGATGAATTTACCATGGTCATTTCCAACGTCGGCAGCGAATCCGTCGTACAGGCTATTGCTGCCAGAATCCTCAAAGCCATCTGTCGTCCCGTCAATCTGAACGGGCATGAAGTCAGAATCTCCGCCAGCATCGGCATGAGCATCTATCCGGATCACGGATTGGATGCCGATCTGCTCGTGCGCAATGCCGATCTCGGCATGTACCACGCCAAGCGCAAGGGACGCAATCAGTGCCAGATGTTCCTCCCGCAATTCGGCAATTCTTTGGAACGGCGCATCGAGATTGAAGAGCAGATGCGCAAAGCACTCGAACTCAACGAGTTTCATCTGGAGTATCAGCCGCTCATCGGCCTGCACGGCGACATTGCCGGCATCGAAGCGCTGCTGCGCTGGAACAGCCCGAAGCTGGGCCCGGTATCGCCCGCGGAATTTATTCCTCTGGCCGAGGAAACCGGCCTGATCGGCGCCATTGGCGAGTGGGTGGTGCGCGCCGCCTGCCGCGATGGGGCGCACTGGATCCGGTCCGGCGTCGACGTTGCCCGCATCGCTATTAATGTGTCCGCCCTGCAATTGGTCGATAAAGACTTCACCGCCACCATCGCCCGCGCCCTCAGGGATTTCGATTTCCCGGCCACCAAGCTTGAAGTTGAGGTTACGGAAACCGTTCTGATCGGCAATCTGGAGCGCGCCGTGCATCAGATCGCCCAACTGCGCACCATGGGCGTCCATTTCTCCATCGACGACTTCGGCACCGGCTATTCGTCTCTCAACCAACTCCGGACCCTGCCTGTCGATCATCTGAAGATCGATCGCTCTTTCATTCAGGACATCGACCAGCTGGAAGGGAACTCCCTGGTCCGCGGCATCATTGCCCTGGCGCACAGCCTTCAGTTGACGGTGGTGGCCGAGGGCGTCGAGACAGAGGCGCAGCTCGCCGCTTTGCGCTCCATGGGATGCGACAGGAATCAGGGATTCCACCTGCACAGGCCCATGGCCGCCGACGCTATGATGCGCCTGTTAAGCAGTCGCTGACTTGCAAGAATGGAAAGGACATGGCGTCCGATCATTCTCTCGACCCCGCCGACTGGCCCGCCTTCCGCCAGCAGGCGCACCGCATGCTCGATGACGCACTCGACTATATCGAGCACATCCGCGAGCGTCCCGTCTGGCAGCCCATCCCCGCCGCGGTCCGCGAGCGCTTCCACGATCCCGTGCCGCAGAGCCCAACTGGTCTCGACGAGGTCCACAAGCGCTTCCTCCATGACATCCTGCCCTACGCCACCGGCAACACGCATCCGGGATTCATGGGGTGGGTGCACGGCGGTGGCACTCCGGTGGGCATGCTGGCCGAAATGCTCGCCGCCGGTCTCAACGCCAACCTCGGTGGGCGCGATCACATTCCCATCGAAGTCGAGCGCCAGATCGTCCGCTGGATGCAAACCATCTTCGGCTTTCCCGACAGTGCCACGGGCTTGTTCGTTACCGGCGCATCCATGGCGAATCTGATCGGAGTCCTGATCGCGCGCGATGTGGCCCTGGGGTTCGACGTGCGTTGCGCGGGCGTGGCCGCCTGCCCGCATCGCCTCACTGCTTACGCCTCGACCGCCGTCCACAACTGCATCGCCAGGGCCATGGATTTCGCGGGTATCGGCAGCGACGCGCTCCGCCTGATCGACACCGAACGCCTCGAAGAGGCCATTGAGGCCGACCGCCGCGCAGGCTTCACGCCGTTCCTGCTCATCGGCACCGCAGGTTCAGTGGACACCGGCGACATCGACAACCTGGATGCGCTGGCCGACATCTCGCGCAGAGAGCATCTCTGGTTTCATGTCGACGGGGCCTGCGGCGCCCTCGGCGTTCTCGCGCCCGATATCGCTCCACGGCTGCGAGGCATGGAGCGCGCGGATTCGCTGGCGTTCGATTTCCACAAGTGGGGCCAGGTCCCCTATGACGCCGGTTTCATTCTGGTGCGCGACGGCGTGCTGCATCGCCAGGCCTTCGCTTCCTCGGCCCCGTACCTGCGCCGCGAGCAGTACGGGCTCGCCGCCGGCTCCGCGTGGCCGTGCGACTTTGGTCCCGATCTTTCCCGCGGATTCCGCGCCCTCAAAACATGGTTCACCCTTAAGGTCTACGGCACCGAGGCGCTGGGAGAGGCGATCTCGCGCACGTGCGCTCTGGCCCGCTATCTCGAGAGCCGCGTCGAAGAAACTCCGGAGCTGGAACTGCTGGCTCCGGTGCGGTTGAATATCGTCTGTTTCCGTTTCCGCGCAGGTCACGATGCCGATCGTGTCAACGCCCGCATTGTCGCCGATCTTCACGAAGCGGGGGATGTCGCGCCGTCGACCACCATCCTCGACGGCCGCCTCGCCATTCGCGCCGCCATCGTCAATCATCGAACCGGCCAGTCCGAAATCGACACGCTGATCGAAAAGGTGGTTCAGGCAGGCCGCCTGCTTCGTCGTGAAGTCCAGCCTGAGCCCTGGACGCCCGCAAGGTTGAGGGATGCGCGTTTGCGGGAGATTGAGATACGGATAGCATCCCAACCGGCCATCGCTCTGCGATTCGAGCGCGCCTGCCTGCTGGCCGAAGCCGGCCGTTCCGCCGAGGCCAGAGCTGCCTATATCGAGTTGCTCTCGCGCGAACCTTCCCATTGCGGGGCGCTGAACAACCTGGGCACGCTGCTGTATGAGACGGGCTTTCGCACCGCGGCGCGCACTTCCTACCTGGAGGCTGTCGCACGGCATCCCGATGACGTCATGAGCCACGTCAACCTGGCCAATGTGCTCCGCGAAGGCGGCGATGCGGAAAAGGCGCGGGAGCATTATGAGACCGCCCTGCGTCTGCGGCCCGACCACCCCGAGGCGCATCAGGGGCTCGCCTGGATACTTGCCGACTCCGGCGATGCCACGGGTGCTGCCCGCCATCTTCAAATGGGATTCGGCGACCGGCCTGTGGTGGCTTTACCCTACAGGGGCGAAGGTGCGCCGGTGTCCGTGCTCCTGCTGGCTGCAGCTGCCGGCGGCAACATCCCGCTGCGCCATTTTCTCGACCCGCTAATCTTTCAAACATTTGTGGTGTTCGTAGAGTTCTACGATCGCAGCACGCCTCTACCGCCTCACCACATCGTATTTAATGGCATCGGCGATGCCGATCTGGCCCCGTCGGCGCTCGCCGCCGCCCAATCCGTGCTGGCTCTGACCACGGCGCCGGTGATCAATCCGCCTAACGCTGTGGCCGCCACCGGGCGCGGCGCCATCGCCCAGCGGCTCGACGGCATCCCGGGCGTGGTCACCCCCGGCGCGGTGACGCTGCCGCGCGCGCTGCTCAGCGCACCCGACGTCGGCACCACACTCGAACGCCACGGCTTCGAGTTCCCCCTGCTCATGCGCACTCCCGGTTTCCACACCGGCCGCCATTTCCTGCGCATCGAGACTATCGCGGAGTTGCCGGCGGCGCTGGCCGAACTGCCGGGCACGGAGCTGACCGTCCTCCGCTACCTCGACGCCCGCGGCCGGGATGGCAAGGTCCGCAAGTACCGCGTAATGATGGTCGATGGCGCTCTCTACCCGCTGCACGGCGCCGTCTCCAGCCATTGGAAGATTCACTACTTCACCGCCGACATGGCAGAAAATCCCGAGCACCGCGCCGAGGATGAGGAGTTCCTCGAAAACATGCCGGGCGTCCTGGGACAGCGGGGCATGGCGGCGCTGGCCGAAATTCAAAGGCGCCTCGGTCTCGACTACGCCGGTATCGACTTCGGTCTCAGTGCCACCGGTGAGATTCTGCTGTTCGAGGCTAACGCCACCATGGTGGTCAATCCACCGGAGCCCGGCGAGAAGTGGGCCTACCGGCGCCCCGCCATCGAGCGTATTCATGCCGCCGTGCGCCGCATGCTCATGAATACTCACCACTGACTAATATCCTTAGTAAATTCTGAAATATCTTTGATATACGGAATTTTTAACGCAAAATAATCTCTCTACTATCGAGGGTACCCATCCGAGATGTTTGCTAGCGACCAGTAGACCGGCCGCCTCCTCGCGTCGTCGTGGAGAAACCTCAACAGAAGGACGGTCCTCCATGGACTTTTCGGCATTACGAATTCGTGGCACGGGAGCTTTCGTTGCCCTGGCCGCACTGACAATACTGGGCGCCGGCAGCATGCAGGCGGCCACCACCTTCGTTTTCAGCAACAGCTCGCCCACGGTGACCTGCAACACGCTCACCGGACCCGGCGCCAGCACAACCTTTACCGTTCATCTCGCGGCGGCGCAAACCACCACCACCACCATAACCCTGACTCCGGCAAATGGAGCGGGTGTCACCGTCACTCCCTCGGCGCCGCAGGTCCTGGCCATCGCGAACACACCCATCACTTACACGGTTACAGCTAACGCCGGTTGCACTGGCTCCGCCAGCACCGTGCTTTCTTTCAGCGCCACCGGTGTTACGACCAGCACGGTCACCGCGACCGACACCATCACCACCGGGGTGCCAGTCGTGACCGGCGCGGTTTCAGGACCCACCCCGACCTGTAACACGGTTGCCGGACCCGGCACCACTCCCGGCGTCATTACTCTTACGCTGACCAATCCGATCGTAGGCCCGGCCACTGTTGCCGTAACTGCCCCGACGGTGTCCGGCTTCGCCATCACGCCCGTTGCCGGTACCAGCTTCACCAGTTCGATCTCGTCTCTGGTTTACCACTACCTGGCCACCACGGGTTGCACTCCCACCAGCGGCAGCGCGGCCTTCACGGTCGCGGGCGCCTCCGGGCCCACCACGGTGTCCCTGACTGAAACCGCAACCGTAGTGAACCCCCTGGTTGTGAGCCCGCCGTCCGGGATCACCGTCCAGTGCGTATATAGTTCCACTGGTGGCGGCACGTGGACTCCCGGCCCGGCCCAGACCGTTTCGCTCAGCACGCTGGCGCCCGGCGGCAGCACGGCCTACACGGTGAACAGCGGGACCAACGGTGAAACAGCGCCGGCCTCGTGGCTGACCCTGAGCGCGTCCAGCGGTACCGCAACCACATCGGGTATCACCTTCACGATGCAGGCTGCGGCCTCTACGACCGGACCCACCGTTCATGGATGCGGTGGCTACACCACGACCGGGAGCCACGTTACCACCGTCAATCTCGATGTCGCCGGTGCCCCCACCAAGCCGGTCACGGTCACCTTACAGATGGTGAGCCCGTCCGTGCTGACCGTCAGCCCGACCAAGTCGTTGACCTATGTCAAAGGATCGGGTACTCCGGCTTACGTGGATCTGCCGGTGAGTTCGACTCCGAGCGGTCTCTTCCTGTCCATCAACCAGGCGTCCCTGCCCAACTGGCTCACGGTGGATTCCACCACGGGCACTCTGCCTAAGAGCTTCCGCTTCAGCACCACCAGCGTTTGCGACACCCTTCCTCCCGGAACCTACACGGCCACCGTCTACCTGCAGGTTGCGGGTTACGCGGATACACCGGTCAGCATCAGTCTTCTGTTGACGAATAAAGCGCCGACGCTTTCGGTGTCACTGCCACCCGTCGCCCTGAGTCCGGGGCTGCAATCCACCTCGACTACGACCATGCAGAACATCAACTGGGTGGTTGGATCGCCCGCGCCGACCACAACCATCATTGCGCAGTCGTCCGACTCACCCATCGGCTTCACGGCCGCCGGCGGCGGGGCTGCGGGGCCCATCCCGTCGACCACCTCCGGCGTTGCCTATAATTTCGGCACGGAGATCGGCGTCACCTTCAATCAGGTGGCTCTTGCCAGCGCCGTTCCGGGCACCGTACTGAACGGAACCGTAACCCTCACGTGGGGTAGTTCGAATTCCACCATCGTAGTTACTTTCAACATTTCGGTCCTGTCCGCGGCGCCGACGCTCACCAGCGTGCTGCCCGCGAGCATACCTACCGCAACCGCTCCGAACCACTTCACCGTTACCCTGAGCGGTACCGGCTTTGTCGGCGGCACCGATGCAGCTCTCGCGACCAAGCTGGGCATCGTGGTCGGCGGCTCCATCGTAACCGACTCCAACCTCACACCGGTGGTGAGCGGATCTTCCACTATCCTCCTGACCATCAACGTTCCGGCCGTCGGCGCGGATACGAATCTGACGCAATTTGCCACGCCAGGAGCACTCGAGCTCGGTATTTGTAATCCCGCCGGCAGCGGTTCCTGCACAACACCCCAGGCCACGATCCTTCTCAACATCGGCGCCGGACCCATCGTGCAGGCGGTCACCAGCGCATCCTCCTTCAAGCAGGGCTCGCCGACGACTACCGCTCCTTTCGATATCATCACCATCTGGGGAGCGAACTTCTGCCCCACGTGCGGCAGCAGCGGCATCGCCTTCGGAACGCCGGATCCGATTACGCAGCTCTATCCGCAGTCGCTGGCTCTTCCCGCCGACCCGAACAATGGCAATGCCGTTCATTATCTGACGGCCACCTTCTATAACCATCTGAGCGCCGGCAGCGGTACATGGCTCGGCAATGCGCCACTGCTCTTCGCCACCAATAACCAGATCAATCTGGTGGTTCCCGCGAATGTAAGCACGGCCACCGGTACGGTTGACGTCGTCGTGACCTATAACAGCACGAACGCCGTTCCGGCATCGTCGGCGACGGAGCCCGCCACCGGTCCCGGCACCTACAACCTGACTATTGCCGCCACCGACCCGGGCATGTTTACCGTGGGCGCCGACGGGCAGGGCAATGCGGCCATCCTCAATGCCATAACCTACCAGCAGATTACCCAGGCCAGCCCGGCGGGTATGCGCTCCGTCGGTACCGATTCCGATACCGTGGCCCTCTACGTAACCGGTCTGGGCATTCCCGACAGCACGGCTACGGATACATCCGGTGGAACCATGACGAACATCACCGACTGTATTTCGACCACGGCTTATGTCAGCGCACTGCAGGCCTTACCGGGCGCTACCAATACAACCATGGACGGCGCCGTCATCCTGCCTTCCGTGATCGATCCCAGCCGCCTGCCTCCCTGCATGGCGAACACCTCCACGACAACGGTTCCGGCCGTGACCATCGGCAACGTGGCTGCTACCTCCGTCGGCTTCGCCGGCGTTGTGGACACAGCGATCACCGGTCT
>Ga0302320_10002430_pt1 | contig 43787 bp, 40 predicted proteins | sample Bog_T0_3_FD_202130 | JGI IMG/M metagenome (GOLD analysis project Ga0302320, IMG submission 202130) | Peat permafrost microbial communities from Stordalen Mire near Abisko, Sweden - Bog_T0_3 | ecosystem: Environmental > Terrestrial > Soil > Wetlands > Peat | place: Sweden: Abisko, Stordalen Mire...
TGCAAGATGGCTGAAAGTGCCGGGCCGACTAAAATCCCGTTGGTCTTTTATCGGGCGGAGCGGGGCGTGGAGCCGGTAAGGGAGTGGTTGCAGCAACTGCCTGAGGCCGAACGGCATGCGATAGGAATGGACTTGTTGCGTGCGCAATGGCGGTGGCCAGTGGGTATGCCGCTTTGCCGTCCGCTGGGAGGCGGGCTCTGGGAGATTCGAACCGATTTGCCGACAAAGCGGACGGCGCGCGTGCTGATATGCCTTCACCTTGGGCATCTGGTGGCGTTGCACGGATTCATCAAGAAGACCCGGACAACGCCGGATGACGACATGGCGTTGGCGCGCAAGCGTCAGAAGGAGTTGGAGCGATGAGCAAGAAACATTTGGGTTCGGGTATCGACGATTTCCTGAAAGAGGAGGGGATTTTCGAAGAGGCGCAGGCGCAGGCGATTAAAGAAGTGGTTGCGTGGCAGCTTGCCGAGGCGATGAAGAAACAGAAGATTTCGAAGAACAGAATGGCCACGTTGCTGAAGACGAGCCGCACACAGGTTGACAGGCTGCTTGATCCGAAAAACGACATTACCCTTTCGAGCCTGCAAAGGGCCGCGGCGATGGTTGGGCGCAGGGTGTCGATCGAACTGGTTTGACTTCCGGATGACAGATGACAGGTTACAGATGACAGTTAAGAGCGCGGGCGGGATTCCAGGGTCTTAAGGTCTGGACTGGGACCACCTGAGGCTTGGAGTGGTGAATAGGTATCATGTCCCCCGATTTCCGAGATTTCCGATTTCCGGATTTCCGATTTCTGATTTCTGGATTTCTGTTTCTGATTTCTGAGGGCGCCCCTTTCATAACAAACCTTGCATTCCGTTATGGCGACAAAAGGGGATTCCGCTTCTATGCGGGCGTGCGGCCTCTTTCCTTTGCCCAGGCCAAAGGTCCCACTCTTCGGTGCGCTGTACCATCTGGCCTCAGCCTTTGATGAATCGAGGAGAGGGGGCCATTTTTGCTGGGTGGAAGAAGGGGGGGGATCTGGGAAGTTTTCCTCGCGCAGAGCCACTCGAGCACGACGCAGCGTCCGGTCCAGTAGGCGACCTCTATAAAGTTGTCCGCTTCAATGGCCTTCTTTACAATGCCCGCCGTCCAATTCAGGTCCTGCTCGAAGTCTTCCTTTCGTTTGGTCCCCATGTATGCCGACGAAAGCACCCCCTCCAATTCGTGCATTAGACCATCTTGGTACATTGCCGAGGCCATTCCTCCATTTGTGTTCTGGTCCAACTTTCCGTGGAGGCGGCGTATTCCTGTGTCCTGGCGATCGAGAAACCCAAGATATGCTTTCGAAGGGATGAAGCCGTCCTGCTCAAGACTTTCGCGTAATTTTCCCAGGAAGGTCGAATCGTAGGACTGAACCAATTCAATTCCCCGCTCCCGCCAGTACGCCGCCGTCTCGGGTTTGAATTTTGGGTCGATTGCATAGGCCAGCTTGGTGAAATGCCCCAACACTCCCGTTATTGCCTCCCAGATGCTTCGAAAATCTTCGTCACGCATGCTGTATCCGATGAAGATGAAAGTCTTCGTCGCCATCAGGTCCCTCAGTTTGTTAAAGATCAGCGGATTCTTCGAAAGGCACGCGTCGTAGTCGGATTGGGTCGCGACAATTGAATACGGGCGCGTGATGCAGCCGTGTATTTTGAGGACTTGTCGCTTCTTATCATCCCAAAAGGCTAGGTCGCGATCCTCAACGATTGGAACCAACACATCCATCTCCCTTTCCAAGATTGGGTCCCAATTCGTCGTAACAATCCGATTGAAATATGGGATCGTAGCAAGTGAGGAAGCCGCGGATCGAGCCACACGGTTCGGTTCCCCGGGTGAACAAAAATCCTCGATGTAGGAGATCGCTTCTCGGATCAAACGGTTGTGCCGTCCCCCGTCGACTTGATCGCAAAAGTATTGCATTAGCTTCGGGAACGACGGATCCGGCGGGTCCGCGGAGTAAGCCGCTTCCTTCTTGATCCGTGCGTAAAATCCGCCATCGCGAAAGTAGCGCTCGGTCGTACTTCCTGCCCCAACGAAGACGACACACGATTGACCAATAATGTCGGAACGCAGACGCGCGACTAACGATCCAGCTATATCTCGCACGGATTCTTTTGACGCTTTATGGGCGGTTCTTTTCAGGGCTGCCTCTCTAGGTGAATGATGTTAAACGAACCATAGACCGAACTATTCGGCTGGTCAACAGTGATTGCGCAAGGCGAGTTCGACCGCCACTGACTGCGGGATTTGGCGGTTAGTCATGGATTGGCTCAGACCGGGATTTACCCAGCTTCCTCAGGGCATCCTGCAGCCCGTCACAGCGCACACTGCAGCTACAAAGGCTTCCAGGACCTGTTCATCCGGAAGCTCCGAAAAGATGGGGAAGTCTGTTGCGTTTCCGCTCGGGCCTCCTTCTGCGCTTGCTGTGCGGACGACGTTCAGATAGCGCTTGGTGCCAGCCCAGTCTCCCTCGCCACTTTTCGTCTGAATCCAAGCTCGCTTCCAGCCGCCCGGAGCTTGCTCCCACTGGATGTAGGGCTGTCCTTTGCCATCTTTTTGGATTTTCACCATGCGCTCGATAATACAGGCCGCGTCGGGGAATTTGCACTCGGAAAGGTTACTCCGGCTGGGCTTTGTGCTTTCCCACTCATCGAACAAAGGACGCTGGATGAATGGAGCACGGTGCGGAATCGGGGGCGCTCGGGACTTGGATTATGTGCGGGCGTATAACAACGCGCAGCGTTCATCTGCTCACAGACCGCCCGGCAGGGGCTAAAGCCCATATCATTTTTGGGGCATTTTCGGCACGGCTGAAGCCATGCCCTGATACAAAGCAACGGTTATCAGCATGGTCGAATTCGTGTCCTGATACGCGAGCTACGTGAGCAATTCGGTTTGCCAGAGACGATCCCGCAGGGGCTAAAGCCCACGTTTGTTTATGGACGTTTTCGGCACGGCTGAAGCCATGCCCTGATACAAAGCAAATGCAAGCTGGGGCGCATGCGTTCTTTTTCGTCTCATGAGGGTCTTTTGGCACGGAAAGGGCCATCCCGCAGGGGCTAGAGCCCACGTCTTTTTATCGGCTTTTTCGGCGCGGCTGAAGCCATGCCGTGATACCAAGCTCCTCGGGTTGAAGGCGTGCATTGATACAAAGCGCCTCCGGGTTGAGGCCGTGCCTTGTTACTGAGCGCCCTGCACAAATGCGGGGTATCTGGCTTGGTTGTAGAATTCGTGGTGATACCGGACCTCTGATCCTCTGTGTAAAGGACGGGGCTTTTATGCCCCTGCAATGGCAATTCCTTCTCGTAACGCTAGCGGCGATAAGATTCTCAATCCTGCTCGGATTTTCTTCGCCACAACCAAAACCAGCATGGGGCGGCGGTTGTTGCAGTCCGATAGGAATGCCACGCTTTTTATCGACGTTCTGCGGTCTTATGTGGCGGCGGGGAAATTCAAATTGAATGACTTCGTAGTCATGCCGGATCATGTTCATTTGTTGGTTACGGTTTCTGGGGATATGACGATTGAGAAGGCTATGCAGCTGATCAAGGGTGGGTTTTCGTATCGCCTCAAGAAAGAGTTTGGATATGAGGGCGAGGTTTGGCAGCACGGGTTTTCTGAGGTGCGGGCCGATGATGAGGAGAGTTTTCGGCGGCATCGGGAATATATTGCGCAGAACCCGGTGAAGGCTGGGCTGGCTGGCGCGGCTGATGAGTATCCGTTTTGCTTTGGATTTTTGGCGAAGAGAAAGGCCGAGGCTAAGATTTAGGCTTCTCGGGAGGCCTGAAGAGATCCCGCAGGGGCTAAAGCCCAGGTCCTTTTTATGGGCATGATCGGCACGGCTGAAGCCATGCCCTGATACAAAGCAGCAGTTATCGGTATGGCTGAATTCAAGCCCAGATGATCAGCACGTCCGGAATCGGCGCGCCAGAGATTTACCCGCAGGGGCTAAAGCCCGCGACTTTTTTTATGGGCTTGATCGGCACGGCTAAAGCCATGCCCTGATACAAAGCACTTTTGACTTAGTAGCCTTAGAAATGATTCCAGAGCGCCTGGTTGTAGACTTCGTGGTGGTATTGGACTTCTGATCCCTTAACAAAGGTTCCTAATTCTCTGGGGGAGCGGTCGGCGGCGGCTTGCTTTAAATCTGCAAAGCGGCCCTGGACGTCTGCTCCTAAGATCTCTGTGATCCAGGGGGAGGCTTTGAAGTCTTCAATGGCCAACTGAATGTTATCGGGCAAATAGCGGTGGGCCTGGCGGAGGTTGTCGATCTCGGCTGTGGAGCCGTCGATGCCGGTTTTGAAGATGGAATAGAGGGTGAGGTAGGGGTTGGCGTCGGGGGCGACGGCGCGGACCTCGACGCGCATGGAGCGGGAGTTGCCGATAGGCCAAAGCGCATGGCCGGGAATGCAGTTACGCCTCGAAGACAAAAACAACAGCGTGTTGCGAATGCTGTTGCTCATGGCTGGGGCGTGGCGGGCTGGGGCGGAGGAACTGGGGCTGGCTCGGATGGCTTTGGCGGCGGTGGGGCGGCTTGAGAAGCGGGCGGCGGATTGGGCGCCGGGGATGGAGCCTGCTTGGTGGGAACCGGTGTGGGCACGGGCTTCTGGATCGGAGTGGGCAATGTTACGGCCGCGGCCGCGTCGGGGTCGTCCCGCAGCTTGAGGTAGAGGGTGGTTCCGTCAGCCGGCGTCGGGACAATGAAAGTGCTCTCGGCGAAGCCAGTTGGCACCTCGGTGGGCTTTGCGAAATCTTTCCCTGCGCTGAAAGACCGCACCAGGAACAGGCCACTGCCGTCGATGGTGCAGGTTGGAGCATCCGCGGTGGTGCAATGGATGGCTGTGATCTGGGGCGTGCGGACGAGGGTGCCGAGCGGTGTCCAATCGCCATTTGTGCCGTCTTCCGCGACCGGACGCATCTGCAACTTGCCGAAGGCAGACTGCCCGAAGGACTTCAACGGATCGAGGGTTGCGATGGCGGTGTGTTCGTCCTGGAGGACGAGATTGTCATCCGCAAGCGAGAGACTGGTATGGACTGAGCCGCCGACGGTGGCGACTTCGATGGTCTGCTTGCGGGGGAAGACATCTTTGGTTTGCACGACGAAGGTTAGTTTGCCGTTAAGAGGGGCGTCGTTCTTTGCGCCGAGGGTGACCGGGAGGGCGCCGTTCAACTGCGCGGGTTTGTCATTGAAGGAGAGCAGCGTGAGACTCGGACGTGCGTCCTGAAGAGAGATCTTGACGGTCATTGTGCGTCCGTCTTTGAGCTTTACCGTTGCATCTTTGCCATCTCCCGGGGAGACGGCTGCCTTGGCGTTGAGATGTACGGTTCTGTCGTCGTTGCCGCTATCGGCGGGCATGAAGGTTTGATTGTCGATCTGCGCGGAGACGACTTCCTTGAGGCCCTCGCCGGTGAGTATGGCTGTGTTGTCGCCCCGGTGAATCTTCAGGCCGTCGAGGTGGATTTCGCCGCTGTATGCGGTGAGAGAGACGTTCTGAGGATGAGAGTCGCCGTACTGCTGGATGGCGATAGAGTAGCCGCCGGGCTCCGCCTTCTTGAGCGAGATAGTAAGGTCGAGAGTGTCTTTGATTGCCTTGCCTGGGTCGGGGCCTGGGTCGGGCTTGAAGGGTACGTCTACGTCCTTGCTGTCTTTGGTCGCGAGCGCGATGTGCTGGACGCAGGCCGTGCCACTGCCTTTAAGGGCAAGGTGATTGTCCTGCCCGGCAAGGAGTGGTGTATCGCCGACGATCTTCCAGTCTTTGCCGTCGACTTGCTGAAGGGTGAGAGTGGGACCTTCGAATGCGTCAAAACCCCAATAGCCGCGGACGGTGCCCGTGATGGTGAGGTCGCTGTTGGCGCCAATTTTCACATCCGTCTTGGCTGGCTGAGTGCTGTCGGCAACATGCAGCACCTCGCGGGGCTTCTCGTTGGTGACAGCGAGGCCGCCTTCGAAGGCTTCGGGAGCGAGTGGGAGCTCAGTGAGTGCGCCGGTTCGATTGAGATGCAGGGTCAGATCGTGCGCAAAGCTTGTGGAGTAGACGAGCGGAGCGCCTTCGAGCAACAACGTCATCTTCGGCTGCAGCAGGCACGCTACCTGGTTGGGATCGTGGGGATGCAGCGGCGGCGGCATGGCCTTCTGGATGGCGGGCAGGCCGATCACGATGACGGACTTGGGCTTGTTGAAGGACGGTGGCGCGTTGAGCTTCAGGTTCAGCGTGGAGTCCTGTGGGAAGCTGATTGCGGGAATGTACTGGTAAACCGCCGTGCGCATCACGCTGACAAGATGGACAAGATCCACAAGAGCGCCGACATAGGCTGAGTAGAGTCCGCCGCCGGCCGGCTGTGTATAGGAAGCAGTGTTGATGAAGTCAGACGATGGGCCGGTGGAGACGGCTTCGGCGATACTCTGGCCGTGCCCGTCGTCGAGCAGGACAGGGGCGCTGGTCAGGGTAAGGCAGTTCACCTGCTGATCGACAGGCTTTTTGAAGCAGTCGGCGTTCGGCTTCAGTGCTAGGGCTGAAGCCAGCTTCTTGGAGCGCTCGGCGATGGCTTTCTCGTCGTTCTGTGAGCCGGTCTTCATCGCGGCGAGATAGCGTTCGATGCGCTGCTGTTCAAAGGAGGCTTCATTCAGGTCGGCATCGGCGCGAATAAAGAGGCCCGGCCTGCCCTTAACGGCGGAGCGAAGGGTGTTGAAGTCGCCGCCAGTCTCTGGCGCTACAAAGAGAATGGCCTGCTCGGCTTCGTCAGGGACCGTAATGGTGGTGCCTTCCACAGTCTTCTTGTCCCAGGTTTCGATCTTGGTGAACCAACTGTCCGGAGGCTCATTTGTGGTGCCGCGCAGGAAGGCGACAATGAGCAGCAAGTGGTTTGACTGGCTTGCGGGAAGGTCTGCCTTGACCCAAATCTTGTCGCCCGGCTGCAGGTTGGGCACCTCAGCGATGGGCAGCGTGGCGCTTCCGCGCGTGACGCGAATGTCGATCCTGGGACCTTCGAGGTCGAAACGCGCGTTATCGGCACGGAGGGCTGTCGTGATGGAAACGGCGAACAAGCAGGCGGCGGCTAACGAAAACTTCATTCGTAATTGGATGCGTGTAACGTGCCGGAGGTGGTTGCGGAACCCGGCCGGAAGATTGAAACATGGGCAGTCAGTGGCGAGAATCAGGCTTTGTTCCTCTGGGTTTAGGTGTCCGGGGTCCGTGCACCCCAGGCGCCCAAAAGCGAGGCATCTCCACCCCGCGGACGAAGACCTGCGGGGTACCCACCCTGTGGGTCGGGGGGCCCGGCCTGGGGCACCCATTTTTGTGGATTCAGTCGCGTTCCGGGGCCCGGGCCGCCCGCCTTTTTAAACCGCTGGGAATTCGCGGGGAACGTCCCGTCTGTCCCCAGGTTTCTGTCCCCAGGTTTCCCAGGTTTCTGTCCCCAGGTTTCCCAGGTTTCTGTCCCCAGGTTTCCCAGGTTTCTGTCCCCAGGTTTCCCCAGGTTTCTGTCCCCAGGTTTCCCCAGGTTTCTCAGGTTTCTCGGTTTCTCGGTTTCTCAGCCTGGACTGGAGATCTCGCCGCAACCGGGGACACCCGCGCGCCCGCGCTTTTGTGGGGCTGCTTGGGGAAATGGGTACCGTGTCCCCTATTCAGTGTCCCTTTATTGAAAGAAATATGGAATTTAACTTTTGCCCGCGATTTTAATTGACTTTGTAACCGAAAATGGTTACTTTATAGCCGTGACGAGCAAGGAACTAAAACGCTGGCTGGAGAAGCAAGGGGCTACCTTCACGCCGGGCAAAGGCTCGCACCTCCATGTAGAAGTCAATGGAAGATTTTCTGTTCTCCCTATGCACGGGAAAGACCTTGGACTTCTTGCAAACACCATCAAAAAGCAGCTAGGACTGAAATAGGAGGATTATGCTTTATCCCGTAAGAATTACCCATCAGGATGTCGGCAACTACGCGGTAGCATTTCCCGATATTCCCGAGGCACTGACCTTGGGCGACACGGAAGAGGAAGCGCTTCGCCATGCTGTCGATGCGCTGGAAACTGCGCTCGATTTCTACTTCGATCATGGGCGGCTGGTTCCAATGCCTTCCGCCCCGAAGCGCGGCCATAGGCTGGTGGAACTACCGGCGAGCGTTTCTGCTAAAGTTCTTCTTTTCAATGAATTGATTGGGCAGAAGGTGCGCCCTTCCGACCTGGCAAAGCGGTTGTCGATCCCGCGGCAGCATGTGAACCGTTTGCTTGACCCGCGACACTCGACCAAGATCGATAATATCGCCGCGGCATTGAAGGCGCTGGGAAAGACAATGGAGATTCGGGCGGTCTAGCGAAGTCTCCCAGGTCCCAGAATCGGGGCCTGGGGCACCCGGCCCCTATTCCTTGAGTGGAAACGCTACGGAAAGTTCGATTCTCCCTCCCCGGTCCCCAAAGGCGAGGGACCGGGGATGGAGGCGCCACGCTGCCCAAACTGCTCCCGGTTCGAGTATTCTCGCAGAGTATGAAGGCCGAGACCTGGGCCACTCGCGGCGGGGACTCTATAGCTGCCCCGCCGCCTTCAAATCGGCTGCAAAAGTGGACAGCGTCATCACCAGAGTATCCGGCGTGTCCTGCAAGGACACCGCACCATAATCGGCATACCACTTGGCCGCCCGCTCAGTTTTGGCGTCGATGATGAGGATAACGCCGCCAACTTCGGTCGCGACCCTGATGCAACGCCTAGCCGCTGCGCCGAGAAGTTGGCCGCCAAGCCCCTGCCCCTGTAGCCCGATATGCGTGGCGAGACGAGCCAGCCTAAAGCCCGGCACATCATGACGGGCAAGGCCACGGCGCAGAGTTTCCGGTACGCGCTCATAGGCGAGCGAAGCCGGAGCCAGGCTGTAGAAACCAAGGATTTTTGTGGGATTGCTGTCGTCAACCGCCAGAAAAGTCTTTGCGCCCCCCAGATCATGGCTCTGCCGCGCATAGCGCCGGAGGAAGTCGTTCATCTCGGCATTGCCGCAATCGAAAGCCTTGCGGTCATGCGTCTTGGTAATCGCCTCTTCGTGCCAGGGTGGAAGTTTCATGTTGCCGGCTTCGGCATTGCAGCGATGGCAGCTCGCAGCTTGGCATTAGGCGCGGGTGGGTTTTCGAGGAGATTGAGCACCAAAAGGCTATCGCGCTCCGACAGCGTTACGACCTCGGATGCTGCAATCACAGCGTCAGCTTCGCGCAGTGCCGTCTGGGTTACAAAATCCGTCAGGTCGGTGTGGCGCAGCGCCGCCGCCCGCACAAGTTTAGACTTGGCTAGCGGCGTAACCCGCAGGTTCATGCGTTTATTGTCGTCAACAGCAACACGCGGCATTGCAAGCCCTCCTTGTTTGTACTTCTTCAAAGTGTACGTCGATATTTGGGCCTTGTCAAAGCCTTGAGAAAATCGGGCGGGTGGGCCTTGGTCTCATACGTCGTTTTATCAAGTTGAGGGTGCCGCGGGTGGCCCACCTCTCGATTATCCCTCCTACGATTGGGTGGCCCAACCGGGCGCCGATCACGCATTCCCAGCCAAGGTACGCTTGACAAATTCAGGGTCAGCGGCAATGACGATAAGAAGCGCGCGCAGAGCGGCTTCCGGCTGGCGACACCAGAGCCCGCGCCTGAAGGCCTTGTCGATTTGCTGCGTTCTCAGGGGGGTGACCCCCCTGCTCCCTCCGGCGGGAACTCGGCGTGTGTATGCTTTCTTATGCCTTATGAGTTCGCTGAAATGAGTTCCCTTCCCCTGAAATGAGTACGCCTGGAGCGCCCATCCCGTTGACAGAACAACCTGCGCCTGCGCCGGCCAGCCTGGGCTTGTTGCCCTGGCTGGTGGCTGTGGCCTTCTTCATGGAGTCGCTGGATACTACGATTCTGAATACCGCTGTGCCGGCGGTGGCTGAGGCGCTGCACGTTGGGCCGTTGGCGATGAAGGCGGTGCTGGCCAGCTATACGCTGGCGCTGGCGGTGTTTATCCCGATCAGCGGATGGATGGCGGACCGGTTTGGAACGCGGCGGGTGTTTGCTTCGGCGATTGGGCTGTTCACGCTGGGTTCGCTGCTGTGCGGACTGTGCAGCAACATTCATTTGCTGGTGGCTTGCCGCGTGGTGCAGGGAATGGGCGGGGCGATGATGGTGCCGGTGGGACGGCTGACGCTGGTGCGGAGTTTCGCCAAGGCGGACCTGCTGCGGGTGATGAGCTTTGTATCGGTTCCGGCACTGGTGGCGCCGATGCTGGGGCCGGTGGCGGGCGGACTGATTGTGGGGTACGCGCACTGGCGGGTGATCTTTTTTCTGAATATTCCCATCGGCCTGCTGGGCCTGGTGATGGTGTATCTGCATCTGCCGGACTTCAGGGAAGAGCATATACATAAGCTGGATTTTGTGGGCCTGGTGCTGTTCGGGTCAGGGATTGCGCTGCTGTCGTATGTGCTGGAGGTGTTTGGCGAGCATGAGCTGAGCGGGCGCGAGATGACGGGGCTGCTGGCGGTATCGGGCTCGCTGCTGGCGGCGTACTGGGTTCATGCGCGGCAGTTGCAGTTTCCGCTGCTGAACCTGCGGCTGTTCGACATTCGCACGTTTCGTGTCTCGGTGAACGGGAGCTTTTTTACGCGGCTGGGAATTGGCGGCGTGCCGTTTTTGCTGCCTCTGCTTTACCAGACGGGACTGGGGTTTACGCCGGTGCAGTCGGGAATGCTGATTGTGCCGCAGGCAGTGGCGGCGATGGGCATGAAGGCGATTCTCACGAAGCTGCTGGGGAAGATCGGCTACAAGGGCGTGCTGGTGGCGAACACGGTGGCAATCGGATTGCTGCTGCTGACCTTCACGACGATTCATCTGCATACGCCGGTGTGGCAGATTGTGGGGATCGCTTTCTTCTATGGAGCCTGCACGAGCCTGCAATACACAACCATGAATACGCTGGTGTACGCGGATATCGAGGAGCAGGACGCTTCAAGCGCCAGCTCGATTGCGAGCACGATGCAGCAGATGGCGATCAGCTTTGGCGTGGCGTTTGCGGGATTGACGACGGCGTTCTTTGTGCCGGGGAAGGCGTACTCGGATTCGGGGTTGATGATTGAGGGGATTCACAAGGCTCTGGTTTGCCTGGGAGCGTTGACGCTGGTGTCCACTGTGGTGTTTGTGGGGCTGAAGCGCGGGGATGGCGACTCGGTGAGCGAGCACAAGATGATGCATCCCGACGGATGAAATAGAGGTGGTTCTGAAAGAGCGTGTTTCAAGAATGGGCACAGCGGTGAGATGGGTGGTGCCGCAGGGGTTAAAACCCCTCGCTTTTCTGGCGCTTTTCGGCACGACTGAAGTCGTGCCCTGATCCAAAGCATGCTTTTGAAACACGCTCAAGCTATTTCGCAAGAAAAAGCGGGGCTGTGGGAGATTGAGCGGTGCGCCGGCTGCTGTGCATGGTAGAAAGGTAAGTTACAGCGGAAGCGATAATTAACTATGCAAAATGCCGTCAAGGTGCTGATTGTGGAAGACGAGCCGCACGCGCTTACCGGGCTTGCGGAGCTGATTACCGGCTGGGGATATCGCACCGAGACCGCGCGGGACGGCGTGGAAGGCTGGGAGAAGGCGCAGGCCTGGAATCCGGCCATTGTGATTACCGACCTGAAGATGCCGCGGCTGGACGGCATTGGCCTGCTGACCAAACTGGCCGAGGCGGGCGCGGGTCTCGACGCCAACCTGGCGGTGGTGGTGCTTACGGCGCTGGGGTCGATCCAACTGGCTGTGGAAGCGATGAAGCTGGGCGCTTACGACTTTTTGCAAAAGCCGGTGGACGCTACCCGGCTTAGAACTATCCTGGCCAACGCGACACGGCAGCGGGATACCGAAATCGAGTTGGAGGTGGCGCGGCGACGGCTGCGGGAAACCGGGGTTCTGGGCGCGCTGGTGGGCAACTCTCGGTCCATGCGCGAGATTTTCGGACTGATTGAGCAGATTGCTCCTTCGAATGTGTCGGTGCTGATTACCGGCGAGAGCGGGACCGGCAAGGAGCTGGTGGCGCGCACCCTGCACGACCTTAGTCCGCGCAAGCCGCGTCCGTTTGTGGCGGTGAACTGCGCGGCTATTCCGGAGACGCTAATTGAGAGCGAGATATTCGGGCACGAGAAGGGCGCATTTACCGGGGCGGCGGAGCGGCGGGCAGGGTGCTTCGAACTGGCCTCGGGAGGCACGCTGCTGCTGGACGAGATAGGCGAGATGCCCATTGCCACGCAGGCCAAGCTGCTGCGCGTGCTGGAGGAGCGGAAGTTTCGCCGCCTGGGCGCCCGCACCGAGCAGGAGGCGGACGTGCGTGTGTTGGCCGCAACCAATCGCGATCCAAGCCAGGCCGTGGCGCAAGGGTATCTTCGAGCCGATCTCTACTACCGGCTGAATGTTTTCAACATCGCCATGCCGCCGCTGCGTGAGCACATGGACGATGTGCCGGCAATGGCCGAAGCGATGCTGGGAGAGATGAACCGGAAACACGGCAAGAAGGTTTCCGGGATCGCCCCCTCCATTCTCGACCGGATGATGGCCTACGATTGGCCCGGCAACGCCCGCGAGTTGCGCAATACCGTGGAGCGGGCGGTGATTCTCTGCCAGGACGGCGCACCGCTGGATGCAGGGCACTTGAGTCCTGGATTCGGAAAAACGCACGGGGTTTCAGCGAAAATCACGGACGCAAGCCTGGTACCGGTGTACGTGGGATCGACGGTGGACGAGGCCGAGCGGCTGTTGATTCTGCAAACCCTGGAGGCTACGGGGCAAAACAAAACGCGCGCCGCCGAGATTCTGGGCGTGAGCCTGAAGACGCTGCACAACAAACTGAAGGAGTATTTTCGCAGCGGCGAGGAGTAATCTGGCTACAACCCAACGATGCGCCTGAAGACCAAAATCGTTTTAGCGATCGCGACCCTGGTGTTTCTCATCTCGGGGACGCTCTCGCTGGTCTTCGTAAGCCAGTTGCTGCACCTGGCCATCCGGCAATCGTTTGAAAACAACCGGATGGTTGCCAACCAGATTCGATTTGCGCTGCAGAATGCCCTGGAGACCGGCCTTAAGGACCAGACGGTGGATCCTTTCAATCCATCGCAGTTGCGCTCACTTGCGGCAAAGGCCGTGCGCGACAATGCGCCTCTGCAGGCAGTTGTCGACTCGGTCAATCGCTATTCGCTCACGGTGTACGACATCAACATCGGCGACCGGCAATCGAGCACGCTGCTGAGCACCGATCCGGCGAACGAAGACAAGCCCCTGCCAATTCGGCCCAACCTGAGCCAGCTGCTCGACGCCAATCCCATTGAGTTGATGGCCATTGTTTTTGGTCCACCGAGGGTGTTTGACGTGGTGGTGCCGCTGGACCGCAACGGCGAGCTTTTTGCCACTGTGCATGTCGGCGTGCGCACGACGCTGCTCCGCGCAGTCTATGAGCCCTGGGTTGAGGAAGGGCTCACACTGATGGGCTTTGCGCTGATCACGGCGTTGGTGACTGCCTTCGTGCTCGGCGACCGCGCCTTGCGGCCCATGGAAGAGATCAGCATGCAGCTCGACTACTGGACCGCGGCGAGTATGGAGACGGACGGCGTGGAACAGGCTCCGAAGCAGGAATTGTCCGCGCTGGTTTCGAACAAGATCGAGATCATCGGACAGCGCATGCGAAATGTGGAGGAAGTATTCTCGGCCTTGAAGGAGAATCTTGACCAGATTCTGGGAAATCTGCAGGACGGGATTCTGCTGTTCACCGGCGACGGGCGTGCGGTGCTGGTTTCCGAGGCGGCGCGGCGATTTTTGGCCGTCGACCGGGACAGCATCCTGGGCCTTCATGCTCGTGAGATCTTCGATCGCTCGACGGTGCTGGGCCAGGCGCTGCGCGAGGCCTTCGATGCAGGCGTCACACTGGTTCAGGAGGAAATTCTGACTGAGACCGGGAGGCGGATACAGGCTTCGCTGGACTTTATCCACGACGACAATACCCATCAGGGGCTGGGCGCACTGGTCACGCTTCACGATCTGGAATCGGCCGAAGAGATTGAGTCTGAATTGGAACTCTCAAGGCGCATGGCGGCTATCGGCAGACTGACGTCCGGCGTTGCCCACGAGGTGAAAAACCCGATCAACGCCATCGTGGTGCATATTGAGCTACTGAAGAACAAGCTGGGCGGCGCGAGCGCGCCAGCGGTCCGGCATCTGGAGATAATCGACGCGGAGATTCACCGCCTGGACCGCGTGGTGCAGATGCTGGTGGACTTCTCCCGTCCGGTGGAACTGCAACTTCGCGAACAGGACTTGCGCCTAATTATCGGCGAAGTGCTTGCCCTGGCCGCCGACGAACTGTCAACCCGCAAGATCCATTTGGTTAGCCACATGCCGGAAAAGCCGCTGGTGGCCAACGTCGATTCCGACCTGCTGAAACAGGCTACGCTCAATGTAATTCAGAACGGCGCCCAGGCCATGCCGGGAGGGGGCACGCTGGAGGTGGTCCTTGAAGAAGACCGCGAATCCGTGCGGGTGACAGGCAACCAGAGGCTTGTTCGCGAGGGCGCGCCAAGGCTGCCCATTTCGTCTCTTGGGGCGAAATTTGCCGTTCTGCGGGTCACCGATCAGGGTGTCGGCATTCCCGACGACATACGGGAAAAGATCTTCGATCTCTATTTCACAACGAAAGTTGGCGGCAGCGGAATCGGATTGGCAATGACTTATCGAATTCTTCAGTTGCACCACGGCAGCATAGAAGTACAATCTAAAGTAGGCCGTGGCACGGAATTCCGGCTACGAATTCCACTAGCCGCCATGGAATGGGGACGCCGGCATCTTCAGCCGGCGAGTATACAAGACGAGAAGGGGATCGCGGGATGAGAATGCCTGCCAGAATTGTTGCGTGGCTGCTGCCGCTGTTGCTGGCGGGGTGCGTCCACAAAACCGATACTTCGCAGACTCAGCCTCTAGCTCCGCCCATCGAAGACACTCCGCTTCAAAAGCCTTCGAAAGCGCCCGCCAACCTGCCTCCTCCAGTTATTACAGAGCCTCAGACGCCACAGCCTGAGGCGACCGCTCCGCCGCAGGAGGCTCCAAAGCCGCCTGTCAAGCACAGGAAGCCACCTAAGAAAGACGCGGAGCAGGCTGCGGCAGAAAACCCCGAAGTGAGCGCGATCGGCCAGCTTTCCACCGGCGCGGCCTCGGACCTGAAGCGTCAGACGATGAGTTCGATCGATGCGACCGAACACGGCCTGAACGGCATCAACCGCACGCTGAGCGACCCGGAACAGAAGACCGCAGCGCTAATCAGGGAAGATTTGAAGCAGGCCCGTGCCGCGCTCGACTCCGGCGATGTGGATGGGGCGCGCACGCTGGTGGCCAAGGCTAAGGTGCTGCTGGCGGAGTTGAGCCAGTGACTAGGGACTAAGGGACTAGGGACTGAGGGCCGATGGGGCAATCGTTCAAAGATCTTGTAGTTTGGCAACGGTCCATCGAATTGACCGTCGATGTCTATCGGTTGACCTCGAAGTTTCCAGAATCTGAACGCTTTGGCCTCACAAACCAGATGCGCAGAGCTTCCGTCTCGATTGCGAGCAACATCGCGGAAAGAAACGGTCGCTCTACGAAGGGTGAATATGTTCAGTTCCTGGGGCATGCACGCGGGTCGTGTTCAGAGCTTGAAACACAGATTGTAATTGCCAAGCAGTTGGGATTTGGCACGGCGCCAAGTATCGAGACGACCGAATCCCATTGCAACGGCGTTGGGCGGCTTCTTGGGGCGTTAATGAAGTCGATTCGATCAAAGCAATCCCCGGCCCCTTAGTCCCTCAGTCCCTACCTTTCTCCCCAGCTTAGCTTGTTGCGGAGGGCTTCAAAGAAGCTGCTCTCGCTCATTCTGACCAGCTTCACCGAGTGGTGGGAGCGGCGGCAGCGCACTTCGTCGCCGCGATTCAGTTCGACAGCCAGCTGGCCGTCGACGGTGAGCAGCGCCTGGTTGGGTATCCCCTCGACCCGCACCGTGAGCGACGCGTCGCCGCGCACCACGATGGGCCGCAGCGTGAGCAGATGCGGGCAGATCGGCGTTACCACCATGGCGTCCACGTCCGGCGTGAGGATGGGGCCGTTGGCGGCAAGCGTGTATGCGGTAGAGCCGGTGGGGGTGGAGACGATGACGCCGTCGGCGCGGAACCGGGCCACCAGCTTGCCATCCAGTTCCACGGCAAAGTCGCCCATGCGGGCAATGTCGCCCTTTGAAACCACCACATCGTTCAGCGCGTCGTAGCGGGACATCGGCGTGTCCTCGCGCCACAACTCGGCGTGCAACATGGCGCGCTCATCCAGGCTGTGGCAATCGCTGCACCAGCCATCCAGCGTGGAGTATAGGTCGGCCAGGCGCACCTCGGTCAGGAATCCGAGGTATCCAAGATTCACACTGAGGATGGGAGTGCCGGTGGCCGCAAATATTCGAGCCACTGAGAGCAGAGTCCCGTCGCCACCCAGCACTATGACCAGCCCCGGCGCGAACCCTGGCATCTCCGCGCGGTCTATGGCGGGCGCGGTTGCGGTGTACTTGCCGCCTTCGAGATCGAGCAGCGGCTCGTAGCCACGCTGGCGCAGCCATTCGATCAAATCCGGCAGCAACCGGGTCAGCTCTTCCTTCTGCGGCTTGCAAACAATCGCGACTCGAACCATGCAGTCCAGTGTACCGGAGCGGCTGCGGTGGGGCGGACGCTTGTCCAATATCCTAGCTTGGTTTCAGCCTTCCAAAATTGAGGGACAAGAGCTCCGATTCGGTGACGAAGTAGGCATTAAACATCCAGTGAAGCTGGGGCGCGAGATCAACCGCGAGAACACTAAACTTGCCTGCCTCTTTGCTGAAGTCTGTTTCTCTCAGCAGCTTGTTGAATCCAAGAAGGACTTCCTCGCACGAGCGCCGGGCGTAGATGGACCAAGCCTCACTGGGCAGTTTGTCAGATGAATTAGCCTCAAGCCAGAACGGCTCGTAGAGCGAGGTTTCCGAAAGAACAAACCAGAATTGTCCTCCCAGGCATGCGTATCCGAGAGCGGGCGCACGGCGCAGAGCTTCTGGGAATGCAGACAGTTCCCACGCATACTCATTGTCGCGAAGGATCGCACCAAACGTCAGTTCTGGCGGTGGCAGAGCATTCATGAATTCCCTCGCCTAATAGCAGGGACGAATCCAATTTTATGGGCTGGTAGTGCTTCGCGCATATAGCAAGAACTCCCGATTCCCTTCCATGCCGGTGATCGGCGATGGAATCGTCTCCAACACTTCCCAGCCCAGCCCACGCACGCAATCGGCCACTCGGTCGATGGCCAGTTGATGTGCTTCGGGATCGCGTACTATGCCGCCTTTGCCAACGTTCCCGCGGCCAGCTTCAAACTGGGGCTTGACCAGGATGACCGCCTCTTTGAGTTCGGGAGCCGCGGCGAATACCGGGCCCAGCAGAAGCGTGGCTGAGATGAACGATACATCCATTACCAGCAGGGTGAGTTCGGGAGTTCCCTCAGGGGCTAAAGCCCCACATTCAGATTGACGCATTTGCGGCACGACTGAAGTCGTGCCCTGATACAAATCTCCTACGGAATCGGGCATTTTCGCAGCCTGTAGTGCCAAAAAACCGGGGGCAAGATTGCGGGCGTTGGTGCGCTCCAGCAGGCGGACGCGCGGGTCGTTGCGCAGCTTCATGGCTATTTGGCCGAAGCCGGTATCGACCGCCGTTACATGCACGGCGCCGTGTTGCAACAGGCAATCGGTAAAGCCGCCGGTCGATGCGCCCACATCCAGGCAGGCCCGGCCGGCAACCATTATGGGCCAGTGCGCAAGCGCGCCAGCCAGCTTGAGGCCGCCGCGGCTCACGTAGGGCGGATCATCGCCAAGCAGCCTTATGGGCGAGTCCTGCTGCACCAGCGTGCCGGGCTTATCTACCTTCTGTTCCTTGACTAGAACGCGGCCGGCGAGAATCATGGCGCGCGCACGCTCGCGGCTGGGGACCAGACCCTGCTCCACGAGTAGAACATCTATGCGTGTTTTTGCGGGAGCCGTTGTCAATTCTGCACCTATAACTGAATCTACGGTACGGGGTTGGGTGGGGGCGAGATAGTTCGGTGGCCATTCAGGATACTTTGGTAAGAGCGTGTTTTAGATGATGGCCGCGGCTGCTCAGACGCCATCTCCGCAGGGGTTAAAACCCCTCACTTTTCTTGCGCTTTTCGGCACGACTAAAGTTCTGCCCCTGATACAAAGCGTGCATGTTCGGCACGGTGGAAAACCAGGCATGAAAAGGCGAAGACGGGTTCGTACTTTCCCAGGTCTGAAAATCCAGACCTGGGGCACCCAGCGTCTATGCTTTCATACGCCGTGGTGAGCCGGGGGCTCATGGGGCGCGGTTGTCTTTACCTTTGGGATGCCGTTTACATGGCAGTCCGCGCACTTTACCCAATGGATGTTGTGCTTGCTGGCGGCGCTTGCGAAGGTTGTATCCATCTTCTCCACGTCGAGCTTGCAATGAGACATTTGGGGGTGACAGGTTTTGCACGAGGCGCGCGCGTTCTGGTTGTGGCCGGTGTGGCAGGAGAAGCAGCTCAGGCCTTCATGCACACCCATCGGGGTGCGATCGTCGCCGGAGCCAACCTGCGCGCCCCATTGGTTGGCAGATGCATTGGTCTCTGTCTCAAGTCGGCGAGGAGCGTGGCACTGGTAGCAAAGCGCAGACCTTGGATCCTGGCTCATGGTGACCGCACGCGCGCCATCGTGCAACTGCGGAAAGGTGAGCGATGCGGCGGGAATGTGCGCGCGTTCTCGGCGGTCGAAGAGGGCCAGTGAATCGTGGACCGCTGCGCCGGCGACAGAAATCCGCTCGGCAGGCCTGGTTTCGAGAGCGCCTTCGCGGTGAATCCAGTGACACGCCTGGCACGGAATGGCCGGCTGATCCGCAATGCCCGGAGGAACCAGGTGCCAGGGGCCATGCGTGTTCTGCGGCTGGACAAGATCACGAATGGAGCCATCGAAGTGCATTCCATGGCAACGCAGGCAATCTTCCATCAGATGCTGCTTGCTGTTCTGCGCGGGGTTCAAGAATATCTGACTATAGGTGACGCCGTGCGGACCCGCGTGCCAGGTGGCGGACTCCTGCTGATGGCATTTCGCGCATTTCGCGGTCATCTGCAGCACATCCACGCCGCGCAGCCTTATCTCCTCTGGCCATGCGCCGCTGAGATGAACACGAATGTGGCGCAACTTTGTGCCGAGGCTTGCTTCATGGCAATCCATGCACTGGGCGTTGCGATGGCCCGATGAGTGTACCGCGCCCACAAGCTGGGCCATTTCATGGCAGCTTGCGCAGCCCTGACCGTGTTGCGATGTGTAGTACTCTGAGGCGCCGTAGATTCCGGCAACGGTGACGAGCGCCAGAAATCCGGCCGCCATGGCGGCGAACTTCAACCATCGCTTCATGACCGGAATCCCGTACCCTTCCAGTTGCGAACGAGCGCCTCAGAAGCGAGATAGGCGACGGCCATGATGGTAAGCACCGGATTGAAGCCTCCATTGGTTACATGCACGCTGGAGTCGATGACAAACAGGTTGTCGACGTCGTGGATCTGACAGTTGCGATTCACGACCGAAGCTTTTGGATCGTTGCCCATGCGGCAGGTGCCGGCCTGGTGCTGGCTGGCCGAAACAAGTTGCGGCTTGCCGGCCATTAACGACGTGCTGATGGCGCCAGCCTCTTTGAGCCAGGCCTCTGCGCGCGTGGCCTGCACCTGGCCAATCTCGAACGTGTGCGGGTGGACATTGCCGGAGAAGCGCACCACGGGCAAACCCCACTTGTCGCGCACGGATTCGTCCACGGTCATGCGGCCATCGGCGGTGGGAATCTGCTGTGTTGGCCCCATGATGACGATGGTCCGCTTGTGAAAATCGCGCATGGCCTGCTTGTGTCCGGCTCCCCAGCGCGGCGTGTTCGCGGGCAGCCGGTCCACCATGTGAATGGGCAGGCGGATAAACTCGTTGGCCAGCATTCCGCCGCCGCACAAGCCGGGAGTGCCGTGGTTGTAATCGCTGATGGCAATGCTTGCGCCGGGGCCCACGTCGTCGTAGGTTTCGAAGTCGAAGAAGCCCACCGCTCCGGTGTAGTGGTGGCCTTGCAGATTTCTGCCAACCTGGTCGTAGCGATTTCCGAGGCCAGTGGGGAACAGCCTGCTTTTGGAATTCAGCAGCAGCCGCGCGGATTCGGTGGCGCAGCCTGAGACGACGACAATATCGGAAAGCTGTTCCTGCAGGTGCCCCCTGGAGTCAAAGTAGGAAACGCCGCGTGCGCGTCCCCGGCCGTCGGTCAGAATCTCCTTCGCCATGCACTCGGTGCGCAACTCGCAGTTGCCGGTGTTCAGCGCAACCGGAATTACCGTGTTTTGCGAGCCGTTTTTGGCGTCCACTTCGCAGGCGAATCCGACGCACCAGCGGCAGCGCATGCAGGGGCCGCGTCCGTTGTAGGGCACACTGTTGCGGGCCATTGGAATGTGAAAGGGATGAAGGCCGAGGCGCTTTGCGGCCGGAGCCAGAATTCCAAACTCGCGATTCGGCGGCAGCGGCGGCATGGGCAGAGCGCGACGCCGGAAACCATGAAACGGCGTCCCGGAATAATCGCCTGAGATTCCGATCTCATATTCGGCCTTCTCATAGAAGGGCTCCAGATCGTCGTAGGAGATGGGCCAGTCTTCCAGCGAGCTTCCCTGGGGCGCGCCGTAGGTTGAGCGCATTTTGAAGTCCTGCGGCATGTAGCGCCAGGCCTGCGCTCCATAGCTCAGGGTTCCGCCCCCCACGCAGGCAGCGTTGTTCTGATAAGCTCCTTCGCTGGGCAAGACAATGTGCGGCGCGCCGTCTTCGTCCACCCAGACGCGGGGATTGCCTTCATCCTCCGGCCCGAAGGCATTGCCGAGCAGGGTAGTTCGCTGGTTGCGCAAATCGTCCTTGCGGCAATCGTTTGCGGTGTACCACTTGCCCCGCTCCAGCACCACAACGCTCAGGCCAGCGGTGGATAGTTGCTTGGCGACAATGCCTCCCGCCGCGCCCGCTCCAACGACAACCGCGTTGACCCGCTTCATGCGCCCGGCTCCCTGGTAAGGTCGTACTGCGCGCGCCCCAGCACGGGCGGATCGGCGAGGCCCAACATGCGCCAGCTCACGCCGTCGCGATTTCCGCCATGGCGGGGCGAGCCGTAATAGCCTTCCATCGTATGGCTGCGCACCAGTTCGAAGAATTTTCGATCCCGCCGCTCGATTTCGCTCACTGCCTGCAACTGCTGGCGCGGGTCCAGCGAATCGAGTTCGCTGCCGAAACGCGTCATGCTCAACGAATGGGCCCGCTCAAGCCCCTCGCGATAAGCGTCCCGATGACGCTTGTAGTGGCGGCTCAATTGACGATCGATGTAGGTGAGCACTCCCGCATTCGAGGCGCTGGGGAAGTCGTCCGCGGGGACGATCCGATCGCAGATTGCTTTCAGGGTCCGCGCCTGAGCATCGCTGAGGAAGTCCCAGTCGCCCTGCTTGCGAGCGGCGCACCCTATGGCCAAAGCGGCGCTTCCCAAGGCGCCGACCGCTACAAATTGCCGCCGCGTCACACTGGCGCCAATCCTGCTCGATCGCATCGGCAACTCCTACGCAACCATGTCAGCCCGGAGCACAGGGCCGATGGACTGCGACGTGCGTCCATGCTCGGCGGAGCGTGCTACGGCGGTCTGTGTTGCGAATCACAGCTCGCCGCGTGTGCGGTTAAATGCGCACGCTGCATGGGACAAAGTGGAGAGCGTCCGCCTTCTGGAACCGTTTCAGACCCTACGGCATGGCGTTATCACGGCCCAATACGATCTGGAGCCAAGACCCGCTCATCGCGATGAAGCTGCGATGAACGGGGCACAGATTTTCAGGACTCAGGGTGATCTTGCGGGGCTGATGAGCGGGCATTCCCAGGTCCCCAAATGCGAGGGATCTCCACCCCGCGGACGGGGACCTGTCCGCGGGGGCCCGGCCTGGGGCACGCAGGCATGGCGGCAGAACTCGCACCCACGGCACCCGAGCCACCCGCGGTCTTTTTTTCACATCTAACCTAAGTTGAGCTTTTGTGTGAAGTCGGAAACGACTTGGAGGAACCATGTATTTCAGTATGAAATCTTGTAAACGCTTGCAACTGCGCACCGTCCGTCCCGCCGTGATTCTCGCCCTCGCCGTGCTGTGCGCCGCCACCGCTTTCGGCGACGACATCCAGGAGGCGGCGCGCTCGGGCGACCTGAAGAAGGTGAAGGAGATACTTGCAGCCGATCCCAAGGCGATCAGCGCCAAGGACAAGGACGGCGATACCGCGCTGCACCAGGCCGCGTTTCATGGCCAGTTCGCCGTTGCCGCGTTTTTGATCTCCGCCGGAGCCGACGTGAATGCGAAGAACAGCTACCCTCCTTTCCTTCCCAACGATCTGAATCAGGAGTTTATGACGAAGGATCATCAGGATCCTGTGATCCTTCTATCTTCTCAGGCGGCCAATTCTTCAAACCAGTTGAGCACTCAGGGCAGGACCGAAGAAGAGGTAAAAGGCACGGGGTATACACCGCTCGGGCTGGCCGAATTTGCCAACAATCACGACAAGATGGTCCAGCTCCTGATCGCTCATGGCGCCGACGTGAATGCCCAGGGATCAAGCGGCGCTACCCCGTTGTTCTGGGCAGTGATGCGCGACCAGAAGGACGACGTCAAGTTCCTGCTGGACCATGGCGCGAATCCTAACCTGGCGGATGCGTACAAGGACACGCCTTTGATTTGCGCGGTTCAGCTTGGGTTTGAGAGCCTGGTGGAGCCGCTTGTGGATAAAGGAGCGGACGTGAACGCAATCGATGAGACCCCAAGTAGGGCGCTCACCTATGCAAAACATAAAGATGAGGACACGGCGGAATCAATTCTGAAGAAACACGGCGCGCACGAGTAACGCTGGTCCGCGCCGGGACAATCAAATTCCGGCGCGCGGGCAGTGCATAAACCGGCTTTCTCCACATGGAGTGAGCCGGTTTTTTTTGACCTCTCAGCAGAGGCATTATGGGACGTTGGAAACTTGGCAAACAATCGCGGAGTTCGTATCTTGTGTGTCGTCTGAACTGAGTAATGGGGGAGCGATGGGGAACACGATTGCAATTCACAGCCGGGTGGCCCAGGTGCCGGGAGAAGCGAGTTATCCCGCTCAGCGAGGGTGTCCCATGTATGACGGCAGAACTCGCACCCTGGCGCCCGTGCCACCCGCCAACACGTTTGCGCGGGCTGGAGTGGAGGGGCTAATTTGGCGGTTCCGAGGGAGAGTGCTATGAGAATCGATCGGCGTAAATTCCTGAAGAACTCAATCGCGGCGGCCGGCGGCGCTGTGCTGGCTCCTGGAGCGTTGGGAGCAGCTTCCCGGTTGCCGGTTCAGACGCCGGGTGCGGTTGCGCCGGTTCAGATCGAGGGGGCGCGGTTTCCCGATGGATTCCTGTGAGGGATGGCGACAGCCGCTTACCAGGTGGAAGGGGCGTGGACGGAGGACGGAGGCGCAGCGCACTTCGGCACGGAAATTGAGTCGGATTCGGGGGATACAAACGGGCGCGATCCCTACACACGATTCCACGCCACGATGCCCAGCGAGGGGCCGCTGACTCATGCCGGACTGGAGGTTTGGCCGCAAGGAATCTATGACCTGGTTACGCAGATTTCAAAGGAGTACAACCGGCCCGTTATCGAGATTACCGAGTGTGGATGCTGCTATATGGACACGCCCTACGAGCAGGAGGGAGGCCGGGTTCCGGACACGCGGCGAACGGATTTCTTCAAAGGAACTCTGGCGGAGCTGGCGCGAGCAATTGCCGACGGAGCAAGGGTTCGCGCCTTCCATGCCTGGAGCCTGATGGACAACTTTGAGTGGACCGATGGCTATAGCCAGCGATATGGGCTGACCTATGTCGATTTCAGGAATCTGAAGCGGACCGTCAAGGACTCAGGACTGTGGTATGGCCGGGTGGCTGGGTCAAACCGTCTGGATTGAAGGCTTTGAGTCGCGATTTGCAAATGCGGGCTGGAGCAGGGAGCAAAACAGACCATCCTGTTGCGGGCAGGAGGCGCACTGTATCCAGAGAGGTGATCCACGATGCCGGAACAATTTGAGAACCCCGAAGCAACGACGCTGGAAGACGAAACTGTGTCAGACACAGCAGCTGAGAAGAGAATCGACCGCGTTGCGGAGGAAGCCGCAGCGAAGGCTGCAAAAACCGTGCAGCACTACGACAAGGACCACACGATCTTTTCGAACTAATCGCTGTTCCGGGACTTCTGAACCCAGATCGAGGAATTGGATGGGACCGGCAAACGCCCCAGACAGACGAGAGACCATGGCCTGCGCAACGCGGAACCATATTCCCCTGAATTGGACTTCGCTTTGCCAGGACTGAGATTTCATTGGCAACAACTCGATGTATTGCCCGGTTCGCGCTTCGGCGGTTCCGCTGGGATTGGCTACCGTGCTTGCCTGCGAAAATGTAGTCCAGCGCTCGAATCTGGTGCTGTTTCCCTCCCTGGCGGCATGAGAGCCTTCAATACAAAAAAACGAAAACGCGGCCAATTCTCACTTTGCAGCCCGCCGGACCGCGTAGTATCCTCACCGCAATGAAGTTTTATCTCCCCTGAAAGAGAGACAAAGAACAAAATGCGTAATTTCAAATCGCTCGCTGCCACTGCCTTTGCTCTGTTGACCCTCGTGTTTCTGGCGTCGCCCACGCTGTCTCATGCCCAGGAACCCAAGTACCTTCATGCACTTTCCAATTTGCGTCAGGCCAGAGCCTGGCTGCAATGGGACCACAACCCCTACACCGCGGACGCGCGGCACCACGCAGTCGGAGAGATCGATAAAGCCATTGACGAAGTCAAGAAGGCCGCACAAGACGATGGGAGGGACACCAATTTCACTCCTCCTCCTTCCGCCCAGGCCCAAGGCGGCGGCGCGGTTCATTCAGCCAAGAATTTGCTGGATGTGGCTTTTGGGGATATCAAGTACGGGTACGATAATCCCGCCAATGCCGGGCTCCAGGAGCGCGCGAAGCAGCACATCAGCGAGGCGCAACGCATATGCCTGAATATTATGAATCCGCAATGACAGGCTAACGCTATATCGGACGGCGGCGAGCCTCTATGGTCACCGCCGTTTTCCGGTTTACGGAGACTGTCTTCGGTTGCTTGATTTCCAGGGAGAACCGGCGCGATCCGATATCGCGCATGGCGCGGGGAGATTATGCACCGCCTCAGCGCAGCGAATAGCCAGCAGATGCAATTCTGGACCGCGCGCGGCGATTCGCATTTGAAAACGGCGCTCTCGGGGTTCTTATCGGCCTTGGCCCGAGGGCTGGGCAACGGGAGGGGCAGGCGTAGATAAATCCGCCGGCAGGAATGCCCCCGTCTGCTCATCCTGAACCATGCCGATCACCCCATCGGGGGTGATAATGGGTGAGCCGAATACCTCCGAGTCGACGGGTTCGGTGAGAACGATTCCCTTCCCGTCCCGCCGCGCTCCAAGTTGCAAGACCTCAACCGACTTTACCTTTCGGGTTTCAGAGTCGAGCCGCAGGCGGAAGACGGCAACCTGCTCCCAGCTGTCCTTGGCAGCTACCGCGGCGGGCGCCACGGCCAGCCCCGGTTGCGCAACCGCGTCATGAAGCGAAATGACAGCCAGTGAGGAAGGCGCGGCGCGGCGCAGCACCACGACCTCACCATAGCTTGGGCTTACCGCGGTAATCGGGTTCTCCTCGGCGTTTCCCCGCGCCTCTACCGTGAAGTCCTTTGCGCTTTGCTTGAGGATGGAGCCATTGGGATCCAAGGGCAGAAGCTGTATCTCCTGGCTCTTCTTGATCAGCTTCATGCCGCCCGACTTGACCGCCCCCAGAAACTCCGTGTCATATCTCCACGGCTCCAGCGCCTCGGCCGTGGTTACCACCTTGCCGGACGCGACACGGAAGCCAAGCCTGTCTGACAAGACCGGATAACTCGAATCGCCCTGGGTGAGCGCATAGCTCGATTCCACTTCAAAGAGGTCAGTTTGCGCCAGCTTGTCAAGCTCCCCAATCCAGGCGGGCGCGGCGCCGGGCACGACCTTGCCCCCATTCGCCTGGAGCCCGGCGTCGATCACCGACAAGATCCCAAGAGCCATGCTCCGCTCAAAAGGGGAGCTGCCTATCTGTGCCGGAACGTCCTGGCTGAGTGCGATGGCAACCTCAGGGTGCTGCGTGTGCAGCGCCAGCTTTTCCATGAAGGTAAGCTGCACAGCAGCCATCAACTCGCCCTGTAGGTGGACGCTCTGCTTTTCCACCATCTTGCGCAGGGGTTCAACCGTGTTGAGGTCACGAAACATCGCAGTGATGTAGAGCGGCGGCAAAGCCGTGGAAACATCCTTCTTGAGTACAATCTCCTGGTCCAGCGGCGAGGCAAAAACCGGTAGCCCATTCAGACGCAACGAGCAAAGACGCAGGTCTTTCAACGTTGCGGACTGCGCCGGAACCAGCGTCAGATTCACGCTTACCCGCACATGGTTGGTGTCAATTTCCACCATGCTGATGCCTTTAACCTGCAAGCTGCTAATAGCCGCCGGTTGGGGCGTGGGTTGCGCCAATCCCGCCGTCGCTGCCAACAGGATCGCTCCGGTTAACGCGGCAGTCAAAGCTGTCTTCATTGCCGATTCCCCCATCTTTCCGTGAATAGCAGCGGGAAGATTTTTCACAATTGTAAGCTAAATGTCCTGAACATGCGCCAACGAAATGCTGACAACCCCGACCCAAGCCCTTTCAGCCCTGGGAATCCCGAACGGGCGAAATAAAAGGAGTTAGAGGGCCGCTTCGCTTGCTTATTCCTGTACAGAGCAAGACAAATACCCAGACCACCACTTATGATGCGTTTATGCTCTTCAGTGAGCCATAGGCTTTGCCCGCGCTCCCGGAGGTCCCCATCTCTCAGGATTCCATCCAGCACCCGGTCGAGTTCCGCAAGGCGCTCGGCCTGTTTGACTCAGTCATGATCGTCGCCGGCATCATGGTTGGCTCCGGCATCTTCATTGTCAGCGCCGAGATATCGCGCCAGGTTGGCTCCGCAGGATGGCTGCTGGTGGTTTGGGCCATCACCGGCGTTCTGACCGTGGCCGCCGCGCTCAGCTACGGCGAACTTGCCGCCATGATGCCGCAGGCAGGCGGCATGTATGTTTACCTTCGCGAGGCCTTCTCGCCGATGCTCGGGTTTCTGTATGGATGGACGCTGCTCACGGTGATTCAGACGGGGACCATCGCCGCAGTCGCTATTGCATTTGCGCGATTCAGCGGAGTGGCATTCCCTTTCATCAGTGAAAGTCGCTACTTGATTGCGCCCGTCCTGGTGCTGCCAGGTTATGCGCTCTCGCTCTCAACCGCGCAGGTGGCGGGGCTTGGAATTATTCTGCTGATCACGATCGTAAACTGCTATGGCGTGCAATGGGGAAAGGTGATCCAGAACATCTTTACCGTGGCTAAGCTTGCAGGCGTCTTTGCCCTGCTGGTGCTGGGCGCCATCGCGTTCTTCCTTCACCCTGGTGTTTTGAGCGATAACTTCAGCGGTGCATGGCATCCAGAGAATGTTGTGGGAATCGACGGCATCAGCGCTGTCACTGCGTTCGGCATGTTTGTTGCCATTTGCGTATCGCAGACCGGCTCGCTGTTCTCCGCCGACTCATGGCACGACATCACCTTTGTGGCCGGCGAGGTGCGTAATCCCCAACGCAATCTTCCCCTATCTCTGGCGCTGGGTACTTCGCTGATTTGCGTTCTTTACATGCTGTGCAATCTTTGCTATCTCGCGGTACTCCCACTGCATGCTATTCAAACCGCGCCCAGCGACCGCGTAGCGACAGCGGTTGTTGACTCCGTGCTGCCAACTTTTGGAAAGCTGGCCATGGGCCTGTTGATCATGGTGTCTACCTTCGGCACTGTGAATGCGCTGACTCTGGCTGGAGCGCGGGCCTGTTACGCGATGGCGCAGGATGGACTGTTCTTTCGCCGCGCCGGCGAATTGAACAAGGCTCGCGTCCCTGGGTGGGCGCTCATTATCCAGTGCGTGTGGTCGCTGTTTCTGGTGCTGCCTCGCACTTACGATGCGGCTACCGGGAAATACGGAAATCTCTATAGCAACTTACTGGACTATGTTATCTCCGCGGCACTCCTTTTTTACATTCTCACCGTCGCCGCTCTCTTTCGTCTGCGTATCACTCGCCCCGATGCTCCACGGCCCTATCGCGCCTGGGGCTATCCGTGGCTGCCCATGTTATACATTGTGGGCGCGAGCATCGTGCTGGGGATCTTGTTCTGTTTTCGAACAGCAACCACGTGGCCGGGGCTATTGATTATTGCCAGCGGGGTTCCCGTTTATTACCTGCTGCGGCTCAGATCGAACTCACGCACGGCGGCAAAGGTTTGAATCGGAACAGACTTGCCGGCCCTCACATCCCCGCCCTCGATTGCTCAAGTTTTCAACTGGCAACCAGCAATTCGCTATACCGCTATTGTCCAAGTTATCCCATACTTTCTCGAGCTGCGCTTTGAGTTATAGGCCAGCTCCGCTCCAGGCGCCATTACAAAGACGCAAAATGCCCAGCGGGTTATCGTCTTGTAACTCGGGGGGGAGAAATGCCTGCGGCACTCCCTGGTAAGCCACCGGACGTGCGAAGCGATAGATGGCCTGGCTGCCAACAGAGGTCGATCGGCCATCGGATGTGGCCGGATAAGGGCCTCCATGCACCATTGCATGACACACCTCCACCCCGGTGGGAAAGCTGTTGAAGATGACGCGGCCCGCTTTTGTTTCAAGGATCCGCAACAGGCCATCGTAGTCTCGTAGATCCTGCTCCGTGCCGAAGATTGTCGCGGTCAAGTGTCCTTCCAGGCCCCGCGCCGCCTCAAGCATTTCGTTCGCTCCGCCGATGTGAACAAGCAGCGTCGTCGGTCCGAATATCTCTTCAACGCTCGACGGATCGGCAAAGTATTCGCTGCCCGTGGTCTCCAGCAGCATGGTCCGCGCGCTGAATCCCGCAGAGGCTTCGTCGTCCTTCGCCGCTCCCGTCGCTGTTCGCAATTGCTCGCGCCTGGCTTGAGCATTCGCATAGGCCGAAGCGATGCCGGAGGTCAATAGAGAGAACGGCGGGCCGCTTTCGGTGGCAGTTCTCAGCCGTTGCACAAATGCGCCGCTTTCGCCCGACTCGGCAAACACGATGCCGGGTTTGGTGCAGAACTGTCCTCCGCCCAAGGTAAACGATGCGTGCAACCCTGATGCGATGCCCTCGCCATGCTCGCGAAGCGCGCCGGGCAAGATAAACACAGGGTTCACGCTGCCCATTTCGGCATAGACCGGAATCGGCTGGCGGCGCTTGGCCGCGAGATCCATCAAGGCGCGCCCGCCTCGAAATGAACCGGTGAACCCAACCGCTCGAATTGCGGGATGTTGCACCAGCGCCTGGCCAACCGTGTATCCGGCGTCGAAGAGCAGCGAGAATACACCACCTGGCAGGCCGCTTGCTTCCACAGCTTCCGACAATATGCGGCCGGCTATCTCGCTGGCGCCGGGATGCGCCGGGTGCGCCTTCACGATCACCGGATTGCCCGCGGCCAGCGCGGAAGCCGTGTCTCCGCCTGCTACCGAGAAAGCAAGCGGGAAATTGCTCGCACCGAAAACCGCTACTGGACCCAGCGGGCGCAGCATGGATCGAATGTCCGGCTTGGGGGGCGTACGCCCGGGATCGGCCGTATCGATGCGCGCCGTGACCCACGAGCCTTCCTCCACCACCGAAGCGAACAGGCGCAACTGGCCACTGGTGCGCGCAACTTCACCTGTAAGACGCGGACGTGGCAATGCTGTTTCCAGATGCGCCCGCTCGATCAATTCATGAGCCGCAGCGTCAAGCCCGTCCGCTATCTTCCGCAACAACTGTCCGCGTTCTCGGCCCGACGTGGCGGCAAAGGCGGGCGATACTTCCTCCGCCACCTTTGCGGCCCGGTTCACATCTTCATCTGTCGCGGAATGGAACGCCGGCTCTAACTCGCTGCCGTCCAACGGACTATAGCCGTAAAACGGCGAACCTTGTTGATCGGTAACTTGTCCAGCAATCAACGACCGGCCTAACAATGGATATTTCGCCTGCATAACATCGCTCATAACTCAAGCCTCCTTCAGGGCCGGAAACAGCGTGGATTGAACCGCCGGCCGATTTGCCAAAGCGGTATAGAGTAACTTTCGCGCATTCGCCAATTCCGCTCCCTTCAACTCAAGGCGCGGCGCGCGAACCCGTGCCGGCCCCGTTCCTGTTTCACCCCGGACCCCCTTGAGTCGTGGTCATCGCGGGCATAACTCCAAACCATTTCATACATAGGCAGTGTTGGGTCAGGTTGAAGAGGCGCTCCATCAGGGGCTAAAGACGCTGCGGAAAAGTCCAGGCCTTCGGGGAAATCGATGGAGAGCTTCCCGCAGGGGCTGAAGCCCACGTTGATTCTATTGCTTTTGCGGCACGGTCGAAAACCAGAGAAGAAGAGGAGAATATGGGTTCGTGCTTTCCCTGGTCCCCAAAAGCGAGCAGTTTCGCTCAAAATGCTGCTGATGTAGAGATACAAGGGACCGGGGGCACCCTCAACTTGATTTTGATAATGCGCGGTTTGAGACGGGGGCCACCCGCGCCGCGATCGTAGGTAACTCCCCCAACAGCCTCAAATCAATTCATGGGCACTGACTCAGGCCGCGTCGCTGTGAAACTATACAGGTGCGGCCCTCAAGCATCCGTTCCCTCCCCTGAATGACCGCGGCGCGGCGATTGAAGCCTCTACTATCGGCGCAGGAGATGAAACGCAATGGAACCATTCACCTACGAAGCAATCGCCAAAATGATCGATCACTCGCTCCTCAATCCCTCCCTCACCACCCGCGAACTGGAGGACGGCTGTGCGCTGGCGGTGAAATACAACGTAGCCAGCGTGTGCATCCTGCCCTATTACCTGCCGCGGTGCGCCGAACTGCTGGCTGGAACCACAGTCAATCCCAGCACTACCATCGGGTTTCCGCACGGGGGACACACCACTGCCGTCAAGCTCGCAGAGGCGCGCCAGGCGCTGACCGACGGCGGCAAAGAGTTGGATGTGGTGATCAATATTTCCAAAGCCAGGAGCGGCGATTGGCAGTATGTCCGCGACGAGTTGAAGACGCTTACGCAGAACATTCACGCCCAGGCTGCCAAAATCAAGGTCATCTTCGAGAATGCCTATCTCGACGACGCGACCAAGATCCGCCTGTGCGAAATTTGCGGAGAAATTGGAGTCGACTGGGTCAAGACCTCAACCGGTTACGCGGGCAGCGGCGCCACTCTGCCCGATCTACAGCTCATGCGCAAGCACTCCCCGGCACGGGTTCAGGTAAAGGCGGCAGGTGGAATTCGCGATCTGGATACGCTTCTGGGCGTTCGCGCCGTCGGAGTAACCCGCGTGGGCGCGACACGCACCGAAGCCATGCTGGAGGATTGCCGCAAGCGGCTAGGCCTCAAGCCGATTTCTCAGCCCGCACCCGCGGCTGCGCAACCCGCCGCAACCGCCGGATACTAGCCTACGCTCTCGACAGAGGCACAGGAGACGCGGCCAGCAGGCGCTGGACCTTCTCCTCAATCACATCGCCAGGCACATAGCCAACAATCTGGTCGGCCACCTTGCCGTCCTTGAAGAACAAAAGCGCCGGAATGCCGCGGATGCCGTAGCGCGACGGCGTGGCGCCGTTCGAGTCCACATTCACCTTGGCAACCTTCAACTGGCCCGCATATTTAGCCGCCACAGCATCCACCACGGGCGCAATCGCCTTGCATGGACCGCACCAAACGGCCCAGAAATCCACCAGTACCGGCTGCTCACTCTTGAGCACCTCCTGGTCGAATGTCGCATCGCTTACATCAAGCACTCCCAAACCAGCCATATCTCTCCTCGCGGCGCCTTCACTTCCATAAGTATAAGGGCAACCGTGCTTCCATGAGATGCGGCAGCCTGAGGGAAAGTCGCAAAACCGTACCCGAATTGCAAACGGAAACCGCAGGTGGCGCAGGCGAGATCTAGGGCATAAATACAATCGAATTATGGTAGTTAGCGCACTTCAGTGCAATGGAAAGCGCCCGGACCCTGAAAAGGATCACGGGCGCTAGAGCAGCCCTCCCCCAGAACTGCCCACGCAGCGAATTTAGGTGTTCCTGCCTTAAATAGCAACTAAACTTAGGTAACAGTACCCAATAACACCAATGGGGTATTGCACAGAAAGTTACTAGCGCCAAATGCAAATTTGCTGATGGGATAACGTTTTCCTGTTATCGAGGCGAAAAACGGTCCTGGATTCTCTTCCCTATCCCGCTTCAAAGGTCCGCCCTGCCCCTTCCGCCACAAACCGGCTCACCAGCAATTCCGGTTCCGCCATTCCGTCAACCGCGCTCCGGATAGCGTCGCTTGCCTCCGCCACGCTCTCTTCGCTTGCGACGATTGCAATTACGGCAGGGCCGGCTCCGCTCAGCGCCACTCCCAGAATTCCGTGTTGCCCTGCCACCGGCAGCAATCTCGTCAGCAACGGGCAAATGGCGGCGCGGTAAGGCTGGTGAATCCTGTCCTTCATGGCTATTCGCAGAAGATCCGTTCGCGCCTGCGCAAATGCAAGCCCCAGCAAAGAAACGGACTGGATATTCTCGACCACATCGGCCCTGCTGTAGGTTGCCGGAAGCACGGCACGGGCCTTCACGGTGGGTAGCGGCTCCGAGGGTAGAACAACGATCGCCCGCCAATCCTCCGGAGGCACAACTCTGGCAAAATGGACCGCTCTCCCCTCGCTGGCAGTCGTCACAAAGCCGCCCAGCCAGCACGCCGCGGCGTTGTCGGGATGGCCTTCGAGAACGCATGCCTCTCCCACAATTCGCTCACTGCTCCAGCCCAGCCGGCCAAAATGTACGGCGAGAGCTATGGCCGCCAGCCGTCCGGCCGCCGACGAGCCGCAGCCCATCCCCAGCGGAATCGCGTTGTCCATCCGGATTGCCAACGGCACAACCGGCCGCGAATGGCTCGTCAGCAACCCCTTGTAGTTCTCCAGAACAAGATTGTCCTCGAGCCTCGCGCAGCGCTCCCAGTCCCGGCCCGTCGCGCGAATCGAGAACTCCGCCGCCGGTGCGGCCTCAATCTCCAGCCCGAAGTCCAGCGCCACAGCGGCGGCGTCGAAGCCGGGGCCGAGATTGGCTGAGGTGGCAGGCAGCCGCAGGCGCATGCTCCCCAGTGGTTCCGTCGATGAGCCGCTCATCCAGCCCGGCCCTTCAAAGCGGCAAGCACCGCCCCCGGCGTGGCTTCAACCGCCTGCGCATTCCGCCGCAGCCCGTCGATCTCCGCTTCCAAACCAATCTTCTCCTCGTCCTTCAGCAGGGTTCCGCGATGAAATTCGATCGTGTAATCGGCGTCTTTCAGCGTGTGCCCCGTCAGAACCAGAACCACCGTCTCGCCGGGACTCACATCGCCCCGCGCGCGCAGCTTTTTCAATCCCGCCAGCGTAACGGCCGATGCCGGCTCGCATCCCAGCCCTTCCGAGCCCAATTCGGCCTTGGCAATGGCAATCTCGGCCTCGGTCACGTCCAGGCACCAGCCGCCCGTATCCTGAATCACGCGCACTGCCTTCCGCCACGAAGCCGGGTTCCCGATCCGGATCGCTGTGGCCCGTGTATGCGCCTCCACAGGCTCCAGAGCAGCGCCATGACTGATTTCCAGGCTGCGCACCAAGGGATTGGCCCCCACCGCCTGAATCACCGAGATTCGCGGCATCCGGGCCACCAGCCCCAGTTCGTGCAACTCGCGAAATCCCTTGCCCAGAGCCGAGCTATTGCCAAGGTTGCCGCCAGGGACAATCAGGTGGTCGGGCACGTTCCAGTCAAATGCCTCGGCGATTTCAAAGGCCGGCGTCTTCTGCCCTTCCAGCCGGTAAGGATTCACCGAGTTCAGCAGGTAGATATTCGCTTCCCGCACTACCTGAATCAACAATTTGAGGCAGCCGTCGAAGTCGGCCTTCACCTGGCAGGTAACGGCGCCGTAGTCCATGGCCTGCGACAGCTTGCCCCACGCAATTTTGCCGTCGGGAATCACCACCAGGCTCCGCAGACCGGCACGCGCAGCGTATGCAGCCATCGCGGCTGAGGTGTTCCCGGTGGATGCGCAAGCCACCCACTCGTAACCCCGCTCTTTAGCAACGCTCATGGCAGCGGTCATGCCGGTGTCCTTGAAAGACCCGGTAGGATTCATTCCCTGGTGCTTGGCAAAAAGCTGATCGATCCCCAGCGCCTTTGAGGCGCGCGGCAGGTGGTAGAGCGGCGTATTCCCCTCGCGCAGCGTTACGGCATTGCCAAAGCTGTCCAGAATCGGCAGCAGCTCGCGAAACCGCCAAACCCCCGAGTGATCGAGCGCCTCACTTGAGCAGCGCCGCTCGCGCCACAGCCACTTCAAGGCGCCTGCGTTGGGCCGGTCATGCCCACGGCGCTGGCCCCATCCCGGATATTCCACCTCGAACAGATCTCCGCACTCCGAGCAGCGGAAGTCCGGCTGCGCCTTCGCCCCCGCGATTCGCGCCCCACATCCAAAACAGCGTAACTGATGCAAATTGTCGTTCATGCCTGATTTTTGCCGTTCCTACCTCGTCTTAGCCTACCAGCGCGCGCCGGGTTTTGCTCGGGCCGCGGAGCTCAATCCTTGGCCATTTCCCCGCATCCACCGCTTCGGCAATCCAGGGTCCGAGTGTAGCCTAGAGTCGTGACCCCAAATACATCGCGGCTCGAACACCCTCCACGCGTTCACATCTACTCTGACTGGTTCGGTCCCGCTCCAAATTCCTGCGGCTCGGAATTGACCATTTGCTCGGAGGTGCAGGCGTTTCTTGACCTCGGCTGCGAAGTGGAATTTGTCTTCTTCCACACGAAGACAAACAACTTGCCCGCAAACGCTGGATATTTCAAGCAGCTTGTGTATACCGTCGCAGACGCCACAAACGAGACGCCGCCTCGCCATGCGCTTTTGGCTTATCGAGCCGGCTGGCCGCCGGATTTGGCCTTGTGGCAGCTTTACCCGGCTCGAAACGCAATCCTGCGTGAAACAAGAGCCAGAGCTCAAAGGGATCCGAAGGCTATCCATGTTTTCCATACCATGCGTACCGCAAATGTGATCCCGAGCCTGAGCAAGGCACGTACGATTTGGGCATGCCACGATATCGAGTCCGAGCTCTACGCGCGAAGTCAGGCCATCGATCGCCAATTGGAGGGCAGGCGAACCGCATACCGCTGGGAAGCTCGCAAGTTGAGGAGACTGGCCGAGTTAGAGCGGAAGGTAGCAAATGCATGCGGCCTCGTGTTGTGCGTGGCGCCGGAAGACGCAAGTCGGATTGGCAAGCAATGTTCGGCACGTCAGGCGGCCTACCTCCCCATCAGCGCCGCTTACGGAGATTCCCTTGTTGGCGTCGGCCAAAACAGAATTCCGGGAGAGTTGCGCCTGCTGCACATTGGTTCATTGGGCCATCTCCCGTCTTATACCTCCCTGCAATTCCTTCTGGGTAGAGTGTTTCCTCTGCTTGATCCAGATACGATTGCGCGATTAAGACTTGAAGTCGTCGGCAAGTGGGAAGCGAACGAGCCACGAGCTCAAATGATTATCGAAATGGCGCGGCCCTATCCGAATGTGCATTTCTCCGGGTTCGTGGAAGACATCCGAACCGCTTACCGCAGAAATGATCTTCAGGTGGTTGCGTCGACCCAGGCCACCGGCAGGCGCACACGAGTCATCGAATCGTGGGCCTTCGGCATGCCCGTCCTCAGCACCCAGGTGGGCGTCGGTGGGGTCACACACCTTGCGCCTGGCCGAAACATCCTCATCGCCGATGACCCTGCCGACTTTGCACGGATTCTGACGGAGCTCCTCCACAACCACAACCGGCTGGACGATGTCGCGAAAGCAGCTCGCTCCACTTACGAGCTTGCCTTTGGACGCCAGACAGTTGCCAATTCCCTGCGGGAATTGCTGCAAACAAGTTTTGGCCTGTAACTGCGCTCTGCGGATATTTGGAAAGTATCCAACCGATTCTTCCGTTCTCATCAAACCGCAGCCCCAACACTTGATCGCTTTAGCTTTGTCCCGCGAGAAAGGTCGATAACTGGAAGTCCGGCCTCCTCGATCCGCCCCATCGTCACGGAGTCCAACTTCTGAGTCACCACAACGCCCTGGATAGCCAGAAGCCACTCATCCATTTCCGGCGACATCCTGTCCGCAATATCCTTCTCAATCGCAGCAAGTCCAAAGCTAGCCAGCGAGGCATTTACCGTTGGGTCGAAGATATGCACCTCAAGCCCTCGCCTCACAAGCTCCCTCACAAAGGCCAAAGCCGAGCTGCCCCGCAAGTCGTCGCAACCCTTCTTGAACGAGATCCCGTACACTCCGATCGAGTTCAGCCCGGATTCCAGCACCGCGTCCACGGCTCTCCGCAAATGCTCGTCATTGCTCGGCAGTATCGCCCGCAGCAAAGGAACATCCACGCCAATACTGGCTGCGGAAGCAATCAGACTCCGCGTATCCTTTGGCAAACAGTAACCGCCAAACGCAAAACCCGGCTTCAAGTAAGCCGGCGACGCATTCAGCCGATCGTCGCTGCTCAGAACCCGCATAACCACTTCGCCATCAATGCCCAGCCCAGCACAAAGGCTACCCACTTCGTTGGCAAACGCTATCTTCAATGCGTGAAAGGCGTTACACGCCGACTTGATAGCCACGGCTTCGCGGAAGCCGACAATCGCCACCTCGCGCGGCAGAGAAGCATAAAGATCGGCGACGCGTTGAATTGCCTCCGAATCCTCTCCACCGACAACAATCACGGAAGGTTCCATGAAATCCATCACCGAGGAGCCTTCTCTGAGGAACTCAGGATTTGCAACCAGCGGCATGCCGCAGGAACGCATTCTTGGCCTCAGAAAGCGGTCGTATGTTCCCGGCGGCACGGTGCTGCGAACCACGAGAATTCCGCCGAATTCCCCCGCCCGATAAAGTTCAGCTATCTGGTCTACAACCTCCAGGAGCCCCGAAATATCTGTGCCGCCTTCATCGGACGAGCCCGTATTCAGGCAGACCATGGCTATCGACGACTCCGCAAGCGCGCCCCGCAGATCACCGGTCGCCGTCAATCTGCCGCTTGCAACGGCTCGCTGAAGAATGGGTTGGAGACGGTCTTCAAGAAATGGAGCGCGCCCAGCCGAAATCGACGCAACCTTCCCCGCATCGACGTCCACTCCCCAAACTCGATGGCCTAACTCCGCCAGGCAACCGGCGGTGACGCTTCCTATGCGCCCAAGCCCAACCACTGCAACGGTAGTCAAGTGACTACCTCCTCTTGGAATGTCGATGGTTCGCCTTATTGTACAGATTTCAACTACACCCAACGCGCGCCGGCTGCCGGGTGCGCAAGCTTTCGACTTCAAGAGCTGCGCAGCGAGTCGACTCCGGCAACCACGTTTCTCAAAACCCCACCATCACCGGCTCCATCTCCAGCCGCACGCCAAACCGACCTTCGACGGTACTTGCAATCTGTCCGGCCAGCGCCAGAACGTCTCCCGCCGTGGCGCCGCCGCGATTGATCAGCGCCAGCGTATGCCGCGACGAAACGCCGGCTCGGCCCAGCACATGTCCCTTCGCGAATCCAGCCTGCTCAATCAGCCACGCGGCGGGCACCTTAACCCGGCCCTCGGTCTCCGCGCCCGATCCGGCCGGGAAACGGGGAGGCTCATTGCCGCTGCTTCGTGCAATCGCGCGCACCTGGTCTTCGCTCACCACGGGATTCTTGAAAAAGCTCCCCGCGCTGCGGCAATCGGGATCGCCCTCCACCAGCAGCATCCCCTTCGCCTGCCGAACCCGCCTGACCATGGCCGCCACCCCGGACAGGCTGGGCTGCCTGCCTTGCTCATCGCTGCTTTCGATGGCCCGCACCAAATCCGCGTAGCGCAGCGTCGGTTCGCCGCCCAGCGTCAGCCGGTAATCCACATGAGTCACAATGTATCTCCCCTGATCAGTCGAATTAAACCGGCTGCGGCGGTAAGCAAACCCGCACTCAGCCGCCGGGAACTCAAGGAACGCATGTTCTTCCAAATCAAAGACCCGCACCCGCTCGACGACCGAAGACACCTCCTGCCCGTACGCGCCCACGTTCTGCACGGGAGTCCCGCCTACCGTCCCCGGAATGCCCGCCAGGCATTCGATACCGGCGCAATTGTCATTCACCGCGCGCTGCACAAATCTGTCCCAGTCTTCGCCGGCCGCAACGCGATAAACCCACTCACCGAGCGCATTCCCGGGCGGCCCGTCCAAATGGGCTTCAATCCCCAGCAGTCCCACCCGCAGCACCAGTCCATCGAATCCCGCGTCGGAAACCAGCAAGTTGCTTCCCCCGCCCAGCACAAACAACGGCAGCCCTCGCTGGCGCGCCCAGCGCGTGGCTTCCACCACTTCGTCTTCGTCGACCGCCGCCACAAACCACCGCGCGAGCCCGCCGATTCCCAGAGTCGTATACGGCGCAAGCGGCTTGTTTTCTTCAACGACCATCGGGATCAGCCTACACTACAGGGTTTAGGGTTAGAATGATTGCAGGCTACTTCCCTGCCGGAGGCAATAAATGTATCCAGAACTGATGGTAATCCCGATGCGCGAGGAGTTGGTGCGCGCCGGTATCGAAGAAACCCGTACCGCCGAAGATGTTGACGCGGCGCTGGCCCAACCCGGCACAACCTTGCTGGTGGTCAACTCCATCTGCGGCTGCGCGGCGGGCAAAATGCGCCCCGGCGTCCGCATGGCTCTGGCCAACTCTCCCAGCCTGCCCGACCATAAAATCACCGTGTTTGCCGGCCAGGACCGCGATGCCACCGAGCGCGCCCGCGGCTATTTTGACGGCAATCCGCCCACTTCCCCAGCCATCGCCATCCTCCGCGACGGCAAGTTGGTCTACCTCATGCAGCGCTACGTCATCGAGCAGGCCACCGCTCCGCAGATCGCCGGCGAACTGGTCCGAGCCTTCGACGAGTTCTGCGCCAAAACCACAGCTTAATTCGGTCCGTCAGACTTTGCGGATTGGGCCCGGATACCGGGCTATCCCACGATCGGCTGTAAGAAGCGTGATCCCTTCGACCATGGCCTGAGCAATCAGGATGCGGTCGAAGGGATCTTTGTGTATGGGGGGAAGAGTGTCCACAGCGATGGCGTGTTGGCTATGAATCGGTAACTCCTCGTAACGATCATTCAGCATTCTACCCCTGATCACCCTTGGGTCAACTTGGAATCCTTTGCGTTTCAGTCCACGTTTGATCGCAATCTCCCACAAGTTCGCAGCACTGAACACAAGATGAGAGTTCTCATCCTCCAGGATTGAACGAGCCGTATCGCTTAGCCGTTCCGGTTCAAGATATGCCCACAGAATGATCTGAGTATCGAGAAGAAAATTCATTCCTCATCCTCACCGAGAAACAATTTTTCGATCTCTTTATCCATCTCACGGTCAATTTCTTCGAAGTTGTCCGGTAACGTGTAGACGCCTCTCAAAGATCCCAATATCCGCTTTTTCGGCGCGTCAGTGACCGGCAGTTGAGTGACGATAACCGCCGGCTTGCCCCTTTTAGCGATCACAAACGAATCCCCCAGCATGGCCTCATCGACCAGCCGCGAGAGATGCGTCTTTGCCTCATGAATGTTGATCGTCCGCATCGCGCCTCCCAATGAACTAAGTCCACTTAGTTTAGTTCATTCGTACCCCACCGTCAAACTTACGCTCCGGGCTACGAAGCACAACGGCCTCCCACCCAGGGAGGCCGTCTCACCTTTCCGCAAATCTCAATTCCTTACATCCCTTCAGTGCTCTTATCCAGCGCCTGCACCTTGCTGTGCTTGACGGAATAGAAGAAATAGACAAACAGCCCGATAATCAGCCAAACGATCAGCCGTATCCAATTGCCTATTCCCAGCGAATACATCAGGTAACCATTGGCGATAATGCCGAGGGCGGGCACAATCGGCAGCTTTCCCCCAAAGTATATCCCCGGCGTGCGGAACGGCCTTGGCTGATTCGGAGCCTTGAAGCGAAGCACAATGATCGATGCGCAGACCATAACGAACGCCAGCAGCGTGCCGATATTCACCATTTCTCCGATTTTGTTGATCGGCGTAACCGACCCGATGCTGGCCGCCACCAGGCCAACCAGAATCGTATTCTTCCAAGGAGTATGAAACCTTGGATGGATGGCGGCAAAAAACTTTTTCGGCAGCAAGCCATCGGAGGCCATTGCGTACAGCACGCGGGTCTGGCCAATCAGCATCACCAGCATCACCGACGTCAGGCCAGCCAATGCGCCGCAGGTGATAATGTTTCCCGCCCAGCCTACGTTGTGATCCAGGAAGGCGTATGTCAGCGGCGCCTCGACATTAACCAGTTGCCACGGCACCATGCCGGTAAGCACGGCGGCCACTGCCACATAGAGCAGCGTGCAGATAAACAACGAACAGATAATGCCGATCGGCAAATCCCGCTGCGGGTTCTTGGCCTCCTGCGCCGTGGTCGAGACGGCATCGAAGCCGATGAATGCGAAGAAGATATACGCCGCCGCCGAACTGATCCCTGCAAAACCGAACGGTGCGAAGCTGCTCCAGTCATGGCCCCAGTTGTCGGAATGAATGTAATGCGAACCCAGTGCCACAATAAACAGCACCACCGTGACCTTGATGAACACGATCGTGGCATTGAACTTGGCGCTTTCTTGAATCCCCACCACCAGAATCGCCGTAATAATCAAGGCAATGATGAAGGCCGGCAGATTGAAGCCTATCTCCACTCCGAACATGTGCGGCGCGTTCAGCAGCTCGTGCCCGCGCGCCACCACCTCGGCAGGCGGCTTGGCCAGCAGGTCCTTCAGCGCATCCAAGAATCCATTCGAGCCCACCGCCAATTCGGGATGCACCTTGGCCAGAAACTCCCGCGCTGCGGCCTTCGTCCCCTGATCCAATCCCGTCCAGTGATCGTAGCTAAGCCACAACGGAATCTTGATTCCGAACATCTTCAGAAACTCGACAAAGTTGTTCGACCAACCCGAGCTCACCGTACTCGCGCCCATCGCATATTCCAGCGTCAGATCCCACCCGATAATCCAGGCGAACAGTTCTCCCAGCGTTGCATAAGAGTAGGTGTAAGCCGATCCGGCAAGCGGAATCATGGCCGCAAATTCGGCATAACAGAGGCCCGCGAACGTACACGCAACGCCGCACATCGTGAACGACAGCATCAGCGACGGCCCCGCCTCGTGCGCCCCCAACCCCGCCATCACGAAGATTCCCGCGCCAATCACCGCGCCCACGCCCAGAGCCGTCAGCGATACCGGTCCCAGGGAGCGCTTCAGGTGCTCATCCCCTTCTTCTTTGGCTTCCGAAACGATCAGGTGCAGAGGTTTCCTTCTAAAAATATTCGCCATGCGGACGGTTTACCCCTTTGTAAGAAGATGGGTTGAGCTTACTTTTTGCGTCGTAACCGGAAGAGGCTAACGGGATTCGCCGACGGTACAAAAACCAAACCCGGCCCTGTGTACTGTGGCTTGTATGGAATCATACGATACAAATCCTCCCCATCCCGGACAGATATTCAACAGATATAGCCCCGGAACCACCGAACTCGTCTATAGTTTTCTTCGCAAGGACGCATCCTGGAGGGCCAACCCCGGCTCCAGGAAAACCCTTGCGGAGTGCCTACCCCAGCTCGTCCACCCACTTGCGAAACTCCTCCGCCGGATCAGCCCGCCCAAACAGCGCCTCCGACACGGCGACCACATCGGCGCCCGCAGCCAGCACCGCAGCCGCCGTCGCCAGCGTGATTCCGCCGACACCCACCAGAATTGGGCCGACCCCAGCCTGCGCGCGCAGCCGCCGCACGCCTTCCACGCCGATCGGAGCTTTCGACGTCTGCTTGGTGCGTGTCGAAAAGACCGGGCCGACAGAGAAATAGTCCGCCGGCTCAGCCAGAACTCCCGGCAAAATCGCCTCGCTCCCGCCAAACGTGCCGACAATGCGATCCGGCCCCAGCAGCCGCCGCGCTTCGGCGCAAGACAAGTCGCCAGCATCCACATGTACGCCGTCAAAGCCAATCTGCTCAATCAGATCGACACGGTCATCCAGAATTAACTTCGCTTTTCCGGCAGGCAACTCGCTGCGGAGAATCGCGGCATCCGCCAGCAACTCGGCATCCTCGCCCGTCTTGTTGCGGTATTCGAGCAGAGTCACCCCGGCGAAGGCCAGTCCGGCACCCAGCCTGTGCAGAAATTCAGAGCGCCCATCGGCTGGAATAATCGAAGCATCCAGAATGGGATAGACCTTAGGAAATGAATAGCGCATGAATCAAGGGTAGTCGAAAAAAAGTGAAGAAGTGAAAAAGTGAAGAAGTGAAAGAGCAAAAGAGTGAACAGTAGACGGAACCTGGACCGCCCGCCAACCAAAGCCAAGTCGCCGTTTCACTCTTTCACTTCTTCACTCCTTCACTGCCCTTCTCACATTTCGTCCGCCGAAGGCCCATAAGTCCCCGGCAGCTTCTGGTCCAGCAGCCGCAGGTAAACTCCCAGTTGCGCGCGGTGGTGAATCAGATGGTTGATGACCCAATTCCGCCAAACTCTGTACTTTGAGTCTTCAATCCAGATCTGGCCATTCGCTCCCATCTTCCAGGTCTCGTCCCACTTCTCGGTCGCAAAGCCTGCCAGCGCCGCCTTCACTTCGGCCACTTCCTTATCGAATCGCTCCAGCAGAGCCTCTTTCGAAGCGGGGACGTACTGGACGAAATCGTGTCCGGGCTCGAAGATCAGCCCTTCGGTATTCAGCGTGTGAATCGCCCATTCCCCGGCCGTTTCGGCTACATGCCCGGCCAAGCGGCCAAACGACATCGACTTGGGGTGAGGTTTATAGTTGGGGTCAAAATCCGCGGGAATCGCGTCAAGAATCTTGCGCGTGCTGGCGACTTCGCGGTCATACTCGGCAATCAGTTCTTTTTGAAAGTCCATCGTGCAACCTCCATGTTGCGAAGCCAGCATATCGCAATCGCGATAAAAAAGCGAACAAAAAGCGATAATTTCATCGGATAATTCTTTATCCTGCTCCGGCAGGCGGGGCGATCTTGTCGGGGCGCGTTACCGCGCGTGCGGTGATATGCGCACGCTGGGGTGTCGAAAACGACGTTGCAGCGTGTGCAAATGTGTTCAGGCAAACGCGTGACAAATAGTGCAAAATGACAGGTTTTAAGGCCGTTTTAGTGCCTAAAACAGCGCAAATGCATGTGTTTTTGACGCACAATTGCGCCTCTAAATGCTGGTTTGGGGTGCGAAAGTGCATGCAGCTCTAGCTGTTAGCTCTCAGCTTTCAGTTCTCAGCTATGGCGCGGGACCCCGGACCGGGCCGCGCCTGTTCTCTATGAGCGCATGGACGATTTGGGGTGAAGCGAGTTTGGGATTTTCGTTGGGCCTACGGTCGGGGTCTGTGACCTCCCAGGTGTTCAAAGGCGAGGCACCTGGGGCAGCCGGCTATTCTGGCGCGGTGCTATTATGGGTGGATTCCATCCTGAACTCGGAGTAGAGAGCATGGCTCAGCTTGAAGTAACCGCTGTCACGGTACCGGTCCTCC
>Ga0302320_10002431_pt1 | contig 43785 bp, 39 predicted proteins | sample Bog_T0_3_FD_202130 | JGI IMG/M metagenome (GOLD analysis project Ga0302320, IMG submission 202130) | Peat permafrost microbial communities from Stordalen Mire near Abisko, Sweden - Bog_T0_3 | ecosystem: Environmental > Terrestrial > Soil > Wetlands > Peat | place: Sweden: Abisko, Stordalen Mire...
CATATAAACGGGAACATTGGCTAGACTTGCATAAGCTATTTTGTCGGAGATATCAAAAAACAAGGGCCGGAGAAGGACAAAACGGAGACCCACCTCAACTCCTGCAGTCCAACCATTGAGCTGCCACCACCCATTGGTTAGTCCGATCGCATTACTTAAAGTCTTTGGCCCCACATTGCTATTGTTTCCCATGATAGTGTTCTCAGCATGAGGAAGTACAATCCCCAAACCCCCCTTAAAAAGCAAAGACATGCTAAGACTTCTGTTAAGTTCCCCAAAAATATTAGACCGCTTCATTAAACTCAGCATAATGTGATTGATGCCGTTATGGAGATTGTAAGTAAAATAGTTGGAACTTAGCTGCATTTGAGAGTCAATGGGCGCCCCCCCTACCGTTCCAGTCACATGCGCTATTTGATCTACTTGAGACGAAAACTTGGTGTGATCGATACTAAATTCCAATGCAAGGTCTTGTTCTTGATTGATGTAGTGGCCCACCCTAAAATTAAATTGAGGAACGGTGATATCCTTATCAAATATTCCAGCTCCTTCATTCCACTGCGGATAGTCATTTCCATGAACGGAATGCACGGTAAAATCATTTCCTAATGAAGGCTGCGAAACATGAATATCGGTAGGAAGATAATAATCCCGATTATATCCCCAGATAAAAAACCACTCTCCTGCAAACACACCGACGCTTGAGCCAGAACTTGCCCCAGCACTTACCCCAGTACTGAAACGATCCCCTGCCACTTCTGGTGCGGCATAGACAGAATATACTGGGTAAAGCAGGATCCAACTGAATAATAGAATCGAATGCCGAATAGAAATGACAGCCCCCCTCATCAATGCCCCCTTGCGCTATTTTTTTAATCCCATGGCTGCATTATTCATCCGATTGCTAGAGATCTCAAGGATTTCATTTAAGAAATTCCCGTTGTGTTTTTGCGAAAGAACAGACATCGTGTCTTTCACAACTTTCGCCATCCTGGCTGTTGTGAATCTTTCGCAAAAACACAACGGAAATTTCTTGAGTGCACTGGAGGAAGCAATTCCGGGAATTGCTGATTTCATTTGAGTTGACCGAAACCGTATTGTAAAAAGAACTCATCCTATGACTCACTGGATTTTAAAACGTTTAGGGTGTCTACTTGTCTTTTGTTGGATAGGGTGCAGCTCTGTTCCACAGAGCCCTCTAGACAAAGACCCTTCAAATCAGCGCAATCTTCTGCTCAGAAAATTCGTTTTATTTGCACAAAATCACCCAGATCGCCTTTGGTCTTCTCAAATAAATGAAAAAGCGAAAGCTGCTATACTCGACTATCGCAGTCTTAAGAAACTCCCCTCTCAAAAATTTTATGGGGAGTCGGTTCGCTCCTATGATCTCCGCAACAAATGTGCCTCAGATATAAAAACGGATCTATTGCAATTGGGCTGTATCCAGAAGTTGGATGTGCTCAAAAATCCTCAAACAAATAGTCCACTTCTCAGCCCTCAAGGACAGACTATCCCCATGATCGCATTTCTTTGTCCCGACGGCGGGGTCGTCCGCCTCAAGCCTCAAGGAGATCCTACCAGTAAATTTAAACCCCAGCCTCTAGCAAGCAAGTCACTTCGCTATCCCTTTGACTCTAAGTTCGAAAATTTTGAAGATGAAATGGTCAAAATAGATAATGCTGGAAACGCAATCCCGAAATGGCCTCGAGATCTCAACCCAGAAATCAGTTCACCTCAAGAGCAGCCCGAGTGGATCCAAGGATGGGCTGACGATGCCCACACTGACCTAAAACTGGACTGCAAGGATCAAAACTCATAATTTCGATCTACTGCAAATATCCTTTATGATATTTTGTGGCATAGGAGAAACCTTTTGACTGGATTTTGCCTAAAAAAAAATGAATATCGAAAACATTATGCATTATGGATTTGATTTTTTACCCTGGTATTCACCTCTCTTTGTATCAAAGTAATTCTATTTTTTGAAAATCAACAAAACATACTCGACTCTACAGCTCTTCTGAGTCTTGGGTTTTCTTTCGATTTTGCCCTGGCCGGGATGGTGACCGTTCTCACTGCACCTTTTTATTTCTTTCCAGAAAAAGTTTCAAAGTTGGCATGGAGACTCAATTGCTGTTTCTTGTGGGTACCTATCCTTTTTATTTTCGGCGATTTTCTTTTCTATCAGTATTCTGGAATCCACCTTTCCAAAGAGCACTGGACGTATATTGACCCAAAAAGCATTTATTTTATTCGAAAATCCATTACAGACCAGTTCTTAAATCCTAACAGTTTTATTTTAGCAGTTCCACTGATAGGTACTCTAGCGCAAAGGTATTTCTTTCTGGCGGCTAGCTCCCCAAATAACAAGCGTGATAGCTCCATTTTTTTAATTAATATTTTAATAATATTTGGAATTTCTCTTTTTTCAAACCACTTCGCTAATTCGCACCAGGCCGGCCTTATTATGCATAAATCTGGCTTAGGAAGAAATCCCATTATTTACAATCTGGGATTAGCCTTTGAAAATACCAAAAACGACAACATAGCTCCTGACTCAGAATCGATCCACCAGTTCCAGCAGGAACATAACTTAGGAAGAAAATGGGAACCCCTGACCCCCCACTTTCCTTGGATCAGGAAATTAATGAAATCTGATCACTGCACGCCTAGGAAAAAAAATCTCATTTTTGTTTTTTTAGAAAGCTTCAGCGCATCCAGCACTGCTCCGCTGTCCCCTTATTTCCATAATACCACTCCGGAGTTTGAAAAGCTTAGCCGAGAGGGTTCCTTATTTACAAAAGCTTTTATGAGTGGCATCCCCACTGCTCCGGCATTGGCTTCATCCCTTTGCTCCATGCATGACACGCAATCAGTGGTCCGAAATCATGCAGATTTAAATCTCATGTGTGGAGCCGAAATATTACGAAATCACGGGTATCGAACAGCTCTCATTGCTAACCAAGATATGGACTTCGATAACATGAAGAATTTCTTTGGGCAAAATGGTTTTGAAGATCTGATAGGTGACCAGCAATTTAAAATCCCGGCAAAAAACGACTCACTCCCAGGCCAATTCGGAAAACACAATGATGCCGAGTTATTTGAGGAAGCCATGGGGTGGATGGACCAGCATTCCAGTTCGCAGGCTCCTTTTTTTCTTTCCTTAGTAACCACCTCCAATCACGATCCCTTTCCCCAATACGGAGAACAATTTCGCTCTCAAGAGGGAACAGGAAAACTCCAACGAGCCCATGGCACCATGAAATACGTGGATCATGCACTGGGCGAATGGATCAAGGCAATGAAGACCAGACCATATTATAAGAACACGATTATTTTTATTTTTGCAGACCACCCCAGCTGGTTTTCGGAAATCGCTTCAAGCCACCCAGCTCCGAACAATGTCATTATAAATAGTTGGATCCCATTATTGATTCTGAACCCAGAAGGACTGACGCCTGGAAAATCCTATGATGTCATTACCAGTCAGGTAGACCTTATGCCTACCGCACTGGATATGCTGGGTATTTGCGATACACAATCAGGCTTTGCAGGGCATAGCTTGATTGATCCTTCCATTGCAGATGAAAAGCGTTTTGCGCTGGTCCTTGCAGGTCACTTTGAACGTTCTGTCTGGATAGAAAAGCATTACGCTCTCAGCTACCACGAAAGATCTCAAACAGCTGAGTTCTTTAATTTGGCTCAATTCCCTCGAAAAATAAGCAAAATCGATCCTCTGGTAACCTTCGCGGGGTTTCATCCAAAAAACATGTTGGAATCATTGACCAACACCCTTCACATCAATCGCTGGGCGATTGAAACCAATCACATTTGGGATCCTTCGCAGAACGCAAAAAATTGAATTTGACTCTTTTGATTGAAGATACTAAGTTTGCTCCCTGTCAGCTCAGAAATTGCAATGATTCCAGAAAAATAAAGAAACCCTCAATGGAATCATGGCCTTATTAGTGTCGGGGCGTAGCGCAGCCTGGCTAGCGCACTTGCATGGGGTGCAAGGGGTCGTGGGTTCAAATCCCGCCGCCCCGACCATTCCGCTGAAGGCGGATGGGCGGTATTTAAAAGATAAAAATCAAAGATTTTTGTTCCTTCCAACGGGATTTGAAAGCCGGAAGCATCTGGACACCCGCTTGCGGGTGGATGCTGAGGACGGGGTACAGACTTGTGCCGAATAGGCACAAGACCGGAACCCAAATCCCGCCGCCCCTACCATTTCATTCAGGTCCGTTCTGGAAATCCTTCGATCTTCCGGCGGCTACTTCATCGAGATGAGCGTCTTAAGAGCATTCACGTATTCTGCGAACCTCTTCTTGCCTTCCTTTGTGATTTTGTAAGTCGTCTTGGGCTTGTTGTCCACAAATGCCTTTTCCATTTCGACGTAGCCGCTTTCCAATAGTTCCTTCATGTGAGTGCTCATGTGTCCATCGGAAAGTTCAAGTGTCTTTTTCAATGTCGTGTAATCGCAAGTGCGAGTATTCACCAAGTAGGCCATGATCTTTGTCCGTACTGGCTGGTGAATAATCCGATCCAGTTCTTCCTTCATGCTGACAGCCTCGCCCTACGCAAAAACAATCCCATCACGACGTAGCTCAAACCGTTATAAACCGTGAGATAAGTCCAGAGGTTTGGAATGTTGAATTTGGTCATGTAGGCATAAAGCGGGCCGATGATAATATAGCTCCAGGCAATATATGACACGGCAGGGATCGAGAAACGCCCGTGAAGGCTGAAAAACAGGCCTAGCAAGATAAATACAACTGGATGAATCAGTTGCCCTTGGTTGATCGCTGAAAAAGCGAAAATCAAACCGAAGAGGCCTACCAAAAATGGCTTGTAGATGCTGAACGCCTTACGAATCAAAGGGTGAAGCTGATTGCGGTCCATTTTCTTGAAGGGTAGAGCCCTGAACCCGATTCCAAAAAGCGCCCAATAAAAGACCGTATGGATGAGCATGATTATGAAATCCCGATTTGGGCCGAATTCGATTCCAAACGTAAGACCGTGGGTAAGCCATTCGATCACTGGAATGAGGGCTACGCCGATTCCGATAGCGATCATCCGGTCGCCCGAAAATAGGGCCTGATTGCTTCCTTCGATCACCTGGTGAATTTCGTTGATCTTGCATAATGCCTCTTGGTTATCCATATCGACACTCCTTATGGATAGTACTATTAAATTAATAGTACTCTTAAGTCAAGACTTTGTTTCTTTGGTCTGGCGCAAGATTGCATTTACCGTTTTTCGATGCCATTTACCCTTATGGGTCTTGGTAGCCACTACATCTTAGCGTTTCTGTTTGACCAGCTTCAGCAGCTGCATCCTTTACCTTGAAACCTACTCCTATCTAATCTCTTAGAGATTCTCATCCGTTGCCAAAAGCCTCAATTTACCAAGTCCGATCAAGTAATATACTTTAATCCCTGCGTTTTCATGATTTTTCAGCTGTGAAGCCCTTAGACAGGTGTTCCCTTAAAATATGTCCCATATTTATACATACCGTATGTGTATGATATTGATTTTAAAGCGAGGATTGCTGTAAAAATATACACAAATTCACTTTGGCATTAAGCATGCATTACTAAATATTAATTATGAAAAAAAATATAATCTTAGTACCGTTGGTTTTAGGTTTCTCAATAGGCTGCAGTCCCACGACCGGACAAATTACCAGTACTACCAATTCAGCAACTTCGAGAACCCCTCAGCCATCAAAATCTGGCGACCAGACTCCAAGGGGTCCATCCACTCCTTCTACTACTACCACCACTCCTTCTACTTCTACCACCACCACTACTACTACTCCTTCTTCTACGACCACTACTACGACCACTACTACGACTGCCACTCCTCCTACTACGACTGTCATTCAGCAAATGATCACTTCCACTCTTACTCTGACACCCTCTACAACCTCTGTAACTCCCCAAGGGACTGTCACACTGGGGGCAACAGGCGGGGTCCCTCCTTACACCTATTCTGTAACTTCTGGATTAGGTACCATTTCCAACAATAACAATCTCTATACTGCTCCATCGACCGCTGGTACTGGAACTATCCAAGTCAAAGATAGCGCGGGTGAAGTTGCCACAACCACGATTCAAACCACCGATACTCCTATCTTAACTTTGAGCGCGAACGTTGTAGTAGCAGGCGGCACACTCGCCCTATCTGCATCCGGTGGACTTGGCCCCTATCAATATTCCGCAACTTTTGGCCAAATCAATAACAACACTAACACCTATACCGCACCATCCAACACAACATCAGATCGCATCACCGTTCGTGATCAAAATGGAATCACTGCCTCCACAGAAATTCAGATAAACAAAGGCCTAGCCATAGCAACTCCTTTCCCCATCCTCTACCCAGGAGAATCAGAAACCATCAGCATTTCTGGAGGAGTGCCACCCTACAACTGCTCCGTCGATTCAGGTCAACTTTCCTCTTCTGCTGGATCAGGAACTAGTTGTTTATCAACCGAAGTATATAGTGCACCTTCTGTATCTCTCTTACCTGGAAATTACCATTCCGCGACAATTACAGTCTCAGACGCTGCCAATAATATGATCAAGACGACTGTACTGATTTCTGGTAAACTATCTCTCCCCGTCCAGGGCCTTCAGTACACTTCTGGAATGCAGGAAAGCTTCAGCAACACGTTTTACACCGGTTCCTTAGGAGTTCTCGCATATGCTTTACCTACTGGCAACAACATTACTTGGCTTTATCCTACCTTTATTTTCGGGGGAGCCACTTACTGCAAACAAGGAAATGGGCTATGTTTTGGACCCAATACACTGGGATCTAGCTATGGCCCGGAATGGACTTCTAGTAACTTTTCCCTGATAGATACTGTCTATTTTCCATTGTCTTCAAACCAGTACTTTCCTACAGTCGCATCACAGCTTAATGACCCAAGTCCTTATGTCGGCACGTTGAACGTAGTGGGAAAAGACTTAGCCTATGCTTTTACTTTTTGTATTCAAAACTCAGATCCCAATGCCTATCTTGCTCCAGTAGCCGGAAGTAGTTACATAGGCTTTGGACCATCTGGAAGTCAGTTTCTTGGAATTCAGTATCCTAAAAGTGCCGTTTACAATGGGGAGACGATGGCTGTCGACGGAGGAACAACTCAGACAGATTTGATCCTGCCCCTGCTAAAAACGCCAAGCGCAACCCCCTTCCTCGCAACGGTAAGCTTATCCAATCTTTCCTATCCACATAAATATAACAATTGTTCTTCGTATATGAGTGCGATTAATGCAACTACCATTTATCAGCTATCGAGCACGAACCAGTAAAAAGTTAAAACAACCCCCGGACTTGAAGTCCGGGGTGCTCAATGCCCCCTCTGAAAAATCTCCTTCTATCGAAGACGTTATACTGCTACTTAAACAGATATGTCCTCCTCTATTAGCATTGTTATCCCCGTCTTTAATCAGGTACACTGGACAAGAAGATGTCTGGAATCTCTGCTAAATCATTCGGTTGAAGCCCGCGAACTCATTATTATTGACAATCATTCCACCGATACAACACCTCAGTACTTGCGGCAAATGCAGCCACTATTTGAAAAGCAAGGATGGAAATTTACCATCCTTACCAATAGGGAAAACCGTGGTTTCGGACGGGCATGTAATCAAGGAATACTTGCCTCCCAGAGTCAGTACGTAACCATTCTAAATAATGACACCTGGCATATGATGGGCTGGGACCAGGCTTTGAGAAAAGCAATGGAATCTCTCCAAGCGGCTATGGTCGGGCCATATTATTACGAAAAGGCTTTTGACGAAAAACGCCTCATTGCTAGATCCCAACGTTTCATAAAAAGAAACAAAGGCAAAAAGAGAGAAACTTGGGTCCCCATGCTCATGTTCTTTCGACGCACAGCACTCGAACAAGTAGGGAATTTTGATGAAACCTATTTTGTCACATTTGAAGAGATTGACTTAAGAGTGCGTTTTGATCGTGCAGGACTCAAATACTATATGGTCGGTGACTGCTTTATTTGGCATGCCGTCAAAGGCACTCGTGGGCAGAGTCAATTAATCTCCCCCCAACACGAAATAGAAGGCCGTAAAATATTCATGGAGAAATGGAAGTTTGATCCAGACGACCTGCGTCCTGGCTATTTCACTTGGCCTGAACGACTCAAACGTCGGTGGCTAAGAATCAAAAATGGTCTAGATTATTTTTAAAGGTAGCCTAAACCCAGGATAATTAAATGCCCCTGAGAGGAGCTGACAGTGCTTTTCAGAAACACCAACGCTTCTCATGGCAGGATACCAGGTTGCTTGAATGCATTTTTCCATCTCACGAATGCATGCCTCTGCTTGCTCTCGCTTGAGAAGAAAGCGCATGCATTGAGACAAAATATTTTCAGCGTTAGCATAACGACCCGCATCCCCCACGTTCAGCGCAAGATCACGTCGCTCTAAACTCACTGGGACTGAGGGTGTTAAGTCGTAGGCGGGAGAGAGCCTCCAGTGACGATCCTTTGCAAGAATTGCGTGATTTCGAGGATGATCGTCAATATTTGAAATCAATGCATTAAAACACATCCGCCTAAAAAGTTCAGCTGCATCTTGCTCCGGTCGTGCACTCACCCGCCGTAATTCTTCTGCAAGCAGTACATAAGACCATTTATCTCTATCATGATGCGTATCTTGGGCACCCAGGAGAGTCAGGCCACTAATCATTCGAGCCCGAAAATAGCCACCTTTTGTTTTTTCTCGATCAAAACGCTTGACCAGTAGTACATCACGTTGAGCGATCGTGATAAGGCGACTTTCGGACGCACTTATTCCGCAAGAACGGGCCAGGGTCAACATGGCATGCTCTATTCGTGCACTATTCCATAGATCATCTGGACGATTAAATTTCGCAATCCACAACCCCTCCTCGTCCTCAACAACAACTTTTGGTCTTGCCCCTCCCATCGATGTTCCGATCAGCATTAATTCAGCAACTTGATCGACCCCCGCATCTGCAGGCAAGTCTTCTTCAGCCACAATTGCATCTGCAATTTGGTTTAGCTTCTCAAGATTTAATGTTTGATTGAATTTTCGATTTTGTACCCAGCCGTTTGAGTGCTTTTTCCACTGGATACGGAGGAGCCACCTGCAGCGCATTGCGAGCAACCATAGTCTCTCCTTGAGAGCATCAACACTCACAAACTTGCAACGAAACTTCTTGCAAGTGCCACCTGAATCCGGGTGGAAAATCTTTCTTCCTTTTCTGAACCATCCATAATCTCGAAATTGTTAGGATCGCTAAAAATTTCAGTCATAAGACGACTATGAAGGTCATGCCCTGCCCGGTGAAGGCGAATATAGGCATGGATCCCGATACCTGCCAGCTTTAGGTCCCCTAGAGCATCCAAAACTTTATGCCTCACAAACTCATCTGGATACCTCAATCCTTCCGGATTCAGTACCAGAGCATGATCCAAAACCACGGCGTTCTCTAAAGATCCTCCACGAGCAAGCCCCATTTTTTTCAAAGCTTCCACTTCCTTAAGAAATCCAAAAGTTCTCGCCCTGCAAACCTCACTAAACGCCGTTTTGCCATCCTGGTAATAAAACTCCTGAAAACCTACCGACGGATGATCCCATTCAATAGAACCATGAATCTCTAAACGAGAAGAGGGCTCTGCCACTGCCCACTTTTCCCCCATCTTCAGCTCCACTTTTCTTTTAAGAGCAAGAAAGAGCCGAGGCTGTAACTGAGACTCCACCCCAACCGACTGAATCGCTTCACAAAAGGGCTCCGAACTCCCATCCATAATAGGAATCTCAGGGCCATTCACTTCAATCCGAGCGTTATCGATCTGAAGCCCCTGAAAAGCAGCAAGGATGTGCTCCACTGTGCTGACGGTTACCTGAAGATTGGCATGACTTTTACCCAAGGTAGTTGCCAGTTGGGTGTTCACAATATTCTTATAATGAGCAGGAATTTCAGGAGAACCTTCCAAATCCGTTCGAGCAAAAACAATCCCTCGATTAGGCTGAGCAGGCTTAAGAACAACTCGAGTGAGCTTGCCGGAATGAAGACCAATCCCACTGAGTGCGACTTCACTTTTTAGCGTACGTTGCAAAATCATAGTTCTCCCTGCTTCCAGTGACTTCCTATGTTTAGCAAACTCCATGCCCGGTCTTTCCAAATCTGACATCCTCGGGACTTTAAGTCGGTATTTTATAGTTTTCTCCTGTAATTTCAATTAGATATAAAAAAACATACTTCCAACCCAGGTAACGGAAAGGACGGCACACCTGTGTCTATGAGAACACGATTTTCCAGTGATCCATGAGAGTGCTGTAGCATTTTTGCTACACTCAAGAACTCCACTTGAGCTCTAAATCAATAAAGGATCGCCCCTATTTTCCCAAGGCCGCCCCAGGTGTTCATAAGCCGTTCGGGTGGCTACTCTCCCCCTAGGCGTCCTCTGAATCAAGCCTTCTTGGATCAGATAAGGCTCATAAACATCTTCCAGGGTCCCTCTTTCTTCTCCTAATGCCGACGATAGGGTTTCAATTCCGACCGGGCCCCCGTCAAACTTATCAATAATCGTCAAAAGGAATTTCCGATCCATCCAGTCAAGACCTTTCGAGTCAACCTCAAAGAAATTCAGGGCTGCTTGGGCTGTTTGACGATCCAACTGACTAGAAACCTTTCCTCTCACCTGAGCAAAATCCCGCACACGCCTCAAAAGACGATTAGCAATTCGAGGAGTTCCTCTGGAGCGGCGAGCAATCTCATTTGAACCTTGGGCGTCAATTTGGATTCCTAAAAGTTTGGAAGATCGATCTACGATTTTTTCTAACTCATCTACCGGATAAAAATCCAACCTCAGTTGAACTCCAAAACGATCCCTTAAAGGACTTGACAGCAATCCCGTCCGAGTCGTAGCCCCTACTAAGGTAAACGGGGGAAGATCAATTCTTAAGGTGCGAGCTGCAGGCCCCTGCCCCATAATCAAATCTAATTTGAAGTCTTCCATAGCTCCATAAAGCACTTCTTCAATAGTCTTCTGAAGGCGATGCACTTCGTCAATAAACAAAACATCTTTAGGCTGGAGATTGGTAAGAATTGCAGCCAAATCCCCTTTTTTTTCAACATTTGGACCGGTTACCGTGTGAATCTGAGCTCCCATTTCACGAGCAATAATATGCGCCAAAGTAGTTTTTCCCAATCCAGGCGGCCCAGCCAAAAGAACGTGATCCAGGGTGTCTCCTCGACCACGCGCCGCCTCCATAAAAAGTGCTAGATTCTCTTTCACCTTTTTTTGGCCGATGTACTCCCCTATCCAGGTCGGACGTAAGCTTTTCTCAAGTAGATTTTCGTTTGCCCCATCCCCTTCGGAATGGATTTCTGAACTCACCATTCTAGAAAATTCTTGATGGAATTCATTAGGTAAATCAGAGGAAACCATTTTGCCCTTTCTCTAGTGCTTAAGAAAATGTGTTTGGACCGGCAAACCAAACCCCTGGTAAGCTACACCAGCTGTCTTAATGCAACCCGAATGACATCTTCGGTTTTTTTCGGCTGAAAGCTTTCATCTTTCATAACACGAGCCAGCCACTGATGCACCTCCTGCTCCCGATAGCCTAAACCAATCAGAGCTTCTTTCGCCTCTCGAAGGAGCGCATTTTCAATAGAATCCTTGGACAATAGGGAGGCACGAGAAGAATCTTGGGCTACGACAAAGAGGCCTTGCTCCACCTTCTTTTTTACACTATCTCTCAGCTCAACCACGACCCGTTCTGCCGTTTTTTTCCCTATCCCAGGTATTTGAGTTAAATAAACTTGATCTCCCTGAATGATCGCTTGAATCAAATGATTGGGTTCTACTGCAGAAAGAATACCCAGCGCACTTTTAGGCCCGATTCCATTCACAGATAAGAGAGTCAGAAAAAGCGTCTTCTCCACCTGAGTCTGAAATCCATAAAGATCAAAAGCCTCTTCTCTCACATGAGTATAAACAAACAGCTCGATTTTCTTGGTACTACAAAAATCCCCATAAGATGCGTTGAAGGGCACCGAAACGCTATACCCCACCATACTTCCACACTTCCGATCGCCCACTCCAATCAGCAACTTGCCTTCTGCGTTTTCAAGAACTTCACCCATGAGATAGCCAATCATGCATTAACCCTTCTTCGGTAAACAGATACGCACAGATTCCGCTAGAGAGAATTTCTTCCTTTTACGTTGAACCGAAATCTGCTGCAAGTCAGGCTTGCCCCCCCTGAAGGTATGAGCGTGACAAATAGCCAAAGCAAGTCCATCGGATGCATCCCAGGTAGCAACTTCCAGTTTTCCAATCCTCAGCTGAACCATTTTCGCGACTTCTTCCTTATCTGCTTGGCCGTAACCTGCTACAGCACTTTTTACCTCTGTGGCACTATACTCAAAAATCTGCAAATCATGAATTTTTCCTGTCAGCATCACCACGCCTCTAGCCTGACCCAGTTTTAAAGCAGAAAGAGCATTCTTTGCGAAAAACACTTTTTCCACAACCATCATTTGCGGTTTAAATTTTTGAATAACTTCGGAAAGCCCTTCGTAAATAGAATGCAGCCGATCTTCTAGAGGAACCACTGCTTTACCGTGGGTATCGGCAAGTTTCAATGTTCCGTGAGTCACATGACGAAGATGACCCTGGACCACATCCACACACCCATAGCCAGTCAATCTGGAACCCGGATCAACTCCTAGAATTCGCATACCCGTTATCCTCTGGCATGAGCATACCTAAGCTACTAGAGATCTCAAAATATTCATTGAGAAACCAGCGATTCCCGGCACCCAAGGAGTTCTTGAGCACTAGCCTAATGGACGATCATAAATTCGATAAACTTTGGATTTCTTGGCATTCATTAACCCAAGTGCCTTATTCATGGGTTTGTTGTCTTCCAAAATCCACGAAGCTTCTCCAGTCGCATAACCTAGTCGTCCACAACGTCTAGAGTATTCAGAATAAAATAGTGGCCCAATCCCGAGTTCCATATAAGTTTTTTTAATTCCTAATGTAATAATTCTACATCGAGTAATCGTCTTCTTCTTTCCTGGTCCCTTGGTATTCCAAAGCAGCTTAAATAACCCTGCTGGAAGTAACTTACCATTCTTTATTTTTTTAATCGCTTGATTGACATCAGGCAAAGTGAGAGCAAACCCTACAGCTTCACCCCTCACTTCGGCAATTAAAAGAAGTTCAGGATCCAAAATTGTCTTCATGTCTTTTGCCAAATGTTGAAATTCATCCCGATCCATAGGAACAAAACCCCAATTTTTTTCCCATGCATCATTATAAATTTCTAAAATTCGGTTCACTTCCTGATCAAAATCCTTGATTCGGACGGATCTGAAAGTAACTGCTCCCCTTTTTCTTATCCGCTCGGCATGATCCAATAAACGACCAGCAAATTTTACATCACTTGTCATTGAGTAGGCATACAAATCCTTAGACTTAGAAAACCCCCACTTTTCTAGCAGGTCAGCATAATAAGGAGGGTTGTAAGTCATCATCACCGCAGGTGGATCATCGAAGCCTTCAATCAACAATCCGCACTCATGATTGGTACTTGGGTTCATGGGACCACGTAAAATAGTCATCCCCCTGCGTTTCGCCCAATTTGAGACTTCATTCAGGAGCGCATCTACCACCGATTGATCCTGGATCGCTTCAAAAAATCCGAAAAAACCCGTTTTCTCACTGTGATACTGATTGTGCTTATCATCAATGACCCCCACAACTCTTCCAACACACTCTCCTTCTTTAAAAGCAAGCAAAGGATGCATTGTCGCATGTTTAAAGAATGGATTCTTTTTCACATCCAAAGTATCTCGAACTGCAATTCTAAGCGGAGGCACCCAATTTGGGTCATGCGCATAAATTTTCCAAGGCAAATCGATGAATGCAGCCCACTCTGACTTTGATACAACCGGTCTTATCTGAATCATTCATTCACCACTTTCGTCTCACTACACTCCAAAGTGTGTCTGAGCCAAAACTGCAAGTTTATCTTGCTTGCCTTGATTCCCAATAATACCGAATTCTTTCCCCAATTTCTCCATCACCTCAAGTACATAATTCAAATCTTGGTCCGTATGAGAAGCCATGTAGCTAGTACGAATCAAAGCACATCCTTCGGGCACAGCGGGACGAACCACAGGAGTTGCAAACACCCCATACTCATACAGCTTCTGCGAAAAAGTGAATGCAGTAAAATCATCTCCAATTAGTAATGGAATAATAGGAGTTTTACTATTTAAAGTATTATAGCCCATTGCCACAAATTCTTTCTTCATCTTAAGTGCATTCCTCCAAAGATTCTCCAAATGCTGAGGCTCCTCTTCCACTAATCGCAAACACTCTAAAACGGTAGCGACAGCTGCAGGAGGCATTGCTGCACTAAAAATAAAAGGCCGACACTTATGCTTAATGTAGTCAATGACATCAGATTCCCCAGCAACAAATCCGCCAATGGAGGCAAAGGACTTCGAAAATGTTCCCATGACTAAATCCGCTGTTCCAGGCATACCAAAATGATGTTCCGTTCCTTCCCCTTTTGACCCTAAAACACCCAAGGAATGGGCATCATCGACATAGATTCGACAATTAAATTTCTTCGCTAGCTCAAAAGCCTTTGGATAATTGAGAATGTCCCCGGACATAGAGAACACGCCATCAGCAACAATCAAAGCTCCATCGTATTTTTCTCTCGTGTTATTGAGAACACGCTCGAGATCGGCCATATTGTTATGCCGGAACTTGATGGTATCTCCCATCGCAACCCGAGTACCTTCAATAATAGAGGCATGGTTCTCACGATCGCAATAGATCACATCATTCCTTCCTGCCAGAGTAGACAGAGCACCCTGATTAGAAAGAAAGCCAGTACTAAAAACTAGGCAAGACTGTTTCTTTAAATACTTGGCAAGTTGCCTTTCAAGTTCCTCATGCAAAACAAGATTTCCGTTAAGAAAGCGAGACCCTGTACAACCCGTACCAAAGCGATCAATTGCTGCTTTTGCAGCCGCTTGAACCCGAGGATGATGAGTCAGACCTAGGTAATTATTCGAGCCGATCATCACCCGACGTTTTCCATGCGTGACAACGCTAGATCCTATTGTGGATTCAATTGGCCGAAAGTAAGGATATACTCCTGCAGCTTGAACCTGTTTCGCATCATCATATTCCCGACATTTTGTAAATATATCCATCATAACGACACTCAGATCCTCTGGGTTTGTTAGCCCCGCTTGAATTAAGTTGTTAAAAACCCTACTGTTAACATCAGCTAATGGACAGGTCAACTGATTAGTCCAAATAGTTGATTTAATTAATAACAATAAGAAGTACTTTACGCAGCACTTTTTACTAAAGTTCCTATAAAAAATTCCGAAAAGCACTTAAGAAGCGAATTATTTTACGCACTTTTTTTGGCGCAGGGCATTAATTTTAGGATCTCGGCAGAATGAAGAAGGCTTGTGTGTTGAAACGCGTTAGGAATGCGCTCATCAAGCATTTGAGTCCACTTGCATTGCACAAGGACCAAGCACTCTCCTTGTTCTCAAGTAAAGAAAATCCAGATTTTCAATCCAAGCAAAAACAGCTCCTCCCAGATAAAGAACAGGAAAACTTACAGCTCATTAGCCAAAAGAGTGCCCATCCCGCTGATAGCGCTCATCCATTACTCCACCCATTAGTCACTTTGTTTTCTCAATTCAAAAACGAACGAATCGCTCTGTTCAAATTCTTAGGAAGGCAGGCATACCTTTCTAGCGAGAAGACCTCAAAACAAATCAGCACAACAACTCAGGGCGTCATGGTCGACGAAAAAGCAGAGTAATCTACGAACTGAATTCCGGAGAATGCTACGCAAAAGTGCCACGCAAAAGCTCTCCCCCTAATACATGAACGTGAATATGAAAAACAGTTTGACCAGCACCTTTTTCAGTATTGATCACTAGTCGAAAACCACTAGGAAGCAATCCAAGCTGTCTCGCTACTTTCGTGCTCGTTTCCAAAAGCCTTCCCATGAGTTCTGATTTTCCCGAAGCATTTTCTGGAAATGCAGCTGCTAATGAAGAAATATGCTCTTTTGGAATAACAAGAAGATGAACTTTGGCTTGAGGTCTAATATCTCGAACACAAATGAAAAACTCATCTTCATAAATTCTTGGAGATGGAATTTCTCCAGTAATCATCTTACAAAATATACAATCACCAGTTTTTTCCATAGGACATCAGACCTCCTCTTGACGAAGTCGTACTATATCTGCTCCTAGGAGTCTTAATTTTTCTTCCATTTTTTCATATCCCCGGTCCAAATGATAGATTCGGTTAACGATCGTTTCTCCCTGAGCACATAGACCGCCTAGAATAAGACTTGCGCTTGCACGCAAATCTGTCGCCATCAGAGGGGCCCCTTTGAGAGATTCTTTTCCTCGTACCACCGCAGTATTACCTTTCACTGTAATATCTGCTCCTAATCGATCTAACTCCGGAACATGCATAAATCGATTTTCAAAAATAGTTTCCGTGATGAGCGAAGTCCCCTCTGCAACAGCCATCACTGCCATAAACTGAGCTTGCATATCTGTTGGGAAACCAGGGAAGGGCAAAGTCGTTACATCCGTGGACTTAGGCCTGGCTTTAGCTTCTAATTCCACAAATCGAGCCCCTCGAACCACCGCAGCTCCTGCTTCTTCAAACTTAGCCAAAACCGACTCGACAGCAAAAGAAGGTAACCCCTCCACTCGGACACAACCCCCTGTCGCAAATGCTGCAGCAAGAAAAGTACTCGCCTCAATTCGATCTCCCATGATGGAATACCGACACCCTTTGAGCTGAGGACGACCTTGAATACGAATGACCTCAGTACCTTCTCCTTCGATGTGAGCACCCATAGCTCTTAGTGCCTGAGCCAGGTCAATCACTTCAGGTTCTTTAGCGCAGTTTTCAAGAATGGATTCACCTTCTGCCAACACTGCAGCCATCATAATATTCTCAGTTGCCCCCACGCTCGGAAATTCAAAGGCAATGCGATTTCCTCTTAATTTCTTTGCGGAAGCAATTACATAACCATTTTCCAATTGAATCTGAGCACCCAGCTTTTCTAGTCCCATTAAATGGAAATTGATCGGTCGTGCACCTATAGCACACCCTCCAGGCAAACTAACCTTAGCTTGACCAAATCTTGCCACTAAGGGCCCCAAAACCCAAACAGACGCTCTCATGGTTCGCACTAGGTCATACGGAGCCTCAAAATTTTGCACGTCTTTTGCACAAAGTTCAGCCCAATTTTCTTGTAAATTTGAGGTAACCTTGACTCCCAAGTGCGAAAGTAATTTGATAATAGTTCGAATGTCCTGAAGATTAGGGACCCTATCAAAGAAGCACTTTTCCTCAGTGAGAAGACTTGCTACCAAAATAGGAAGGGCAGCATTTTTGGATCCACTGGCTTGAATTGAACCACGCAGTGACTTGCCACCCATTATTTTTATTCTGTCCATCTCACTTCTCCCTTTTGTGTCAATAATATTCGGGGTCGCCCCGTCAAATCATTCAGTAATTTCGTTTGCTGGGGTTTCCAACGTGCACTCTCAAATAGCTTCATGATTTTCGATGCTCGCTCATGCGGCACTTCAAGAAATACCCAACCACCTGGATTTAAAAAATCCCAAGCTCTTTGAGCAATCCTCCTATAAAAATAAAATGGATCTTCAGAAGGAGCAAAAAGCGCTGAATGAGGTTCATTTAAAAACACTTCTGCTTCTGCCTCGCTCTGAATCAAATACGGTGGATTAGAAATAACAAAGTCTGCTTTACAATGATGAAGATTCTTCTCAAAAGGCTCAAAAAGATCTGCATCTTGAGATGTTAAAACTGTTTTAATACGCTCACCTGTCAACGATGAAATTTTTAAAATATTGTTAATATTTTTATCAGAGTACTTTTTCGCTTCTAAGCTAACCTCAGACGCTACCATTTTAAGATGTCTCAATCGAGAAACGAGTTCAACCGAAATTACACCACTCCCTAGGCCAATCTCAATCCCTAATGTAGGCTCTTTGAGATATTCCAAAGCAGTTAAAACTAGCATTTCAGTTTCTGGTCTTGGGATTAAAACTCCGGTACCAACCTCATACTCATGGCTTAAAAACTCTTGAACTCCTGTTAAATACTGAAGCGGTTTACCTTCCACTCTTGCTCTTGCACTCTGGACCAGCCAGTCTAGTGCAGACAATGGGAAAGCGCTTTTCGCCCTTGCATAGAGTTCTATACGCGATACCGTCTCCCCGGTAGTCAAGCGAATGGAAGCTATCACTAATTGTTCTGATTCAGTTTGTACGCTACCCCGAGAAACGAGAAATGAGCTTTGGCTGAGAATTTCGTTCGCCTTCAGCCTTGCCTCATAAAAAGTAAGTTCTGAAAACATTTTAGGTTCCGAGTCCCTGCGCTTTCAATGCTTCCATCTGGTAGTGAGCAATAAGGCCATTAATGATTTCATCAATTTTCCCCTCCATCACTTCGGAGAGCTGGTAGAGCGTTAATCCAATCCGATGATCAGTTAGCCTACCCTGTGGAAAGTTGTATGTACGGATTCGCTCGCTTCGATCTCCAGTACCGACCATGCTCCTTCTTGCATCCGTTTGGGTTTTTGCTGCTCGCTCCATTTCAATGTCGAGCAAGCGAGAACGCAAAATTTTCATCGCTTTGTCTTTATTCTTGTGCTGCGACCGCTCATCTTGACACACTACAACTAATCCAGAAGGAATATGCGTGATTCGAACGGCTGAGTCAGTCGTATTCACTCCCTGTCCTCCGGCTCCACCTGACCGGAAAACATCAATTCGCAAATCGATAGGATTGATCGTGACATCCACCTCTTCTGCCTCAGGGAGCACTGCCACGGTCACCGTGGAAGTATGAATCCGTCCCTGTGCCTCAGTAGCAGGAACTCGTTGAACCCGATGAACCCCCCCTTCCCACTTCAACCGGCTATACACCCGCTGTCCCTGAATTTCGGCAATGATTTCCTTAAATCCACCCAAACCCGTTGGATTCAAGGAGAGCAGGTCCACCTTCCAGTTTTGCCTCTCAGCAAATCTCTGATAAAGCCGAAAAAGTTCTCCCACAAAAAGCGCTGCTTCATCCCCACCCGCTCCTGCTCGAATTTCAAAGACCACATTTTTTTCATCGTTCGGATCTTGCGGTAATAGTAAAATCTGGAGCTTTTTTTTGGACTCTTCTAGGGCGGGCTCGAGAACTTTCAGCTCCTCTTTTGCCAAAGTAGCAATCTCGGGATCCTTCTCCCTCATCAGCTGTCGATTGGATTCAATCTCATCCCGCACTTTTTTATGGTGCCGATACTCGAAAACGATTTCCTGCAACCCGGCATGTTCTTGGGACATTTTTTTGAAATCTGCCGGCCGATTTGCAATATCAGGATCTGCCAAGCGGCTTTCAATTTCAACGAAACGAGATTCAACAGACTCCAGCTTATCAAACATTGACATAAAAATTTAGGCTTCTGGAAATTCAGCGACCTGAGCCATAACTGGCTTGAGTTCTGAGAGTTGTGCTATTTCTATTTCCATCTTCTTAGCAGATTTGTCATGAGCAACCTTATCATTAGCAGACTTATCGGGCAAAATCTCCTGTCCCTTTTCCAATCGCAAAACCTGCCTCAGCGATGCAAGAGCCACTTCTAATTGATCATCGGTTGGCTCGCGCGTTGTCAGCTTTTGGAGCATTAACCCTGGCCAAATCAAGACTTTAAAAAGTGGATTCTCCATTCGAAAGGAACATGCTTTAATAAATTCGTAAGAAATCCCTGCAATCGGTAGCATCAAAACCATCTTCACCACGACCATAAAAAGGTGGTTCAAAAAAGGTTGAGCAAAAAGGGAAGTCAACTGGAACAGAGGAAACACTGCACTAAAAACACCCACGCTGATTAACACGAGGAACAAAAGGAAGCTGGTACCACAGCGCGGATGCAAAGTACTGAATTTTTTAGCATTTTCTACTGTCAAATCTACCCCAGATTCGAACGCGTAAATCGATTTATGTTCTGCACCATGGTACTGAAACACTCGATGGATGTCTTTCATCAGAGCAATCAAATAGACGTAAATCAGCAGTATGGTAATTTTCAGCGCGCCGTCTACCAAATGAAATACCGGACTCTGAGCAGTCAAATGAATCGCTTTCGAAGAAGTCACCATTGCCGCAAGAAAATGAGGAAGAGCCACGAAAAGCCCCATCCCCAAAACCAGTGCAGATAAAATAGATCCAGTAATCGCTAAGGCTGACAGGTCCTCCCCTTTTTCTTCCGAATCGACTGCAATATTTGCCGAATAACTTAAAGCGTCAATCCCTTGAACCATCGACTCCACCAGGGTCACGACCCCTCTCAAAATAGGCTTGCGAAGAAAAGGAAACTTCTGAGCTACCCCAAAAAAAGGAAAACTTCGAATCACGATGCGCTGGTTAGATCGTCTGACAGCAACTGCAATAAAATGGGGCGAGCGCATCATCACACCTTCAATGACCGCTTGTCCTCCGATGCTGGTAAACTGACCAGAAGGCTTCTTCATGAAACAGACACCACTACTATTTGACCCACTGCAATCAGCCATTTGCGAACCACAAAACCCCACACCCTTCTTCGCTGGCGCTCAAGTTCACTTCTTCGCTGACGCTCAAGTAGACCACGAGGGTTCGAACAACTTTGACATCATTAACCTATGAGCGACATCATTAACACCACAGTAATGCACCCCTGAAATGCAAACTACTTCTTCTTATATTTATTTAAAAAGCGTTCAACACGACCTTCTGTATCTAAAAGCTTATGTTTGCCAGTAAAAAAAGGATGGCAACTCGAGCAAATTTCAATTTTGATTTTTTCTTTAGTGGCTCGAGTTTCAATCACGCTGCCACAGGCACAACTTACAGTGGTCTCATTATACTGAGGATGGATACCTTGTTTCATAAGCGAACCCAGTTAACAAATTTTGAGAAAAAAATCAAGCAATTAACTGCTCATACTTTTGATAAAGTCGTCATTTGTTTTAGTGTGAGATACCTTGCCCAGTAAAAAATCCATCGCATCCACAGTATTCATTGGGTGGAGAACTTTTCTCAAAATCCATAAACGATTGAGAAATTCACTAGGTAAAAGCAACTCTTCTTTTCTCGTTGCTGATTTATTAATATCCAAGCAAGGAAAGATACGTTTTTCCATCAACTTACGATCCAAGTGAATTTCTGAATTTCCTGTCCCTTTAAACTCTTCAAAAATCACTTCATCCATTCGAGAACCCGTATCAATAAGAGAGGTTGCAATAATAGTCAGTGAACCTCCTTCTTCAATATTTCTTGCTGCACCAAAGAATCTTTTGGGTTTATGAAGAGCGTTTGAGTCCACCCCGCCTGAGAGAATCTTCCCAGAAGGAGGAACGACTGAATTATAGGCCCTAGCTAAACGAGTAATGGAATCCAATAGAATTACAACATCGTATTTGTTCTCAACCAGCCGTTTCGCCTTTTCAATCACCATTTCCGCAACTTGGACATGCCTTGATGCCTGTTCATCAAAAGTTGAGCTAACTACTTCACCTTTAACTGAACGCTGCATATCCGTCACTTCTTCTGGACGCTCATCAATCAACAGCACAATAAGCTTAATCTCAGGATGATTCGTGGTAATCGCATTTGCAATGTCTTGCATCAAAACAGTCTTACCTGCCCTGGGAGGAGCAACAATGAGGCAGCGTTGCCCTTTTCCCAACGGAACCATCATATCAATAATGCGGGTACTATAATTATTGGGCTGATACTCCAGATTGATCCGCTTGTTCGGATAGAGTGGTGTTAAATTATCAAAAAGAACTTTCTCTGAATTCATCTCAGGGGTTTGAAAATTCACCTGCTCGACTTTCAGAAGTGCAAAATAACGCTCCCCCTCTTTTGGGGCCCGAACGGAACCACTGACAGTATCTCCGGTACGCAATCCAAATCGCCTAATTTGGGAAGGAGAAACGTAAACATCATCGGGTCCGGGCAAATAGTTGTAATCTGGGGCACGAAGAAAACCAAACCCATCAGGAAGGCACTCTAGAACCCCATCTGCGTAAATATGTTCATCTTTTTCAGCCTTTTTCTGAAGGACAGCAAAAATAAGATCTTGCTTCCTCATCCCGCCGGCATTTTCAATGCCGAGCTCTTTCCCCATTTCGACCAAATCCCCAATCTTCTTTTCCTTCAATTCTCTAAGATGCATTCCATTTCCTCAATTGTCTTGTGTCACCTGAAGCTATCAAGCACCCCTTCTTCTACCGTCGGTTTATTGTCACTAAGAGTGGGAATGCCAGCTTATTGAACTACGACCTCATACCATGAGTCAAAGAAGTATCAAGATCTTAGTCGCGACTTGTTTTTAGGATTGATTCTGCGGCCACGTCTACCGCCACTCAACTCGAGTAACAAACTATTTCACATGAGTAAAGAAAAAACGAGAACCTTTTTTTCAAAAATTGTCGCTTCTTAAATTTTCGCCTACAATAAGAGGTTATGAGTAGTCTATTTCAACTGACCTACGTCAGAGTATCCTTAGCCTTGGCTCTATTAGCACTATCCTATCCTCTGGGGCAGTTGACCCTTTTTGCTTTCACCTCAGCAAACTCAAACTCAACTGAGATAAAGTTTGTGCAAATCAATAAGGGACAGAGCCCAAACGATATCACTAAGCTCCTAGGCTCTTTAGGACTCATCAAGGATTCCAAAAATTTTATATGGCTAGGACGTCTCACCCGGCAATGGAAGCATATGAAAGCCGGAGAATACGCGCTGTCTGCCTCAATTCCACCCATTGAAATATTTTCTATTCTCACTTCGGGCATTAGTGCCGCTCATCCTTTCACCGTTCGGGAAGGAGAGAACATGTACGAAATCGCAGAAGAACTCGAAACAAAAGGACTTGGCAGCCAGGAACGCTTTCTCAGTCTATGCAAAGATTCTCAGTTTATTCAGGCTACGGGGCATTTCTCAAATGACCAGATCCCCGTCAGCCTAGAAGGCTACCTTTATCCAAGCACCTATTTCTTTAATCGAACACAAACTGAGTCCGACATGATCAAACAAATGGTGAAACATTTTTTTCTTTCTTGGAGGAAAAAAGAAGAAGATCGCTCCCAGGAACTCCATATGACCCGCCATGAAATCATCACCTTAGCATCCATCATTGAAAAAGAAACGGGAGCCCCGGAAGAACGCGCACTCATCAGCTCTGTTTTTCATAACCGACTCAGTAAAAACATGAGACTTCAAAGTGACCCTACTACCATTTACGGAATGTGGGACCGCTATAAAGGAAAAATCCACAAGCGGGACCTATCTTCAAAGAATGAGTTCAATACTTATTATGTTGATGCATTACCTGTAGGACCTATTGGCAATCCGGGACAGGAGGCTATTCAAGCGGCGCTTTTTCCAAAATCAAGTAATTATTACTATTTTGTTTCTCATAATGATGGCACCCATCAATTCTCAAGCACTATTCAAGAACATAACCATGCCGTACGAACATTCCAATTAGACCCCAAAGCGAGAGAAGGAAAAAGCTGGAGAGACCACCTTAAAAGACCCGCTTTAGTCAACAGTCATTAGAGGACTGGAGACTTAGAACTGCCTCCATTCATTCGAATAACAGTAAAAATCAGGATTAAATGCAAAACAAGTAAGAAGGATGCCGCCTCCACATGGGCCGCCCAGTGGTGCCCAATAAAATCAAACCCTGTTAAATTGACTCCGATAAAAAATGCTAACAAGAAAAAATATAAAATTTTAACTCTGTAAATAATAGATTGGTGAAACACACAAACTGAGAGAGGAATACTCATAACAAAATAAGGTTTCCAAATTAAATGCGAAGGTACAATGAGAAGTCCAATTAAAACAGGAATCCAAGAATAGAATAAATGAATCTCCCCCACCAAAATCCAGCCTAATATCACACCCAGTGTCACTAAAGTCCAAGAGAGAGAAAGTAAAAAGATCTGATCCTGAGATAGCCAAGCTTGGCCGAACAATAGAGGGCGCGCTCCTTCAGCAAGAATAGACGTCGGATGACCACTCAGGTAATGATACAGAAGCGCTATGAAGCTCTGATTATGAGATTCCAGTGGAAGACCTTTTGCCAAAACAGCATCTCGCCAACTCAAGAGCAACTGACAAGTTCCATCCCACCCCTGACTAAATATAGGTAAAATGAAACAAATAAATACGGCTAGGACAATTGCAAACCTTTCTGCCACAAGTTTTTTCTTTTTAATCCCCCGCTTAATGCTCCATGGCACCAGCAAAAGAGGCAATGGATACAGCTTTGCAACTGCAGCAAAAGTAAGAACAATCCACCTGCAAATATCCCACGAAAGATTCGATTTCTTGTCAAAGTGCCCTATCAAACCCCAAACACAAGCACCCAAAATAAATAAATTCACTTGTCCATATGAGAAATCGATTAAAATTGGTTTTGCCAGCAAAATCACGCCCCAAGACGTGATCCCGAGAACGAAAAGCCTTTGGTCGTTGATTTGACCAGAGTTTTGGCCAGAGTTTTGGGAAGAATCAGACTGCCATGGTTCGGAAAGTTTTTTTATTAGAAAAAACACAACCCATATTTTTGCAGCGCACCAAATCCCAAGTGCAATTTCCTTTGAAACTAGACCCAAGGGCGCTAAAAGCCATGCGAAACCTGGACTATATAAAAATCGATCTGGACTAACACGATAGATCTGATCCCCGTGACCAGTAAGAACTAAATGCCATGCTTCATAAAAAACGGAAAAATCGTTTCCTCCCCTGAAATAGGCCCATAATGTTCCTATCACTGTTAAGAATAGGACAAGAAATAAACCGAGAATTGACATCAATTTCCAAAAAATTTTCATGGATTTCAAGATGAAGTGCCTAACTGACTATATCCCTTCCAAAGAGGACCCTGGGAAAAAAAAGAAAAGGTAGGACTCAAGTAGTCCTCTTCGATCTGCATAAGCTTCCTCTTGAGTTGCAGCTCAGGCTGAGATGGATCTGAAGTCCCCATGAATCCGCCAAAGCTATTGGAACCCAGAATCCGATGGCATGGAATGAGTATCGGAAGTGGATTTTTACGTAGCGCTTGCCCTACTGCACGCGAGGCAGAAATCCTTCCTATCTTCTCAGCCACCCAACCATACGTCCGAGTCTCCCCGTGTGGAATTTTTGAAATAGCACCATACACTTCTCTTTGGAAAAAACTCCATTCCTCCTGATCCAGAAGATGCCAAGGCACTTCACCCAGAGGAATACCCTGATAAAAATACCCTCTAATCCGATCGATAAGATCGATTAAATTGGGTGGCATTTTTTGAGATTTTTTGACGTTCTGACACACTGCCAGCTTCCTTTGAGACCACTCAATGCGAGTCAGCAGTCCTTGCCCATTCCAACTGACTAAAATCGTCCCAAAGCTTACTGGAAAATGGAAATGATTCAATTGGCTCAGTCCTCATTTTGTTGACTTACAGAAGACACAGCGACAGCTTACAGCGAACACAACCAAAAATAAACCCTTTGCTTCCTTCTGAAACATTGCGCCACACTGTGTAAAAAAATAATCTCAAAATCCCTTTATTTTCGCTTGTTTGTCAATTTCAACCGAGATAATGTCCCCAACTCGAACAGGAGACCCAAATCGTGCAATCCTATGTAGTACTTGCCAGAAAATGGCGCCCAGCACAGTTTTCCGATATTGTGGGTCAAAATCACGTGGTTCGAACTTTATCGAATTCCATTCGCTTTCAACGAATTCATCAAGCTTATTTATTCACCGGATCCAGAGGAATAGGAAAGACCTCTATTGCTAGGATATTTTCAAAGGTGATTCGCTGCACTCATAGGTTTGAAGAAAATGAAATACTCCGATCCTGTGACCAATGCTCCAGTTGCACTGAAATCGCTGCAGGCACCAGTGTCGATGTCATCGAAATTGATGGAGCTTCCAATAACGGTGTGGAAGCAGTCAGGGAAATCCGAGAAAATGCCAAGTACATGCCATCTTCTGGGAACAAAAAAATCTACATCATCGATGAAGTCCACATGCTCACCACTGCCGCATTCAATGCCCTCCTAAAGACGCTCGAGGAGCCACCTGCTCACGTTATTTTTATTTTTGCAACAACAGAGCCCCACAAGATTCCAGCCACCATTCTTTCTCGTTGCCAAAGATTTGATTACCGCCGTGTAACGATCAGCCAAATTCAAACTCGACTTCAATTAGTCACTCAGGCTGAAGGAATTCAGACCGAATCAGGGACACTTGCTTTGATTGCTCGCGCTGCAGAAGGAAGCATGCGCGATGCCTTATCTTTATTAGATCAGGTCATTGCTTTTTCTGGCTCAAATATTACATTACGAAGTGTGACCGAAAGCATTGGCTTAATTGAAAGACAATCTCTCATCGAAATTTTATCTGGAATTTTCAGTCGCAAACCTCTGGATGTACTTCGACTGATTGAGCAAGCATACCAACAGGGACATGATTTACGTGTTCTCACTAGAAACCTAATTGAATTTTTGCACGTCACTCTTTTGGCAAAAATTAATTCTACATGCCCCACTGCATTAGAACTTTCAGATGAGCAATGGAATGAAATTAAGTCTATTTCGACTTTACGCGCGCTAGAGGAAATTGAAGTTATTTTTCAAGTTCTTCATCAAGGATTAGAATGGATCGCTCGATCTCCTCAACCAAAAATTGTACTGGATGTCTTATTAATTAAATGCTCTACCGCTGAAGCACTCATTCCCATAGAAGCAATCTCTCAAACAGAAGACACCGCCCTGAAGGGAGAGGTGGAACCTATGCCGAAAAGTGACGGAGCTCAAAACCCCGTCCCGACATCCTCTCACTCTGAACTTCAGGCCGGGGACTATCAACCCACAAACCTAGACAATCGAACTTGGGAGGGATTTATTGGACATGTTCGAAAATCACGCCCTCTTTTAGCCTCCATTTTAGAACATTCCAGCGGAGCAAAACTACCCAGCGCAAATCACACCGCGGATAAAAATCTATTCATCCGTTTTTCACCTGAAGAAGCCTATTTTCGTGAGCAACTTCAAACACGCCTTTATCAAGAACAGCTCAACCATCTTTTGAAAGAGTATTTTGGATCTTTTATTCGATTGCAAATCGAATTAAAAGATAGGAGTGAGGCACAAGAAAGCCTTGCTGCTAAAAAGGACAGGGAACAAAAAGAACATCTAGAGTCTATTAAAGATAGGGCTCAAAACCATCCCATCATCCTTGAAGCTAAATCTCTTTTTGGAGGCGAACTGGGTCCTATTGATGTTCAAGATCTTTCACCAGGACAAGCACAGGTACCCCATGCAGACCTCTAGACAGGATCCTGTTTCTAAGTTGATATTTGAGCTTTCCAAACTTCCTGGAATTGGAGAAAAAACAGCCACGCGACTTTCCTACTTCATCCTCAAACAAGATGCAGCCCATGCCCAATCTTTGGCAAATGCTATCATTCATGCAAAGCAAAAAATTGGTCTTTGCCGTTCTTGTTTTTCTTTTACTGAAATTGACCCTTGTCGGATTTGCTCTCATCCCGATCGCGATCACAATTTAGTTTGTGTAGTTGAACGTCCTTCTGATGTCCTTTCTATTGAACAATCCGGAAGCTATCGTGGAGTATATCATGTTTTACATGGTGCACTCTCTCCCTTAGATGGAATCGGGCCGGAGGAACTAAAAATTCATGAATTATTAACTCGGCTGAGAGATTATTTAAAAAGTGGCGATTCTGACTTAAAACAGCCTTTAATGGAACTTATCCTTGCAACTAACCCTAGCGTAGAAGGAGAAGCCACAGCACTTTACTTAGCAAAACTCATCAGGCCCTTCGGAGTACGTTTAACTAAACTAGCCCATGGACTTCCGGTAGGTGGCTTACTTGAATATACGGATAAACAAACCATTGGCAAAGCATTAGAAAATCGAATGGAGATGAGCTAAGTGAGCTTCATCAACTACGCAACAAAAGAAATCAATTGCAAAATCATTTACTTCGGTCCTGGACTGAGCGGCAAGACAACGAACATCCAGTACATCTATGAGCACACTCAGCAGGAACAGAAAGGAAAGCTAGTTACTCTGAGCACTGAGAACGAAAGAACTCTTTTTTTTGACTTCCTGCCTTTAGCAATAGGTGAAGTAAAGGGTTATAAAACACGTTTTCATTTATACACAATTCCGGGCCAAACATTTTATGAAGTATCCCGACAGTTTATTTTAAAGGGAGTTGACGGAGTGGTTTTTGTTGCAGATAGCCAAACAGAACGCATGGAAGCAAATATTGAAAGTTTTGAATCCTTAGAAAAAAGTCTCGAAGGGCAAGGCTATGATATTCACAAGATTCCACTCGTCTTCCAATATAACAAACGAGATATGCCAGGCATCGTGACGATCCATGAATTGGAATCCACTTTTAATCCGATGCGCCGGCCCTATTTTGAAGCATCCGCCAATCATGGACAGGGGGTTATGGAGACCCTCCAGTCCATAAGTCAAGCAGTCATTCGTGAACTCAAGGGGGGAGAATAAAATGCAGAAGGAAATGGCTAGGAAATTCAAGAGGATTTTTGAATCCCAAAGGAATAGCATCCTTTTTAATGATCGGGTTATTCAGGAGGATTTTACACTATCTCCTGATGATCGATACGATGAAATTGATCAAGCTGCTGTTGATATTGATCAATCGATGCGATGGCGCCTTCGAAATCGGGAGGCTTTTTATATCAAAAAAATTGATGAAGCCTTAAAGAGAATCGAAGATGGATCTTTTGGCGAATGTGAGGCATGTGGCGAAGACATTGAAATAAAGAGGCTGGAGGCAAGACCCACGGCAACTCTCTGTGTTTCTTGCAAAGAAGAGCAAGAGCGCAAAGAAGATCTTACTGCTAGCGGTCGAGCATTTAAGAGCCTAGGAACTAGCGTCTTTAGACTCACAGGGAGCAGCAATAAAACTTCAAACTAACTTCGGGACGGGGTTTAGAACCCCGTCCCTTTACTCTATCAACTGGAACTCAATGCTTTGAATACATTAATCCTACCACCCGTAACTGTTTTGCCGCTCAGCTCTGGAACATCATCTACTGCCTTCAGCAATACTTCTTTTACTTTTTTATAATTCCAATCTGGATGCTTTGACCAAAGTAGCGCTGCAGCTCCTGCTACATGCGGACAGGCCATGGAAGTACCAGACAACGATTCATACTTGTTCCCAGGAATAGTGCTGTAAATCGACACCCCAGGAGCTGCAACATGAGTCGTCTTTCTCCCATAGTTTGAAAAATTCGCAAGTCCGTCATTGGAGTCGGTTGCAGCAACTGAAATGAGATTGTCATTCGAAAATGCAGCAGGATAGGAGGTGTCAGGTCCATCGTTATCTGTCCCATCATTTCCGGCAGCTGCAATAAACAACACGTCCTTTGCTTTAGCTCTCTCAATGGCATCAAAGAGGGCTTGGTTATCAGGATCTGCCTTCCCCCCCCAACTATTGCTCAGCACCTTAGCGCCATGATTGATCGCATAATCAATTGCTCGAATCGCATCAGCAGAAGTACCACTTCCATCACCAGCAAGAAATTTCAGAACCATGATAGAAATGCGCTGTGCAACACCTGAAATCGCAATACCGTTACCACCCACAGCTCCAATGGTTCCTGCAGTATGGGTTCCATGTTTATTGTCATCAAAGGGAAGGCCATCATTATGGACAAAGTCAAACCCAACTATGTCCTTCTGATCCGAAGGTTTTGGATTTCGCCATACATTACCAGCCAGGTCCTCGTGATTGTAATCAATCCCAGTATCTATATCTGCCACAATAAAATCTCTAGTTCCATTATGTATTTTCCAACCCTCTGTTGCTTTAATTTTCTCCATTCCATAGATCTTCGACATGTCAGGATCAGCAGAAGGAGGATCTGTATCTGCAGGAGCGGGAGTGAGATTAGGTCTGCCGCTCGGCGCACTAGGTGTGCCAGGTATTCCAGGATCTCCATTCGGATCATCTTCGCAGTTAGGAGGAAACGGGATCCCAGGCATAAAACAGGGAATACCACCCCTGTGAGGATTTTGTTTTGAAACGACCAACGGGTCTTCACTTGCAATCGGCAAAGCATGCAAAATATAGTTCGGCTGCGCATATTCAATGGATGGGTCTTGGCGTAACTGTACCAGAGCATCTTCAACGTTCACGCTCTCTTGTAGAATAAGATGCTCAATTCCTTTCATCAGACTAGAATACCTTCGAACTTTTTTTACCCCTGCACTGCTATAAAGCATATTCGTGGCTAGACGTGTCCTCAGTATCCCATCCCTATACTTCACAATCACTTCACCGGCTTTATATTCAGCACCTAAAGCTGTTTGACCAGCAACAAAAAATAATCCTAAAAATACTGCCTTCCCTGGTCTACGCATGATTCACGCCCCCCTTTTGCTGTTAACTTCGATTGCCAACCACTGATTCCCCAATTCATCAGTAGATCACACCAATCTTTGTATTTTAGTACCTGCGCAAAATTTTGCAAATTTGACGCATGGATTTATTTTTTTGGCGTACCCTTGCTTTCTGCTACAGAGAGACTAGACTTAGCGTTCAAAATAAATTGAGGGTTATTGTGCCAAAACAAAATCAAACAAATGAAAAGACTCTTTCTCTTTTTAATAAAGTTGCCCTAGTGACTGGCTCTGGACGAGGAATTGGAGCCGCTACAGCCGTTAAGCTCGCAAAAGAAGGCTCCCACGTCGTTGTGAATGATATCAACTCCGAAAATGCTAAAGCAGTTGCCGAGGAGATCGAAAAGCTGTGCAGAAAAACTTTAGTTAGCAACCATGATATCTCAGACTATAATAGCGCAGGTAAACTTGCTGATGAAATTAAATCAAAATTTGGCAGAGTCGACATTCTGGTCAATAACGCTGGAATCACAAGAGACTCGATGCTTCATAAGCTTTCTGAAGAAAAATGGGACGAGGTCATCCGAGTGAACCTTAAAGGTCCTTTCAATATAGGACAAGCCTGCGCAAAAATCATGATGGAACAAAAAAGTGGAAAAATACTCAACTTAGCGTCCATCGCATGGAAGGGAAATATTGGGCAAACCAACTACGCTGCTTCAAAAGCAGGTATTGTTGGTATGACCTCTACTTGGGCCCTCGAACTGTCTAAATACAATATTAATGTGAATGCGATTGCCCCAGGATTTATCGATTCCGCACTGACACAACAAATTCCAACTGAGATTAAAGAAAAGTTCATCCAGAGAATCCCTCTTAAGAGAATGGGAAACCCGGAAGAAATCGCAAGCCTGGTTGCATTCTTAGTCAGTGAGCAATCGTCCTATATCACTGGTCAATGCATCCACATTGACGGAGGCCTTACCGCTGGCTTCGCTGGATAGCGCATAAAATTAGCTTAAAATGCAGCAGTAGGTGCCAAAATATCTTTTAATTTCTCTTTTTCTTGTTCCAGTAGTGCTGGATTGCTGGTTTTTTCCCATTGGATACGATCAACAATGGATTGCAAAGCCTCTCCACCTCCTCGTTTGACTGCAGCAACGACCGGAAAACTACCCAAGCTTTTTCTCATCAGGAAATTATTAGCCACTGGCGCAAGAAAGTTATCATAAACAAGCAAAGTAGCACCACCTGGAAGAGGCTCAATCCATGCCTTACCATCTAGCTTAGTAAGAGACTTCCCTTTCATGAGATGCCATGTGATTTGATAACTTCCCTTCCCCATATTCATAAAACGCTCTTGAAGGGTGTAGTGAGGATCAAAGAACGCTTGCATGACATCGGTTACCTTCAAAGTGTAATCCACCACCTGGATAGCAGGATTGGAGGTTTTATGGGACACTGATGCAGCAACCCGATGAACGTATTCCTGCTGTCGGTCAAAATCCATAATTACAGCTAAAGTCTCCTCTGGAGTAGCTTCCACTCTTTGATAGGCAATAGAACGTGGCCAAATCTCATTAGGGATATCCCTAAACTCGACCACTTGCTGTCCCGATTGGATCACTCTTTTCTGATCTTCCGTTAACTGATCGTATTGACTTGCATCGGATAGTTTTTCGAAAACTCCAGACACCAGAACGAAACTGCAACAAAACAAAAGAAACCCATGATTGAATTTCATACCCGCCCCCTTAAGGGCGGTTTCATACCCAGTTTTTTTTCAAGTGTCAAATCTATTCTTAGATTTCACGTTCCTGCTGTCTACGCATGTAGGTTGGAATATCGTACTCGTCATCCGTGAGATTGGTAATCCCTAAACGCTGAGCAATAGCACGAGCTCGCGCTAATTCTCCGCCCTCCTGCGGCATAGAAGAAATCCCCGCTGCTAATGAGGACTCTTTGGAAGGAACCACTTCCTCTGCCTCAGCTACCGGTGCCGAAGATTCAGTCGAGTGATGGTGACTAGAAGCACTGACGGGAGCATGCACTTTTTGAGACCCCATCATAACTGAAGTTGGAAGCGGGGGAATATGGGCTGCAGGATGCATGGAAGATGCAGCAGGCTGAGCGGCAAATGCCAAAGGTGCGGCAACCGGAGACTTCGGCATATTTGAATTTACCAGTAACTCTGGAGCACTGACATGAACCTCAGCTGGTGATGGAATAGCTGCAGAAGCGAACAAAGGAGGAGACACCGAAATGGGAGCGCTTCCACCCAAACCTGTTGCAATAACAGTCACTTTGACCATATCTTTAATAGATTCATCAATGACTGTTCCGAAGATAATTTCAGCATCCTCATGAGCTGCTTCCATGATTAATGTAGTTGCCTCATTCACCTCGTGAATCTTGAGATTTGAGCCGCCAGTAATGTTAATAATAATACCGGTTGCACCATCAATAGAAATGTCCTCAAGTAAAGGGCTAGAAATAGCATTAGTTGCAGCCTCAACAGCCCGATGCTCCCCTTCTCCGTAACCAATTCCCATCAAGGCAAGCCCTTTGTTTTGCATAATGGTTTTCACATCAGCAAAATCGCTATTAATCAATCCTGTGTGATTAATTAGATCAGAGATCCCTTGCACTGCGTTCAATAGTACTTCATCAGCCTTTTTGAAAGCCTCAACCATAGATAATGTAGAACCAGAGATCGCAAGGAGCCTTTGATTAGGGATGGTAATGAGCGAATCCACACTCTCCCGTAAACAGGTCATACCCTGTTCGGCATGCCTCATCCTCTTTTTCCCTTCAAACGAAAAGGGCTTCGTGACAACCCCTACGGTCAGAGCACCCACTTCTTTCGCAATCTTTGCAAACACAGGCGCAGCCCCAGTTCCCGTTCCACCACCCATTCCTGCGGTAATGAAAACCATGTCAGCACCGGCCAGAGTTTCGGAAATTTTGGCATAATCTTCCAAAGCAGCCTTTCGTCCAATTTCTGGATTTGCCCCTGCCCCCAGCCCTTTAGTCAGCTCTTGGCCAATGGCCAACTTCACTGGAGCTAAAGAAGCATCTAAGGCCTGCTTATCTGTATTGGCGGTAATAAATTCAACACCTTCCAAACCCGTTCGGATCATGGTGTTTACGGCGTTGCAACCACTCCCTCCTACACCAACTACCTTAATTTTCGCACCCTGAGTTGCTAATTGATCAATTTCAAACATATTGCTGTCCTTCTCGTTAGAACAAATCTTTTATCCAGTTTCGCATGGATCCACGTACTTTATCGTAAATGTTTTTCTCCCGAATGGGAAACCGGGATTTTTCTACATTTTTTGCTCCATATTTCAAGAGCCCTACTCCAGTCGCAAATTTCGGAGAATTTACAACATCACGCAACCCTCCAATATTCTGCGGCAACCCTCTTTTTACCGGCATTTCGAACACAAATTCCGCTAATTCCGGCATCCCTTCTAGCAAGGTAGCCCCTCCTGTAATCACCACTCCAGCAGAAAGCAAGTCCTGGTATCCTGATTTCATCACTTCTCGTTGAATAAGTGAAAAGATTTCTTCAACACGGGGTTCAATTATTTCAGCAAGGAGCCTCCGGGATAGAACCCGAGCTTTTCGCCCGCCCACCCCAGCCACTTCTATAGTTTCATCTGGCTTAATCATGGACACCATGGCACACCCATGTCTAATTTTTAACTTCTCTGCCTCATTTTGAGGTGTCCGCAAACCCACAGCAATGTCATTCGTGATATGGTGACCTCCAATCGCAAGGACCCCGGTATGCACAATGGCACCATCCTTAAAGATAGCAATGTCACTGGTACCACCTCCAATATCAACCAAAACGACTCCTAGTTCCTTTTCGTCCTGACAAAGGACAGCCTCACTCGAAGCAATAGGCTCTAAGCAAATTTCTGCCACATTGAGTCCAGCCTTATTCGCACATTTAATAATATTTTGAGCAGACGAAACTGCACCTGTAACAATATGAACTTTGGCCTCAAGCCTCACCCCACTCATTCCAATGGGATCCCGAATTCCTTCCTGATCATTGATCATATATTCCTGTGGAATAATATGAATAGTCTCACGGTCCAATGGTATTGCTACAGCTTTTGCAGCATCAATCACTCTTTGAACGTCTTGTTCGGTAATTTCCTTATCTTTAACTGCCACAATTCCTGTTGAATTAAATGACTTAATATGACCACCAGCAATCCCAGTGTAAACAGTAGAAATTTCTGCGCCCGCCATGAGCTCAGCCTCTTCAACTGCTTTTGTGATACTTTCAACAGTGGTATCAATATTAATCACAACTCCTTTGCGCAGTCCCGTTGAGGGAGCAGTACCAATCCCCACAATATCGATCAGTGGAAATGGACCCCGCTCAACGATTTCCCCAACAATGCAGCAAATCTTAGTCGTGCCTATATCTAATCCAACTACAAAATCCTTTTTGGACATTACAAATTCTCCCCGTGGGACTGATGGATCACCACGTTTAGCCCTCTTTTTGAAATCTTATGAACCATGAGCTGTTTTAACAACTACCTTTCTCCCAGCGTCCACCCAAATCTGACGCGCCGCAATAGATTTTCCAGACAGATAATGAAAGACTTCCAAAAGTCTTTGCAACTTTTCGTCTAGAGTTTCATCAATTTCATGCCCAAGATCAATCATGGTGCGCACTGGATTGTTCTTAGAAAGATCATAGCTCGCCAAGACACGATAACCTTTTTCCGTATCCCAATGAATTGTAGACAAATTCGACAATGGGTTCAACAACGAGTTGTCCCAATGTCGAACGACCCGAAGGGCATTGAGAATTCTTTCCCTTCTATCACTGGACATCCCAGCCAGAAAGGGCAAATCTGGAATTTCATTTAAATGAATACGACCAAAAATCGTTCCTTCGTTATCTGTGTAAGCCAATATCCCTTTGGGGAGCTGAACAATTGCCACTGGCTCTCGAAAGTTCACTGTCATCAAGAGGGTATGAGGAAGGTTTCTCTCAATTCTGACGTCTCGAACCCAATCCAAGGTCAGTATCCGCTTTTCAATATCTTTTAACTGGACAGCAAAAAGGCTCACCTTACCCACCGGAACAGAAGCCAAATGAAGTATTGTTTGAGTATTCACCGGAGGATTTGACCGATGAGTCCTGACTTCAACGCGCTGAAGCAGAAATAGGTTTGAGTTTAATGATTGCCTTAAACCAACCCCAAGCCCTGCGACCCCCGCGAGAAAAAATGCTGTTTTCACTAAATTCTTTGTGAGGCTCATAAGTAATTTGATTTTACCCTATTTTATTCAATAAATCTTCCATCAAATAAATTGAGGCAACCCTAAATATGTGCGATGTTAAGGGAGCTATGGATTGTCACCTCCATTTATCTAGGCCTAGTTCAAATTTGATTTTCATTTTCGCAGCTTTTGTGTCGCTGACACTCACAAATTGCTCCAGCCTGACAAAAAACCAAAACAAACAGGCTTTAGAAAACAATGAAACGACTCAAATAGCCAGTAATCCCAGGAATCTAAGAAACGATAAAGACGCTATTCGTCAAGAACAAATTTCTTTAACTGAAAAAATCCAGGTAGTTCGATTTACTTTGAAAAACGGACTCAAGCTTCTCGTCATTGAAGACCATACTTCACCAACCTTTGCATACCAAACCTGGTTCAAGGTGGGCTCTCGAAATGAAATTCCAGGTCACACAGGCTTAGCCCACCTCTTTGAACATATGATGTTCAAGGGGACAAAAAATCTCGGGGAAGGTGAGTTTGATCGACTCTTAGAAGGGCTAGGTGCAGAAGATGAGAACGCCTTTACGAGTCGAGACTACACTGCGTATGTTCAGGAAGTTCCCCGAGGCAACTTAGAAATCATTGCAAAGGCAGAGTCAGACCGCATGATGAATTTGATCATTGATGAAACTTCCTTTAAAACCGAACGAGAAGTAGTACAAAACGAACGACGGTACCGAAATGAGAACAATCCGGATGGCCTCATGGACCAGGAACTCTTTCGCCTTGCTTTCAAGCGGCACTCCTATCAGTGGCCGGTGATAGGCACCCCTGAGGATCTGGACCACATGTCTGTCCAAGATGCCTTAGACTTCTACCATTCTTACTATAGCCCTAACCACGCCACGGTGATCGTTGTAGGTGACGTAGTACCCAGTGAAGTTTTGGCCACAGTTGAGAAATATTATGGAAATTTACCCAGTCGAAAGCTCCAGCCCTTACCGTCAGCTGGAGAACCACCCCAGACATCCCCCAGAAGAAAGCAACTTCGACTGAATATCCAGGCAGAAAAAATAGTGATGGGCTTCCCCATCCCGAATTTTCAAAACCAGGACTATCCGGCCATTGACGTACTTCAGACTTTGCTTTCTGGCGGAAAAAGTAGCCGGTTAAGCCGCGTCTTGGTGGACACGGGAATTGCAACTACTGCAAACGCTTATGGATTTGAAAATTCGGACCCTACCCTTTTTCTTATTAGCGTAAACCTTCAGAAAAAAAAGCATGCAGCGGAAGCAGAATCCATTATTCTCCGAGAACTGCATCGAATGAATACGGAACTTGTCCCTCAAGTAGAACTTGAACGAGCAAAAAATAGGATTAATTTTAGTTTTTTTACCGAACTGGAATCGAGCTATGAAAAAGCTTATTTCCTGGGACAGTATGAAACCTTGACCGGGGACTTCGCAACTGCAATCGCCCATCAAAAAAAGATGCAAGCTGTAACAGCAAAAGACATTCAGAGAATCGTGCGAACCTATTTCGACCCCAGGAGTCGTACGGTCATTACAGGAGTACCCAAGGCGACCAGGACACATTAAGGAATAAAGATGAACCATTTAATGCTTAGTTTTGATAAATTTAGAATAATTATAATGCTCATCTTAGGGACGTTTTTCTCCTTCAAAGCATACCCCATAGAAATCGCATTTGAGGAAGATTCCAGGCTACCACTCATCAACATTAACATAGCCATAAAAGCAGGTTCTGTATCTGATCCACCAGGACAAGAAGGCTTAACCAACTTCATGGGAGAAATGCTCCTTCGAGGCACCCAATCCCGCACAAAACAACAACTGGATCTTGCACTAGATCAAATGGGAGCAACCTTCGAAGTTGAAACCCGAGCAGAAGCCCTGATTTTTCGAGGAGCAGTCCTCAGCTCTCAATTGGGTCCGTATTTAAAACTTCTCACAGAGATCCTCACTCAACCGAAGTTTCCGGAATTCGAAATCAAAAAATTGAAGTCAGAGATTATCTCTGGCCTCGTAGAAGAGCTAGGTCACGATGGTTCTTTATCCTCCCGTAGATTCACCCGTTTCCTATTCAGGGGACACCCTTATGGAAAATCAGTACTTGGAAGAATGAAGGATATTGAAAATATTACCCAAGGCCAAATCTTAGATCATTATCACCAGCTGTTTCAAGATCGAGCCCTGCTAGTCGTCGGCAGTGGTGCCACAACACAAGCTGACATCACCACATGGGCAAACAACCTTGCTAGCCTTTGCCCTGATTCAAGACTCAAAACTGCCAATCTACCGCCCTTGAAAATGGATGATACCCCCAAAGATGCTAGTGAGAGGCGACTTTTGATTATTGATAAACCAGAGAGAACACAGACTCAGATTCATTTTGGCCAAATTGGCATCCTCATGACTGACAAGGACTTTTTTCCCCTGTATTTGGGTAATTATGCTTTTGGAGGTTCGTCTTTTTCTGCCATACTCATGACTGAAATTCGTGTCAAAAGGGGCTGGAGTTATGGAGCCAATAGTTTTTTTCGTTTCGGAACCAAGCCTCGCTCTTGGCAAGTACATCTCTTCCCTGCCTCCAAGGATACGCCCAATGCATTAACTCATTCGCTCAAGCTACTAGAAGATCTCAAAAACAATGGAATACCTCTTTCTCAGTTCGAACTTGCTAAGCGCAGCCTGATCAATAAGTCGGGATTTATTTACAACACCCCTAGAAAAAGGGTTGAAAATACCTTGCTTGAAAAAACCTTAAATCTTCCAACCGACTTTATGAAATCCTATGGCAATGAGCTCCAAAAAGTTTCACTTGCAGATGTCAACATGGCATTAAAATCCTTCATCAAACCTGAAAATTTAGCGATTTCAGTCCTAGGCACAGCATCAGAACTCAAGCAGTCTTTAACTCAAGCCGCAGGAGTGTCTGAAAGCCAAGTTGAGGTAGTTTCTTACTCAGAAGATTAAGACTTTCATCCGCAAGACGTTTGAGTCCAACGGTAAATACAGTCAAAAACCTGCTCTTTTCTAAATGGCTTAGTCAAAACCTCATCGCAACCAGCACGAAGCATTTCTCCTGCATGTTCAACAATAGCATCGGCTGTAAAAGCGATAATGGGAGTATGTTTAGAATTTTGCTTATTTTCAAAACTGCGAATTTCCTTCGTAGATTCATTCCCTCCCATCACGGGCATCTGCATATCCATAAAAACAATGTCATATTTCCTTCTCTGATATAAATCCAAAGCCTCTTTACCATTATTAGCAAAGGTCAGTTGAAAATTGGTCTTTTTCAGAAACAGACGAACTACAAGTTGATTATCGATTGCATCATCAACTACTAACACTTTGATCGGTTTTTTAAAAAACTCCTCTTCGTATTTTTTATCTGACTTGCGCACTTTCGGACGGGTATCTGCTGGAAGTTCACAATCAAAGAAGAAAATAGAACCTCCCTCTTCTTTGCAGTTTTTACGCACAAAAATGTCCCCATGCATTAAATTAACTAACCTTTTGGTGATACTGAGCCCAAGACCTGTGCCACCATAATTCCGGGTTGTCCCTTGCTCAGCTTGAGTGAATGGTTCAAATATATTCACCATTTGTTCTTCAGTCAATCCTATCCCTGTATCTGAAAGCTCAAATATAATATGGCCATTCTTTCGATTAATCAAAATGTTCAGGTGAATTCGGCCTTGATCAGTAAACTTCAATGCATTACTTGTAAGATTAAATAGGATTTGCCGTAGCCTTAATGAGTCTCCTAAAACGTAAGGAGGAACCTGAGGGTCAATATGGAAACTCAAATCAATGGACTTTTTTTTCGCCTTTTCCTGAAACACCTGTAACGTTTGTTCGATAAAAGGATAGAAATTAATTCGTTCAACATCCAGTTTTAACTCGTTTGCTTCTATTTTTGAAATATCCAACACATCATTGATAATACCAAGAAGAGCCGAACTCGAATTTTTCATAATATTAACAAGTTCGATTCCCTCTTCATCACGAATTTTCTCAGCTACCGTATCAATTAATCCTAGAATAACGTTCAAAGGAGTTCTCATCTCATGACTCATTCTTGCCAAAAACTCTGATTTCGCACGCGTGGCTTCCTGAAGTTTTTGATTCACATGAATCAAACGTTCCTTTTCGATTACCATTGTTTGATTGAGTTTATCTGCAAAATAGAGATTGGTATCTATTGCACCCCTCAACGCAGATGCCGCCTGTCTCAAAAATAGATTAAGTAAGTGCTTCTTGTGAGGATCTTTAATTGCTTGCACAAAAGCACTTCCCTCATCGATGACCAGAACACCTACTAATTCGCTTCTCGAATATAATAGAAGGGTCGAGACTAAGTCCTTTTTTTCGACTCCTCCAGTAGCACGAGTAACTTCAAAATGGGAGACTGTCTTCTGATTTGCAACTTGCAAGCTGAGAAACTTTTCAATTTCAGGTGAACACTCCGTTACCTCGCCACTTGGGTATGTAATCTGCTTAGTGGGGGTTCCACTTTTTACTGGAACAAATCCAATGTGTTGACAGGAGAAATTTTCTTTCAGAAAAGACATAATTACATCAATAATTTTTTCAAATTTCATTAGAAGAAAAATTTCACTCGAAAAAATTGAGACTTTTCTATAGTTTAAGAGTTCTTGTGCTGCGTCAAGCGCAGTGGACTCCTTCATACATGCTATTTATCGGAACATTGAGCCTAAACGTTAAGAATTTGAATTCGGAATAGAAATATAGAAAATAGTCCCCACACCTACTTCTGACTCAAACCAGATCTTTCCCCGGTGCAGATCTAACGCTCTTTTAGCAAGACCGAGAGCATTTCCATGACCTCGACTAAAAACGGTTTCCTGCTGCCGAACTGGACTAAATAGTTTAAATATTAGGGGAAACTTTTCTTCTTCTATCCCTATACCGTTGTCTCGAATAGAAAGAATAGCCTCTTTATTTTGTTTTACAAAACTGATCTTAATTCTCTTTTGCTCAGAATGATTGTACATAATTCCATTTTTTACTAAACTATTCAAAACACTTTCGATAATTTTTGAATCACAAAATACCATTCCAGAAGTCAAACTTTTGTCAAAAATCACCTCTGGATATTTGGCCTGAAATTCATGAATCACCCTATCAACCAAAGCACTCATATCTATCTCGGTTATTACAAGGTTTTCAGAACGTAGCTCAGAAAGTTCTTTTAACGAAGTAACATACCGTTCAATCACTCTTGATAATTGACCAATTTTTGCAATATTGCAGCACGGCCCCAAAGTTCCAGTGGGACATGCAAATTTATTCACTTCTGAATCAATTCCCTCAAAAATTAACTGCAAGTCGTTGGCAGTAAAACGGGCAAATTCCCCAAGCTCCTTAATAGAATCCTCTAATTTTTTTGCCTTAACAGTTAGCCGGTACTCAGCACTCTTTAGAAGCGACTTATCAGTAAAGGTCAGTACAATTCCCTTTTTATTTTTTTGACCCACATAGGGCAGAACCTTAATTAGAACTGATTTTCCAGTGCTATCAGTGCTATCTAAAAATTGACTTTGATTTGTTTTCTGAACTTCCCGTATTTTTCTTAGAAAGTCATCATTCTGAAACTGATGAGCAAATGTCTCGATCGATCTGCCTATATCATGGGGTAAAATATTGTATGAGTCCGAAATAGCAGGGGTAATTTTCCGAATACACACATTTTCATCCAAAAAGATCGTCCCAATCCCCGTGGAGTGCACCAGATTATCAATATCCTCTTCCAACATTTCTAACTGAGCGATCTTCTTTTGATGCTCAGAGTTCACCGTATACAGTTCTTCATTTACTGAGTGAAGCTCTTCATTGGTTGACTGCAACTCTTCGTTTGAAGCTAATAGCTCTTCATTCGTCGACTGTAATTCCTCATTCGTTGTCTCTGCTTCTTCAAGAGCTGCCTGGAGGTTCTCTTTTGTCGTCTGAAGCTGAAACTCCAAATCCTGAATCAATTGACTAGACTGACGATCTGAATCATAAACTGATGGGGACTTTTCCTTGACAGATTTCTCATAAAAATTTTCAAACCGAATTACGATTAGAGAAATATTTTCTGCTTTAAATCTTAATGACTTGAACAACAAGTCAACGCTTAATTTTTTCTCATCCAATAGAACAGTAAGATTCTTATAATGTATTTCATTGCTTTCAACTTGAACTCTATGAATTCCAGAAGTCATCGGAGATCGAAGATCTGGATGAATTAGTCTCAGTATATTATTTGAAACTTTCCCTGGCTGGAAAGTAAGAAATGAATTCGTCCGACCTGTTGTGTGAAGGATTTCTTCTTCTTGATCAATCACAATACAATCTTCTAGGTAAACATCGAGTAAAATGTCATAAATTCTTTGCTTGAGAAATTTCGGATTTCTCAATGTCAGTTTTTGATCCATATACTCAATGAAGGGTCTATTGAGATAACTCTTTTTTGTTCCAATCTGGAAAGGCACCTTGCTATCATGAAGCTTCCTATAAATTTTCCAAAGCCGATTTTCTTCTGAAAAATCGTGACTAAATTCTCCAATGCCTTCACTGGAACCTAAGAACAGAATGCCATCTTTATTGAGCGAAAAATGAAAGGAGCCAACCACCTTTTGCTGAATATCGGGTTTAACATAAATCAAAAAATTTCTGCACGAAATAAAATCTACGTTAGTAAAGGGAGGATCGGAAATAAGATTCTGTGGAGCAAACACAATCATATTTCTCAACTCAGGAACCACGCAGTATTGGTCCTCCTTTTTCATGAAAAATCGATCTTTTCTTTCCTTCGATACATGAATAAGCGAGGATTCGGTATAATGCCCTTGAGCACCTACCGCAAGATAGTTTTTATTAATATCGCTTGCAAATATTTTAATATCGAAGGCTTTCTTTAGCTTTTCTGCATATTCTTTTAGTAGGATTGCAATCGAGTAGGCTTCTTCTCCAGTCGAACAAGCTGCAATCCACACCCTGAGCTGACGGGTCTCATCTTTTTTTTCAAAAAGCTTGGGGATGAATTCGTTTTCAATGACTTCATAGGCATCTTTGTCACGAAAAAACGAGGTTACCCCAATTAAAAGATCAAAATATAAACAGTCGATTTCAGCTTCATCATCAAAAAGCCGCCTAGCATACTCGTCTACTGAGGAAATCAACATTGTTTTGGCTCTACGATCAATCCGGCGATAGATAGTAGTTTCCTTATAATCTGAAAAGTCGACTTTATGCCTTCTCAAAATGAGTTTAAAAATCTGTCCATAGGTATCATCTGTTTTTTTATATTCTTCTCTTTCTTCTCCTTCTTTTTGAGGAATAGGATTTTTTAGGTAATCAGAAATAAACGCAGGTATTTTTTGGGAATCTAGAACCTTATTGACCACCTGAGTGCTAATAGCACTCCTGGGCATGCCATCGAACTGCGCTGTTTCAGGATTTTGGGCAATCACAAGACCACCCACACTTCCAACCTCTAAAATTCCAGATGAACCGTCACTTCCAGTACCAGATAGAATAACTGCTATAGACTTATTCAGATAGTCTTTGGCCATCGATTTAAAAAATATATCAATAGGTAAATTTAAATGATGCCCCCTTTCCTGCTCTGACAGGTACAAGGTTCCTCCTTCGACGATCATGTTGTTCTTTGGTGGAATCAAATAAATGGTATCCCGCTCCAAGGGCATCTTATTTTCAACAATTTTAATATTCATTTTTGTAAAATTGCTTAAAAGTTGATTCATGAGAGACTTGAAGTCAGGCGACAAATGCTGAATCACAACAAATGCAAGACCATGAACAGCTGGCATGTTATTAAAAAAATCCTGGAGTGCTTCCAGGCCGCCTGCCGAGGCTCCGATACCAACCAAGTATTCTGGCTTATTTGACTCTTTCATGTTAAGTGCTTCCTTTATTCG
>Ga0302320_10002432_pt1 | contig 43779 bp, 39 predicted proteins | sample Bog_T0_3_FD_202130 | JGI IMG/M metagenome (GOLD analysis project Ga0302320, IMG submission 202130) | Peat permafrost microbial communities from Stordalen Mire near Abisko, Sweden - Bog_T0_3 | ecosystem: Environmental > Terrestrial > Soil > Wetlands > Peat | place: Sweden: Abisko, Stordalen Mire...
AGAGCGGCGGATGCGCCGGCGCCTGGCCATTGAGGTCAACTGCCGTTCATTTGCGCCATGGCTGCAACTCACCGGGCTTGCCCCAGCTTGGAATCGGACTCTGCAATCCGTCTCTGATCCAAAGGAAGCGGCCGTTGATCTGCGCAGCGTCATCACGGGTTAATTCCTCAACGAGATCGGCGGCCTTTTCGGGGTCATCCCCTCCCGTTTCGCGTACCCAGTTCACCCATTGCGTGTAGGCGTCCGCGCCGCTGCCCAGGCGCTCCGCCCCCGCCTTGATGTCTGCCCACATGGCGGTCTTCACATCGCCCGGATGGATCACATTGGCTGTGACACCTGTTCCCTTCAATTCGGACGCCAGGTGGCGGGTGAACTGATTGAGCGCAGCTTTGCTGGTGCCATAGGCGCTGTTGACCGGCCCGGGATCATGCAAGGCCGCGGCAGAGGTCACATTGACGATGCGGCCCCATCCAGCATCGATCATTCCGCCAACAAAGGCCCGCGAGGTCAGGTACGAAGCAACCGTGTTGATCATGATCGTCTCGATCCAGGCGGCCGGATCGCTGTCTTTGATGAGGTCGATGGGGCCAAAGACACCCGCCGCATTGACGAGAATGGAAGGAATGCCGAGTTCCCCTTCGATCACGCCCTTCACTTGCTGGACGGAGTGCGGCTTGCCGAGATCGACGGGCACAACCAGCGCGCGCGCTCCTTTGGCCGCCAGGTCCTGGCGTGTGTCTTCAAGCCCTGCCTCGCCGCGCGCGAGCAACGCCACGGCCGCGCCCACGTGCCCCAGCCGCACTGCAATGCGCCGGCCCACACCGCGACTAGCGCCGGTGACCACCGCTACTTTTCCCTTCAAATCGCTCACGCGCGGACTCCTCGCCCATCACCTTGGCTCTAAACGAGGCTACCTGACTGCGAAGATCAGGAAGTAGTCCTGACCGTCGCTCTTAGTGAAGTCGTATTTGCCGATGCGTCGGTATCCTGCCTGCGCCATCTCGCGTTCGACGATATCGGGCATGACCCCGTGGTCGGTTCCATCTCCGTTGCGGTCGATGATGCCGACCTTCGCTCCGGGCTTGAGCGAGAGCTTCAGCTTCTCCATCAGCGGGATGGGTTGCGCAAACTCGTGATAGGTCTTCAGAATCAGAACGGCATCCACGCTGTTCGGCGGCAATTTCGCATCCGCGACGAGTCCCAGCACCGGGTGCACGTTCCCGAGCTTTTCCCGGGCTTCGCGCTGGGCAATGTAGTCGACCGCTTTGGGGTTGATATCTTCGGCGTACACCACGCCGCCGGGCCCGACGCGAGCGGCAGCCCGGACGGTGAACCATCCCGATCCCGCGCCAATATCGGCAACGGCTTTGCCCGGCACGATGCCCAGCAGATCCATGACCCGGTCGATCTGGAGTTTCTTGTCCCGGTCGGGATACTCGAAGATCGACAGGTCTCCTGCATACGGCGTGCTCGTCGGCCTTTCCGCCTGCGCCGCCGCAGGAGGAGGCGTTTGCGCAGACGCCTGGGCCGAAGTGCGGACTTGAGCCGATAACGCGGTGAAACAGAGCAGGAGCGCCAGTTCCACGGATGCCTTGTTGCGAGTCATCATGATCTCCACTTCCCTCAACAGCATGGCATTGGATGCCGGTGACCGCAAGGCAACGCCGAATTTGTTCCGGATTGCCCAGCCGGGGAGGCACTTTTTCCTCGACTTGCACAGAAGTTGGAGGCAGGATTGGCGGCGGGGCGGCTCCAGTTCCGGTACCATACTTGAGGTACCTATTGCCGAATGAGCCTTAAAGCCAAGCTGGAAGCTGTCATCTACGCCGCGGAGGAGCCGGTTACACTGGCTCAGCTCGCCGCATTGTTTTCGACCGAAGCACAGGAGTGGAAGGCGGAGCGGGACGCTGCGTCTGCCGCTACGGCTGTTGAACAGGCTGCCCAGCTACCCGAGCCCTTACCGCTGCTGAGTGCGGCGTTCGACTACCTGGAACTGGACCAGCCGGCTGAGCCGGTTGGGGCCGAGGCGAACTCTGAAACCGGCGCGGAAGCTGCCGGCGAACCGGCCGGAGAGGCCGTTGCGGCTGAGGAGACGCCTGAGCCGGGGGCTGAGGCCGCTCCATTGGATGCAGAAGCGGAGGCCAAGAGGCTGGCGCGACAACGCGACCGTGAGGCGCGAGTTGTGCTGCGGGGACTGCTGGACGAGCTAATGGCCGGCTATGCCAGCGACGACCGGGGCATCGAGATCAGGGAGATTGCGGGCGGGTACCGGATGGCGACCAAGCCGGAGTGCCACGACGCGGCGCGGATGTTTGCGAAGAGCCTGAAGCCGGCGCTGAAGCTGAGCCTGCCGGCACTGGAGACGCTGGCGGTGATCGCCTACAAGCAGCCGGTGACGGCGCCCGAGGTGAATGAGATTCGCGGGGTGGACTCGAGCGGCGTGTTCGGGTCGCTGCTGGCACGCAAGCTGATTGCGACCGCCGGGCGGAAGCAGGTGATCGGCAGGCCGATCTTGTACAAGACGACCAAGGAGTTTCTGCTGCGGTTTGGGCTGAAGGATGTAACCGAGCTGCCCTCGATGGAAGAGTTCGAGAAGATGGCGCAGCTTGAATTCGACGAGGCAGAGATGGCCGGCGAGGGCGAGTCTGCCCCGGACGTGAACGAAGATCCAAGACTGGAAGTGGACGACGACGAGGACGAGCCGGGCGAGGAAGCGTCTGCGGACGTGGAACAGGAGACACAGCAAAGCACAGAGACCGCCGTGAGGGCGGACGGCGAAGTGAGCCTGGCGGTGCAAGAGCCTGTGGCCACGGAACAACGTGCCAGTGCACTGGCAGACGAAGCGGCGTCAACCCCCGCAGAGGCCGCGCCTGCTGCGCCTTCCCCACCCGAGCAGGCAGAGAATGAGAATGTCTCCCATGAGCGATGAACAGCGGCCCAATGCGAACGAAGCCGAGTTGAACGACACACCGGAATCAGAAGACCCAATCGGAGACGTGACCGACGGCGAGGCGGAGACTTCGACCAGCGGCGAGACCGAGGTCGAGATTGGGACCGCCGAAGGCGAGGCCGAAGACCAGGCTGACGCGGCGACCGAAGCGGAGGACGAGGCAGAGAACGATGCCCAGGCAGAGGCTGGCGCCGACGAGGATGAAGCTGAGCCGGAGTTCAAGCGCAAGGCTCGTCCGCCGGTGAAGCTGGAGCGGCTGCAGAAGATTCTGGCCCAGGCGGGGGTGGCCAGCCGGCGCAAGGCCGAAGAGATGATCGAGCAGGGCCGGGTGCAGGTGAACGGCAAGGTGGTTACCGAGCTGGGCACCAAGGCCGATTCTGGACGCGACCACATCCGCGTGGACGGCAAGCTGCTGCAAGGGGCGGAACGGCTGCGCTACTTTGTGCTGAACAAGCCCAGGGGCTTTGTGACTACGGTGAAGGATCCCGAGGGCCGGCCCACTGTGATGCAATTCTTCGACAAGATGCGGGAGCGGCTCTACCCGGTGGGGCGGCTGGACTACATGAGCGAAGGGCTGCTGCTGGTGACCAACGACGGCGAGCTGGCCAACAAGCTGACGCGGGCCTCGGCGGGCGTGGAGAAGACCTACCTGGTGAAGGTGGCCGGGATTCCCAGCGAAGCCGAGCTGGACGTACTGCGCGCGGGCGTGGCCATCGAGAAGGGCAAACCGGGGTCGGACAAGGTGCGGACTTCGCCGGCGCGGATCAGGCAGGTGCGGCAGGGCGATAACCCGTGGTACGAGGTGGTGCTGATCGAGGGAAGAAACCGCGAATTGCGCAAGATGTTCGAAGAGGTCGGGCATTTTGTGGAGAAGATTCGGCGCGTGGGTTACGGGCCACTGATTCTGGACCAGGAGCCGGGGAACCTGCGCGAGTTGGATACGCAGGAGTTGGAACTGCTGCGCAAGGCTGCGGACGGCAAGTTGAAGACGCCCAAGGCCAAGGAGATTCGGCGGCGGAACATGATTGACTCGCTGCCGCCGGAGAAACCGGCTTTCAAGGCGCGCGGAGAACGGCCCGCGGCAGGACCGAAGGACTACAAGCCCAAGCGGGCGTTTGGGACGGATGCGCCGGTTCGGGGCAGAGCTGGGCCGCCGAAGTTCCGGACTGGAAGGCCTGCGGGCGGTCCGGCGGGCCGGCCGGCATGGAAGAAAGACGACAGGCCTGGACGCCCACCGGCGCGGTTTGAGGCAGGAGCGCCGAACGAGGGCCGTTCGGCGGCGGGCAAAAGCTACGGCGACAGGCCGGCAGCAGGACGGACCTTTGGGGACAAGCCTGGGGGACGAGGGTTTGGCGGAAAGCCTGCGGCGGGACGGACTTACGGGGCTAGACCGGGAGCAGCGAAGCCTTTCGGGGATCGGCCGGCTTCGGGGCGCTTCCCGGCGAAGCCAGCGTGGAAGAAGCCAGAGGCTGGCGGACGGCCGCAATACAACAGGCCGGCTGCGCCAAGGCCGGAGGCGGCGCGGCGTCCAGCACCGGAGCCAATGGAGGATTTGGGGCCGAGGAAGCCCTCGCGGCTGCACATTGAGCCGGTACATGATTTCGGGCGCACGGAGCGGCCCAGAACAGATCGTCCCAGCTCAGGCCTTCCGCCGTCGGGGCGTCCGGCATTTGGGCGCGGGGGGGCGGATCGCCCGGGCGGCGGCCGTTCCAGTTCAGCGCGGCCGTTCCGCGGTGAGGGTGGGCTGGCGCGGCCTTTCACCACCAGCAGCGGCAAGCCACGTGCGGGCGGGCCCAGACCCAGCAGCAAGCCCGGCAAGGACGGCGAACGCTCTTATGGCGCTGGAGCAGAGCGCAAGAGCGGCTCGGGATGGAAGCCCAAACCGAACTTCGGCGGCAAGAGCAAGGCCGGTCCCGGGGGCAGGCCGAAGACGGGCGGGTTCTCGAAGTCCGGGCCGAAGGGCAAGCCAAGCGGTTCGGGGACCAAGCGCAGCGGGCCACGACCGGGTGGAAAGCGGCCGGGCGGCGGTGGTGGAAGACGCCCCTAGATTCAGAGGAGCAAGGAGGCTAGAATGCTGTCCATATCACGAAGAGACTTCATCAAGACGGCGTCATCGAGCGCGGTGGTGGGCGCGGTGCTGTCGTCAGGCGGGCGAATGCTTCGCGCCAACCCTCTTGGCTTGCCCATTGGGTGCCAGACGTGGCCGGTGCGAGCCATGATCGCCAAAGACTTCCGCGGCACGCTCAAGGAGCTTGCTTCGGCTGGATTCCAGACCGTCGAGCTGTGCTCGCCCGTGGGTTACGCCGACTCCGGGTTTGCCGGGCTCGACAAGTACACGGGGGCCGATCTCAGGGGCATCCTGCGCGACGCAGGCCTTGCGTGCATCAGCAGTCATTTCTCCATCACGGAATTGAGGGAAAACCAGGAGGGCCGAATTGCCTGGGCGAAAGACGTCGGCCTGACACAAATGCTGGTGCCGAGCCTGGACGGGCCGCAGAATCCCACGATGGATGACGTGAAGCGGGCGGCCGACGAATACAACCGGATGGGAGAGCGGGCAGCGGCGGCGGGGATCGTGCAAGGCCTTCATAACGAGGGCTTTGAGCTCTCCAAGGTCGATGGCAAGCGGACGTATGACGTGCTGTTTCAACTTCTCGATCCGAGGTTCGTCAAGTTCCAGTTCCAGGTGTCGACCATCAGCGAGGGCTACGATGCCGCCGAGTACTTTACCAAATACTCTGGTCGCTTTATTTCCATGCACGTTCAGGGGTGGTCGGCAACGACGCGAAAGATCATGCCTGTGGGTGAAGACACCCTGGATTGGAAGAAGATCTTCGCCGCGGCAATGACGGGTGGCATCCAAAACTACTTTGTGGAGATGGACCTGCCGATGATGAAGGCCAGCGTTCCCTACCTTCGTCAATTACAGGTGAGGTGAAAGCACGCCATCGCACGCCCCGGAAGCCGAGGGCAGCCTGGCAAACCGTCGCGGCGCGCCAAGAACTGATTCTCGACTGTTGTGGAGCGCTTCGCCGGTTCCCCGTGCTTTCCCGGAAGAGTGACCGGTAAACCCAAACCCAGCACATTCCTTCTGGTGTATCGTGTTTGCTCACGAAACGAGCGTTGCTGCGTCCTTTTCCACAGCGGACAACTCTCAAACTCCCGGAGCAGAGACTGAATGGCAACGGATGCGGTGAGCTACCCACTATCCACGGCTGCGACAGCGGCGAGTTTGGCCTGGCCGGCTGCGAGGAGGGTACAATCCTCAGCAGGTATGGCTTCGACTACCGCAATGAACGGGGGAAAGAGCGCGCAGGACCGCTTGCAGGCGCGGGCTCCCGAAATGGAGCTGATCCGCGAGGCGCAGGCGGGTTCGCGCTCGGCCTTCGACGCGCTGGTGCGGCAGTATGAGCACCAGGTTCTGCGGCTGGCGCTGCACCTGACGGGCAGCGAGCACGACGCGGAGGACATCTACCAGGAGGCTTTCCTGAAGGCCTACCGGTATATTGGCAACTTCCGCTTCGAATGCTCGTTTTACACGTGGATTTACCGGATTGTGACCAACCTGTGCCTGGATCAGCTGCGGCGCAGGAAAACCCGCCGCGAGGACCATGCGGTGGTGCTGGACCACTCCGGCGACGAGATCGATCTGCTGGCTTCGGTTTCCGACGACCGGTCGTTTTCGAATCCGGCCAAGGAGCTGGACAGGAAGGTGCTGGGCGCGTACATTCAGGCGGCGCTGGGCAAGCTGACGCCGCGGGAGCGGATGGTTTTTGAGCTGAAGCACTATCAGGGGTTGCGGTTGCGGACGATTGGAGAGATGCTGAACACCACGGAAGAGACCGCCAAGAATACGCTCTTCCGCGCGACCAAGAAGTTAAGAACACAATTGGCGGAGTTGCGGTAAGCGCCACCAGGCAATTCCTGAACGGAATGCGGATTTTGGGACGCAAGTTGAAGTTTTTTTGAGGCTGGAAGGACGTAGCGATGAATTGCGAACTTGCACACGAGCGGATCGTGACGGCGGCATACGGAGAGCTGCCCGACGAGCAGATGCATGAATTGGAACGGCACATGACGGGCTGCCCGGATTGCGCCCTGGAGCGGGAACAGTTGCGCGCGCTGAAGATTCTGGCCGATGCGCATCCGGTAATGGAGCCGCCGGCGAACCTGGTGGCGCGGTCGCGGCTGCGGCTGGAGGAAGCTCTTGACGCTTTGCCGCCCAAGCGCTGGTATGAGCGGCTGACGCAGCGGATGGTGAACAACTTCGCCAGCGTCCAGGCAGCGCCGGTGGCCGCGTGCCTGCTGCTGGTGGTGGGCGCGGGGGCGGGCATCCTGGGCGGCTATGAGTTTGCGCAGAGCCGGGCGGCACACGCGGCTACGCTGGCGCGCAGCGCAGCCGTCGCGCAACCGACGCCGCCTGCGGCAGAGATTGCCAGCATCTCCAGCATCGTGCGGCAGCCGAACAGCGAGATTGTGGACGTGAGCTATAACCAGGTGGTGCCGCAGCACATGCAGGGCTCGCTGGACGATCCGAAGATTCGCGAGCTGCTGATGCTGGCGTCGGAGAATTCGGCTTCGCCGCTGGTGCGGGACGACTCGGTGGGACTGCTGGCGGCGGAGTGCCGCGCCGGGCACGGCTGCCAGGCGGCAGGAATACGCGACGCGCTGATGGTGGTGCTTCGCTACGACAAGAATGCGGGCGTGCGGCAGAAGGCGCTGGAGGGCCTGGAGCCGTACGTTGCCGTGGATCAACGGGTACGGGACGCTGTGTTGGAGGCGCTCTTGAACGACTCCGACCCGCGTATTCGTACCGAGGCGGTGAATGTTCTGCAGCCGGTAGAAGCCGATACGAGCGTGCGGCAGGTATTGCACACCGTAGCCAATTCGGATCAGAATCCACATATTCGGACCGTCTCGAGAGAAGTCTTGAGCCGCGTGCCGGAGATTCAATAGAGTGATCACGCTCGCGGCGACTGCATCGTCAGGAAAGAATGTGGGCCGGAGCCAGGGGAACACCGGAGGGGAAAAATGAAGCACTTTTTGAGGCCGTATCAAGGAACTGCGGTTGTCATTCTGGTAGGGGTGGGCATCGTGGTAGCGCCGAGGGGCGCAGCGGCGCAGGCGGAGCCGATGGTGGAACTGCTGCAAGGGACCAGCCCGCTGCTGCTGCACTCGTCAGCCTCGCAGGGCTACCTGGGGGTGGACTTGGCGGATGTGGACCAGGAGAAGGCGCAGGCGCTGAAACTGAAAGAAATGCGCGGGGCGATCATTACCCTCATCGATCACGACGCACCGGCGGGCAAGATCGGCCTGAAGGTGAACGACGTGGTGGTGCAACTGAACGGGCAGAATGTGGAGGGCGCCGAACAGTTGCGCAGGATGCTCAAGGAGATCCCGGCGGGACGTACGGTGAGCCTGGAATTCAGCCGCGAAGGCAACCTGCAGACCACCTCGGTGCAACTGGCGGACCGACGGGCGATGGAGCACGACGTCTGGAACAAGCTGGGCAACGACGGAGACGTGTTCGTGCAGACGCCGGGCATGGGTGTGCTGACGGGTGGCGGAGACAATGAGCTGCCGGGCATGTTTCGCATGCCCATCTTCGGCAGTACGCTGAACGTCGGCGCGATGGTGGAGCCGCTGACCAGCCAGATGGCCGATTACCTGGGCGTGCCGAATGGGCTGATGGTGAAGCAGGTGGCACACAAGAGCGAGGCGTCTTCGGCGGGACTAAAGGCCTTCGACGTGATCCTGAAGGTTGGCCCGGACGCGGTGACCACGGTTTCGGATTGGGACCGGGCGCTGAGGTCGAACCAGGGCAAGCAGGTGCAGGTGACCATTCTGCGAGACAAGAAGCAGCAGACGCTCAACCTGCAGGTGGACTCGAAGCACAAGACGGGCGGGCTGGAGATGGAAGAGCTGTTCCCGGATGCGAGTTGCCCAATGGTGGCGGAACTGGATCCCGACGCAATGAAGGCGTTTGCCCAGGACAGCGCGTCCGCGGCCAGCTTGTTGCGCGACCAGTTGAAGAACAACGACTTCAAAATTGACCCGAAGCAGATGGACGAGCTGAGTCGGCAGATGGAGCAGTTCGGCAAGAACTTCAAGGCCGAAGACTTCAAAATTGACCAGAAGCAGATGGACGAGCTGAAGCAGCAGCTAGAGCAGTTCGGTAAGAACTTCAAACCGGAAGACTTCAAGATCGCCCCAAAGCAGATGGACGAGTTGAAGCAACAGATGGAGCAGTTCCGGAAGGACTTCAAGACGCAGGATTTCGAGCTCGCGCCGAACTGAGGCTGGGAGTATTCTGGAGACAAGGACGCCACCGGGAAGCCGGCCGGCGTCCTTTTTGCGCTTCAGGGGTAGGCTGTCTGCACGTTGGGGGGCGGGGGAGGGAAGGCCATGGACGTGGCAGAGACGATCGAGGTACACGGAGCGAAGCGACTGGTGAAGGCGGAGGGCGCAGACCTGTCGGGATCGAGCTTCACAGATGTGAACCTTTCCGGAGCAGCCTTCACGGATGTGAGCTTTAGCGGGGCACGATTCGAAGATGCGAATCTGTCAGGATGGAGCGTGCGGAATGCCAACCTGACAGGACTGAAGGTGAGCAACGCGGATCTGCGCGGGGCGTCAATTGAGGACAGCCTGACGGCGGGCATGACGATCAACGGGATTGCCGTGGCAGAGATGATGGCCGCCTACCGGGTTTTGACGCAGAAGGCGGAATAAAATCTGGAACGCCAAGGGTCTCGGATTGCCGGGCTGCTGGCGATCGAGCTGGGATGGCGCAGGCCGGGTCAGCAGGCCAACGAGTGGGCAGGTCGGCGAATGGACTGCAAGGCGATTGCCAGAGTAACTGCGGCGCTGAGCCACAGGATGAGGCCCGTTCCGAGAGCAGTGATTCCCTGCAACCGATCTGCAGGCACGACGAGGATACTGACCGCGGCCCAGGTTACCAGCGATACTCCGGTGGCGTGGTGCAGCGGATAGCGGAACAGACGCGCCAGTGGAAACATGTGCAGGCCCACGATGGCCGTGATGGCGCTCAGGACGTAGGCGTCGATGCGCAGCCTGGCGAAGCTGAAGGCCAGGATCGAAAATGCGATCCACTGGATGGCGTTCACCCAGGCGAAGGCGCGGCCCACGGCGGGGTCGTCGGGCACGCGGGGAAAGTGCTTTGCCTGGCGGAGCAGGTGCGCAGCGTTCAGGCCGAGGGCGGCAGCCCCGAGCAGGACGCCAGTCGCCGTGGCGATGCTGAGGGTTTGGCGGGCATAGAGCGAGAGGAACAGCCAGAGGGCGCCGAAGCCGGTAAAGAAGAGCGCTCCAATGGCCCTGCCGCCGAGCTGATTTGCAGTCTGCATGTTTTTCATCGCGATTTTCCTGGAAACGCCGGTATCGGGAATTGCCTACATTCGGTGGAAACTCTGTTCAAATGGCAGCGCCGAGCAGCTGCTTCAGGGCCTGGACGTATTCGGTGAGGGCCTGACGGCCGGAATCGGTCATGCGATAGAGGGTTTGCGGCTTGCGCTGGACGAACTTCTTTTCGACGGCCAAATAGCCGGCTTCCTCGAGCTTGAGGAGCTGCGCGCCCAGGTTGCCGTCGGTCGACCCGGTCTTCGCGCGCAGCCAGGTAAACTCCGCCTCCTCCACGCCGGAGAGCAGCGAGAGCAAAGCGAGGCGCAGCTTGCCGTGAATGACAGGATTCAGTTCCGGCAGCTCAGGCATGGGAGGCCTCTTGGCGGCGCACGCGGGATTCCAGGATCATTCCGTAGACACCGAACACTATCTGGCAGAGGAAAATGGCTATCAGAAATACGATGATGGATTGGTTTTCAGTGCCGAAGCACGCCGCCACGGTTGCCACCCACCACACAATTGCGGTGGCAATCTGGGCCTTCCACCGGATCATCATTCCGGATGCCCCATTGGCAAAGCCCAGCATGGCGGCAACCACCGCTACAAAAATATTCTGATTAAATCTGCCGCTGAAGCCCAGAGCAGGCAACAGCAAAGACAGGGACACGCCCATCGCGATCCAGACGGAGAAGATGGCCCGCCCGACCGTGGTCGACGGCTTGCGCTCCGGCTGGCTGCCCACCTTTCTTCGGATGATGGCCCAGCACAGTACCCAAGCGACCATCATGGTCACCAGCCAGGCCCACGGCCAGTGGTTGAACGCGGTCCAGAGGATGGCGACATAGTAGGCCACACCCCAGAAAACGAAGGTCCAGGCCCAGGTTCCGGTGGTGCGCCGGCCCTCGGCGATCATGTTCTCGATCAGGCTCAGCCTGTCTTTCAGCTCCTGCTCTTCAATGTTTGCCATCATGGGGTTTCTCCTTTGAAACTCTCACTTAGTCCAGAGTTGTCTTCAGTAAGGAGTACTCTATTTTATAGAGTTTCGAATGTCAAGAAGATTCTTGAGGTTTTTTGGGGACGGGGGTGGGGGTCAGGCGGATAGATGGGGGGAGGGGTGGGGGTCCCTGTTGGGCATCCAAGGGGATGTCCTGCGGCGGGGGAAGGGGGCAAGATCGGCGAGGACGCGGTTGAGGACTGCGGCCCAGTCGCCGGGGGAGGGCTGGCGGAGCAGACGGGCGGTGGGGTACCAGGGCGTGGTCTCAGCCCGCTGCATCCAACGCCAGTCGCCGAGGTGAGGGAGCAGGATCCAGACGGGCTTGGCCATGGCGCCGGCGAGATGGGCGAGGCAGGTGTCGGTGGTGACGACCAGGTCGAGGGTGGCGACGAGGGCGGCGGTTTCGGCCAGGTCGCGATCGCGGCTGGAGCCATCCCAGATGAGGATGTCGCCGTTGGCGAAGGAGAGCTGCTCCGCGGCCGGGCCCTTCTGGAGGGAGATCCAGGTGATTCCAGGGGTGTGCAGCAAGGGAAGGAGCACTCCGATGTGGAGGGAGCGCTGGGGATCGGCCTTGTAGCGGGGATTGCCGGCCCAGGCCAGGCCCACGCGCATGGGGCGTTGGCCGGGCAGGCCGGGGCGGACGGAGGGGAACAGCGACCGCTTCTCCAGGGCAAGTTCCGGGTCGGCGGCGAGGTAGGCGCCGGGCCAGGGAACCGTGTCCGGGGTGGTCTCGAATACGGCGGGAAGGCTCAGCAGCGGGCATTCGAGGTCGAACTCCGGCGGCTTGGCGCCCAGCAGCGCGGTCTGGGCCTGGCCGGCGCGGACCACAGCGAGGGAACGCAGGAGCGGCTCGACGGCCGGTTGCGCCTGGAGAATGACGTTGCCGCCGCGCGCAGCCACCAGGGTTGCGTAGCGGCAGAACTGGATGGTGTCGCCCAGGCCCTGCTCGGCGTGGAGCAGGATGCGGCGGCCTTCGAGGGGCTCTCCATGCCAGCGAGGCTGACGGAAGACGCGGGGGTTGCGATGGACCTCGCGGAAGCGCCAGCGGGCCTCGTAGCCGGGCCATCCGCGCTCCCAGTCGCCCAGCCGAAGCTGGGTGAGGGCGAGGTTGTAGCGAGCGCCGGGATGATGGGGATCGCGCTCGACGGCTACCTTGTGGGCCGCGAGGGCCTCGTCCATGCGGCCCAGGTCGAGCAGGGCGTTGCCGCGGTTGGAGGCAGCGGCGTTGTGACCCAGGGCCTCGGCCCGCTCGAATGCGACCACGGCTTCCGAGAGGCGGCCCTCGGCGTGGAGCAGGATGCCCTGGATGTTGGCGGCCTCGGGCTGATCGGGATCGCGCGCGAGGGCCCAGCGCAGCCAGCCCCAGGCGCCTGCAAGGTCCTTCTCGGCGGCGCGGAACTGGCACCAGGCAAGGTGCGTCTCGACCTGGTCGGGGTTGAGGGCAAAGGCCTTGCGGAGGTGCGTCTCGGCCTCGGCCGGCCGGCGGCGCTCGCGCTCGAGCACGGCCAGGTTGATCCAGCCGGAGAGCAGGTCGGGGCGGAGCTCGACGGCGCGCAGCAGCGCGGCTTCGGCGTAGGCTTCACGGCCCTGTTCGCGGAGCAGGCTGCCGAGGTTCATCCAGGCGGCGGCAAAGTCGGGGCGCAGGACCAACGCGCGGCGGTAGCGGGTCTCCGCCTCTTTGGGCCTTCCCAGACGGGCGAGGACAAAGCCGGCGGCAAACTCGGCTTCGGGAAGGCGCGGATGGAACGCGAGGGCCTGACGGTAGCGGTCAAGGGCTTCCTGGTTGCGGCCGCTCATGGCGAGGGCATTACCCAGGCCGAGATGAGCGGCGACGAGCGCGGGCGCGCGGCGCAGGGCCAGCTCGAAGTCGTGGATGGCTTCGTCGATGCGGCCGGCAGCGATCCCGAGCTCACCCAGGCCGAGGCGGGCGAGCTCGTTCATGCTGTCGATGCGGATAGCCTGGTGGTAGGCGCTCTCGGCTAGATCGAGGCGGCCGACTGCCTTGTGAGCCTGTCCGAGGGCGATCCAGGCAGCGGCCATTTGGGGCGCAACTTCGACGGCGGCGAAGGCCATCTGCACGGCGGCTTCGGGCTGACGGCTGGCAAGGGCAACCAGGCTCATGCCGGCGAGGGCCTGCGGATGGCGCGGGTCGCCGGCGAGCGTCTTCTGGTAGCCGAGGGCGACTTCGGTCAGCCTGCCGGTGAGGCTTTCGGCGGCGCGCTTCTCTCCGTGCTGGATTGCCATTGGCGTCTGTGCGCTGCTCGGGAAGGCTGCGCGCGGGACGGCGAAGCCTGGCGCGCTCTCCCTTTTCTGGACGCTACGGCAAGTGGAAGCGCGGCTCAACCGGAAGTGCGGCTGGACGGGCGGTTTGCGGGCGGCGGTTTCCCGATTTCTTCCCAGGTTTGCTTTTGGGACGGGCGAGAGCTGAAAAGCAGGGTTCAGGGTTCAGGGTTCAGGGTCCAGGGTTCAGGGGTCAGGAGCTAGACCCCCTTCGACATTGATCAGGGCAGGCTTTTGACTCCGCTCGTGGCAGGCTCTGGGACTGGCGCTTTTTCTCTGTAAGTCTTTTGTTTCTGAAAATCCGGGGAAAGTTGGAAAAAACGTAAGTTCTTTATTTTCATAGGACTTCGGAGGCATTGTTTTGCGTAACATTATTATTTTCAGTTGTTTACGGGAAAAAGGGGGGAGGGGGGTACCCTATGTAGCAGTTTTCTGGCCTCGATCGGATTCGAGAACCGGTTGCGATTCACGATGCGATTACATGGCTTGAGCTCTCTAAAACCAGTGTGCGCCAAAGGAGGGTAATTCCCTGCAATTGCAGAGAAGGAAAATGCGGGGTGGGCGGGGCGTTTGGAATGCAGCGGTTCGGGCCACCGGGTGCGGCCAGGATGAGGCTGGGCGATGCAATCGCGGTCCGGTCGCCTGAAGAGGAGAGCGGAACCGCGTCAGCAGGGCAAAGTTTATCCCTTTGTCGAATGTTGACGGAAGAGTAGCTGGCAGTCTGCCGGTAACTCGCCCGAGGCTGAGATGCGAAAACTTACCACGGGCCGACTTTTCATTCGTAATCACAACTACGCCGCCCTCCATAAACAGTCTCCCGGCAGTTTCCTGACAGCTCTTCTGGACTTGACGTCGAAAGATCGCGCAAAATTTCCTGTTGCTTTCCAAAAGGAACCATGACATTATTCCTGTTGGAAACCTAAAGGTAGACTCGCCATGAAGGAAAAACCGGACGTATTGCAGGGAACGCTTGCGCTGATGGTGCTCAAAACCCTCGATGTGCTGGGCCCGCAGCACGGTTACGGCATCGCCCGCCGCATTGAGCAGATCAGCGGAGACATTCTGGCCTTAAACCAGGGCACGCTCTATCCCCTGCTGCTCAAGCTGGAGCATGAAGGCTCGATTGCCTCCGAGTGGGGCGCATCGGAGAACAACCGCCGCGCCCGCTTCTATCGGCTTACCGCGACCGGCCGCAAACAACTCCGGGAAGAGACCCACGATTGGGAACAAACCGCGGCTATCATCGCGCGCTTTTTCAAAGTCAAAGCCGAGGACCTGCCATGAGATTCCTGCGCCGCTTCTTCATTCGCCTTTCGAACTTCGCCACCGGAAAGCGCGCCGACCAGCGTGTCCGTGAAGAGATGGCCGAGCATCTCGCCTTGCAGACCGAGGAGAATCTGCGTGCCGGCATGGCGCCCGCCGAGGCCCGCAGGCAGGCCGCATTGAAGCTTGGCGCGGCCCAGGCCATTCGCGAGCACCACAACGCCGAGCAGAGTCTTCCGCTCGCTGAGAATCTTCTGCTCGATATCCGCTTCGCGTTTCGCATGCTGCACCGGTCTCCCGGATTTTCCCTGATTGTCATCGCCACCATGGCCCTCGGCGTCGGAGCCACCAGCGCCATCTACAGCGTCATCGACGCAACCCTGCTGCATCCTTTGCCCTACCCCCACCCCAGCGAGCTGGTGCGCATTGAAGCCAACCTTCCCGGCGTGGGCGCGCGCAACATCGGCGTCTCCATCCCTGAGTTGAGAGACCTTCAAGACTCGGGAATCTTCCAATATGTGTCCCTATCCTTCTTCGGCACCAACAATCTCACCGGCAGCGCCCAGCCCGCGAGCATCGCTTCAAAGTCGGTCTCACCGAGCTACTTCGCGGTGCTCGGCGTCGACGCGCAGTTGGGCCGCACCTGGGATCCGCACGACGCCACACCCGGCTTCATCCCTGAAGTCGTCATCAGCGATGGGCTCTGGAAGCGCGCATTTGGCGGGGACCCGCACATCCTCGGCAAAAGTCTGCGCGTTGATAACGATGTCTATCATGTTGCCGGCGTCATGCCCGCCAGCTTTCGCGACCAGGGCCAAACCAGCGAGGAGCGCAGAACCGATTTGTGGGCGGCGGCCGGATTTTACGGCGACCCCGCCCCGCCGCCGATGCGCGGCACGCGTTTCCCCTTCGAGACCATCGCGCGCCTTCAGCCCGGTCTCTCGCCTGACGCCGCGCAGGAGCGCCTCGATGCCCTGGTCGCATCGTTGAAGAAGCAATATCCGGCGGATTATCCGCCCCAGGCCGCATGGACTTTCCACCTCACTCCCCTGGCCGAGACTCTTGTCGGCAACGTTCGCCAATCGCTCATCCTGCTGTTCGGCGCAGTGGGCCTGGTGCTGCTGATCAGCTGCGTCAACGTCGCCAATCTGCTGCTTGCCCGCGCCAGCGCGCGCGGACGCGAAATGGCGGTTCGCCAGGCATTGGGAGCCGCAAGAATGCGCCTCATTCGCCAGCTCCTCACCGAGAGCTTGCTGCTCTTCGTGCTTGGCGGCATCACCGGTTTCGCGGTTCTCTTCTGCGCCCGGAAATTCCTGCTGCAATTTGTTCCCGAAAGCCTGCCGCGCCTCAATGACATATCCATCAGCTGGGGCGTGCTGGCGTTTGCCATCGTCGTCTCCGTCGCCGCCGGAACCATCTTCGGGCTTGCCCCCGCGTGGCTCACAAGCCGCCTTAATTTGACGGAGACGCTCCGGCAGGAAGGCCGTGGCTCCAACGGTTCCCGGCGGCGCTCGCGCTTGCGACCTGTTCTGGTGATTGGTGAATTAGCCCTCTCCCTGGTGCTGATGGTCGCCGCCGGCCTTCTGCTGCGCAGCTTCTGGGGCTTGTTCAAGGTGCAACTCGGCTTCAATCCCACTCGGGTCATGGCAATTGAGACCTCGCTGCCGAATCCGAACGACCCGAGTACCGACATTTATCGAACCGCCACGCAGGAAGCCGCGTTGCTGCGCGAAGTTCTGCGCCGCAACCGGACGATTCCGGGCGTGGAAGAAACCGCCGTCAGTGATCGGGCGGCCATTCCGCTCGGCTATGGCCAGAGCGATCACAAAGCGGTTCCATTGCTTCGCGAGGGCCAGGACCTGCAGAGAAGCCAGCCTCCGCTGATCGATACGTTGACCGTCTCACCGGAATATTTCCACGTGCTGGGCATGACTCTCTTGCGTGGACGCCTCTTCGTCGACCAGGATGTTGAAGAAACGCCCTTGGTCGCAGTCATCAACCAGGCCGCCGCGCGCATGTACTGGCCAGGCAAAGATGGGAAGGCCGAGGATCCGGTCGGCAAGCGAGTCCGTTTGTTGGGCCGTTTGGGCCGTGCCAGGCCGGAATGGACCACCATCGTCGGCGTCATTGCCGATGCACGCACAGAGTCGCTCGCGGACGCCGGCATTCCGCAGATCTACGTCGACATCTACCAGCGCCCCGCCAAGTTTCTTGCGTTCTACCTGCGTGGACAGGTCGATCCCGCCGCCATCTCCGCGCAGGTGCGCACGCAAATCCAGGCCGTCGATGCGGAGCTTCCCGTCTTCCGCGCGGAGACCTTGGACGACGTTCTCTCCTCTTCGCTTTCCGTGCGGCGGTTCTCCATGGAAATGGTGGCGCTGTTTGCCGCGACTGCCCTGCTGCTCGCCGGACTGGGAATCTACGGAACCATCTCTTTCCTGGTCAATGAGCAATCGCGCGATTTCGCCATTCGCCTCGCACTGGGCGCGCAAAGGCGCGATATCCTCGAGATGGTTTTACGCCAGGGACTCACTCTGGCCGCGGCCGGAGCCGGGGTGGGTGTAGCCGGTGCGCTCATCGTCTCTCACCTCATGGCGGGACTGCTCTACGGTGTCTCGCCCTACGATCTCTCCACCTTCGCCGGCGTAACGGCGGTGCTCACCGCCGTCGCTATCGCCGCCAGTTACGTCCCTGCGCTGCGCGCCATGCGCCTCGATCCCATCGCTACACTCCACTCCGAATGACTTCTTGGCACTGCTCGAGACCTGTCTTCGCAAGTTGTGGCCATCCCGATGCCCCTCTCCGGGATGCTGATGAATTCACCCCACAGCGAGTTCCAGAGGATTAGTCCCGAAGAACGCCGCGGGGGCCGGGAATAGGGCTGCCAGGAGCGTCGGCAACCGAGAGGCTACTCCGCTCTTAGAAGCTGTCTTGCTGCGTACCACGAAGCCGGCGCTGGCAGGTCAGCGGGGCGACGGGTTTCAGATGCCGGCGTACCAGGCGTATCCCCCTTCAGGGGATGCGGAGCCGAGGCCTTTGCCGAAGCGTTTGAGCGAGTCGGTGGCGGTGATGTGGGTGATGTACTTGACACTCTTGTAGCCGAGCTGGCGGGGCACGCGGAGGCGGAGCGGGCCGCCGAACTTGACGGGGAGATCGCCGTCGTTCATTCCCATGGTGAGGAAGGTCTGCGGATGCAGGGCGTCGGCCATGTCGACGCTTTCCCACCAGTCAGGCTCGATGGAGAAGTAGACGACATAACGCGCCTGCGGCAGGACGCCCACAGCGTTGAGCACGTTGACCAGGGGCGTTCCGATCCACTCGGCGACATAGGACCAACCCTCCTCGCAAACCACCTCGGTGATCTGGTTGTGGACGGGGAGAGCTTTGAGGTCGGAGAGCGAGAAGGCGGTTGGATGGGCGACCATGCCGTCGACGGTGAGGCGCCAGTTGGAAAAGCCGCCGGCCTGGAGGCGCTTGAAGGCGTCGCTGGGCGGAGCGGTGGGGTTGGCGAAGGGCGCCTTGGAGATCATGGCGCGGGGGAATTCGCGGGCCAGCGAGTGCCTGGTAAGAAGCCGCTGGGCAGCGTAGGTGAGGGTTTCGCCGGGGCCATAGAGGCCGCCGCCATCGGGCGGGATGAGTCCATGGCGCCGGGCGATGCGGGAAGCGGCGGCGAGGCCCGCAACGCCTGCTACCGCGGCAAGGCCGGTGGTGATGAGGCGTCTGCGTGAGATGTTGCTCATGTGCGCTCCGAAATTGATGGGGTTGCAAGACGCCCGGTGATCATGGCGCGCATGCGGCTCCAGAATCCTGCATGGACGATCATGGCGACGTGGACGACGAGGAAAATCACGAGAAATCCGGAAACGAAGAAATGGAGGGTGCGCGCGGACTGGCGGCCTCCGAGGAGGTTGACGGCGGCGGGGACGGCGGAATCGAAGGCGGGAGAGAGGGCGAGGCCGGTCCAGATGACGAGGGGAAAGAGCACGAAGATGACCAATAGATAGGAGACGCGCTGGACGGCGTTGTAGGAGCGGCTTTCGGCTTCGTCGGGCGGTGCGCTGCGGAGAAGGTTGGCGAAGACATCGCGGAAGGCGCGCCATCGCCTTTGCGCGGGCGGGGGGAACAGGTCGTTGCGGAAGTGGGCGTTGAGGAGGCTTGCGATTCCGTAGACGAGGCCGGTAAGGACCAGGACCCAGGCGGCTTCAAAGTGGAGATAGCGGCTCCAGCCATTCTGGTCGGGCATGACGTAGCTGTAGCCGGTGGGAACCGTGTCGCGCGAGGAAGGGATGGGGATTTTGAAGAGCGGCATGGTGCCTGAGTTACCGGTTTCACCCCAGTAGAAGCGGGGATGGGAGATGACGAGTTCGCCGCCGGTGACGAGCAAAGCCAGGAAAGCAATCACGGTGATCCAATGCGTCACACGGACGAGGGCGGTGTGGCGGGGAGTGATTGCAATTGAAGGCGAGGAAGTGGTTGACACGCGGTGAGGATAGCATAGGGCGGGCGCGACGAGGCCGGAGATTTTTGGGGTTCGGGGTTTCCCAGGCCTCAAGAGCGAGAACCGGGGTACCCAGCACATCGGTTGATGCAACGTTGCCCGGACGGCCTGCTGGGCGTCAACGACACTGTCAAGCGGATTCGAAAACAACCTGAGTACGTTCTTCGTTCGCGAATTTCGCGTAGTAGCGCCGAACCGTGATCTTGCGAGCCACGAGGTTCGACGCTACGACAGCAACCTTCTTGAGGTCGGCAAATTGGCGTTCTTCCATGGGCCCCTTGATCATCCTCAAGGTTCCAAGCTTTTCGCCAAGAGCTTGATACTTCCTGCAATCCTCGTGGCTGATGAGGATCACGTCCGTGATCGAGCCCATGTGTTCGAGGTAGAACTGCAAACCTTCCTTGAGGACCTTGAAATCTTTCGGGAGGGCAAAGGGTTCGGAAAGCGAAGCGATTCCTCCCGGAAGCGAGAGCGGCAAATACTCTCCCGTCTTGTACCCAAGCTCCTCCGTGATGAACGACGTGGTCGCCACCAGGAAGCGCGGATCTCCGCAAAAGAGGATGATTGCCTTCGGCTCCGGATGCGGAAATGCGGGGTACGTTTTGGGCGTCATCGGATCAAGCCTCCGGCGGCCCAGCGGGCGGTGCGGCTTCCGAACCGGGAGCCCGGTTCGGGATGCCGCCGAGTATGCTCGTCATCTTTGAAGGGTCGATCTTCAGCAGAGCGAGCAGCGGAGTGAGATCAAGGCCCGCAGCCTTGGCCGTCGCGAAGACCTTGAAGACCGTGGTGGGCACGAGTGTGGCTAACTGATCAAGGCCACGGCCGTTACCGCCCATGTCCACGATATTGAGATTGTCGATCTGGCCGAGCGGAGCAGCGACGCTCCCAAAGATGGCGGTCATCACCTTGGCCGCGGCATCGCCTCCCTTGTCGAACAGCCCGGGAAGCTTATCCATAATGAGCATGAAGCGCGCCGATTCGTCCATGGCGCGCAAGGCTGCCGCAAGCTTCTCCGTGCCTTGGGCTTCAGCCAACAGCGCTTCCCGCTTGGCGGCGGCTGCACCTTCCGCCTGGGCCACAAGAATAGCCCTCTGCGCCGCGGCCGCGCCTTCCCCTTCGAGGGTGGCGGCATTCTTTCTGGCCTGCGCGGTCGCGGTGAGTGCTGCCGCTTCGGCCTCGGCGGCGATGACCTTGGCCTGTCTTGCGGCCTCGGCATTGATGATCGTCGTCTGACGGTCTGCCTCGGCCTGTTTCACAACCGTTGCTCCGAGTTCCTTCTCTCTGCGCGTGGCTTCCCGGGTCTGCACTTCGATCTGAGCTTCGACAACAGCAGCATCGCGCTTGGCCTGAGCGACACGCAATGTCTGTTCCTGAGCCGTCGTTTCAATATCGAACGCCTTGTCCGCGATCGCCTGTTGTGTCGTTGAAACTGCTTTTGCGTTTGCAACCTTGATGTCGCGATCCCGATTCGCCTCGGCGATGGTTGCCTCATTGGCCGCCTTCACCGATGCCGCCGCCTGCTCCGCATTGGAAACTGCGATGTTCTGGTCCCGCTCTGCTTCGGCAACCTTGATCGCGGCCTTCGACTTCGTCTCGGCCACTGCCTGCTTGCCGAGCGCGTCAATGTATCCCTCGGCGTCGGTGATGTCCTGGATGACCAGGTTCACAAGTTCCATGCCGAGCGCTGCGAGCTCGGGCGCCGATTCCTCGACGACCCGCTTGTTGAAATTGTCCCGCTCGCGGAGCAACGAATTGATGTCCAACTTGCCCACGATCGAGCGCAAGTGACCCTTCAGAATATTGCGGATGAACTCCTGGATCTGGGCGTCGCTCTTCTCGAGGAAAGCGCCCGCGGCCCGGTAGAGATTCTCGGGAATCTGAGAGACCTTGCAGGTGGCTACACCCCGGATGACAAATTTGACGTTGTCGAAGTTTGGAATGTTGTTCTCATCGATGGCCACCTGGAATGCCGCCGTCGACATTTCCTTGCAGGATTCGACCAGGGGCATGAGGACGCGCCCGCCTCCGGTGACCACCATGAAGCCGCGTTCCTCGACCTTGTCGCCGAACTTGATTTTGTACTTCCGGCCGTAAAAAATCCCGGCCACGTTGGGTGGGAACTTCTTATACCGGCTCGCGATGAACTTGAACGCGAGCACAAAACAGACCGCCACAACCAAAATGATGACCGGTATGAGGTAGACGTTGGTGTAGTGACCAAGATCCTGCATGATTCGCTCTCCTCTTTCAGTTCTGTACGTCGTCAACAACGACTTCGGCGCCGCTGGTTGCAACCACCACGACCGCCGTCCCCTTGGCAAAGTGCTTGCCCGCGGTGGCCCGCGCCAGGTAGGTCGGGGCTTCAATTCCCGTCCGGACCGTTACCTGCCCGAGCGAGTTCGCATCGATTTCAGTGATGACCGTTGCCGTACTCCCGATGAGGGATCCGGTCTGCACGAGCGATGTCGACTGCTGTGAATACAACAGCTTCATCGCACCGTACATGATGACCGCCATGACGGCGCCGACCAGAATGCCGGCCAACGACGATCGGAACATATTGCCCCACCAATACTGAGCGATGGCTCCGCCGGCGCCGAATCCCATGATGAATGTACCGATGACCTTCGGCGAAAAAACGCTGACTGCCGGCTCATTGCCGCTGCCCGCGTCGTGACCGTGGTCATGGTCATGATCGAATCCACCGTCATGATCGTGCCCGAAAAGCGAACCGCCAACCGAGACAATGATTCCGGCAATCATGATTGTCAGGAATATGCCCATGACTTCCTCCTCATTAATCTGAAATCCTTCCGACCCCTAATAGTACCCCTACTGGTGTCATTGGCTGGGCAGCTTTCCGCTTTGGCGGCCGTGCTTGCCTGGTTGTTGGTGGCTTGGCGGGCTCGCATGAAGGACGGTTCGATTCGGCTAGAGAAGGACGACTGGACGGCCAGCACCTGAGGCTCCATTTCCGCGTTGGATAGCGAGGGTTCAGTCCCAGTCAAGATCATGGGAAAGCCGGATTCGGCCCGCATCTGCACAAGCCATATCGAAAGGCAGAACCTCAGCGTCAGAATGGGAATGCGGCGCATGACGCGGCTTACAAATGCGTTCAGTAAGAAGTGGGAGAATCTTCAAGCTGCTTATTCTCTATGGTTTGCGTTCTACAATTTCTGCCGCGTCCACAAAACGCTGAAAGTTACACCGGCAATGGAGGCGGGAATTACGGATTGCGTTTGGGACGTGTCAAAACTTTTGTTTTGATACCGAGCACATCTACACCAGAATTTGTTGACTGTCAAGTGTGAAAGCTGTCATGCTCTAAGCATGGCTGTAGCTTTTCAATACGATTTCGACAGCGCCTTGGCAGCGATAGTATTTTTTTCGTCTCGAAAGCCAGATGCGCTCGACAAATACAAGCTCTGCAAATTGATCTTTCTTGCTGACAAATTCCACCTGGTGAGATATGCAAGACCGATCACCGGGGACCGAAATTGTGCCATGGAATATGGCCCGGTCCCTTCCGTGACCTTAGATTTGTTGAACGATTTGATTTCAGAAAACTACAAAGACGAACGTGTAAGAAAGATGGCCGATTTTTTGGAGGTTGATCGCCGATACCAGTATCCTCGGATCAATCCAAAACAAAAGATAGAGTTCGAAGACAGTTTGTCGCATTCCGACATCCAAGCTCTCGAAGAAACCCTCAAAAAGCATGGGGACAAGACGTTCGATGAGTTGAAGTCTCTTACCCATGAGATGCCTGCTTACCGAAAGGCATGGGGAGCCGGCGAGAGCAGGAATCCTGCAATGATGTACGAGGATCTTTTTACAGAGGATGGGGACGCGATGAGTGGTGTATTGGAAGAGATGATTGAAAATGATGAACTTAGACAAGCTTTCGGATTCTCCCAGATTTGACGCTTCGAGCATTCCTCTCTTTAGTGTGATTCGCCTCCCAATCAAATTAGAGGGAAGCGACTATAAAGAGCCGAAACGCTTTGTCGTGCTTGCTCACGTCAACGGCCACGCATATTGCCTAAAGACAACTTCCATCGTCGCCATATTTCGACGATCCGTCGAAGATGGTTGGGGCTGTGTTCTACAAAAAGGGTAGTACGGCGGCCTTCGATTCCGATACAGTCGTACAGCCAGACAACCCCTTTCCTATTCCTTACGCAGAAATCGAGCTTGCACAAGCCAGGGGAGCGCTAACAGTAAGTTTACTGCCAGGAGATTTCGGCGACCGGCTTTGCGAAGCCGTCCAAAAATCGGAAACCCTCAAGCCAGTCCCTAAAAAACGGCTTTGCGGAGTTCTCGGAATCAAATGAATACCCAATTTCATCAGCAACGCACTCTTAGGACACCACCGGGGAAACGAACTGCGCGGGAGAGGCTCCGGAAGCGGCGGAGTGGCGTTGGAACTGTTGACAGAGTTGGCTACCGGCGAGATTTGCGAGGGCGGGATTGGGCGATTCGGCGCCTCAGGTCTTAAAATAACGAAACGGCAACGTTGCGGTGGACCAGGAAGGACTAGCATCCTATCAGTGGCCGCCGACGGGGTCGCCGAAGCGGACCAGGCCGGCGATCTGAACCTTCAGTTTTTTTTGGGCCAGCGGCAGTGGCCCCTTCCTTGGCAGCCCAGTCCCTTCAGGACAGAAAAGGAATCACCTTGAGCGCTATGTGGAAACCCAACCAACCAGGATCCATCGCCCCAACTCCCACCCCGGAACCGCCTCGGCCCGCGCCGTCGGCTCCGGCTTATGAACCCGCTGCGAGCCGTGCCCCGGCTGCGGCGATCACCGGCGAGCAAGCGACCATCGGCAAAGGCCTGTTCATCAAGGGCGAGATCAATGGCTCGGAGTCGCTGTTCATCGACGGCAAGGTGGAGGGCAGCGTGAATCTGCCCGGAAACCGCGTGACGATCGGCCGCAACGGCCAGGTGGCGGCCAACATCACTGCGCGCGAGATTGTGGTACTGGGCAAGCTGCGTGGGAACGTTTCGGCCACGGACCGCGTGGACATTCGCGCGGAAGGCGCGCTCACCGGGGATGTGGCTGCGGCGCGCATCAGCATTGAGGACGGGGCGTTCTTCAAGGGCGGCATCGACATCCGCAAGCCCGACGCCAAGCCGGCAGGACCGGCGCCGGCGATTACCGAGGCGGCCAAGACGACTGCGTAGCACTTCTCGAAAACTTTCGGTACGCAACGGCACAAACGCCCCTGCTCAAGCAGGGGCGTTTGTGGTTGCCGTGGAGCGGGGCGGGAAGCGCCCAGGGAGCCTTGTCCTGAACGAGGTGCGGCGGATCATGGGGCCGGCGTTGGAATCATGTGGTTTCGAACAGCTGCGACTGGCCCAAGGAGTAGGCGGCGGGCGGTTTTCGAGGCGAAGTTTATTCATTTGAGCGAGTAGCGGGCGCCGCGTCCTTTGCCGGCCTGCGCCAGGTAGTGTTGTCCGGCCAACCTCTTGAGGTGTACCTTGATGGTGTTGCGGTTGGCATGGGTACCATCCTCGATCTCCCGGACGGTGATCTCGCCACGTGTTTTGGCCAGCTCAAGAATCTGACGGGAAAGCGCCGGCAGCGAGGCGCGCAGCGCCTGTTCCAGCGTGACCTTTGCTGCCAAATTGTCTTTTTGCCGTGCAAGGGTTTTCAAGAAGAAAACCAGCCAGGCCTCCCAATTCTGTTTCGGCTTGCGAATGGTTTTCTGGGTACGGCGCAGCGCGAGGTAATAGCTGTCCTTGTTCTGCTCAATGACGCTCTCCATTGAACTGAAGGGAACGTAGTCGTATCCGGCACGCAGGAGAAGAAGTGTAGTGAGCGCGCGCGAGAGCCTGCCATTGCCGTCTTTGAAGGGGTGGATTGCCAGCAATACAGCAATGAAAATGCCGATCAGGATGAGCGGGTGGTGGCTTTCTTCCTGCATGGATCGATTGAGCCACTCAACGATTGCCTCCATCCATGCGGGTGTCTCAAAGGGCGTTGCCGTTTCGAAGATCACGCCGAGACTCTTGCCGTCCGGAGCGAATGCCTCAACGTGGTTGGTGACCTTCTTATACTCGCCGCGATGATCCTGATCCTTCCCGCTGTACTTGAGCAGCACGCCGTGCAACTGCCTGATGTGGTTTTCGGATGGCGCGATAGCCTGGTAACTTTCGAAGATCATGTTCATCAGGTCGGCGTAGCCTGCCACCTCCTCCTCGTCTCTGCTGGCAAAGGATTTGATCTGGAGTCCAAACAGCAACCGCTCGACTTCCAGATCGCTGAGTCTGGAGCCTTCGATGCGGGTGGACGATCCCACGCTTTCAATGGTGGCGATATTGCGAAGGCTGGTCAGCTTTTCGGGGGCAAGCGTTTCAATTGCAGTCCAGCGACCCTTGAACTCGTCGATCTCGGCGATGAGTTTGAGGATCTCAGGGGTGACGACGATGTTGCCGATTCCGAACATTGGTATAGCCGTTCTCACCCATTTTCATTCGATTCGTAGACGAATCGATGGGATACCCATTTACACCCAATTATACCCATTGTAGTTCCGATTGAAAACCACAGCCGGAAATGCAGGTTCGCGATGGGTTCATCCCAGGCCGAGGCGCTTGAGGGCTACTTTGGGGAGGGCGGAGCCGGTTTTTTCCAACACCCAGCGGGTGACGAGGAGCCAGAGTGTGCTGCCGAGGAGCAGGATGGCCAGGTCTGTCCAGCGGATTTGCGCGGGCAGGTGGGGGTGGAAGAGCGCGCCGGTGAGTTGGGTGAAGCACCAAACTGCGGCCCAGACTGCGGCGCCGCCTGCCAGAGCGGCGGCCAGGCAGCGGCCCAACTCGGCGTAGTCGAGGCTGGCCAGAGAGACCATGCGGCGCTGGTGCAGCAGGACGGCGATGGTGAGGGTTTGCAGGGCGATGCCGAGGTCGGAGGCGACGGCCAGGCCCGTGGCGCCGTGCCAGTGGTAGAGAGCCGCATAGATGGGCCAGGAGATGACCGTGATGACGGTTCCGGCGGCCATGGGGACGAAGGTGTTGCCGGCGGCGTAGAAGGCGCGGGCGTAGATGGCCTGGGCGGACCAGAGAAACATGGAGACGGAGAAGACGGCGAAGTAGGCGGCGCACTCATGGGCGTCGACGGAGGAGAAGCGGCGGCCGAGGAAGAGCAGCTCGACGAGCGGGCCGGCGAGGGCCACCATGCCGGAGGCGGCGAGCAGGCCGAGGGCGGCCACGCGGGAGACCGAGTCGGCAACGCTGACGGCGAACTCGTAGCGCTTCTGCTGCGACCAGAGGCTGGCGAAGAAGGGCATGGAGGCCGCTCCGGCTGCCTGCGCGAGGACGGCCATGGGCGCGGTGAAGATCTGCTTGGCGTAGCTCATCAGTGAGACGGCGCCGCCGACCCTGGAAGCGAAGTGGGCGATGATCCAACTGTCGAAGGTGACCAGGGAGACGCCGATCATGAGGGGCAGCGAGAGGCGAACCCACTCGCGCAGGCCCTTATCTTCGCTATCGAGGAGGAAGCGGTAGCGCAGGCCGGTGCGGCGGGCAAAGATGTAGTTGAGCAGAAAGGGGCCGGCAAAGGCTCCGGCCAAGGTGCCGATGGCGAGCGAAGAGACGCCGATGCGCTTGACGAGAAGCAGGCCGCCGACGATGGTTCCGAGCCCGTAGATGAGCGGTGCGACGGCCTGGACGCTGAACTGCTTGCGCACGAGGAGAACGGCAGCGAAGACTCCGCCGGCGAGGAAGAACAACTGCGCGGGCAGAAGGATGCGGGTGAGGCGGACGCAGAGGGCGGCGCGTTCGGGATCGAAGCCGCTGAACCAGCGGTGAATGAACCAGGGGGCGAAGATTTCGGCGAGCACGATGGCGCTGCCGAGGACGAGATACATCGTGGAGAGAATGACGGAGAGGGAGCGCTCGGCTTCGGCTTCGCGATCGGTGTCGCGATAACGGGTGAGGATGGTGACGAAGGTGATGGAGGCGGCGCCGCCGACGAGGAAGTAGGAGATCATGTCAGGCAGGACGAAAGCGCCGTTGAGGGCGTCGGCTTGCATGCCGCGGCCGAAGAGCCAGACGATGTATTGCACGCGCGCCAGGCCGATGATGCGCGAGAGGAAGGTGGAGACCATGAGGATGATGGTCGCCGAGAAGGCGGTGTGGGTGTGGGAGGGGTGCAGAAGGCGAAGCGCGCGCGCCCACCGGGAGGGCGTGGGCGGGGAGGATTGAGTTGGAGGCGAACCGGCCACTGGAGTTGATTCTAGCGGGGGCTTCTCCCTTGGAGGCCCGGATTCTAAGCGGGCGGGCAGGGCAGGTACCTGTTCGTTCCACCCCCGCAGCTGCGGCAAGCCGGGTGCAACCGTCGTGTTTCGCGCGTATTCTGTCGGCATGGAGCACTGTGTGCGGCGGACTTTTGGATTGGCGTTGTGGTTGATGCTTGGGGCCGTGGCGGGCGCGGCGGGACAGACGATTCACGGGCGCGGAGGCATCACGCTGCCTGCGCCGCCGGCGGTGGATGCAGTGCCGGTGAGCGACGATTATTTTGGAACGAAGATCGCTGACAGCTATCGCTGGCTGGAAGACGCCAAGAGCACGGAGACGCGGGCGTTCATCGACGCAGAGAATACGTACACGTCGCGCTATATGAAGCAGGTGACGATCCATTCGCAGGCGCTGGACGACCTGGATGCTCTGGAGAACGTTTCGGAGGCAGGCGCGCCGATGGAGCGGGCGGGGAGTTTGTTCTTCCGCAAGCGGCTGGGGGGGGAACAGCAGTTTTCGATCTATCTGCGGCATGGGTTGACCTGGAATGCCGGGAGTGGGTCAGCCGCGAAGAGTGCCGCGGGCGCGAAGAGTGCCGCCCCGAAGCCGGATGAGCGGCTGGTAGACCCGGCGAACTTGACGCGCGATGCGAATACTTCGGTGGGCATCGACGACGTGTCGCGCGACGGATCGCTGCTGGCCTACTGGACGCGGCAAGGCGGCGCGGATGAGGCCAGCGTGCACCTGCTGAATGTGAAAACCGGCAAGCTGCTGGAGGATGAGCTGCCGGCGGCGCGGTACTCAAGCGTGGTGTTTGCGGTGGATGGGCAGAGCCTCTACTATGCGCGCAACGACAGGCAGGGCACGCTGCTGTACCAGCACGTGCTGGGGACGCGCAACGCACGGGATGTGCTGGTGTTCGGGCACGAGTTTCGCGGGGAAGCGCTGGAAGGAAACGATCTGTTTTCGGGTGCGATCACCGACGATGGGCGCTACCTGGTGATCGAGATCGACCGCGGGGTACCGGCGCGGCGGGTGGACATTGTGTTCCGCGATCTGACCAAGCCTAATTCAACCTTCGATGTGCTGGTGTGGGGGATGGACTCACGTTTTCACGGCATCTGGGCCAGGGGCGCGTGGTACGTGAAGACCGACTACCAATCGCCGAAGGGGCGAATCCTGCGGGCCGATCCGGGGATTCTGCCGGATGTGTGGAAGACGATTGTGCCGGAGGGGCAGGACGTGATCGATGCGTGGTCGATTGTGGGCGGCAAGATGTATGTGAACCGGCTGAAGGATGTGAAGACGGAGACATCGGTCTACTCGCTGGATGGAAAGGCGGCGGGGACGGTGGAGTACGAGGGGATCGGGTCGCCGTCGGGAATTGGCGGGCGGACCACGGATCGGTACGGGTATTTTTCGTTTTCGTCGTATGTTGTGCCACCGGCGATCTACCGGCTGGATACGATGACGGGCAAGAGGGAGGTGTTTTTCCAGTCGAGGGCGCCGTTTGAGACGAGCGAGTATGAGCTGAAGCAGGTGTTCTTCAAGTCGAAGGATGGGACGCGGGTTCCCATGTTCATTGCCGGCAAGAAGGGGCTGAAGATGGACGGGAGCGAGCGGCTGCTGATGACCGGGTACGGCGGCTTCAACCAGAGCATGACGCCGCGTTGGAATCCGGAGTGGGCGTGGTGGTTGCAGCAGGGTGGATGGTTCGCGCTGCCCAACCTGCGCGGCGGCGGTGAATATGGCGAGGCCTGGCACGAGGCGGGGATGTTCGAGAAGAAGCAGAACGTCTTCGACGACTGGTTTGCGGCGGCGGAGTTTTTGATCGCCAACAAGTACACGTCGGCGGAGCACTTTGCCATCAGCGGGCGATCGAATGGGGGGCTGCTGATGGGGGCGTCGATTACGCAGCGGCCGGAGCTGTTTGCGGCGGTGTGGTGCGGGTATCCGCTTTTGGACATGCTGCGCTACCAGAAGTTCAAAGTGGGCGCGTACTGGACGACGGAGTACGGATCGGCGGAGAACGAGAAGCAGTTCCCTTCCCTGCTGAAGTACTCGCCCTACCAGAACGTGAAGGCGGGGACGGCGTACCCGGCGGTGATGTTTTTTACCGGCGACAGCGACACGCGGGTGGATCCGCTGCATGCGCGGAAGATGACGGCGCTGCTGCAGTCGGCGTCGACGAGCGGGCGGCCGATTCTGCTGCACTATAGCCTGGCCGGCGGACACTCGGCGGGGGTGAGCGTGGACCAGCAGGTGGAGGACGACGCGGACCAGTTAACGTTTCTGTGGACGGAAACGGGACAGGCGAGCGGGCGGGCAGGCCATCCATAGACCAGCCCGAACAAAGGCGCCGAACGCGAGATTTCCGGGGAATGACGGAAGTGTAAGGGGTTTTGGACGCGAAGGCCCGGGGAGAGCCCCGGCCGCCTGTGGCCCTGCGGTCAAGGGCGGGTACTCACCGCAATCACTCTGGCGTAACCTGATGCCGTTGGTAATGGCCACCGATAAAGGAGGTGCGGGACCCGAGCAGAGCGCGGGACTGGCGAAGCTGCCGGCCGGTCCCATGAAGATTGAGAGCGAAAACACCGGGCCGGAGTAGACATGCCTCCTGTAGAGATGGAGACCGAAAAAATCGAGGCAGAGGAGGAAGCTGCGCGGCTGGCCGCCCTGACCTCGACGGGGATTCTGGATAGCGAGCCGGAAGCCATGTACGACGCGATTACGCGATTGAGCGCGGAGTACTTTCAGGCCGACGCGGTGTTGCTTGGATTTGCCGACGAGAGCCGGTTCTGGGTCAAGTCGTACGCGGGCCAATCGGTGCGGGAGCTTCCCCGGCAGAACTCAGTGTTTGAGATGGTGCTGGCCGAAGACGGGCCGGTGGTGATTCCGGACCTCTCGAAGCATCCTCAGCTGCAGGCTTCGCTTCTGATTCTGAAGCGGCTGGAGGCGGGCTTTCTGGCCAGTGCGCCGGTGCGATCGTACGAGAACAAGATTCTGGGGGCGCTTACCATCTATTGCCGCGATCCGCGCGAGGAAATGGACGCGCAGGAGCTCGCCATGCTGGAGCACCTGGCCGACATGGCAGCCAGCCAACTGGAGCTGCGCCGGTTGCGCAAGGCGTTTACGGTGCACAGCACACAGCGGCTTCGAAGCTCGACCGCGGCGGCGGCAACGGAGCCCCGCTGGCCACGGCAGCAGGATCTTCGCCGGGCACTGGACCAGCGCCAGTTTGTTCTCTACTACCAGCCGGAGGTGGAGCTGACGACGCGCAAAATCGTCGGGTTGGAGGCGCTGATCCGCTGGGAGCACCCGGAACGCGGGCTGATTCCGCCCATGGAGTTCATACCACTGGCCGAAGAGAGCGGGCTGATTTTGCCGATCGGCGACTGGGGGCTTGTGGAGGCGTGCAGCCAGATTCAGAAGTGGTGCCGCGAGGACGCGCGCCACCGCTCGCTGCGGGTCTGCGTGAACCTTTCGGCGCGGCAGTTTTCCCGGCACGGGCTGGCCGACCACGTGGAGGCTCTGCTGGTGCAATACGGGATCTCGAGCAGGCAGCTGGGGCTGGAGATGACCGAGTCAAGCCTGATTCCCAACATGCGCATTGCGCTGGAGGTGCTGGGCAGCCTGCGCCGGCTGGGAGTCTCGCTGCTGATGGACGACTTCGGCACCGGCTACAGCTCGCTGAACCACCTTCACTCGTTTCCCTTCGATGTGCTCAAGATCGATCGCTCGTTTGTGGGCCGGATGACGGAAGGGGACCAGCCGATGCAGATTGTGCGGACCATCATCGAGCTGGCCAGGGTGCTGGGTATGGACGCGGTGGCGGAGGGTATTGAGACTTGCGAACAGTACCGGCTCTTGCGGCAGCTGGGCTGCCGGTTCGGGCAGGGTTTCCTGTTTGCGCGTCCGCTGACAGCGGAGGCGGTGACACGGCTGCTGCGCCTGCCGGGGAGGGTGTTGCCGGACCCGGTGGCGATGGAAGCGGCGGCGAGCTAAGGCGCAGTCCCGATTTGGGGCCGGGGCCGACGCGTTCCCCAATAGGAGCGTGTGCGCCCGGCGGCGTGGGAATCCGCTCACGCCCGCGGCTGTTGCAACGATATGCTCGAAGGCATGCAGCAGCCAGCCAGCCCGGAGACCTCCTCGCCTTCCTCCACCTTTGCCGGGCTGCTGGCGACGCTTTCCGCGCGGCCCCCAGGAGGAGCGGAGCGCCAGCCGACATGGAGCGACGATGGCCTTGCCGACGACGTGGCAACCCTGAGCTACGAGCGGGCGCTGCGGGCGCATGCGCGCTACCGGGCGCCCGAAACGGGCGACCAGGCGCTGACCCGGCCCGCGGATGCAGGAACTGGCGGCGAGAATGAGGCGATTCCAGCCGAGGCCTGCCCGGCCGCGCCAGCCGGGGCCCAGAACGCCCAATCTGAGGTCGCGCGGGAAGCTGCGAAAGCAGAAGGCCGGAACCTGAAATGCTCCAGCATCACCATCCGGCTGAGCAAGGCGCAGGGCGAGGAGTTGCGCCAGCGGGCCGCGGAAGCGGGGCTCACGGTTTCAGCCTACATGCGCTCTTGCACGTTTGAGGCGGAACGGCTGCGGGAACTGGTGAGGGCCACCCTGTTGCAGATGCGGAGCGAGCGTGCAAGAGAGAGCACGGAGGAGCCGGCGCACGACCGGCACGGATGGCGCCAATGGCTGGGTCGATGGCGGCCGCATGGGCGCGGGTCAGCAGGGCCAGCCGGAGGAGCAGGCCTGACTACTCCGCTTCAAGCACCAGGCACTTCAGGTACTCGGTTTCAGGCAGGTTGAGGACCACGGGATGGTCGAGAGCGGCGCCGCGGCGCTCGAGCAGTCGCACGCGCCGGCCGGCATCGAGCGCGGCCGCAGCCACGGCGGCTTCAAGGTCCGCCCAGCCCACGTGGTGCGAGCAGGAGCAGGTGACCAGCAGGCCACCGGGGCGGAGCATTTTGAGGGCGCGGAGGTTCAGCTCTTTGTAACCGCGCAGGGCACCCTCGACGGCGCGGCGGGTCTTGGCAAAGGCGGGCGGATCGAGAACGATGGTGTCGAAGCTCTCGCCCGAGCCGGACCAATCACGGAGAATCTGGAAGGCGTCGCCTGCCACCCAGTCCACTTCGGCTTTCATGCGTTGGCGATTGGCAGCGAAGTTGCGCTCGGCCACTTCGAGCGAGGAGCGGGAGGCGTCGATGCCGGTGACCTGTGCGCAAACCTGGGCCAGATGCAAGGCAAAGCCGCCCTGGTAGCAGCAGACGTCGAGGGCGCGACCTCCTCCGGTCCATTTCGCTGCGAGAGTCTGCGCCCACTTTCGGGCGGCGGCGTAGTTGTCGCGCTGGTCGAGGAAGGCGCCTGTCTTCTGGCCAGAGTCGGCATCATATTGAAACAAAAGGCCATTGAGGTGGAATTGTGTGCTTGCGGCCAAGGCCGCTCCCTCGGCGGCGAACAGCGGCTCCAGGTTGGGTGCGCCGAGCCCCTCCAGCTCGCGCATGCGGGGGTCGGGGCGCTCCAGAATGGCGGCGGGAGACAGCTCTTCACGGAGTACGCGGACGCAGGTTTCCCGGACGGCGGCTGAATCCAGGCCTTTGGCCAGAAGCTGCAGAATCACCAGGTTGCCGTACTTGTCGGCCACCAGGCCGGGCAACTCGTCCGCCTCGCTGAAGCAGAGGCGGCAGGAGTCGGTCTGGTCGTCGAGGAGTGATTTGCGGCGCAGAATGGCCAGGCGCAGGCGCTGGGCAAGCAGGCGGAGCCAGGCCGGCTCGTCGATGGCCTCGCGGGAGACCAGGCGCAAGGCGATCTGCGAGGTGGGGCTGTAGAGAGCCGTGCCGAGGAGCAGGCCGCGGGAGTCGGCCACGGGAAGCAGGGCGGGAGGGTTGGCGGAAGCGGCTTCGGGCAGTTCGATGGACTCGATGTCGGAGGCGTAGACCCACAAATGGCCGGCGCGCAGGCGATCGGCGGCGCGGCGATTGATGAGGGCGCCAAAGCCTGCGCCGGCGCGGGGGGGGTGCGCAGGTTGAGGGCGGGTTGGTTTTGGGGAGCGGCCCGCCGGGTACACTTTTCGTTCGGGTTCTCGGCCTTCCGACGGTTTGGCCAGGGGAGGTTGCTCGTGAATCCGGTCAAAAGGCGCCTGGGGCTTGAGTTTTCCCGGCGCCTTTTGATGCGAAGCAGGTTGTGGGTTGCGCGGCTTCATCCATGGCTCCCTTGACCGGGAGCGAGTGGGCCGCCGGCCCTTACTTGGCTTGGATCGACTCCAGGTAGCGGCTCAAATTGCTGATTCTGAGCATTCTTTCCTGTGGGTTCGACTGGTTCATCTTACCAAGGATGGGTCCCCATACGGGCATATCGGCGGTGCCGTGCGACGGAATCAGTGCGCCGTTCTGCAGCACCGTGACGATGTGGGTATCGGGGAATTTCCCGTTGTTGTTCCTGGTCAGGACCGTCAAATCGGTGGGCGAAGCCTTGAGCGCGGAGGCAACGGGCCCCTGGCCCCTGGCGTCGACGCCGTGACACGGGGCACAGTAGCCGGCGTACATCTGCTTGCCACTGGTGGCTGCGGTCTTGTTCACAGGAATGGTGACTTTTGAAGTGGATTGATCTGCATAGCTCACACCCACCGCGAGCGTTGCGGCCAGGGCGGTAACTAAGAGGCGGTTAAACATAAATTCCTCGGTTCTGGACGTCCAGTACGGTTCCACACTTCAGGTGCCTTTTGTGGTTCCGTAAGAGGTGGCTTATTCACTAACATGCAAGCCACTTGATCGCTGCGGTTCCCATGGACAGCGATTGTGGAACCGCTATAGTCCGAAGGGGACTTTACTCCTTTTGCAGGGTAGATAGGATGTGACGGCAAACACACAGCAGGCATCCTATCAACACCGACGTACCAATGCAGGAAAGGCCAGGGTTTTATTGCATAAGCCATATATCACTGCGCCCGCGCAGCTTTGCATTGAGGTAGATTCCGGAACTTACAAACTCAGCAAGGAGGCGGCTTTCATTGGTTGTTTCTTCAACGATAGCTATTCATGACTGGGATATAACTCTCATATGTTGCGGGCACTTATCGACCTTTGAGTTTAGGCCGATAAAAAGGCAAATACAAAAGAGGCTGGAAGTTATCAATACAACGAAAGTTGTGGAGCGCGGAGGAGCCACAGCGCTGCGCAGTTCACCTGGGGTGCAGGCGGCATGAAGCCGGACGCTGCCGGGGCGGGGCGGCGCGAAGCAAGATGCGGGCTGAACACATGCGGCCTATAATGAAGCATGGCGAGTGTCCGGCAGATCATCCCGGCAGATGCTGCAAGTGTGCCCCCGACTCCCACCGGGGAGCTGGAGACCGTGCCGCGCGCCGCTGAGCCAGCTCTTCAAAAACACCTAATCGATCAACGATTTGAAGCCTTGCTCAGGCTGGTACAGGCGAATCGCCCCAGCGAAGACGTTTCCCTGATCCGCAAGGCGTGGGAGTTCTGCGTCCAGCACCACAAGGGGCAGACACGGGCCTCAGGGGAGCCCTATATCGTCCACCCGCTGGAGGTGGCCGAGGTGCTGGCGGAGATGAAGATGGACGCGACGGCGATTGCCGCCGGCCTCCTTCACGACTCGGTCGAGGACACGCCCGCAACGAATGAGGAGATTGCCGCCGGCTTCGGCGAGCAGGTGGCGCACATCGTGGAGGGCGTCACCAAGATTGACAAGATCCAGTTTGCGAATCGCGAAGACCGCCAGGCGGAAAATGTTCGCAAGATGCTGCTGGCCATGGTTTCGGACGTGCGGGTGGTGCTGATCAAGCTGGCCGACCGACTGCACAACATGCGCACCCTGGAGCACCTGAAGCCGGACCGCCAGGAAGCGATTGCGCGGGAGACACAGGAGATCTACGCGCCCCTGGCGCACCGGCTGGGCATGGGCAAAGTGAGGGGCGAGCTGGAGGACCTGGCCTTCCGCTACACCGATCCGGTGAGCTACGAGAAGGTGGCGGCGGCCGTCGAAGCAAGGCGCATGGAGGGCGAGCAGTTTTTGCGGGGCGTGGAAGACACGCTGGTGGAGCAGTTGCGGGAGAACAACGTCGAGGCGCGGGTGGAGTGGAGGATCAAGCGGCTCTATTCCATTTTTCAGAAGATCGAGCGCTCCAAGGTCTCGTTCGACCAGGTCTACGATCTGCTGGCGCTGCGGGTGATTACCCAGGACGTGGCTTCGTGCTACGCGGTTTTCGGGCTGATTCACACGCTGTGGCGTCCGGTGCCGGGGCGCATCAAGGACTTTATCGCCATTCCGCGGGCCAACCGCTACCAGAGCCTGCACACCACGGTGATGGGCGCGAGCGGGCACCAGTTCGAGGTGCAGATCAGGACCGAGGAGATGCACCGCATCGCGGAAGAAGGGATTGCGGCGCACTGGAAGTACAAGGCCGGGGATGGGTCGGTCACCGCGCGCGACGAGGAGCGGCTCAACTGGATTCGCCAGCTGGTGGAGTGGCAAAAGGAGATGACCGACCCCAACGAGTTCCTCTCCAGCTTGAAGATGGACCTGTACCCGGACGAGGTGTACACCTTCACGCCCAAGGGGAAGGTGGTGGTGGTGCCGGCGGACGGCACGCCGGTGGATTTTGCCTACACCATCCACACCGAGGTGGGGCACACCTGCGTGGGGGCCAAGGTGAACAGCCGCATGGTGCCGCTGCGGACCAAGCTGCGCACCGGGGACATTGTCGAGATTGTCACGCAGAAAGACCACAAGCCGAGCCGGGACTGGCTCACCTACGTCAAGAGCCCGCGCGCGCGGAACAAGATCAAGCACTGGCTGAACGAGGACCAGCGGCGGCGGGCGGTGGAGATCGGACGGAAACTGCTGGAGAAGGAGGCACGCCGGTTCAAGGTGCCGATGAGCCAGATCGACGATCAGGATCTGAGCCGGATCGCCGGCGAGTACGGCGTGGCCACGGCGGCAGACCTGTTGGCGACGCTGGGCCAGGGCAAGCATACGGCGTACAATGTGCTCAGCAAGCTGGCGCCGGGCATTGCCAACCAGGGCGAGGCCGAGGCTGCTCCGGAAACCAAGCCGGGCAGCGGCGAGGCTGGTATGTCGGACGCGGTCAGGAAGCTGCACCTGACCGGCTCGGACTCGCTGCAGGTGGAGGGACAGAACGACCTGCTGGTCTACCGGGCGCGCTGTTGCAATCCCATTCGCGGCGAAGAGATTATCGGCTACGTGACGCGCGGCAAGGGCGTGGCCGTGCATGCGCGGAGCTGCCCCAACGTGCAGAACCTGCTGTACGAGAGCGACCGGCGGATTGCCGTGGAGTGGTCGCGGGTGGGCGATCAGTCGGACAGGCCGCAACGCTACCCGGTGAAGATCACGATCTTCTGCGACGACCGGACGGGGATGCTGAAAGAGCTGACGGCGGTGATCTCCGACGACAACACGAATATCCGCGGCGTGGATATTCGCCACACAGAGAATGGCGAGGCCGTGATCGAGTTTGTGGTGGAGGCCGAGGACCTGCACCACCTGAACAGGATGGTGCTGGGGATTCGGCGCGTGGATGGGGTGCGTGCGGTACAGAGGACGCAGAAGCTGTAGCTTCTGGCTTACCAGCGTCGCTCTCAGCGAGTGTTGGGCATCGGTTTCAACCGATCTCGCGGTCCCAGGCTTCGAGGGTGCGCTTGAAGGTGCTCATGAACTTGCCGCCGTCGGCGCCGTCGATCAGGCGATGGTCGAAGCCCAGGCAGTAGCTCTGCATGCCGCGGATGGCGATGGCGTCGTTGCCGTCGGCGTCGCTCATGACGACCGCTTCCTTCTTGAGGCCGCCGATGGCGAGGATGGCCGACTCCGGCTGGTTGATGATGGGAGTGCCGAACTCGCCGCCGAAGACGCCGGAGTTGGTGAGGGTGAAGGTGGAGCCGGTGGCTTCTTCGGGCTTGAGCTTCTTGGAGCGGGCGCGCTCGGCGAGGTCGGCCATGGAGCGGGCCAGGGCGACAAAGCTGAGCGTCTCGGCCTGCTTGACGACGGGCACGATGAGTCCCCACTCGAGAGCGACGGCGATGCCAAGGTGGACATTGGGGTGGTAGTGGATGGAGCCGTTGATCAGAGAGGAATTGACAATGGGATGGCGGCGCAAGGCCTCGATGGCAGCAGCGGCGATGAAGGGCATGAAGGTGAGCTTGACGCCGTGCTTCTGCTCGAAGCGGCTGCGTTCGCGCTCGCGCAAGCGGACGATGCGGGTCATGTCCACCTTGTATACGGTGTAGACATGCGGGCTGATGGCCACGCTCTCGACCATGCGGTCGGCGATGATGGAGCGCATGCGGCTGAGGGGGACGACCGTGCCGGGCAGAGTGGAGGGCGGCGGGGGTTGCGCCGCAACTGGAGCGGAGGCGGCGGTGTTGCCGGGGCCGTGCCGGCTCAGGTAGTCGAGGATGTCTTCCTTGGTGATGCGGCCGCCTGCGCCCGAGCCGGCGAGGGCAGCGGCGACGCGGCCAAGGTCGAGGTTGTTTTCGCGGGCGATGCGGCGCACAAGGGGTGAGGAGCGGACGGGCGCGCCGCCCGGTGGCGCGGGCTCAGGCGCGGCCGGTGCGGCTGCTTCCGGTGAAGGGGACGGCACGGAAGCGGCGACGGGTGCGGGGGCATGGGTGGCTGGCGTGCCACCGATGACGGCGACGACCGTGTTGATTTCGACGGTCGCGCCTTCGGGGAACTTGATTTCGGTGAGTATGCCGGCTACGGGCGAGGGGATCTCGGCATCGACCTTGTCCGTGGAGATTTCGAAGAGGGGCTCGTCTTTCAGGACGGTATCGCCGGCTTTTTTGAGCCACTTTGTGATGGTGCCTTCGAAGATGGACTCGCCCATCTGGGGCATGACGACCTCGGCGCCGCCGGTTGCTTTGCCGATCCCTGGGTCCGTGCCAGCAGACCCGTGTTCCGTGACTGATCTCTCCATCCCCAGTCCCTGCTCTTCGGTCTCCGATCCCTCCTGGGTCACGACTGCAACCACCGTATTGATCTGGACCGTCTCGCCTTCAGGAACCTTGATCTCGGTGAGGATGCCGGCAACGGGGGATGGAATTTCCGCGTCCACTTTGTCGGTGGAGATCTCAAAGAGCGGCTCGTCCTTCAGGACGCTGTCGCCGGCTTTCTTGAGCCACTTGGTGATGGTGCCCTCAAAGATGGACTCGCCCATCTGGGGCATGACGACATCGGTTGGCATGGATTCCTCTCCGCCCTATGGGACCTGAAGTGCGCGCCCCCGTTCCTGCCGGATTATAAATCGCTCCCCCGATGGTCAGGCCCGGACGGTGGGCGCTGTCTCGGAATGGAGGCGCTGGACTTCGGCTGGGACCTGAAGGGGCGTGTCCTCTGCCGGAAACGACGGCGCGGCCGCGGCAGCCTGGGCGCGGAGATCGGCGAGGCTGTCTACGGCCAGAATGTGCTGGTCAAAGACCTGGCCAAACTGGCGGCCGGCCTGGTGCGCGATGGCCTCGAGAGTGGGTAACTCTTCGGGGTGGGCCACTTCGCGGACCAGGCTGGTGACGGCGTGGTCGGGAATGCCGCAGGGAATGATTAGCTCGAAATCGCGCAGGTTGGTGGTGACGTTGAAGGCGAAGCCGTGAGTGGTGATGCCTTTGGCCACGTGGATGCCGATGGCGGCGATTTTGCGCTCCGGGCCGGAAGAACGTCTGCCAGTTCCCTGCTCCTCGTTTGCAGTTCCCAGTTCCCTGTTCCCTGCACCGCCGCACCAGACGCCGGTCAGGCTTTCAATACGGCCGGCGAGTACATCAAAACCGGCGCAAAGGCGGATGAGGGCCTCTTCGATGCCGCGGACAAAGTCTACCGGCCCCATGCGGCCGCCATTGGGGTTGCTGAGGGTGCGCAGGTCGAAGATGGGGTAGCCGACGAGCTGGCCGGGGCCGTGATAGGTGACGTCGCCGCCGCGGTTGATCTCGTGGAGAGTGACGCCGCGGCGGGCTAGGAATTCGTCGGAGGCGAGGACATTGGCGCGGTTGGCGTTGCGGCCGAGGGTGAGCACGGGGGGATGTTCGAGGAGCAGCAGGACGTTTTGCAAGCGGCCTTCGGCTACGAACGCGGCCAGTTCGGCTTGCAGGCGGAGGCCTTCGGCGTATTCCACGCGGTCGAGGTAGACGTATTGAATCATCGCTGCTTCGATTGTAGAGCCGCACTGCGCTCTCGCCCGATGACGCTTATTCCTCTAGCCGGGCCGCAAAGAGCCGCTCAAAAACGATTCGATGTTCCCAGGCAACCAGCAGCCACAGGAGCGTGGCAAAGGCGCCGGGGCCGATCCCGCCCGGATTCATCAGGATGTGAAACAAAAGGATGTTGAACAGCACCGGGCCCAGCAGCGTGAGCCCCAGCCCCACATACCGGTTCACTAGAAGCAGGATGCCGGAGATCACCATGATGGCGCCCACTGCGTAAAAGTAGTGCGCGGCAAACAGTGCGGCCGAAAACTGACCGGCCAGCCCCGGCGGCATCTGCGCCGGGATAAAGTTTAGAAACATGTTGGAGCCGAAGACCAGGAACATCAGGCCCAGCAGATAGCGAGCAATCATGGTGACAATCTTCATGGGATCTCCTTTGCATTGAGGGTCGTGCCTGAGAGGGACTGGCCACGCTGGGCACACCAATGGGGAAGCAGGCAGACCCCATGCTAGCACCAGATGGCGCTGCGGAGCCTTTGGATTCAAAGCATTCTGGGCACAGGCCGGCCCCGGCGCCGGCACAATCGACGATCGGATTCGCGCTTACCGGCTCAGCTTGAGCACCCAGGCGGGCTGATGCAACAGGGGCGCGGGCAGATCGGGAAGATCGATCTCGACGCCGCTGCCGGACGGCCTGAAATGCAATGCGCCGGCCGAGCCCAGAAGCTGGATGCTCTTCACGCCGCCGACGTCGTTGAGGACCATCTTTCGGCCCGGCCAGCGCGGCAGAATCGCGTACAGATCGCTGCCCTTGGTGGTGAAAAACGACTCGATGGCCGCCTTGCCGGGTTCCGGCTCTCCAGCGAGTTTGGTCACGTCGTAGGTGGACTGGAACTCGCTGTTGTATTCCATCTTCGGCTGCTCGCCGGCGCTCCATTGCCGCGAGACGCGCCACGGCCTGGTTCCATAGATGGCGCCGCTGTTGACGCTGAGCCAATCGCCGATGGCGTGCAGGCGGTCCTGCATGATGACGGGAATGGTGCCGTCCGCGGCGGGGCCAATGTCGAGCAGCAGGTTGCCGCCGCGGCTCACAATGTCGGTGAGCATGATGACCAGCTCGCGGCCGGTGCGATAGTCCGTAAGCTGCTCGGCACGGTTGTAGCCGTAGCTCGAGCCCATGCCGCGGTTCTCTTCCCAGGGGTGGTCAATGCCGCTCATGCCTGCGGTGTACTCGGTGGTCCAGTAGCCGCCGTGCTTGTGGCGCGTGTCGCTGCCCCAGCGGTCGTTGACGACCACCTCGTCCTTCACAGGCGACTGGTTGAAGAGCCAGGCGAGCAGTTCGGGACTGTGCCAGTCGCTCGAGGGCAGTTCCCACTCGCCGTCGCTGAAGATGATGGAGGGCTTGTAGCGCGTGACCAGGTCTTTGAACTGGGGAAACATGTGGTCGTGGATGTAGCGCGGCTTGTCAGAGAGCCAGAGGGGGTTGTACCACTCGTAGAGCGAATAATAGTAGCCCATGCGCAGGCCTTTGCGCCGCACCGCATCGCTCAGGTCGCCGAGCAGGTCGCGTTTGGGGCCCGTCTCGACGGCGTTCCAGGGCCGGCCCCAGGTAGCGGACGCCTCCCTACTCGGCCAGAGCGCGAAGCCTTCGTGATGCTTGGAGGTGAGCACCACGTATTTCGCTCCCGAGCCGGCAAGAACGGCGGCCCACTGGTCGGGATCGAACAACTGGGCGCGAAACTGCGGGGCGAAGTTCTGATAAGCGTAGTCGGCGCCAAACATCTTCTGGTGATAGGCCCATGTGCCGGTCTCGATGGGATCGGCCTTGGGATTGTCGCGGCCCTCGGTCATCTGGTGCCAGTACCACTCCGCGTAGGCCAGCTTGCCGGGAATCACCGGCGCGTAGGCGGGCACGGAGTAGAGGCCCCAGTGGATGAAGATGCCGAACTTGGCGTTGGAAAACCAATCGGGCGTGGGGCGCTTGTCGATGGAGTCCCAGGTGGGCTGGTAGGTTTGTCCTCGGAGCAAAGGCCCCGCCGGAACCAATGCCGCCGCAAGGATAAGAAGGCTGAAGAATAGACGCTTCATCCGAAGTCCCCTTTCGTCGAAGGGATATCATCGCACGGCGTTGCGGCTAGGGTTAAGGCCGTTCCGTCGAAGATCCCTGCCGCTCGGGACGGGATCGGCGGTAAACTGTAGCCTGATCGAGGGAAATCGGGTTGCCATGAGGCCGTCTGAAGTTCTGCCGCATCACCGCGACACCATCCGCCAGCTTGTGCTTGAGGCTGGCATGGCGAACCCGCGCGTCTTCGGGTCGGTACTGCATGGCGACGACCAGGACGGCAGCGATCTCGATCTGCTCGTGGACCCGGCGCCGAGGACTAGTCTGCTCGATGTGGTTCGCGTACAGCGGTTGATTGAGGCGCTCGTTCAGGTACGGGTAGACCTTCTGACGCCGGGAGACCTGCCGCCCAAGTTCCGCGACCGGGTGGTTGCCGAGGCGTTGCCGTTATGACGGATGAGTTCAGCAAGTCCGATCTGCGAGCGCCGGATTATTTCGAACATTTGCTTCAAGCATGCGACAGAATCCTGCAATATACCTCGCAGATGACGCACGACCGGTTCATGGCGGATTCGATGGTCCAGGACGCGGTGCTGCGCAATATCGAAATTCTTGGCGAAGCGACCAGAAATCTCATGGGATGCTTGCCGGATTTGCAGTCTACCTATCCTCAAATTCCTTGGATCGATATTTACGGGATGCGAAACCGAATCGCGCACGGCTATTTCTTCATCAATTTCGAGCTTGTGTGGACGGCTGTCGTTGAGAATATTCCAGAGCTGCGCCAGCAGATCGCAACTGTGATCAGGGAGATGCAAGAGGAGAAATAACATGGAAGAGCAAGAGCAGCAACAAACGATAAGCCAAGCTCAGCCAGAGTTGCTTTATCACTACACAACGCTGGATGGGTTGCTGGGAATTCTAGGAAAGAAGGAACTTTGGGCAACAGGAATATCTTATTTGAATGACACTTCTGAATATGAGGCTGGGACGAATGCCGTTTTTCAGCTCATGTTTCCGATGTCATCCGATGTCGCAAATGCGTCTACTCTAGATTCCTCCGATTTCTTCGATCAGTTAAGGACCCCTTTCGACGCACAGCAAATAGCTACGATGAATGCGTTTAGCCAGTTTTATAGGCTATCTGCGAAGCAAATCTTTACAGCTTCATTCTCTGCGGAAAAGACCGGCGACGACTTAAGCCAATGGAGGGCATATGGCGGACAACATTCCGGCATCAGCTTAGGATTCTCGCCTCAATACCTCCGGGGAATGAGTCGAAACTTTCTGGAAGATAAGGAGAATCCCGGATGGGTTGGTCTAAATGAAGCCCCTCTCACTAAGTGCAAGTACTACGGAGATACAGGGGTGTGGGAGACAAATCCGGAAATTCAGAACAGGATAAGGGAAATCGAGGCGCAGCAGACCGATAGCGAATCGAAGAGCTTTTTATTCGCACGCTATGCCGCAACTTTGAAGCATGAGAAATTCCACTTGGAAAAAGAGTGGAGAATTGTACTCACACATAGAGGCGCCGATGTCCCAAACAGTGCATGTTTTCGTCGCGCCAATTCTATGATCGTCCCCTATGTCCGAATACCCCTAGCTTGGAGTGGTCAGCCTGTCGAAATTGATCGCATCGTTGTCGGTCCGACCCCGCACAAAGAAAAGGCCAAAGAGTCCATTGAGATGCTACTAAAAAGTAATCACGTAAAGTTTAGCGAAGTTGTCAACTCAAGAGTGCCGTTCCGCAACTGGTAAACCCGCAACTGCGCTAAACTAGGGTCTGGCAGGAGGACCGGGCGGTCGCTGCCGGAGGGTTCGCTTAGGCGAAGTCCGCCGGGGGAGGAAAGTCCGAACTCCGCAGGGCAGTGTGCCGGATAACGTCCGGGACGTGGGCGTCAAAACCCATGGACGGCCAGTGCCACAGAAAAGATACCGCCTCGGCTACCCCTCCCCGTTTCTTCGGA
>Ga0302320_10002433_pt1 | contig 43778 bp, 28 predicted proteins | sample Bog_T0_3_FD_202130 | JGI IMG/M metagenome (GOLD analysis project Ga0302320, IMG submission 202130) | Peat permafrost microbial communities from Stordalen Mire near Abisko, Sweden - Bog_T0_3 | ecosystem: Environmental > Terrestrial > Soil > Wetlands > Peat | place: Sweden: Abisko, Stordalen Mire...
CAATCGATCAATGCTACCTTGACGCATGGTGGCGTACTCCTTGGGGAATGTTGTTGTGGTAAACTACTTTCTCCCAAAGTACGCCACCTTTTTCAACTACGCCGTACACAACTCTCGGTTATATCTCAAAGTTCCGCCGGAGAGAGTTATTTTCATGAACGCGGGGTTTCACATCCTGGCAAGGGAGAAGTTCGCCCGTGGAGCATTTCAATTCATCGAACGGGTACTACTGCTGCAGGAGCGGGGGTTTAATATCGACGTCGGGTATGTAACGTATCCGCCGTTGCTGAGCAAACTGTCAAGGGATATCGAAGACTTGAAAGCGCTTGGTGTAAGACTTCCGAACGCGAAAACGTTCAGGGGATACTTCAACGGAAAGAAATACCCCGAGGCGTTCACCGCTGATGAAAAGGCGCTCATTTACAGTTATGCTCTTGACCCACGGGAAGAAAGGGTGCTCAATTCCGAGGCGAGGTATTTCGGCAAACTTTGTGCAGCGGGGCTGAGCTCGTTCCGCATGGACCCCGCGGGAAATGTCTACCGTTGCGCCACTTCCTGGAAGAAATATGGCAATCTTTTTGAAGGCAGCTTTCGCCCAGATACCGCGCCCGTCGCCTGCCCGTTCCGGCATTGCGCCTGCCCCTACGAAGGCTTCAAGTACGCTAACGGCGGCCGCGCGTCATCTGGAGGCGTCATTCGCGAAGTGGCGAACGAATTGCTTGCTATTCCCGGGAGAGGCATAACGCCAAAGAAGGTACTTCGGTACGTCCGGAGAAAGATGAAGTTCGCATTTCCGATGCGGAATCACTGAACCCCGCATTTCCCAGTTGAAGACATCATACAAGGCACGCGATCTACAGCCGCTTGGCAGGTTATGAGGACGCCATGCAACAAGACCTGCGCCCGGGTCGTTTCGGAAAGCGTGGTCCAACGGTTCACGACTCGGCCAAGTCTGCGGGAAAATCAGTGGTATCAGCCTGATTCGCAGCGCATTTTGCATCGCTCGCTTGATGTTTTTCTTTAAGTCTATATCAGCACCTGAGTTAGGTAAACAGCGTCGAATCCACTCCCATCCGCTGGGGTAAGAATGAGGGGCGAGATGCCTGAGGCATCCTCGTTTGCCGCAACGTCTGGCCGGCCCGGGGGAAAGAACCTTGAGCTATGCTTACACAGACGCCATCGAAGCGCACGTGCCGCGCTGCGGGGAGCGAAGTGCCACGCACGAGCGGGGAACATTACGTACCATCGCCCCATGCTGTCCGGTCGGAATGAGCACCATTTCAAACCAGCAACACTGGGCCCTGGTTGTTGACGACGACGTCGTTGCCCGACGGATGGTCGCCTTCGCGCTGGGACAAGCCGGGTTTCAGTGCGATCTGGCCGTGGACGGATTGCAGGCCAGCGATCTGCTGAAGTCGCGCGTATACGACCTGGTGATCACCGATCTGGCCATGCCGAACAAGCACGGCCATTCGCTGGTTGTCGAGTTGCTGGCCGGCCAGCCCCGGCCGGTGATCATGGTCCACTCCTCGATTGACGACTCGCGTCTCACCGGCGATCTTCTCGCCCGCGGCGTCGACGATATCGTCTACAAGCCGGCCAACTACGCGACCGTGGCGGCGCGGGCGAAAGCGCTGGTCGAAGGTCGCCGGCGCGGCGACCCGCTGCCAAGCGCGGGGACCGTGCCAGCGAGCCCCGTCCCCAGCGCGGCCGTGCAAAAGGCGAAAGCCGAGCTTATGCGGCGGTTGGGGGAAGTCAGTAATTTGTTTCCCCTTTCGCAGACGGCGCTGCGGGTCTACGAACTTGCCATGCTCGAAGATGCCGAGGCCGCGAAAATCGCCGCCGCGGTCGAGTGCGACGCTTCGCTGACCGCGGAATTGCTGCGGATCGGCAACAGTGCGTTCTACAACCGCTCGGGCGCCCGCGTGGTCAACGTGAAGGACGTGGTGATCCGCGTCGGTTATCGTCGAACGGGCGAGTTGGCTTTGGCGGCGAACGCCCATCACTTGTTGGCCCGGCAGCAGATCCCCTGGGTCGACCTGCAGTTGGCCTGGCGCCGCAGTCTGGCGGCGGGCATCGCCATCGACCACCTTCTCGGCAAGACCCCGGACGGCGGCAGCGCGAAGGGCCTGTTCCTCAGCGCGATCTTCCACCCCCTGGGACGGATCGTCCTGGCGACGCTCAAGCCCACGGAGCACGAAACGCTTGTCAATCAGTGCCGGCTTAAGGGGGAATCGCTTGACGACGCCGAAGAGTGGACGTTCGGCTTGAAGAGCACGGACGCCGTGGCCCGACTGCTGGCCGCGTGGAAGATCCCCGCATCGGCCACGGCGCCGTTGGCCCACGTCGGCCACCCGTTCCGATTGCTGGAATCGCTGTCGGAGCCGGAGCGCGGCGAAGCGACGCTGCTTAAACTGGCGATTTTCCTGGGCCGCATCGCCGCCGGCCCTTGGGAGGCTTGGGATACGATCGACGTGCCGCCGGCGCGGCTTCTCGATTCGTTGCGACTGCCGCCTTTGGCCGACGTGCTTGCCCGGGTGCGGAACGATCTGGCGGGAATCGTCAGTGCGTGTTCGCAGCCCGCGCACTTTCCGCCCGGCCGCGAAGCGCCCGAGTGCCGCCGGGTGGGCTACGTTCATCTTTTCCCGGATACGTTCGACTTCCTGGCGGCAATGCTTCCATCGATCGGCATTGAGCCGACCGTCGACGATCCCCAGGGCGGCGACCCCTTGTTGATCAACGCTCTGGACGTCGATCCGGCTTGCGTAGGTGGGCTAGCCAATCTCGACGGCCGCTCCGGCGTGGTCATCGCCATGAGCGGCCCCGACTGCCCGGCGTCGTCCGGCGTCGTCCCGGTCCTGGCGTTTCCCACGACCTGCACCGCGGTGCGGACTGCCTGCGGCTGACGCGCCCTCGGCAGCGTGGCCGCGAAACGCCGGCCGGCGGAAACGCTCGCCGTGGCTGAACCATGGGCTGCTAACGCCGTTTTCGCTTCTTGCGCTGCCGCTCGGCTTCGACGGCTCGCATGATCTTATCGACCGTTCCTGGACGCGCGGTACACTTGCCGCTCTCCAGCCGGGAAATGCTCTCTTGGCGCAGGCCGGCCAGGTCCGCCAATTGTTGCTGGTTCAGTCCTGCACCCTTACGGGCGCGGATCAGGTCGCGAGCCAAAGATACCCGCGCGTACTCCAAGGCGGGAAAACGGCCGCGAGAATCGGCCTTCGGGAAGAGTGGCAGATCGGGCTCTTCCATTTCGCCCGCGGCGCCGGCCTCCCGGCACAGTCGCTCGTACTCACCCTCCTCCACGAGGACGAACCGCTTACCCTCGACCTCGATTCTCTGCAAACCGATCATTGCCTTCTCCTCAATCATAAAATCCATCGCGATGCCCGAGCCGTTCAATCACCACTTCGTCGTCCTCGACGTGAAACTGAAGCCGATAGTCTCCCGTGCGGATTCGATAATGCCCTGCAAGTTTGCCCCGCAAGGGTTTGGCTCCGCTCACCACGGGCCACTGCCGGAAGGTTTGGACAAGTGCATATGGCCGGGCACGAATCGTCTTTGGCGGCCGGCATCGCTGCCGTTGTGCCGTCGGGCTTAACAGGACGTCCACCACACGGAGAATCCTACCGCGTTATGACAAAGGTGTCGACCACGTGTGGCAAGAAACCGTCATGTAGCACTTGCCCATCAGTTCTTCATCATGGCATAATGGGACGGTTCCGTTTTTGAGGATCATTGCCAGCGGGCTGGGTGCGTTACGAGGCTGGCGGGCACTGCTGCACAAGCCAGCGGCGGCGTGCGGCGGGTGGGAATTGTGGGGAAGCGCGATGCCTTTCGACCGCGACGAAGTCGCTGCTCTTTTGGCTGCTTGCCACCGGCGTTGCTGCATCTGTCACCGCTTCTGCGGCGTGAAGATCGAGACCGATCACATCCGCCCCGCGGCGGATGGCGGCGACGAAGGCATTGCGAACGCCATCTCGGTGTGCTTTGACTGCCATTCTGAGATTCACACCTACAATGACAAACACCCTCGGGGTCGAAAATTTACCGCGGAGGAGTTGGCGAGGCACAAGGAACAGTGGCTGAGGTTATGCTCAGAAGAACCTGCGGTCGCGCTCTTGCGTCCCCGCGAGTCGGATAACGAAGTTGGGCCACTCCAGGCGCTTGTGGATGAGATCGAGTTCAATCTCGCCGTCGCTCGCAGTACGGCTTCTGGCGAGGTCGGTTGCCCATTCCGCGACGAGCAGTTCTCACGGGCCGTCCGCACGGGCTCGATTGCTCTCCTCGCCCATGGCCTCAAGTCTGCGATCATCAATGCCTATGTCGGGGTGGGCCGGACAAGTACCGTGGCGGTCGCTGCCGCTACGAAGCGAGCTGGTGGAGTGTCTCACTCGGTGGTTAGTGTCCGCGGTTCCGATCCTGCCGAGGTTGCCAGAGAGTGCGAGGGTTTTCTCCTGCAGGCCCACCAACAGCTCTTGAGGTTTCTCTCGCATGACGGCGGAATCGCGGAAGGACGCGCGGGTGGTGATTCCGACGACGGGTGAGTCTGAGCGCCTCTGCTGGCTTGCCGAGCAGTGCTTCTTCATTCTGTTGTTGGAACGTTCGGGCTTTGAGATTCGTTGCCAATGGATAGGGCGTTTTCCGAGGCCGGCGGACACTGCTGGGCAAGCCAGCAGTGGCACCCGGTGGAGACTTTCATGTGTCCACTCCGTCCGTGAGCGACGACTGGGATTCAATCCCCAGGAACGCGATTACGGAGCGGAACCAGGGATCGAAGCCCGGAAACAGCCCGCGACGGAAGATCCACAGCAGACAGCAAATTCCCAACATCAGCAACAGCTCCGTCGCTTCCTCCCAGAAGAGAAACCAGACGCGATTCTCGTCGTAGGCGGCGCCCAGGAGCATGCGGAACATGCCGAAGCCCAATGGTCCAATGCCGGCGGCGAAGGCGATCTTGGCGGCCGGGATCGGCTCGCGCCGCTTGAAGAGCAAAATCAGCAACGACGCGATCAGCATGACCATCGCGGCGGCCGGGCAATACCAGTTCTCGACCTGTTGGAAGGCGCGGAGGTGGCCGTAGTTGTAAGGCTCGCCGAAGATCAGGGTGTTGTACGAAGTGTCGCGCCAGTCGGCCGTGGGGACCATCATGGCGATGAGCATCACGGCCGGGATCAAGACGCAGAAGGATCGTTGCAGGCCGCACGGCACGCCGGCGTGCTTGATGCACGCGCCGCACAGCCGCGCGGCCGCACACCGCCGGTCGGGATCGCTCAATCCGAGGATGCGGCTGTCGACGGCCTCCAATACGGCATAGGCGATGAAACCGAAGCAGACGAACATGCCCGCGGCGTGCAGGTACTCCCAGAGGTACGAAGTTTCCTTGTAGCCGAAGTAGTTCACCGCGCAGGCGGATTCGCCAAGGAAGAAGGCGATGGTGCCCCAGCGAAGGGCGACCAGGTCGGCCGCGGCGCTCCGCCAAAGCACCGCCACGATGAGCAGGGAAAGGAGCATATAGATGGGCTTGATCAGGAAATAGCTCAGCACGGCGAGCGCCTGTTCGATCGGCGGCGATGGGCGGAAGGGAAAACTCCCCAGACCGGCCGGCGTCCGCCAGCGATCCCATTGGCGGCCCTCGGGTTGCGGAGCGCTCCGCAGCCACTCCTGGATGCCGCCGCGAATGTGGATTGCCGGCCCCGCGCCGATTTGGCCCAGGTGCCATACGGCCAGCCGGCTGGCCAGGCCTACGTCGCAGACCAGCAGCAGGGTTTTACCGCGAAGTTCCGTTGGGAGCTGATTCGGGCCGGTGGCAGCGCGGACTTTCTCCAGCGGCCAGTTGAAAGCGCCCTCGATATGCCCAGCCGAAAACCGCTGCGGTGTGCGCACGTCGACCAGCGCTGCCGGCGGGCTGTGTCCGGCAAGCAGGCATTTGGCCTCTTCCGGCGTGACCGTGGCAGTGCAGCCGAGCAGCAGCCAGTAGAGTACCATCGGGATCGCGGTTCCGACGAAAACAATCGCGGCGACGGCAAGCGACGTCCTCCGGGAAGGGCTAGGCATACGCCAGCTCCTGATCCTTGCTCGGGTTGGCCAGACCGCGCTGGAGCGTATTGAAGCGGCAGAATGACACGGCGAACCCGCCGGGCTGGATGACGTGGATGCAGCACTCGTCCGCGCGATCCTCATCGAAAGTGTATGCATCCATGAACGGTTTGACGGTGACGCGGAAGAAATCTTCCGGCCGTCCGCCGAACCCGCAGCATGCCCGGGCGTCGTCGAGCTTGAAGTTCACGCGATCGGCGAGCCGCTGCAAGTGGTCCTCGTAGCTGGCGATCCTGGTGAGCGGGAGCGGCGCTCGATTGGGCCGCCGCGCCAGGAAAGTGAAGCTACAGCAATTGGGGTTCGAGCAGGGCAGCGGGCGGAAGTCGTCTTCGGTGAGCAGTCCGGCGGTTTGCTCCGCGAGCAGGCGAATCACGTCGGCCATGGTGACGCGATCGAGGGGATCGATCTTGTGCTGGAACCGCCCGCTCCAAGTGGCCGGCTGGTAGGTGATGCCGCGGAGTTGCGGTGTTCGCAGGCCGAGATCGAAGAGGTCGCCCAACTGGCCTTCGTTCACGCCTTTGACGACCGTGCAGGCCAGGTTGGTGGGCAAGTCGTAACGCACGATCTGGTCGAGCACCGCGCGTTTGCGGGCGAGCAAGTCGGCCCCGCGCAGCGCAACGTGGCTGCCGGAGTCCAGGCCGTCGAGTTGGAGAAAGAGCTGCAAGCCCGGGCGGCGGGCGGCCAACTGGGCAGCCAAGTCGTCGTTGAGGAGTTGCAGACCGTTGGTGTTGATCACCACTTGCTCGATAGGCAGCCGTCGGCAGTGGTCGATGATCGCCAGCAACTGGGGATGTAAGAGGGGCTCGCCGCCGCTGAGTTGCAGCACGTCGAGCGGTCCGCGGAGAGCGAGAAACGCCTCCAGGTCGCGACAGAGTTCCGCCATGGGCCGGTGGCTGCCGCCGGAACTGCCGGCGAAACAGACCGGGCAGCGGAGATTGCAGGCCCCGGTAATCTCCAAGAGGGCCACGCACGTACGATGGCCCGGCCGCGGGCCGCAACAGCAGGCCCGGCCGGCCGGGCCATCGCAGCCGTCGCCATTTCCAGACAGGACCGGCAATGCGCTTTTCGCATCCCCGTCGCGGGGCCCGGTGGGCGAAGCGCTCGTGGCGGGTTGGGCATGCGGCGCCTCGGTGCGAAGATAGTAATGCCTCCGCGACGCGCTGACCAAGGCTTCGACCACGCCATGCTCGGGGCATTCGCGGCGCAGATACACGCGACCGTCGCGTTGAAAGGTCGTGCCGGGCAGCGGCCGCAGGCACTTGGGGCAAACGGTCCGCGTCGGTTTGAGGATCCCGTCACCGGTGTCGTTGGGCCGCAGCGGCGAGCCGGCACGACGACGCGGCAACCACCAGGGCCGGTAGCCGGGGCAGCACCACAGCGCGAAGAACGGAGTCAGCACGAGCGCGGCCAGTTGGTAGCCGGTCAGGCCCAGCCAGATCGTCGGCTCGGTGCGTATGAATTCCGTGCCGAAGCGATAGATGAAGTAGGCCACCAGGTAAAAGCGGATGAGCTCCCCGCGGAACATGCCCCGCCGCTGAAGCTGCCATAGCACAACGGCCGCCGAGAGGTGGAAGGCCGACTCATAGAGTTGCGTGGGGTGGCGGGCCAGGCCGTCGCCGAAATCGATGCCCCAGGGCAACGACGTGGGCACTCCGCGACAGCAACCGGCATGAAAGCAACCCAGCCGGCCGATGCCGATTCCCACGGCCAAGGGCACGGCGAACACGTCGCACATCTTGGTGCGAATGCCGAGCGCCCACTCGGTCGCTTCCGCGCCGAAGTAACCACCCACCAGGCCGGCGAGGATGGTCTTGCCGTCGGCGAACCAGGCTGTACCACTCAAGAAGCCTTCCCAATCGGAGAGCACGAAGGGGAGCTTGGCCCCGATCATGCCGCCGCAAAAGGCGCCCAACGCAATGGCGGCCAACTGCCAGCGCGGCACGCCCGGCTGCCGCGACTGGCGTTGGAACAGAGTCCAGCCGGCCGCGACGGCCGCGAGCATGATCGCCGCGTAGGTCCAATCCATGGAAGTCACCTGGTCCCGCTGAACGTCGGCAAGAGAATCCCTCGCCGCGTTGTCAAAGTTTTGTGAACAAATTCCAGAGGAACCATGCAACAAGGACGCCAACCGCCAGTCCGGCGGCAATACCGATCACCATCACGAGCGTTTGGTTGTGCGACCCGGGCCCCATAGGCGCAGCGAAAGCACAGATTGCCGCGGCGGCAACGCAAAAGGCGATGATCGCGGCCACCGCCACGAGAAAGACCATGAAAATGCTGAGGACGAAAAGCTGCGTTTTTTCACCGGCCGACATCGACTTGCCGCGGGCGCTCTGCCGCAGGGCGACGACACACGTGCGCACGAGTGCCGGAGCGGCCAGAATGGCTAACGCAATGCCCAGGCCGGGACTCATTTTGATGATGCTGCAAAGAATCGCAAACAGCGTCACGAACAGCAGGATCGAGGAAAGGCCGAATTGGAACCGAACGCCGGGCGTGGCGGTTGGATCTTGCGCCTCATCCAGGCCCGCCCTCCGTACCACGTCTGCGGCGACTAACGTGGGCGGCAACGCGTGGCAAAGCCAACAGTTCGCGTCGCCAGGGTTTAACAATACCCCGCACTGCGGGCAGCGTGTCGGTGGCATCGTTTACTCCTTGGGCAATGCGTTTTCCGCCAGTTCGTCGCCGCCCGCCATTCGCGCGGCGTACTCGACGGCCATTTTCCGCACGCGGCGGATCACCTGCCCGAGCACGATCCCGGTCAGGGCCAAGGCCAGCAGGAAGATCGCCTGATGGTACGGTGGCACGCGAAGGTTGCGAGCGGTGAACCAGCGGGCGTAGCCGAGCAGGAACGTATAGCCCAACATCGAGCCGATGGACGCGAACCAGATCAGCCGCAGGTTGAAACGCAGCGTGGCCAGCACGATCAGCAGGAAATAAGCCACGACCAAGGGACTTTTCGGCCCATCGGCCAGCATGAGGATGGCCGTCAACAAAACGACGTCGGCCGCGGTGGAGAAGAACTTCAACGAGGCCGGAAAGATATGCTGCCCCTGGCAGAAGAGCACGCCCAATCCGACCATGGCCCATGCCAAGGCCAGGGCGGTGACCGCCTGATGAAAGGGGCGATCGACCGCGCCGGCGCCGTAGTTGAGCAACTCGATGCCGTAGAAGACGCCGACGCCGGCGATGCGGAGCAGATTCGCCCGGCCCTCGCCCTCGTATTCCTGCCATCGGCCCACGATAAACCATTGACGATCGGCGGGGGCAGCACGAATCGGCGCGTTGGCAGGCATGATTGCGTCTACGTTAGGATGGGGGCAATGCGTCGGCGAGCCAAGTTGCGCTATTATCCATCGAGTCAATGGCAGTCGCAAGGGGGACTGGAGTACGTGCGTGGCCGAGCGCTTGCCATATTGGCCTTCTGGGTCGGTGGAGGTGTTAAAGTTTACCCATTCAACCGGGGCCGCAGACGCAAAACGGTCTGGCCGGCCCCGAGGCGTTATCTCTTAATGGCGCCTGTGGATTTTGACGATTCTCCCCGTATTGACGGTTGTGATGCGTAAAGCGTTTGGAGAATCTGCTTGGGTTTTGAGGATGGCGCTTGTCATGTCCTGCGGGGGAGTGGCCGTACGTGGAAGCGAGCGCGACACAACCTTGCTCCGACTCGACAAGTTGCCGCGGCCGTAGCAGGGCGGTTGCGATGCATGGCTGGCGGGCCACGATCGCCGTCGGTCTGATCCTGGCCTGCGTCGGACGGTTGCGGGCCGACGATTTCCCGTGGGCCACTCAAGCCGACAATTTCAGGCCGAGCGGCGGATTTGCCGCGGGCGTTCCGCCGGGCGGGCCGTCGGAGCCCAGGGCGCCGGATTCCGGGTGGGCGGCGCCGGGCCTGATTGGGCAATCAGGCATGGAGGACGTGGCCGACGGCATCCGTGCCGGGCCACCCGCGGCGCCGACGGAGCGGGGCTTTGCAGCCGATGCCGCGCCCGCTCAGTGCGGCGGTTGGGGGCTGGACTGGCTGCCCGAGGGCCTGCTCTGGCATCCGCCCATGGCCAATCCCCGCGAGCCGCGCTGTTACGTGACGATGGGAAACCTCAACGGCCAGCGGGTGATCGACACTTCCATCGGGGCCGAATTCGGCCTGCTGCGGTTTGGCTCCGCCGACTGCCCCGAGGAAGGATTTCAGCTCGATGTTGTCGGCGACATGTACACGCGTTTCGCGATCCGCAACGCGCTCACCGCGGCCGACTATCGGGCGGGGATACCGTTGACCTTTGCCAGCGAGGGGTGGCAGGTGAAGCTCAGCTACGAGCATACCGGCTGCCACCTGGGCGACGAATACATGCTGTTGGGCTGGAACTACGGCATTCAGGTGCCGAAGTGGCAGCCCACCAACGTGGGCCGCGACGAAGCGGTCTTCGGACTCGCCCGGGAATTCTGGGATTGCGTGCGGCTCTACGGCCAGTTTGGCTATTCCTTCACGTCCAACGACGACCTGTTGGGCGAGCCGCGGACGCGATACGACTGGGGCATCGAGTACAGCCCGGTGGCGATGCGACCGGTGATCGGCGGTCCGTTTGCAGCCTTCGACATGGATCTCCGCGCGGAGACCGGCTTCATTCCCGGGGTAACGGTCGAGGCGGGCTGGCAATGGAAGAGCCGGGAGAAGCGCCGCTCGTCGGCGCGGCTGGCACTGGTATATTACGCCGGCCAATCGCCGTTCGGCCAGTTTTACGCCCAGCGCGAGGATTGGTACGGGTTCACCGCGATCTATGAATGGTAATTGAGGTTAAGGACGGGCAGTCATGAGTGGTGGTCGTCACGTCAATGGCGCTGGGGAACGCGGCACGCGGGTGCCGGCGTCGACGTGGCGATTGGCGGCAGCGATCGCGCTGGTGTTGACGATCGCGCCGCTGGCCGGCACCGCGCAAGAGTTCGCTCCGCTGGCGGGGCCCATGCTGCCGCCGGCCGACGCGACGGCCGTGGGCACAGGGGGAGATTTCCGAGTGTTGGACCGCACCGTGGCCCCCGCCACGGCGGCGGACGCGGGCGACGAAATCGCTTTTGAGCCGCTTCCGTCCGGCGTGCTATGGGAGCCACCGCTGGCCAACCAGCGGGAGCCACGGTGTTTCGTGAAGTTGGTGGATCTGCACAACGAGACGGTCGTGGATACGGCGGTGGGGACGGTGTTTTCGCTGGCCCGCGTCGGGCCTGCCAATCGGCCGGACGAAGGATTCGAGATTGACGTGATGGCCGCGGTGTTCACCCGCATCGACGATACCGAGACGCTGACAGCGGCCGACTATCGCGTGGGCTGTCCGCTGACGTTGGCCTTCGACGATTGGCAGTTCAAGTTGGGTTACGAGCATACCAGCACGCACACCGGCGACGTGGTGCTGAAGGACTGGGAGGACAACGGCATGCTCAACGGCGAGCCGGCTCCGGCGGTGAAAGTGGTTCGCGACGAGATCATGTTGGGAGTGGCGCGGCGGTTCTGGGATCAGGTGCGGGTTTACGGCCAGACGGGAAGATCGTTTGCCGACAACCCGTACATGGACGTCACCTGGCGATTCGATTGGGGAGTGGAGTGGACGCCGCCACCGCTGGGACGGCGCGAAGGGGGACCTTACGCGGCCTTCGACATGGAGCTGCGCAGCGAGCAGCAATACTGTCCCAACGTCACGGCGCAATTGGGATGGCGATGGCAAGTGGGGGGCGGCACCGGCCATCGTTCGTCCTGCGCGCGGCTGGCGGTGGAATATTACAACGGCAAATCGCCCTACGGCCATTTTCTCGAGGACCAGGAGACATGGTGGGCGCTGACGGCCGCGTACGATTGGTGAAGGGGGCGGGAAGTGGAGTGCGGGGTGAACGCAATTCACGCTCCGCCCCGCACTTCACACCCCACGCGTAGCTTTACTTCTGGGCCGCTGGGGTTTCCGGTTGCGCGGCCGGCACGGCGGTGGCTTTGGCTTCCTCCTGGGCCTTGACGCGCTCGTTCTCCAAGGAGATCTCGGCGTCGATCCGCGACATCTTGGCGCGCCAGTAAGGGTCCTGGATTTTCAAGATATTGTCGCTCTTACTCGGACTGGCCGCCTTCTGCATGTACTTGGTGCGGGCGATCTCCTCCTGAAGTTTCAGATTGTCGACCATCTTCTGGAGAACGACGACGCGTTTGGAAGGTTTGTCGTATTGGTCCACTTCGGCGCGGAGTGCCTCATAACTGGCGCGGTTCGCTTCGCTCTGATCGACGAACCCCGCGTTGTAGGCTTTCTGGTAGGCCTGGTCGCGCTGAACGTACATCTTGTAGCGTTGTTCGAGCAATCCTTGCAGCCGCGCCCCGGGATCGCCGGTGATGGGCTTTTCCTCAGGCAAATCGACGGATGGGGTGGGCTGCTGCTGCCGGGCTTTGGAGTGCCGTTGGGAGTAAGTCTGATAGGGGTACTGGCCATACGCGGGCAGCAGGCTACCGGCGAGGATCGTGAAAATAACGATAACGAGCGGGGTGCGCATGCGGATCTCCTGGCCGAGGTCGGATACCCCTTACCGGGGCAGATGAGAATGTTTTGGTGCCGGCAAAACACGATGTATACACCTTCCCCGTGGAAGTCGCAATGGCCGCGCGACGGGTTGCGGAAAGTTCGTCACAAAAAGAGGTCGCTGGCACAGTTTAGATGCTTGATTTTTTGGCCCGGTGATGCTACTATAAACGCGCTGCTTGAGAAGAGCGGCGAGACTTTGCGTTCTGCACATCAGATAGGGAGGGCACCATGCTTGAGCCGCCGGAGGGCTTACGGTGAGGAGCGGCCCGGCCGTTTCTCACTTGCAGTGGTTGTTTCGGCGTTGTCCCGTAACCTAACCCTAGATATGTCCAAGAGGGAGCCCACCCCATCGATTGGGGTGGGCTTCTTCGTTTCTTGGTCGTAAGGAAGACGCATTGCGCACCATCCGCTGGCCGATCGCGTTTCTCGTGACGGCGGCCATTGCCATCAGCTACCTCGATCGGCAAACCCTCTCCGTGGCCATCAAGGCCGTCGAGCAAGACATCGTCATTCCCGACGACCAGTTTGGGCAATTGCAGGCGGCGTTCCTGGTGACCTACGCGTTGATGTACATGGTGGGCGGGCGGCTCATCGACGTCCTGGGCACGCGGCGCGGCTTCCTGCTGATCATGATCTGGTGGTCGCTGGCCTGCGCCGGTCATGGGCTGGCCCGGGGATTCCTGATGTTGGCGGCGAGCCGGCTGATGTTGGGCCTTGCGGAAGGGGGCGCGTTCCCGGCCGCGGCGAAAGCGGTGGCCGAGTGGTTCCCGGTCGGCGAGCGCGCGACGGCGATGGGCATGATCAACGGGGGCAGCGCGGTGGGAGCGGTCGTAGCCCCGCCCGCGATTGCCCTGGTGCTCGCGCATGCGCATTGGCCGTGGGTCTTCTTTCTCAGCGGCGCGGTCGGCCTGCTGTGGACCGTCTGGTGGCTGTGGGACTATTTTCCGCCGCAGCAACACCCGCGGCTTTCGGTCGCGGAGCGCCACGAGTTGGGCGCGTTGATGGATTCCTCGCCGCAAGAGCAAGGGGGCGTTTCCTGGTGGGGACTGTTCGCCTTGCCGCAAGTATGGGGAATGGTGTTGGGGAAAGCGCTCTGCGACGCGGTCTGGTTCACCTACATCGCGTGGCTCCCCAAGTACTTTCAGGAAATGCACGGCTTCAGCACCGCGCAGATGGGATGCATCGTTTGGATCCCCTACGCGGCGTCCGGCGTGGGGAGTTTCGTGGGAGGCTGGTGTTCGAGCCGATTGCTGCGGGGCGGATATTCGCTGAACTTCGCGCGCAAAGCAGTGCTGGGAGCCAGCGCGGCGTTGATGCCTTGCATTGCGTTGGTCACGCGGGCGCCGGCGGCACTGGCGATCGCGCTCTTCAGTATTGCGTTTTTTGCGCACCTCTCCTTTTCCACGCTGGTGATCAGCTTGCCGGCCGACCTGTTCCCGCGGCGGATGGTCGCGTCGGTGGTGGGCCTGGTGGGCTTCGGCGGCTCGCTGGGCGGGATGCTCTTCAACCTGGCGGCCGGCTACCTGTTGAGTTTTTACGGCCGGGCGGCCGGCTATCCGTTGGTGTTCGCGGTCGGCAGCACCCTGCACATCCTCTCCTTCTTCTGGATCCTGCTGACCATCCGTGACGTCGGGCCGATCAGCATGAAGCGATGGAGGATGAAGGATGAAGTGGCGGCGGGGGTCAGATGACCGTCGGCACCACGAACGGCGCGCGGTATTCGCGCTTGGAAAGCGCGACGGCCTGCTGGGAAAACGGGCCGACAAAGCGCTCTTGGTCGCAGTCCCAACTGACCCAGGGGCCAAGCACGGCCGGAGTGGCGGTCAGATCGATGCCGTTGCCGCGCAAGTGTTCCCGGCAACGTTGGAAGGCGTCGGAAAGTTCGCCGTTCCCATGAATGGACGCGAGAATCGCCTCGGGATCGGTCCGCTTGCCGAGCCGATACGAGACGTTCGCCATATGGGACAGCGCGGACGAGACGTGTCCCTGCAAGGCCTCGGCATGCAGATCGCCAATGTTGCGGCTGCGAGCGGCAGCCGCGAAATTGGCCATGTGGGCGGTTTCCACTTCCTGGGGCTTGTGGCTGTCGCGGATCTCTTTGATCTTCCGGCCCTTGTTGTCAAACAGCGTGACGCCCGAGGTGTCGCCGGCGAGATAGCCCCCTTCGCACTCGATCACGATGCCACTGCCGCTGTTGCGAAACTTGCCCAGGGAGGCGCGGAGGTTGCGAATCTCGCAGATCAGCGGGGCGGGCTGGTAATCGAACACGGCGACCTGGGTGTTGGCGGTCTCGCCGTCGTCGTTGAAAGCGAACCGGCCGCCGATGCTCAGCGCCCGCGGGGCCGGCTTGTTCTGCCCCAGCGCCCAACGACAGACGTCGATCAGATGCGCTCCGTTGTTGCCGATTTCGCCGTTGCCGGTCGACCAGAACCAGTGCCAGTCGTAGTGCAACTGTTTCCGCATGAGCGGAAGCTTGGGGGCCGGGCCGCACCACAGGTCATAGTCGACGGTCAGGGGCGGCACAGTCGGCGCGGCGACCTTGCCAATCCCGTCGCGCGCGCGGTAAATCAGCGCGTGGGCACAGCGGATGGCACCGAGCTGGCCGCCGCGGAGACATTCGACGGCCTGCCACAGCACCGGGCTGGAGCGGCGCTGCGTGCCCACCTGGACGACGCGGCCATATTTGCGGGCCGCGGCGACCATTTGCCGGCCTTCCCAAATGTTGTAGGAGAAAGGCTTCTCGACGTAGACGTCCTTGCCCGCCTGACAGGCCCAGATCGTGGCCAGGGCGTGCCAGTGGTTGGGGGTGGCGATGGCCACCGCGTCGATCGATTTGTCGTCGAACACCTTGCGGAGGTCGCGGCAGGCGGCCACGTCTTCATGGCGATCCTTGAATTGCTGGACTTCGTGGTCGAGGATTGCCTGGTCGACGTCGCAGAGCGCGACAATTCGCACTCCCGGGACGGTGCGGATGCGGCTGATGAGTTGCCGTCCCCGCCCACCCACGCCGCCGACGGTGGCGATGCCGCCGAGCCCGATCACGGCCATGCGGATTTCGGCGTTGGGGCTGGCGGTCGCCAGATCGGGCAGCGCAAACGCCAATCCTCCGGCGAGGGAACCCTTGAGGAACTGCCTGCGTGCGATGGATTTCATGACTTGGCTCCGGATCCGTGTTTGCCGCCGAAACATCGATTGTACCGTGGGACGGCAAAGCAACGAAAGCGGGGACCCCTTGATTCGGCTGGAGGGCGGCAGAGTTCTCCGGTGCGGGGCGCCGAATCAGGCGGCCTTCCTGGCAGCCGTGGTGGGGATAGGTTCCGTCCGCCGCCGCTGGATTTTCGAGGACCGCCGTTGGATCAGGTTGCGATTCGTGATCCCCAGCATGGAGTACAGCCAGCGGAGCGGCTTGTGCCGCGTTTCCCAGCGGTAGCGGCGGGTCGACTCAAAACAGGGCGTCGATTCCACGCCCGGCCCGGCGACCGTCGACGAACGTTTTTCCCACTGCGGATAACCGTTGTCGCGATTGAACTCGTGGAATTGTCCGTTGAGCCAGCTCAAGTCGGCGTCGGGAAGCGCGCGGGCGGCGCGATGCGACTGGTATTGGGCGATGGCTTCGGTGAGGCTTTTGCCCCGGGTGATCCAAAAGTTGCGGTTGCCGTTATTGATATCGGCGATCTGGGATTGTTGTTTCGGCCAGTCGAGCATGGCCGGATCCCAGGCCAGTTGCAACTGCCGGCAGGCGTCGCGGAGCGTGGCCTCGGGCGCTTCCAGCAGGCTCTCGTAACGCAGCGTCGGCCACCCCATGCGGCGAAATAGATCCCAGTCTTCGAGGAACCGCCGCACCCGCATCCGAAACGGAGGATCTTCGGCCGTGATGCCGTTGTGGGCATAGGGCTTTCTTTGCAAGGATACCCAGCACTCGCGGAGGTCGCGGATCACCAACAATGGGCGAACTTCCCAGTTCTGGTCGCGGTAATAATCGACCAACTCGTGGAGCCTGAAGCAACTGATGGTGGTTTTGTACCACACGAACGGATCGCCGATCCCCGGATCGATGGTCGGCAGCAGATCGTTTTCCGCGTCCAGCACCCCGTTGGTGTCGGCGCGTTGCAGGAAGCACCAGGAAACCAGCGTGGAGCCGCTGCTTTGCAGGCCACCGCAGAGGAAGAGCGTGGGGCGCGCCGGCGTCCCTGGGCTAAGGCGTTGCGATATCATACGGATCGTTGCTTTCCCGGTTGAGAGAGTGCGCGCAAGGGATTCCGCCAACGCAGTCTAGGGCTTGCGGGCAACGATCAGAGAATCAGCCGCGAGAGGTCGACGCAACGTTCGAGCGTCGAGCCGGTGCGGTCGACATGGCAAGAACTCTCTAGCGCGACGACTGTGTCGGCGATGCAACTCGCGGCCCGATGGTTGACGAACGGCGAAAGATGGTCGCACCCGTCCTTCATGCGGATCTCCGCGGCGCGGCCCAAGTGGAGGCGATGTTTCGCGCCGATTGCGGAGCGGTGAAGCGGGATGCGAATTTCCATTCCGCGGAGCCGCTGGGCGGCCATCACGCGAGACATGCCCGTACGGGAGTGAGCGGAGCTTTTGCGGACTTTTGCAGGCGCACTGCTTTCGAGAGAGCCGCCATTATTGCCGGCCTGGGCACGATGGCTATCGAGGCAGCAGAACAGCAGCGAGAACGGCAAGAGCAGATTTGCGGCGGCCAAAAAAACGAGGGCGCGAGTTGCAAGTTCTCGGCAATTGGGCATAAACGTCCTTAAGAATGGCTCCAGATGGGGCGGAGTTATAACCGGCGGGGATGGTGGGAGTCAATCGCAGAATCACGGCCACAGTCGGTGTTAGCACAACGAGTACCCCCCATGATGCGGACGTGAGAAGGATGGAGAACGGCCCCCTTATCCACAATGTGGGCCGGCGATGTTAAGATGTGGATTCGCTGGGGCGAAACGCCCGGTGCATCGGTCGAAATTGCCCGGCCGGATGCATAACCCGCTTTCGACTTTCCGCTTTGATTACGGTTCCACGCCGAAGGAGAATTCTCATGCCCCGTTTGCGTCACTGGCTGTTCGTACTGTCGCTGAGCGTTATCGCCACCGCCCGCTGCTTAGCCGCCGATCCCGCTGCACCGGCCAAGGCCGCGACCCCCAAGTCGCCGGCCAAGGCTGCGGCCAAGGCGGCAGCCAAGCCGCACAAGATCTATCCGGCCTTCCTCGATGCGGCCACGGCCGGCCCGGACTTCAAGTTCCAGGGTGAATACGCCGGACAGCCCGACGGCGCCCAAATTCCCTGGGGCGTGCAAGTGATCGCCCTGGGCGAGGGAAAATTCCGTATGGTAGCCCTTCCGGGCGGACTGCCGGGGGCCGGTTGGAGCAAGCTTCTCACGCTCGGCTTCGACGCCCAGTTCAGTCCGGCCAAAGCGGCGGTGACGGCCGCCTTCGCGTACGAAGACCGCAAGATTTCCGTGAAGATCACCGGCGACAAGCTCCTCGTCTACGACGCCGAAGAGGGCGGCGACCCGTTGGCCGAGTTGCCGCGGGTGGATCGCAAAAGTCCCACGCTCGGCGCGAAGCCGCCGGCCGGCGCGCTGGTGCTCTTCGACGGCAGCGGCACGCAGCATTTCCGCGACGGCCGCATGACGGCCGACGGTCTGCTGATGGAAGGCGCGACCACCAAAGACAAGTTCCAGAACTTCACGCTGCACGTCGAGTTTCTCCTGCCGTTCATGCCCACCGCCCGCGGCCAGGGCCGGGCGAATAGCGGCATCTACTGCCAGGGTCGCTACGAAGTGCAGGTGCTCGATTCGTTCGGCCTGAAGGGCGACGACAACGAGTGCGGCGGCATCTATCATGCGTCGAAGCCGATCGTGAACATGTGCCTGCCGCCGCTGGCCTGGCAGACCTACGACATCGATCTCACCGCGGCAAAGTACCAGGACGGGCAGAAAACGGCCGACACCCGGATGACCGTCCGCCACAACGGCGTGTTGATCCAAGACAACGTGGCGGTGACGCACAGCACCCCCGGCGGGGCCAAGGAAAGCCCGGAGCCCGGCCCCATCTACCTGCAGAACCACGGCAACCCGGTACGCTTCCGCAACGTATGGATCGTGGTAAAGAAGTAGGGGACCACTGCAAAAAGGATATTTCACCGCGGACGCAGAGGAACGCAGAGGGGGAATCTCAATTCGTGTCCTCTGCGATCCTTTGCGTCCACTGCGGTGAGTTTTTAGATATATATCGTGAATCCGTCACGACGAGGTCAAGGGCGAGTCCCGGAATCCGACGCCTGCTGCGCCGTTTGCGCGGACCACCAGTCGATGGTGCGTTGCAGCCCGTCGTCGAAACTGGTGGTGGCTTGGAAGCCGAACTCGCGGGCGCGGCGGGTGTCGAGGCATCGCCGTGGTTGCCCGTCCGGCTTGCTCGTGTCCCACACCACGCGGCCCTCGAAGCCGACGCGCAGGGCGATCTTGGCCACCAGATCGCGGATGGTGATCTCGAAGCCGGCGCCGATATTGACCGGTTCGCCGCCTTCGTAACGTTCGGCCGCCAGGGCCACGGCCCGCGCCGCATCTTCGACGTAGAGGAACTCGCGGCTGGCGCGGCCGCTGCCCCAGACCAGCACCTGATCGTCGCCGCGCTCACGGGCCTCGACGAACTTCCGCACCAGGGCGGGAATCACGTGGGACGTCTGCGGGTCGAAATTATCGCCGGGGCCGTAGAGGTTGACCGGCAAGAGATAGATGCCCTGGAGCCCGTACTGCTGCCGATAGGCCTGGAGCATCACCAGCAAGGCCTTCTTGGCGATCGCATAGGGGGCGTTGGTTTCTTCGGGGTAGCCGGCCCAAAGATCTTCCTCGCGGAAGGGAATGGGGGTGAACTTCGGGTAGGCGCAGATCGTGCCCATTTGGACGAATTTCTTCAGGCCGATCCGCCGCGCGTGTTCGATCAGGTGCAAGCCCATGGCCATGTTGTCGTAGAAGAACAGGCCTGGATTGTCGCGGTTGGCGCCGATTCCGCCCACCTTCGCCGCGAGGTGGATCAGCACCGAGGGCTGGAACTGCCGGTACATGCCCGCAACGTCGTCCTCGCGCGTGAGATCGAAATCCGCCGACCGCGGCACCAATAGATTCTCCGGCGGCACACCCCGCGCCGCCAGCGCGACTTGGAGGTGCTGGCCGAGAAAGCCGGCTCCGCCGGTCACCACGATTCGCTCTCGCGTCAAATCGATCATTGCCGAGGAACTCCGGGCACGGTGGGCTGTGCGTCTGCTGAATTATACGTCACTCTGTAGAAGGGAAATCATTCGGTTTCCCCGCACAAGGCCGGGCACGGGATGAATCCTCTTTTCCTGGACCAGAGCAGAGGAACGGAATGAACTCCGTTCGACGCGTTCTCCGTGGGGATGCTTGACAACGGCAGACCCCGCCACAGAGCGCGGCATTGCAGCCCGGCGTGCAACCACAGCGTGTTGCAGTCTGCGAGCACCACCGCGAATCTGCGCAACCTTTGCAAACCTGTGTGACTGGCCCGAACTAGCGGCGCTCGCCCAGCAGAAGCGTCAACAGCAGGCCGATCGAGAGCACGCCCGCATTGACCAGGAACGCGCACGTGGAAAGATGCGCCGCGTAATGGTCCTTGAGAAAGGCCAGTAGTTGGGGGCCGGCGATTCCACCCGCCGACCAGGCGGTGAGGATCGAGCCGTAGACCACGGGCATGCGGTTCTGGCCGAACTCGTCCAGCACGAAGGCGGGCATGGTGCCAAATCCGCCGCCGTAGCACAGCAGGACATAGGAAATCAGCGTGCCGAAGAGCCAAGGATTGCCCACCTGGGGGAGAACGGCGAAGACCGCGATCTGGCTGGCCAACATGCAGCGGAAAACCCGCGTGCGGCCGATGCGGTCGGAGAGCGCGCCCCAGAACATCCGCCCCACGCCGTTCAACAGCGAGCTGACGGCGATCAGCGTCGCGCCCGAGGCGGCGAGGGCCTCGGGCGAGAGCGTCGCGTCGCGGGCGTGCAAGAGGTTTTGAAACAGCGGCGATTGGAAGCTGATCAGCGATATGCCGGCCAGGATGTTGCAGAAGAACACCATCCACATCGTGGCGAAGCGAACGCTGAGCAGGTCGGCCAGGGCCTGACCGGCCGGCTCGGGATGATTATCGGCGGCAGCCACGCCCGGAGTGGCCACGGCGGCGACGGAGAATCCGGGCGGCGGGTTCCGCAGCAGCGACGCCACGGCGGTGGTGACCAGCATGAACCCCACACCCAGTCCGGCGAACACGGCCACCAGGTTCCCGCTGGACCACTGATAGAGTAGCGGCGCGAACACTTTGCTCATCAGCAGGGCGCCGAAACCGAAGCCCATGATGACCATGCCGGTGGTCAGTCCCTTTTTATCGGGAAACCACTTGGCCACGGTGGCCACCGGAGTGACGTATCCCAAGCCGAGCCCGCTGCCGCCGAGCACGCCATAGCCGGCATAGAGCAGCGGTAGCGACTTCCACTGCAGCGCCAAGGCGGCCACGAGGTAGCCGGCGCCGAACATCACGCCGCCAACCATGGCCAACTTGCGCGGTCCGTAGCGGGGAAGCACCAGTCCGCCCCACGCCGCGGCAAGTCCCAGGCAGCAGATGGCGAGGCTGAAAGCCCAGGTCACTTGAGTGCTGGACCAGCCGTAGGTCTTGGCCAATGGATTCTGGAAATAACTCCAGGCGTATACGGTTCCCAGGCAGAGTTGCAGCGCGGTGCCGGCCAGGGCGATGAGCCAGCGCTGGATGCCAGCTCCTTCACGCCGCATGGGCCCTGTCATCGCAGCCAGGCCGAGCGAGTTCGGATCGGCCGGGGCGCCAGAAAACGGCAGTGAGGACATGCGCTGATCTCTCCACGCGAATAGCAAAGCTGGGCCGGGGGCAGGCGGCGGGGACGAAGCAGGTCGATCGCGGACTTGGCAAGGGCCCTAACAGCGTCGATCAAACTGGCGCCAATTGTCCGAAGATAGCCGCTGACGCGCCATTTGGCAAGGAGTCTTGAGACAACATGGAGTCATCTTTCGACCGTGGCAAGTTTTACTGGCGAGGACAGGACGACGACAACAACGAGGCTCGCTGAAGCGGTTTTCGGCCGAGATCCAAAGCCAGCCGTTCGCCGGCAGAGTTCCAACTCGGCCAAGAATGCCTGCCATGCCCCGTCTTATTTGCCGCCTGCGCGTGGGCGTACTATACTCTAAAGTGGGCCCTCGTCAGCCTGTCCTTATCTGTTCAACACATGATCCTTAAAGACGCACTCGTCGTCACTCCGCGTTCCGACGCGTCCGTCGGCCACCTGGACGTGAAACTCGCCTCGATCGGCATCGAGGACGGCATCATCCGGGCCGTGGGCGCGTATGCCTCCGTCCGCCGGCAATGCCCGCACGGGGGCGAAGAAATAGATTGCGGCGGAGCCAGTCCGCACCCATTCATTGCCCTGCCGGGGTTCGTCGACGGTCATAGTCATTCGCGGCAAATGGCGTTTCAGGGATATTCGCAGAGCGGTTGGCAAGACCCGGCGAGCCGGCCGCAAAACGCAGCGGAGGCAGTCGACCTGTTCCGCTGGTTCCTGTTGGAATCCGTGAAAGCCGGCGTGACCTTCCTCTGCGACTGGCCCGAGCATCCGCAGCTCTGGAACCCCGCGCCGCTGGATGAAGAGTTGCGGGCGTCGGGGTTGCGGGGCTGCCTGCGCGTGTTGCTGCCCCACAACCGCGGCAAGCCCTGGCCGGAGGTTTCGATCGCGGCGGAAAACTTGCGTCAGACGCTGCGCGGGCTCCGCGACGGCGTTGGCTTGGGCGTATGGATTCCCGAGGAGGACCGGCAAGAATTCAACGGGCCGCTGCTCTCCGCGCTGGGTCGGCTGCAAGCCGCGATGTGCGACGAACCGATCCTCTTCCAGATGCACCTGGCGGAATCCAAGAAGCGAAAGAACGCCTGTGAGCGGCCGCTGGCCCGTCTGTTGCGTCACGGTCTGATCCACGGCTCCGCCCGGACCGTTTTCGTTCATGCCATCTGGACGGACGCGGAAGAATTGCAGACCCTGATCGACGGGCGCGACCACCTGGGCGTCATTACCTGTCCGAAGTTCAGCGACGGCCGCGTCGCGCCAATCAAGGAGTTGTTGCAAGGGGGCGTCGCGGTCGGGCTGGGATCGGATCTGGCGGTCCCCGATTCGTTGGATCTGATTCGCAACTTGATGTCGATCCACAACAGCCGGGCGGAGCCGCTGCGGATCTCCATCGGCGAGGCCTTGCACGTCGCCACCCTGGGCGGGGCGCGGGCCTTCGGCTTGGAACAACGAATCGGCTCGATCGAAGAAGGCAAGGACGCCGACATCGTGTTGCTGAAAAGCCCGGCCGCGATCGATCCCGATCTGTTCGCGCGGAGCCAGGACGGAGAGCGGCGGCCGGAGAACTTGCGGATCGTCGAGCGGCTCTTCACCCGCAACGTGTTGCGCAAGGAGCACATCGACAAGGTGATCGTCCGCGGACGGGTCATCGTCGACGGCGGCATCCTCGTTTCCCGCGATCATGAAGCGGCCATCACCGCGGCGGGAAGGAATACCGCCTGGACGATCATGAAGCGGCTCGCCGACTCGCGCTGAGCGCCCGCGGCAGGCGCGCTACGAGGGCCGGCGCCCGTTGCCGACATCACCAGGCCTACTCCACGAGCACCAACTATCCCGGCGAAGCGGCGCAGGGGCGGCCGGCTCGTTCGCGATTGCCGCCACGGTGGTATTTCGTAGAATGGCGGAAGGCGAATACCAGCGTACCCCCCAATCCGGTGTCACCATGAATACGCTTCTGCACATGACATTCCGCCGCGCCGTGAGCTGTTTCCTGGCGGGCATCCTGGCGATTCTGCCGCTGGTCATCACGGTGGCGGTGGTGATTTGGGTCGCGGATTTCGTCCGCCGGCTGCTCGGCCCCAAGACGTTGCTGGGCGAGGCGATCCGTGGATTGGGCCTGACCCTGGCATCCAACGACACGCTGGCGTACGTGATCGGCGCGGGGCTCGTCCTGGCCGCGGTGTTCGTGATCGGCGTGGCGGTCGAATCGGGAGCGCGGAACCTGGTCCGCCGCGTGCCCGATCTGCTCCTGCAACGCATTCCCATCGTCGGCAGCGTCTACGGGACTTCCAAGCAACTGGTCGCCATGCTCGACAAGAAGGAGGGTGACGGCGTGAAGGGAATGAAAGTCGTCTTTTGCTTCTTCGGCAAAGATAACAACGCCGGCGTGTTGGCGCTGCTGGCGTCGCCGCAACGATTCTTGATCAACGGCCGCCAGTACCAGATCGTGGTCATTCCCACCGCGCCCATGCCCATCGGCGGCGGGTTGCTGTTCGTGCCGCTGGAAATGCTGCGGCCTGCCGACGTCAGCGTTGAGGCGCTGATGAGCATTTACGTATCGATGGGCATGACGGCCCCGCAGTTCCTGCAAACGGTCCCGCCCCACGCGCCCCCGGCCTGACGCGGCGGGGCCGGGGAACGGCTCAGTCGTGGATCGACTTCAGCGCTTGCGCCGCGGCATTGCGGACGCCCGGGTCCTCGTCGCTGACCGCCTTGCGGACGGCCTCGCCGGCGCTCTTCGCCAAGGGGCCCAAGCCGGAGAGCGTTTCCAACGCTACCCGTCGGGTCTGCGGCAGCGGCGCCGAGAGGCCGGCCTCGAGGACGGGAACCGTCTGCGCCGCGGTTTCCGCCGCGGCGGGATGGATTTGCGTCAGCGCCCAGCCGGCGGCGACCGCCAGTGCCTTGTCCGGACTTTTCAGAACACCCAACAACACGGCATCGGCGGCAGCAGCGTCCGGGCCGATCTTGCCCAAGGCGTAGACCAGCGCATGGGCATTGCCGTCATCGCCCTGCTGGAGCTTCGCGACCAAGGCGGGAACGGCGCTATTGGCCCCCGGACCGATCTTGGCGATGGCCATGGCGGCCTCGGCCGTCACGCGGGGATTCTTGTCGGCGATCAACTTGGCCAGCGCGTCGGCGGCCGGCGCGGCCGGTGGGCCAATCTGTCCCAGGATATAAACCACCTGGGCGCGGATCTTCTCATGTTTGAGCGCATCGATCAACCGCGGCACGGCCGGCGCCCCCAGCGCCGCCAAGGCATCCAGTGCGTGTTGGGCCGTTTCCGCATCGGCGTCCTGAAGGGCCTTCTCCCAAATCGGCAAAGTGATCTCCGGAGCCGGCGGCAGGGCGGCCAGGGCCCGCGCAGCCGCTACGCGGACGAAAGGATTGGCATCCTTCAGCCGCGCGATCAGTTGTTCCGTGGCCTCGCGGCGGAGGTCTTTGTCTTCCGGATGGACCCGGGCCAAAGCCCAAAGACTGACGGTGGCCAGCAGCCGGTCGTCGCTCTTGGCATTCGCGCGGACGGTGGCCTCGGTATCGGCGGGAATCTGACCGAGTTGGCCGAGTGCGAACGTGGCCGCCGTACGCGCGTGTTCGTCGCTCACCACCGCGGCAATCTGCGGCAATACAGGAATCGCGGCGTCCTGCATCGCACCGAGAGTGAGCACCACTTCGCGGCGGATCTCCGGCCGCGGGTCCTTGAGCTTCTCGGCCAATGCGGGGACCGCGTCCTTGGCGGCCGGTCCGATCTCGCGCAGCGCCAAGCACGCCCAGTATGCGGCCTTTTCGTTCTTGAGCGCTTCGATCAACCCGGGCACGGCCTTGGCGCCGGCCCCCACAATCGCCTGGAGGACGCGAACCCGCATCGCCGGATCGGGATCCTCCATGAGCTTGACGCACAGCGGCACCATCACTTGCGGGCCGGGGCGAATGGCCTGAATCGCCTTGACAACCTGCCGGCGGACCGCAGGGTCGGAGTCCTTCAACAATTCGGCCAGGGCCGGGACAGCCGGCTTGGCCGCCGCGCCGACCGCGCCCAGCGCCCAGGCTGCGTGGGCACGTACCTTGGCCGAGTCATCCTTGAGCAGTTCCGTGAGCGGAGCGACGGCATCGGCGGCGCCCGCGGCGAGGGCTCCCAACTGGTCGATCGCCCGCAGCCGAGCCGGCTCGTCGGGGGATTTCAGAGCGGCGACCAATTCCGGCAGCGAGACTTCGCCAGAGAACAACAGTGGGCCGCCCAGCAGCAACGATGCGCACACGATGCAGAACAAGGCCACGTTTTTGGTATTCATTCTGGGATTCCTACGGCAAAAGTGCTTTAATACTCTGCGCGGTTGCAAATGACCCCTACCGCTGCAATCGGGACAGGTTCATATCATTTCCGGCCGTTCGCGGTAGCGTTGCGACCCCAAACCCGCCGGTCGCCCGAGGTAACCGCAACGGTTACAAGAGCGGCGCTTATTCCAACTCGGTTTTCGACGCGGCGTAGACCAGGCTCTGGAGGAAACCGCGCGAGGCGACATAATCCTGGGGTGGAATGTCTCGGATCTGCTCCTTGAGCTGATCAGACATGCTGTCGATGGTGTCGCGAACCTTGGTGCGGTCCGAATAGGTCAGTCCGCCGTAACCGGCCCGCTTGGCAAAGAGCTGATCCACTTCGCGGCGCTCGGCTGCGTAGCGGCTGTCTTGCAGAACATCCGGCCAATCCAAGTGTCCGCTGACGGGGTCCATTTGGCTGGTGTTGAGCGGCTTGGGCACCCCCTCCTGGGCGATCCTCACGAGTTGCTCCATGGTGGGCTTCGGTCCGGACTCGGCCGCGCGCGACGCTTTGTTGGTCGCTCGCATCTGGAAGTAGGTGTCGGTCGCCAGCATATCGTTCTGGATCTGGTTGCGCTGGGCCTGGGTCATGTTGACGGCGGCAGCCGAAGTGGCCAGATTGTACTGCCCGGCGGCGCTGATCACTTGCGACATCCCGCTCAGCGCCGATCCCGCGGCGGTGGTGGGAGTGCCGTAGCCCCAACCGCCGCTGTTGTAGACATTGGTGCTGGGAGGCGGCACGGCCGGCTGGTACGCCGGCGCGTCGCCGCCGGGTCGCGACCGGATCGGAAGACCGGGCTGGGCGAGCGCCACCAACGGGCACAACACAATCAGGACAGGAATCCACTTTCGGCTCATAGGCTATGCTCCTGTTGCAAGAAAGACCCCCGTTCACGCGAGCTTTATTGCGCCCCAACCACAGTCGCCAAGAATTCGATTCCAAGGACCGCGGACGTGAATTGCCTCTTTAGCTTGTCATTATAGGCTCAATAGGTAGCCTGGGAATAGGGGGGAGTCGCCAATCTACGGAAAACATGTTGCACGGGCGACCGCCATGGGAATCTCGCGGGATGGGAACCACCCCGGCACCCCGCGTTGGCCACCGATCTAGCTCGGCACATCGTGCGGCCGACGGGCAAGTAGCGCGATCAAGATGCTGCCGGCCACCGCGCTCAGCAGCGACCCCACCAGGACGCCGATCTTCGCCATGGCCAACGGTTCCCCGTCGAATGCCAGGCTGGCGATGAACAGCGCCATGGTGAACCCTATGCCGGAGAGCGCGCCGCCCGCCGTAATCATTGCCCAGCCAACATGTTCGGGCAAGCGGGCCCATCCCGCCTTGACCGCCAGAAACGAGGCCAGGACGATACCGGCCGGCTTGCCCAAGAGCAGCCCCAGCATCACGGCAACGGCCACCGGCCTGCCGAGGTCGGCGGCGTGGATTTCCACGCCGGCGTTGGCCAGCGCGAAAATCGGCATGATTGCCAGCGCGACCCAGGGGTGCAGCATCGCCTCTAGATACTCCAGGGGTGGAATCGTCTCCCGCGCGGCCCGCTGGAAGCGGCGCACCTTTTCCGCTCGGTCCGGCTCCGTTTCCCAGCCGCCGCGGCCCAAGAGTTCCATCGCCCGCTGGAGGATTCGCGTAAAACGTTGTGGGCTGACATAGCTCCGGGCCGGGGTCATCAAGCCCAAAACGACTCCCACGATGGCAGCGTGCACCCCCGAGCGGTAAAAAGCCAGCCAGATTAAACAGCCGAGCACGACGTAGACCCGGTTGCGCCGGATTCCCAGCTTGGTGCATCCGTAAACCGCGGCGATGCCGAGGAGCCCCGCCGCGAGCCAGGCCATGCGGATGCCGTTGGAGTAGCCGACGGCGATCACCAGGATTGCGCCGATGTCGTCGACGATGGCCAGCGACAACACCATCACCCGCAGACCATGGGGGACGCGGCGACCGAGGATCGCCATGCAGCCCACAACAAAGGCGATGTCGGTGGCCATGGGAATGCCCCAACCACGCTGCCCCGGTTGCCCCTGTTGCAGGGCCAGGTAGATGCAGGCCGGCGCGATCATTCCGCCGATCGCCGCGGCGATCGGTAGCATAGCCCGGCGAACGTCGCGCAGCTCGCCCAGGACCAGTTCGCGCTTCACTTCCAGGCCGACGACGAAGAAGAAGACGGTCATCAAGCCGTCGTTGATCCAGTGTTCCAGCGTCATGCGCAACTGGAACGACCCGGCCTCGATCCCCAGCGGCGTCATCCAGAAGTGATGCGCCGCGGCCGCCAGCGGCGAGTTGGCCAACAGCAGCGCCCCGGCCGTCGCGGCCAGCAGCACCACGCCGCCGGCAATCTCCACGTGCAAGAATCGCACCAGCGGATTCACCAGCCGGTCGATGGGCTCGCTCTTACGCAGCGGATTGGGTTTATCTGTCGGCATACGTGTTCACTGGATTCCTGTATTCACATTCCATCGGCTGGCGGAGCGATCTACTTTGCCGCGGTGACGCGTGCAACGGGAACGCGGGCGGGCAACATGCTCTTCGTGTGACTGAGTACGACTCCCGCGGACGGCGAGAGTTCGGGCACCCGCGCCGCGACATAACGGTTGAGCTGATCGAGGTTGATCACCCGCTCGCGGCCCTGCGGGTCGGACAACAACGGCCGGTACTTTCGTGGGAATTGGCCGCAAACAACTTCCAGGATCGCCCGCGAGAGAGCGCCATGTTGCCCATCACCGCTGTCCCGGGCGCGCTGTTCGTCGGGCATCGCGACCAGCACCGCGATCCGCTGGGGAGCGTCGCCGAAAGCATCGATCGCTTTTTGCACCGCCCGCTGCAATTCAGCCAGCGATTGACTTTTTTCCCCCGCCGTGGCCGTAGCAGCGGCCGCACCGCGGCAACTATCGATCACCACGATCGCCGCACAGGGCAACCCGGCCAGCGCGCCCTTGAGATCGTCCCACGACACGCCCGCGGCGGCCAAGGGAACGCGCGGGTCGTATTCGTAGGGAAGAAAGAACAGGTTGTCGTGGACGTCCAGGGCTCCCTGGCCGGCCAAGGTTACGATTACGAGGTCCTTGCGGGTTGGGCCGGCTTGCCAGGAATCGAATGCCCGCAGGCCGTCAAGAATCTTCTGCTTGGTGGCCTGGGCGTCGATCAATTCGCGCACTTCGACCTTCTCGAAAAACAATGCGTCCAACTGCCGGAATGCGTCGCAGAGCGATCGGGCATCGGCGTCGGCATACTTCACGTGCAGGCTGGGGTCCCGGTACTTGGATATGCCCACGCTGAGCACAAAGACCGTCTTCCGCACAGGCGCTGGAACAAACCCATTGCCGCGCATCACTTCGCTCCGCGAATTCGGCGCGAGCGGATCCAGCCGGGCGCTGCCCGGCCCGCCGGGCTGGTACTCCCAGCAGAACGTCGCCAGCAGCAGGCATCCCGCGATCACTCCGATCGCCCGCAGGTACCGAGCAGGCGACCAGCGGCTGCGCCGCGGCGACATTCTGGGCGCTGGATGGTGGATGGTGGACGGACCACCAGCAGTTTCCGCAGCGATCGGCCGCGGCGCGTCGGCGGCCGGCGTTCCGATATCCACCACGGCGGCAGCCTGCTGCTCCACCGCGCGGCCAAGCTGTTGGAAGTGAATCGCCGCCAAATTTGGGGGAGGCAGATCGGGGGGCGCCGACGGGAACGTCGGCTCCCAGTAGACGGGCCGAATGAAGTTGGGCCGGCGGAGCGACAGGGCGTATTCCCATTCCTGCCGCACGAACGGCGACCGCATCGAGTTCGAAGACCAGAAAAGCTGAAAAACGTCGGCTTCGGCGATCAACTGCATCAGACGCTCATTCCAAATCTCGCCCGCCCGCAAGTCCTTCCAGTCGCGGAGATAGCTGTGGCCCAGCGCGGCCACGTGTTGCTCGACCTGGTCGACAATGGCCAGATCACGGTGCGAATAGGAGGCGAAGATCTTGTGGTACGGCTGGCCCACGGAAGCTTCCTTGGGCGGCTCCGCCTTGGCCGCGGCCTGCTCGCTGGAGACACGGATGCTCAAGGGCACGTCGGCCAGCAGGATGGCGCCGAGGAAAACACTCATCCGCCCGCGGGCGACCTTGCCCTCTAGCGAGGCGGACGCCCGCAAGCGGAACTCCGCCCGGTGCACGCTCTCGACCCAACGGAAGGTGGATTGCGGCGGGTTGAACTCGACTCCGTCGATTTCGGGCACGAACGTGATTTCCCCTTGCCGAGGCACGGCCTGGCTGCTGTCGTCGGTGCTTTTGCGATACTCGCGCGCCTGGGGACCGAGGATCTGCTCCGCCTGCTGTTCGACCACCGCCGCGGGATCGGCCTCGTCCGGCGGCGCGTCGGCCGGGCGCTCGGCGAGGTGGGCGAAGGCCAATAGCGTGTACCACTTCTGCGGCGCTACCGTCTTGGGACGATAAACCGTGAACTGCACGTTCTCGTCATAGCAGGGCGACGTCTGCGGCGCCGCGTCGAACAGCGGCCACAACTCGAACATCGCGGTCCCCACCGACATCCCGCGCGCACCGGGCTCCACCGCAGTCCCGCCGTCGACCAGTCGGCGGCGCAGGTCCTCTGGCAACACGCTCGACATTTCCAGCAGCATCCGCGCGGTTTCATCGCCCGGCAGCGCGTCCACGCTGGTGGGAAACAGCACCGAACCGGCCGCGCCCTGCGGCAGGTAACCGTGGAACAGCAGCACGTTGCCGTCGCGCGTCGCCAGACCGGTTAGTCGCCTCGCAGCGGCGAGCGGGTTCCCCTCCGGCGACGCGGAGCCGGTGAAGTGGATCACAACCGGCGGGAAGCATTCCGGATGCTCGACAGTCCACGCCGCCAGCAGATCGCGGGCCGAAGCGATGGCCGCGGAGGTCGCCGCGCCGCCTTCGGCCAGGGGTTCAACCCAGACAGGAGATTCGCAGTCGGCCCCGTACGCGGCCAATTCGGTAATGGAAACGAGTGTCCGGCCGGAGAGCGGCCCGCGGAGCGCCGATTCGATGATGGGGCAGCCTGCGGCGTCGCTGCGGTAGCCCAGCACGCCGACGTCGTAGCGGTCGGCAACCGCGCCCTGCCACGTGGCGCCGGCCACGAGTTTTTGTAGCCACGCATTGCCCCAGGCGGCGACTTCCTCGCACTTTGGCCGGGCGTGGCCACCCACCGCCTCCGCCATTTTGGCCGACTGGTCCACAAGGAAAAGAAAACAACCCTTTCTCTCCGGGATCATTCCTTGCAGATACGGCGACATTGCAGAACTCCTCTCGCGGCCACATGGGAAGTGCGCGGCGCAATCGCATGAGAAAACCCGCACGTGGCGGCGGATTCGCTCTCGTTTTCTCACGCCACACCAAAGCCGACGGCGTCCTACCCTGCAATAATAGTGATACCGCGCCACGACGCCAAGGGTGGGCCCCCAATCCGGGTGTTCCGAGGAATGGTGTTGGCCGAGGCCGCCAGGTAAACTGGACAATGCTCTCTCGCTTGCCAGGCGGCACGAGCCTTACCTGTTCACCCCGAGCGTTAAGACATGTTCAGGAGCGAAAGAACATGACGGAAACCAGGGAGGAGATCCAGCATTGGGCCGCATTGTCGGATGAGGAATGGGTGGCGCTGCAAGTACCGCGATTCGACGCGATCCGCCCCCGCTACCTTGCCCACGCGGAATTCTTGTGGGCGGTCTTCAAGCAGGGGTGCGATAAGCTTGCGCCGTTGAGCATTATCGAGGCGCGGGCCAAGAGCATTCCCAGCTTCGCCGAGAAGATCCTCCGCAAACGCCAGAGCTACATGCGCCCGAAAGGCTCGCTGCCGGTCGACCCCCTGGCCCGCATGACCGACCTTTGCGGCGCGCGGGTCATCATGCAGACCTCGGACCAGGTGCAGGCGGTGTGCCGGTTCATCGAGGAGGCCTTCGACGTCGACTGGCCCAACAGCGAAGACGTGAGCCAGCGCTTGCGTCCGACCGAGTTCGGCTACCGCTCGGTGCATTACATCGTTACGGTCAATCCACAGAAGCTCCAGACGGCCGGCGTCACGATCGACGTGCCGGCGGAAGTGCTGGGCCTCAAGGCCGAGATCCAGGCCCGCACGCTCCTGGAACATGCCTGGGCCGACATCGGCCACGAAATGACCTACAAGACGGAATTGCGCGTGCCGAGCCGCATTCACCGGCAGTTCGCCTCGCTGGCGGCGGTGCTGGAGGGCGTGGACCGCCAGTTCGGCGCGTTGGTGCACGGTTTGGAGGAGTTCCAGTCCAACTTCGGCGCTTATCACGAGCGGAAAGAAGTGGACGCCGAAATCGGCCGGCTGCGCATTGTGCTCTCCTACGGTCCGCAGAACGTGGACCTGGCCGTGAAGATCGCCCAGCTTGCGCTGTCCATCGGCCGGCACGAGACGGCGCTGGAAATTCTGGAACCGTACGCGGCCGAGCGGCATCAAGGCGTGGAACGGGTCCGCGGTGTGGCCCTGGTGGAAATGCACTGGGATCAACCCGACCGCGAAGAGTACCTCGCCGGCCGGCAGTCTCTGCAAGATTCCTGCGAGCACCGGCAAAAAGACGCCGAGACGCTCTGCGCCTTGGCCGAGAGCTGGGTCCGCGAGGACGAATCCAAGGCCCGCGAACTGTTTCAGCAGGCGGTGGGCGTGGATGCCACGGCGCCGGTGGCGCTCAGCCGCTACATCGAGTTCGAAATCGCGCACACGTCCAACAATACGGTGGCGCGGCTGGCGGCGCCCATGATCCGCAATGCGATCGACCGCTGCCGCAAGCAAATCGAAGCCCGCATGAATCTTCCTTGGGCCTGGGCGAGCCTGGCGCTGCTCAACCTGCTGGTGGATGAGCCGTTCGCGGCCCTGGAATCCCTGGCCCAGTTGATACGGCTTTGCGAGCCGCCCGCGGCTGCGGTGGCCGGCGCCGTAAACCCGGCCGGGCCGCCGCAGCGACCCTCGGCAGCCGGCCAGGCGCTGCTGCGCACCCGCGATGCCTTGCAACGAATTCAGTGCATTCGGGCGAACTTGCCGGGCTTCGACTGGTGCCAACGCACGGCCTGGCTGGGCCTGGCCGTCACCACGAAGAACGCCCAAGCGAGCAACAAGCTGCGGGAGTCGGCTTCCTGGCACGGCGAACCGCCGCCTCTTTCTCCAAATGAAACCATCGTCATCTTGTGTGGGGGCTGTGCGGCGGACGCGCAGGGCGCGATCGACGCTTTCAAGCCGGTCCTGCTCCGCGCGTGCGATGGCCTCACCTTCATGCTCTTCGGCGGCGGCACTACTTCCGGCATCGGCGGGTTGGCCGGCGACGTGGCCGAGCAGTCGGGGGGCCGCGTGCGGGCTTTCGGTTATTTGCCCCGGCTCTTGCCCCGCGGCGTCCAGGAGGATCTGAATCCGCAGCGTTACGCGCGGCTGTTCAGCTCGTCGGGCGAGGATTTCAGTCCGCTCGAGCCGTTGCAAGGTTGGACCGATATTATCGCCGCCGGAGTGGACCCGCGCCGCGTGAAGCTGCTGCATTACGCCGGCGGACAAATCTCGCGGAGCGAGTGCGCTGTGGCGCTGGCCCTAGGCGTCCGTGTCGGCGTGGTCGACGACGCGGGCCTGGCGAAAGATCATCAGTTCAACGACCGCGAATGGCAAGACTGCGACAACCTGGTTCGGCTTCCCCTGGATGCGATGACCCTGCGGGCGTTTCTGTTGGCCAACGAGCTTCCCGGCCGGCGCGAGGAATTTGCCAAAGCCGCGGCGAAGGCCCACGAGGAATATGTCAAATCGGCGATTCCCAAGGAGGCTTCCTTGCTGCCATGGGAGAGCCTTGCCGAAGATCTGAAGATCGCCAACTTCCATCAGATCGCCTACGCCGAGAATATTCTCAAAACCGCCGGCCTGGGCATCCGGCGGGTTGCCGATCCCGACAAACCACCGGCCAGGATGGAAGACCTCTTGGATCGGGAAGGCTTGGAACGTCTGGCCGAGATGGAGCACGGCCGCTGGAATGTTGAACGGCTGCTGCGCGGCTGGCGCTGGGCCGAGACGAAGGACGTCGCCAGAAAACTCTCTCCGTACCTGGTGCCGTGGAACGAGCTTTCCCTTGAAATCCAGGGATATGACGTGAATGCTATTCGCAACCTGCCGATCGCGTTGCATGAAGCCGGGTTGGAGGTGTATCGTCTCGACGAGGCAACCGGCGGTCGAGGGTAAGAATAAAACCATCCGTTCTGGAAAGTGTTCCCATGACACCCTCTCGCAGCGTATGGCAACTGGCGCTCATCCTGTTCCTCGCCGCGCCGCCGTGGGGCCGCGCCGCCGAGCAGATTGCCGCAGTCGGCAGTCCTCTCGAATCGCTTCACGACGCGATCCGGCACGCCAAGACCTATTACTCGCTGGGCATGGTCGAACGGGACAACTTGTCGCCGCTCGAGGCCGGCTTGAGCGAAATAAATCAGGCCGAAACGCTGCTGGCGACGCTCTTGAAGACGGGAAACCTCGCGCCGGACGAAAGCGAACGCCGCGCGACGCATATTCAAGCGGTGAAGAGCGATCTGCTCGATCAGATCAGGGCGGCGCGGGGGACCCTGGTGGGCGTGTTTCCGCTGACACCGTTCGTCATCACGCCGCTATTCGCCGATTCCGGGCCTACGGCTATCTACCGGCTGAACGACGACACGGCAGACAAAGCCGCCACGGACGCCGCCGCAGGCCTTGTCGCGCAGTTGAGCGAGTTGGAGAAGAAGCAGGGTCCACTGGCGGTGCTCGTCACCAGCCTCCTGTCGCAGGAAACGCCGGCCGAGGACAATCGGGCCCTGAACTACGCGGTCCGCCAGGCGTTCCGTGGATCGCCGCGATTCCAGGTCCTCGGTCATGCCGACGTTGCGCCGCTGCTTTCCAAGGCCGATTGGGACCGGTTCCAGGCCGGCGACGTGGCATCGATCCGGGCCGCTTTACTGAAGGTTTTGGGGCCGAGGCTGCTGGTGGTCACGCTGCGCAAGAGCGACGCCGTGAAGGATGTCCGGGCTTACGCCGCCACGGGGCAGATCCTCGAAGAGCCGGGCAGCTCGCCGCAGAAACCGCAGCGACCGTTTTCGGCCTTGGGCGTCGCCCGCGACCGCAGTGATCGACTGGCCTGGATCCTCTGGGCCAATGCGGCGCTGCTGGCGGCGGCGTACGTGACGTACGGCGCGATCATCTACACCCATCGAGCCATGGCGGCCGACAGTTCATGGACGACGCTCCTCGCGTTGCCGTTGGTTGCCTTCGTGGTGGGACGCTGCGTGCCGTACGCGATCGCTCCGTTGCTGGGCGCGATCCGGCTGCCGCCGGGAGCGCCGGCGCTGGTTTTCTTCTGGCTTCCGTGTCTGGCCGGCGGGGGTTTTCTCGCCGCGCCGCTGCTGGCGTACTGGCTGATCGCGCCCTGGCTGGCCCAACTCTGGGCGAGTCTCAGCCCGGCCAGTCGCGGCGGCGCCCTGTTCGCGGCCGTGGGCACCGGTATCGCGGCGTATCTTGCCGGCCCGCTGCTGCTCTACTTGGACGAGCACTTGCTCCTTGAGTTGCTGCTGCTGAGCACCAGTGTTGTGGCCTTGACGTACTTGCTGGGCCGGACTTTGGACTACGCCGACCCGCTTCCCTTATCGTTGGCATTTATTCCCCTGGCTTTGACCGTGCCCGCGGGCGCCGCCTTGTTGCAGGCCGGGGCCGCGTGGCTGGGGCTGGCGACGGGGTCGATCATCGCGACGCTCGCCGTCGTGCTGTTCTGGAACGGCCGGCGCGGCAAGCGCCGCGTCGCGGACGGCGCCGCGACGACCGGCCAGGCGGGGGTCGCCACCGGCATTCCCGCCGACGCACAGGCGCTGGCCCAACGCGCGGAAAACCCGGTCTACCAGGCGTCGGCGGTCTTCAACGACGCCTGGGATCGGGTGTGCGGCCTTCTCGAAGGCCGGTGCTGTCATCTGGGGTTGTTTGGCGCCCGCGGCGCCGGCAAGACAGCCACCGCCCATGCCATTACCGAGCGCCTGGCGGAGGAATTCAAGAGCCGCGGGGTGGCGCCGGCGCTGTTGTGCGGGACTTGTCCGCAGCCCATCAGCGAGCCCATTTCCTACGCTCCCTTCTGTCAGGCGCTAGCGCAGCACTTTGAAGTAAACCTGATGGCCCCGCCGGGGCCCAAGCTACAGCAAATCAGCCAGGCCCTGGGCGGGCTGTTCGGCTCGGTGATTCCCTTTGCGAAGATTCTCTTTCCGCGTTCGGCCGGCGAGGGTGACGCGGCCGCCAGGCCGGACGAGATCAATGCCTCAATTGCCTGGATGCTCCGCCGGCTGTCGAAGAAGAAGCCGATTGTGCTGTTTCTGGACGACGTGCAATGGCTGGACGCCGCCTCGGCGGCGCTGGTAGCTTATCTGCTCAAGGAGTTTCCCGCTGGCGGCAAGACGCCGTTGGCGGTGATTCTCGTTGCTAGCGGCGAGTCGTCGCTGGCTGATTTGGGGTTCGACGTTGCGCAATGGGCGATCGAGGTCCAATACCCATCGCCGGCGCGGCAAGCGGAGGTGCTGGTCCACGGAGTGGGCCTCCAAGCGGCCGTCGCGCAAGAGGTTCTGGCTCGCTGCGGCGCAGAGCGGAAAAGCGACGGCGGACTGCTCTGGCCGCTGCAGGTGGCGGCACGGCTCGCCCGCTGCGGGGCCTTGCTGCGCGGCGAGGGGGGGTTCGGTTGGGCCAATGGCAGTTGGCCGGCGGACTTCGCCATTCCCAACCACTTCCAGGCGGCGATCGAACAGCAGTGGGAGAGCGCGGCCGAATACCGTGCGGTGCTCGAATGTGCGGCGTGCGGCGCCAACGGTCGCGAGTTCCACGCCAGCGTGCTCGCCGCCGCGCTGGGTCGGAGCTGCCTCGACGTGCTGATGGTGCTGGACGAGATCGAGCGCAAAACGGGCATCATTTACGACGTCCGCGAGCGCGACGACGTGTTTGCCTTCCACTCCTCGTTTCTACTGGAGGTGGTGCGCGGCCGGCTGGGCATTCTCGGCCATGGTCCGCGCAAGACCGACGTCCCGCAGATCGTCCGCGAGTACCACGCCCGGCTGGCCCTGGCGCTGGAAGCGGCACCGCAAACTTCCGCGGGCGGGCCGGACGCAGTTGCCAACCATTTCTACGCTGCCGGCGCGCGGTATGCGGCAAAGGGAGTGGAGTTTTGTCTGCGGGCCGCCGCCGTCGCCGCCGCGGGCTACGATTTCCGCCGCGCCAGGAACTATTTGGACATGGCCGCGGAGTGTGCCGACTTTTCAGGAGCCGGCTCCTCGGTGGAAATCGAGCGACAGGTCGTCGCATGCCAAGAGGCCCAGGTGGCGTTTCAGGGGCAGCAGCGGGCGGATGTCGCCGCCGCGGGACTGGCGCACCTGAAGCAGCAGCCCGGCGCCCCGGCGCGGCTGGTGTTGGCGGTGGCCCAGCTATGCTACGACGTAGGGCACCGCAGTCACGAAGGGAAATGGTACGACGACGCGACGGGCCTTTGTCAGCGGATCGCGGCGCATCCGGCCTCGCCGCAGGAAGAGGCGCAGGCCCGGCATATCATGGCGGTCAGCCAGCCGCCGGAGCGGCGCGCTCAGCGCGTCGCCGGCCTGCGCGAGGCCTACGCATTGTTGGACCATGCCGCGGCCGAGGATCGCGACGTGTCGCGGTGGTTCGCGCAGATCGTGAATTCGTTAGCGAAGGAGCTCGCCAAAGGGACGGCCGCGGAACAGGACGAAGCGGCGCGGTTGTTCGAATTCCGCCTGCAATTGGACAACGAACGGCAATTGGGCGACCTTCGCGGGATGGCCATGGCGCTGGCCGGATTGGGCCGTTTGCAGTGGTACCATGAACCGAAGAATGCCGTCGAGGCGGAACGCCGCTTTCGGCAGAACTTGGAAATCTCCGAGGCCATCGGCGATATCACGGCGCAGGTCAAGATGCACAGCCTGCTCGGGGCCTGCGCATTGGAGAAATCCTCCGTCGACGAAGCCCTCACGCACTACGAGCGCTCGCTGGAATTGGCGGGCGACCTGAACGATCGCTGCTTCGCCGCCGCCGGCTTGCTGCGGTGCTACCAACGCCAAGAGCGAATCGATCCATTCGAGGCCACGGCGCGACGCCTCTCGGAGTGGATCGGGAGCGACAAAATCCCGTTGGACTGCAAGAATCAATTGCTCGCCGTGCTCACGCCCTGCTGCGGGGAGAACGGCAGCGAGGCCATCCGCCAGTTGCTCGCTTGTGTGCAACGGTGAGCCCCCCCGGGGGGAGCGCGGCGGCTCGCCTTTCCGCCTGAAAGCGGCCAGGGCCGATGACCATTACGAATGTGGCGAGGATGCCACTTCCGTAAGCTGGGAAAAATAACGAGCATCTTCCCATCGTGCCTGGAGTGAGGTGGGGGGTGCCACAGCCTGCCGCCGATTGGCCCCAATTCCGTGTATCTCGCTTGCCGGCACCACCGATAAATTCGTTGGCACCGCACTTTGACGACGAATTTACCCCCGCGGCGTTTCCCGGTTCTTCCGAGCGACCGGCAGAAGAGGATCTTACCCACCTTTTTTCGCTAAGGCAAAGGTCAGGCCATGATGACCCGTCATTACGTAATCATCGCGTGTATCTGCTGCGGGGTTTCCGGCTGTACGGCGGAGCAGTTGCGCAAAAACAGCGTACAGCAAGCCGTGGCGGTGCACGACGTGCAAACGCAGCAGGTTTTGGACAACCTGGCCATGTTCGTGTACGACTACAACTCGATGCCGTATTTCTCCTTTCCGAACCAAAGCGGCTCGCAGGTCACCGATCAGGCCAATGCCGGTGGCTCGGCGGGTTGGGGCCGCGCCAACAACTTCGCCGGCAGCACCTCCAAGAGCGCAGCCTCCCTCGGCCCAGTGCCACTTTTGTTCAACGCCATCGGTTTGTCCGGTTCCGCCCAACGCTCGCAGCAAGAAGCATTTACCGTAACGCCGGTCAACGATCCGCGCAAACTGGAGTTGATGCGCTGCGCCTACCAGTTGGCGGTGCGGAGTTGCGGGCGGGGCGCCGTCTCCGGAACCTGCCCGGACTGCATGACCCGCTTCAAGGTGTTCTATACCGGCGATCCGAATGGTGACATCCGGCAAGGGGCCAACGGCATCGTCACCTCGGAAAGCCTCAACTCCAACTGCTGCTGGTTTCACATCGGTTGCAAAAAATGCGTGCCGAAGCATTCGCCCTGCATCGCCGTCGGCGAATACTGCGGCTGCTACGTGTGGGTGTTGCCCGAGGGCCAGGACGAATTGACCAAGCTGACGCTGGCGATCCTGGACTACGCGTTGCACGATCCGCCGGCGAAACGCAGCAAGGAGGTCGTGTATTACGTTGATGAATACGGATTGCCGACGACCAAGCAAAACTCGGTAGGCACGGTGACCGCCAATGTGGCGATCGACGAAAGCCCCGAGGGCCTGCTCAAGACGTCACAGGCCGAAGAGAGTGCCCTCCTAAATCTCCTCGACTACCGGCACCAGCACGTCAAAGAACGGCTATCGGTCACCACCAGTTCCGAGGAACAAAAAGCGCTGTTGGAAGAAAGTCGGATGCTCGAAGCCAAGCTGGACTTCCTCAAGCACCAAATGCGGAGCGGCGGATTGAGGGAACAGTACTTTCCCCGTTCACCCATTTCCACGGGTCCCAACGTGCTGCAACTGGACCTCTATCAAAACACCTTGCCGAACTTCGGCGCGGCACCGTGATCGGCGCGGCCGGAAGTCGGCCCGCCGCGGTCACTCAGCGGACGGAGCAGCGTCGGCCGTTTTCGTGCCTTTGCCTTGTCCTGGCAGGGGAGTCGCGGTGTACGGTTTAGCCTTCGACACGGCCAGCTCGCCCATTTGGCGGTAATCGGTGAGAGTTTTGAAGATTTGGCGACGTTCGTCGTTGGAAGCGTAAGTTGTCGCCAGCTTCTGATAGAACTCCGCCCGATCGAAATTGCATTGGGCGGCAAAGATCGCCGCCAGGATCTTCAGGCTTTCCGTGTTGGCGAAGTCGCCTTTCTCGCACGCGGTCTGCGCAGAGCGCTGCGCTTGCCGCAAGTTCTGGCTCTTGCTCAACATTGTATAGCTCTCGTCGAGCGCCGCGTTGACCGCGGAAAGCGCATTCTCGGCCTTCCTCTCGTCCTCGTCCAACTGCTCCCATGCGCGGGCCGCATTAGCCTTCAGTTGCGTCACCTTTGCCTGCATTGTCTGCAGAGCGGATTGGAGCGCGGACGGCCCTTTGCCCTTATCCTGCGTGGCGCATTCGAGGCAGCCACTCTTGAACGCGGCGGGGCCGATGTAACTCACAGCGGTTTGCTGCATGGCGTCGGCAAGGGCCTTTCTCTCCGCGGTAACCTCCGCTACGGTGGCCTTGGCGGCGGGCAAATTATCGATCTGCTGGGCGTACTGCCGGCGCCCCTCGACCAAGGTGCGATCGAGCTTTTGCGGCGACAACCGCGGGTCCGGATAGCGCTGCGCAAAGCGCGACTGCAAACCCGGGTCGGCCTTTTCAATCGCCGCCAAGGTGGCCTCGCAGCGTGCCAGCAAGAGATACGCCGCTCCGCGGTCGCGGTAGGCCTCGATCAGGTCCGGAGTTTGTGACACGGCGGAGTTGAAAGAAGCAACGGCCTCATGCAACGCGCGGATTTCCTCTGCCAGGCAGACGCAGACCGCATCGGCTTGGCCTTCCGCAGATTCCTGCTGCGGAGATTGCCGGGAAGGTGGCCACTGGCTTAGATAATCATCGAGCATCTTTAAATCGAGAGGCGCTGTCGCCACGTCGAGTTGACCGGTGGAGCTTTCTCGCGCGGCGTCTTTTGTCACGGCACGTTCTTCCGCAGCGCTTTCTTCCGCAGCGATTTGTGCCGTGGGGCCCTTTGCCGTGGGGCTTTTTGCCACGCTGCTTTTTGCGCCTGCGGCAATCAGAGACCACGCCTCATTCTCCAAAATGAAAACTCGGTCCAGGTACAGTTCGGCCCTGCCCATATGGCCTTTCCAGCAGTGAGGGCCCGCACAGACGGAACCGGAGTCCATCGACGTGCTGCACTTGTAAGCCGCCTCGGCCCTTTTAAAGAACTCCGCGGCTTCACCGGCTCCCCCGTCCTTTTCCGAACTCGCCCTGTCAATCTGCGCTTTGGGTGCGTGACTGCTCTTTCGTTCTTCCGCCACCTGGGAGCGAAAAGCCTTGCGAAGGGCCTCCGCCCGTTCGAAACACAGATAGGGCCGACGGATACCGTCCCTTTCCACTGTTTCCGCAAGTTTCTGAAGCAGGTCTGCCGCCGTAGCCGCGTCCGCCGCGGACTTGCCTGCGGCCGCCTGTAACCGTTCCAGGCGGATCGCCGCATCCAGCAAATTCGCGTTCCTATCCACCGCCATCTGCACGGCCGTGCCGTCCACCCGCATGACGCCCTCGCCGTCGCCCGACGCGGGGACATTCAGGCATCTTGCATATTCTTCCTGAGCAGTTTCCTTTTCGCCGTTCTTTTCCAAACAGATCCCCACGAGCCAATGAACCCAGGGCGCATCCATCGTTTGCAGGATTCGCATATAGTAATCGTGGGCGTCAGCGACTTTCAGCACATCATCCTTGCTGACCCAACCCGCGACCGGGGGGACGCGGTAGCCGCCGTGATCGGTGATCCACAACCACTGTCCTTCGATGCGTTCCACGCTCGCCGGCCACTCGATCGCGTAGACGTCGGCGGTACCCTCACCACCGACGCGCAACACCACTTGATCGGACTTCGGCATAATGCGGCCGCCTTGCCAGGGGTCCCCGGCATAGGCCGCGGTCGCGGAGAAACCCAAGAGACCCCACAGTACGACGTGAAGAGTTTTCGGGAACATGGTTGCTCCTCATGGATTGAGCCGATAAAACATGCCCAGTCTGCTGCCGCCGAATTGCGACAGTGACGAGCAGTAACTTCAATTATGTCTGTAAGAAAACGAGAATCAATCGGGAAACAGCCGTAGATGGCCTATGGATCGTTCGTGGCCGTAGCATATCTGCGGCCCCCCCCCGGCCTTGGTCCGGCGGACGGTTTGCGCGGTGCGGCCGGCCGTAAAGTGCGAATTCTTCACGATTTACAGTGCTCTCGCTGCGGCCGGCACGCACTGCCGGGGAGCGCCGCCGGGCCGATTGACAGACGTCCGGTGGCGGCGACAATTGAGGGAATCCCGCGGTGAATCGCCGTGATAACGTGATTCGCCCAGACCGGCAAGATGGCCCGTGGCTATCGTAGGTAAACGAAAAGGTGCCTTATGAACGATGAATTATTCCTTGATCCGCGGGTGCAGCACGACAGGCTCAGCCGGCGCACTCTATTGTCCGGCACGGCTGGCCTGGTGGCCGCGATAGCGGCGGGCTCTGCGGGCGCCGAGTCGCCAACGTCGTCGGCAGTGGCCGCGATGAACGCGTCCGCGGCGGCGCCCTTTCCGAAGGAGTTTTGGTGGGGCGCGGCCACGGCGGCCTACCAGGTCGAGGGCGGCGCCGCTGCCGACGGCCGCAAGCCCAGCGTCTGGGACACCTTCAGCCATACGCCGGGCCGGGTGAAAAACAACGACAACGGCGACGTCTCCTGCGATCACTACCACCGCTATGAGGACGACGTGAAACTCATGGCCGAGCTGGGGATCAAGCACTATCGCTTCAGCATTTCCTGGCCGCGGATCGTGCCCGACGGCCGCGGCGCGGTGAACGAAAAGGGGGTCGATTTCTACCGCCGTCTGGCCGACGCGCTGCTCAAGCACGGCATCACGCCGCATGCCACGCTGTTGCACTGGGACAGTCCCCAGGCCCTCGAAGACCGCTACGGCTCGTGGCGCAGTCGCGAGATCGCCAAGGACTTCGCCGATTATTGCGCGGCCACGGTCGCGCGCCTGGGCGACCGCATCACCCATTGGATGACGATCAACGAGATCATGTGTTTCACCTTCCTGGGCTATGGGGTGGGCAAGGTTCCCCAGCATGCGCCCGGCACCGTCGTGAACACCCATAAGGAAGTCTTGCAAACGGTGCACCATGCCCTTTTGGCCCACGGCCTGGGCTGCCAGGCGATCCGCGCCGCTGCGCCCGGCCGCTGCCACGTGTCGCTCGTGGAAAACCTCGATTCGTACGTCCCCGTGATCGAGACGCCGCAGAACATCGAAGCGGCCCGCCGGGCCTTCGTCACCCAGGAGCACAACGCCGTGGTTCTGGTTCCCGCGCTGACCGGACGTTACAACCCGGAATTCTGGGCCGATCTGGGCGGCGCGGCCCCCGACGTGCAGCCCGGCGACCTGCAAACCATCTGCCAGCCGCTGGACGCCTTGGGCTTCAACATCTACACCGGCTCCTATGTGCGCGCCGCCGACAACGCCCGCGGCTACGAACTATTGCCGCTGCCCCGCGGCTACCCGCAGATGCACATGCCCTGGCTGAATTTTCTGCCCGAATCGCTGTACTGGGGCGTACGCCTGGTGGGCGAGGCGTTGGGCAAGAAGGATCTGCCGATCTACGTCAGCGAGAACGGCTGCGCCAGCGACGACGTGCTCACAGGCAAGGGGGAGGTGGTGGATCTGGATCGCATCCTCTACATGCGCTCCTACCTCCGCAGCGCCCAGCGCGCCATTGCCGAGGGATATCCGCTCATGGGTTACTTCCATTGGAGCTTGATGGACAACTTCGAATGGTCCTGCGGCTATACCCGCCGCTTCGGCCTCACCTACGTCGATTACCCGACGAAGAAGCGGATCCCCAAGCTGAGCTTCCGCTGGTATCAACAAGCGATTCGCGAAAACCGCGTGCTGTGAGACCGCGGCGATTCTAAGTGGCCTCATGCCACCCTACGCCGTTAACCCTTTTGGGAACACAGAAAAAATGGTCTTGATGCGTTAGCCACTTTCTGGGATCTGCGCAGTTTACCACAACTCGCACCCCGAAAGGAATCGGCCGTGACGCATCAA